>JGI24708J26588_10001885_pt1 | contig 16261 bp, 13 predicted proteins | sample BioPla1DNA2_FD_26588 | JGI IMG/M metagenome (IMG submission 26588) | reverse complement strand
GGTTCGTAGAAATAGCGTTTGCACTGACATGGATGTATCTAGCCCACCGCGGGACCAGCCTATAAGCAAGATCCCTAAGGAAACAGGCCTTTTGGAAGGCACACTGCATAAGTGGAAGAAGCAGGCAAGAGCAAAGGGTCTGGTGGTACCGGGCGAACAAGAACCTGAGCGGCGGAAACGGCAGCCTTGCTGGTCTTTACGGAAAAAGCCGAAGCCGGTATTTTCTTCTACCCCTTAATCCCCGCCGACATGAAGCTTTCGACAAACTGCCTTTGGAACAAAAGAAAGGCCACCATCAGTGGTGCTGTCACGAATATTGTTGCAGCCATTAATAAGGTCCAATCGGCTCCACTCTCTTGCTGAACAAACATTGCTAAGCCAGTAGTTAAGGTGCGGACAGCGGGACTATCAGTGACAATCAGAGGCCAAAAGAAGTCATTCCAGTGTGTGACAAGGCTGACTAATCCGTGGGCAACAAGCGTGGGTTTAGCCAATGGCACCAGNACTTGCCATAGAAAGCGTATGGCAGAGCANCCNTCGATAAGAGCTGCATCCTCGAAATCCTGNGGTATNTGACGAAANGCTTGACGCAAGAGNAANGTCCCATAGCCACTTGCCCAAAACGGCAGCATCATCGCTAATCGGGTATCAAGCAGCCCCAATCGGCTCATTGTCAGGTAATTGGGGACAATAATCGCGTGGATGGGAAGCATCATTTGGATGAGATACAGGGCAAACAGCACATGACTACCCCTAAATTTCATCCTAGCAAATACATATGCCGACAACACAATGAGCATTTGCTGGACAAAAAGTATGCCCACAACTACTATGATGGTGTTGACCAGATATCTTCCGAATGGGGCCATCTCAAACACTTCTCGGTAATTGCCCGTATTAATGCTAGGGGGGATCCACTGTGGGATAGGGGTGAAAACATCGATCCGATACTTAAGGGATGTAGATAGCGCCCAAAAATACGGAGTCAAGGCCATAAGCGATACAAAGAGCATGATCAGATGGATATGTATCCTGTGCCAGCCGAGGAACCTGAGTCCCTGCTCCACTATGTTTACCGGACTGTGCCTGCTAGACCTCATAGTATACACCCCGCTCCATTAGTCCCATAGAAATCAGTATCACTACCAAGAGAAACACNACAAACAGTGTAGTCAGGGCCGATGCCCCACCGATATTCCAAAACCGAAACGCGTTCTGGTAAATATAGAAAACCAAGGTGTTAGTCCGATCAGCAGGACCACCCTGCGTCATAACGTATGTCAGGTCAAACACCTGAAATGAGTTGATCATACTTACGATGAAGATAAATAGCGTGGTGGGACTGAGAAGTGGCAGCGTGATATGGCGGAGTCTAGCCCAAAACCCCGCACCCTCAATATCGCAGCATTCGTAGAGCTCCTTGGAGATTCCCTGCAGACCAGCTAAGTAGATCAGCATATAGTATCCAAAGTTCTTCCATATGGAGACAATCATGATGGCCGGCAGAGCCCATTTCATGTCATACAGCCACTCAACTGTAATAACACCGATTTTCTTTAGGTAGTAGTTCACCAAACCTATTCCCGGGTTAAACAGCCATACCCAAAGCATTCCGGCAGCAGCGGCTGGGATCATGGTAGGGTAAAAGCACGCTACTCTATACACGTTGCGCATCCATCCCAGCCTATCGTTGAGTAATATGGCCATAAGTAGTGCCAATGCCATTGTTATCGGGATGGTGATCACTGTGTATAGCAGAGTGTTTTTCAAGACCACCCAGAACACCCGCTCACTAAACACATCTACGTAGTTCTCAAACCCACAAAAAACTGGTTGTGGTGTGAAAATATCCCAGCGGAAAAAGCTAATGTAAAGAGAGTACAGAATCGGGTAGTACGTGAAAATCACCAGCAGTACCAAAGAAGGTATAAGATAAACATACGGATTAGAACCACGACCCCATCTGCCCCGCATCAACTAACACCTCTCATCCCATCATTGGGTCAGTGCTGCCCCATCTGTCGTAAATGTCAGATAGGGCAGCCAGCTTAGACCGTCCCCTATTTGAAAGTCCACCCCTTAAGCATCTTCTCAACCTGACGTTGAGCATCACCAAGTGCCTCTTTAGGAGGCACCCTTCCCGCTGTGGCCTCATCAAGGGCAGTTTTAAGTATTTCCCTTATTTTCTGGAATCCGGGCGCCATCATCTTGCCTCCGGCGTATTCCAGTTGGTCTCGGGCTACACCGTATTCCGGAAACTGTTCAACATAGGCTTTCATGTCCGGCAAGTCGTAGCAGGTCTTCTTGGTGGCAACATATCCCGAATCCCGACTCCACCGGGCCGCCATCTCCGGTGTGGTCAGGAATTCTATGAAGCGCCAAGCAGCCTGTTTGTTTTCTTCAGGGATACCCTTGGCTATATGCAGATTGCCTCCACCAACTGCTGCGCCATAGCTTTTTTGAGCCGGCATAAAAGCAACCCCATAGTCAAAGGGCGCGGATGTACGGACAAATGTAAGAACACCTGTGGTATGGTAAAGCATGGAAGTGCGGCCAGCGACAAAATCCGTTGGGGTCGACGCCCAGGTGCTGTGGGGAGGCGCAACCTTGAGGGTGTTAGTTAGCTTGACCCAGAACTCAAGTGCTTCAAGGGCTTCTGAGGAGTTCAGGCACACCCGCTGCTTTCTGTATTCAAGCAAAGGATTACCATTCTGTATGGCAAATGCCTCAAACAACCAGTCATTCCAGCCACCGGAAATGGTGACTCCCCACCTGCTTATCTGGCCCGCAGCATCGGTCTTGACAAGCTGTTTCGCGAAATCTTCTACCTCTTGCCAAGTTCGGGGTGGTACGTTGGGCTCAAGACCGGCTTCTCTAAAATGTTCCTTGTTCCAGTAAAATACCGGGGTACTCCGCTGGAAGGGAACACAGTACAGTTTGCCGTCTTGTCCATAGCTGTTTTCCAGGAAGGCGGGGAAAAACTCACTTAGGTATTCTTGAGTCACAAGATCATCAAGAGAGTCACATGCATTCATAGCCAGCAGCGTGGGTAGCTCCGATATTTCCACAATAAATACATCTGGTGGATTACCGCCCATCACCGCTGTTTGGACTTTCTGCATGGTGGGATCATAGTCACCGGTATAGACTGGCACAACTTCAATGTCTGGGTTGGCGCTATTAAACTCATTTACGTATGTGTTAATTACGCTAGCTAGAGGACCTGAGACTCCAACTGGATAGTAGAATGTTAGTCTAGTGATCTTCTTCTGGGCACTCCCCGTTGCCACAGGAAGGACTATCAGTAAGGCTAAGGTGATCAGGAACACAACCCTTTTTCGTGCCTTCATAGTTGACCTCCTTAACTTATCCGCAGATCTCCTCATCTCAACGCTGCCGCAGACGATATCTACTTGATGTTGCCAGCGCATCACCTCCATGGATGCCCACACATCTTTCGGAGACAAAAGGCGGTATCTCGCTCATAACTTTGTACCGCCAGTTAATCTTTATATGGACTCTTCTCCCTTGTCCAGTATTTTCCTTCCCTTTCGGTATATTTGGTAATATTAGTGGCCAGTCCCTAAGCTCCGGTGTAACCCTTCATATAGGTATAGTAGTTCCTAAGGTTCAGCGAAGCCTATAACAGTCTTAGCCATTTAGCGAATCTTGTCTAGAGTTCTCCTTCCCTCTAGGAGGAATTCACATGGCCTGTCACGAAAATCAAAGCATTCTTTGACCCGTGTGGAAAGGCTGTGGTATCGAGTCATGATAGAGTTTGTCGTCAATGATGTAACACTGCGTTATAAGACCCACGGGGATCTCTTCTCTCCTTCCAAACCCGACAAGGGAACCCTCACCATGTTGTCGGTTATCAACGTCAAACCAGAGGATAAGGTCTTGGATCTCGGTTGTGGCTATGGCCTCGTNGGCATCTATCTTTCCAAGGTAGTCGGCTGTCAAAATGTGGTCATGTCCGACATCGACCCAATGGCCGTAGAAATAGCCCGGTGTAACGTGGGATTAAACGAGGTAGACGTCCGTGTCCTACAGAGTGATGGCTTTGATAACTTGGAGGAACGTGACTTCAACCTGGTTCTATCCAATCCGCCATACCATACTGATTTCTCAGTGCCGAAGCGCTTTATCGAAGATGCGTTTCACCATTTGGCTTTGGGTGGTCGTCTTGCTATGGTGACCAAAAGACGTAAATGGTATGAAAACAAGATGAGAGCCGTCTTCGGTGGCGTTTTCGTTACAGAGAAAGACGGATACTTCATCTTTGAGTCCGAGAAGCGAAGCCACCAAATACCGAGGAGAAAATCGCAAAAGAAAACGACCAAGAAACATATGAAACGGATGAACAGGGCGGACCGAACCCGAGGGTGATGCATCATTTTGCAGGGGCCACTGCCCGAAGAAAAATCCCTGCGAGTTTGGCGAATTGGTAGACAATGGCATGCTTAACCCATGGAGGTAGAAGGGAGAAAGATGAGGCATGGCTCATACCGCCAAAGACCGAACGCAGCTATGGAAGCGACTGTTTATTAACCGTGATTATGGACTGTTATTTCTCGGTCGTTTAGTATCACAGATTGGTGATGGGATTCACTATTTTGCACTAACTTGGTTGGTTCTTGACCTAACGGGTTCGGGGACAGCCTTAGGCTCGCTCTTGATGGTCTCTACCTTACCAGGTATTCTGCTAGCGCCCTTCGCTGGTGTCATAGTCGATACATTCAGTCGAAAGATAATTATTGTTGGCGCCGATATCATCCGCGGCCTTTTGACTTTGGCTTTGGCAGTGATCTATCATTCAGGGCTGTTAACCATGCCAATTCTCTATGTGGCTACGGTACTATTGTCTCTCTGCGGAGTGGTGTTTGGGCCGGCAATCTCGGCTACGATCCCGAACTTAGTCAAGAAAGAAGAGCTGGTGCAAGCCAACGCCAGAGATAGCTTCTCCATGAGTGCAACGGGAATTCTCGGTCCCATTGTCGGGGCAGTTATCCTTGGGGCAACGGGGTATTTCGGGGTTTTTGCAATCAATGGGATATGCTTTATCTTGTCTGGGATATCGGAAATGTTCATTCGCTTTCCCAAACAAGAGAAACATGGTTTGGCGGCCGTTCAAGTTCGAGATGAAGCTGAACCGCCGAGTCTGGCACGCCAGTTCATTGTCGATTTCAAGCAAGGATTCGCCTATATCTGGGGCAACGTTGGTCTGCGGACAATGATCATATTCGCCCTGGCCTTGAATTTCATGGCTAATCCACTGTTTTCAGTGGTGTTTCCCTACTTTGCCAAAGAGATTCTCCAAATGGAGGCCAGTCACTACGGCTTTACCCAATCGAGTTTCCCGGCAGGGTTGATGCTGGGAACCTTCTTGGTAGGCGCGCTAACCCAAAGGATCAGTAAACACCAGTTGCTCTCCTGGGGGATTGTCGGGCAAGGTATCCTCGTTCTCCTAATGAGCATCATCGCATTCCCTGTAGTACACCAGTACCTCTCTCCCATGGCCATATTGGCCAGTATCGCCGTGCCAACGCTGTTTCTCGGAATCCTTAACGTCCAAGTTAACGTCCCTTTGAACGTAGCGCTACAGGAAAGCGTTCCCGATAATTATCGGGGTAGGGTGTTTGGCCTACTCAGTAGTCTAGGGCAGATGCTAGTCCCAATATCGATGGCGTTGTTCGGAATACTGGTGGATGTTATTCCCACAGCTTATTTCCTCATCACCTGTGGAATTGGTACCGTTGTGCTGGGGATAGCTATGGGAATGTCCTCCAGTATCCCCACTCTATACGAACAACCGGAAGTGGAATTCGGTTTCCAGGTGGAAAAGACACACGAGAGCGCCTCATCGTAGATAAAGGGCAGCTGCCAGTCGAACCCACCGAGATCGTATTCGCCCGATCCGCTATGGAGTTGGCTCCTAAGGCAACGCTGTTTTCAGCAGCAGCGAAAGAGCCGTATACCCTTTAGCGGCTCCACACTCCCATCTTCAGGAAGGATACGTCCTATCCGTTCCACCAGCTCGGCTCTGTAGGCCTGCACCCTCTGGGCATCATCCGTGGCGAGCTCGGGATTCACCGAATGCACAGCATCTTCTCTACTCATTGCCACACCTCCAATAGTGTTAGAGCATCGTACAATGACTGCCAATCAGCATCATACCATGTTTCTGTACATTTCTATTGATGATTAGAGAATTGTCCAATGATCGGCGAGGATTATTATACTCTACCCCACCCCCGGCGTGCTATGATGCACTTGAGCCAAAGGGAACCATCCCACTTCCTTTAGCCTTGTTCTATCCTATGAGGGCCAAGAACAATTTTCAATGGCTTTGGCTCAAATCTGCTATGTGAAACTTGTGATCCGTTCTTGAAAGGAGAGGAAAATGCTTAAACGCAAACTTGGCAAAAGTAATCTGGAAGTCTCGGCTCTCGGGCTAGGTTGTATGCGGATGAGTTTTAGCGATACCCCCGTTGACAAGCAGGAGATGATCGTGCTGATTCGCAAAGCCGTTGAAATGGGCATCACCTTCTTCGATACAGCTGAAGTCTACGGCCCGTTTACCAACGAGGAGCTTTTAGGTGAGGCCCTCGCCCCCTTCCGTGGGCAAGTGGTGATCGCCACTAAGTTTGGGTTCAAACACGACCCCGACACAGGACCGAGTCCTTCCGTTGGCCTGGACAGTCGGCCGGAGCAGATCAAGCGGGTTGCCGAGTCCTCGCTCAAGCGACTCAAGGTTGAAACCATCGATTTGTTTTATCAGCATCGGGTTGATCCNAATGTGCCCATCGAAGACGTGGCGGGAGCCGTGAAAGATCTGATTCAAGAAGGCAAGGTCAAGCATTTCGGGCTTTCTGAAGCAAACGCAGAGACTATCCGGCGCGCCCACGCCGTCCAGCCAGTCGCGGCAGTCCAAAGCGAATACTCGCTGTGGTGGAGAGCTCCTGAGAAAGACGTACTGCCGACTTGCGAAGAACTGGGCATCGGCTTCGTCCCCTTTAGCCCTTTAGGTAAGGGCTTCCTCACAGGAGCGGTCGATGAAAGCACGACTTATGACCCTTCCGACCTGCGGGCCCGGATTCCCCGCTTTGCGCCGGAAGTACGGAGCGAAAATCTCGTCCTGGTTAATGAAATCACCAAGATCGGCGAGAAGAAGGGGGCAACGCCAGCGCAGATGGCACTTGCCTGGCTGCTGGCTCAAAAGCCGTGGATTGTACCCATCCCCGGCACTCGCACGCTCGAGCGCCTGAAGGAGAACATCGGCGCAGTAAATGTCGAGCTCACGACTGATGATCTTGAGGAAATTGCAGGCGTCCTTTCGCAAACTACGATTAAAGGGGATCGTTATCCCCCAAGCATCAGTGAAATGACCGGTCGCTAGCAACTATGATTAGCCAAGCGTCCAGCATTATCTAGCGTGTGCCCTGCCCCACCCTGAAATAGTGGAGCGCTTGCAGCCTAGCTTTCTAGGTTCTTTTTGCAGCCGTCCCCTTTATCTCAAAACGAAAGGGTAGATGATAAATGCCGCTGGGAGCTAAACCCAGCGGCCCTCGCATTTCTGTGGGAGAGCAGATACCCGCCTCGCCGACATGGGGCACTTCCCTCCTGTTCTCCCATTCCATCTTTGTGCACTTTCTAGAGGTTGCTCCCATACCACAAGCCAACCCTTACTCAACAACTTAACGAAGCTTCTAGACCTTTGGTACAGGGGCCAACGACCCTTCGGCAGAATTCTCCCGTGGCCGATGGTGGGGATCCCACATGAACATACATGGGCCATTTTTGAGATACCAATAAGGCATAACCGTTCAAGGCCCAGGCTCAAGCCTTAGTGCAGTGCAACTTAGGTTCATTCTCTTGGTAGCCCTTGATCAGCTTCGATTATCTCATATAGCTTACCAACTGAGTCTTCTGCCCTTACCTCATAATGAGGGATAAGCGGCAGTTCGGCTTTGGTCCCATCGATCCGGCCAAAATACTTAAAGGAGATGGTAAACAGGAGCTTGGCATTGGGTGTTTGAAAAGCAAGGATATCACCATAGCTGGCCGGCATGTTCCCCGGTATTTCGCCGATGATCTCGGCCAGATTATTGTCCAAGAGAGTAACCGCAAACATTGCGGCAGAGCTAAAGGTTTTCTTGGAGGTAAGGGCAAAGAGTTTTCCAGTAAATACTAGATCCTCAAAGCATCTATTCTTGTTCGCTCTTGCTTTGAAGTGCCATAGAACGGGGCCATATCTGACGTCCATGCCGCCTACAACAGAATATGTGTTAACATCCACATAGCGGAGAAATTCGTTGATTACCTGTGAGTTTCCGCCTCCGTTGTTACGCAGATCAACTGCCACATAGGATATAGAATGCTCCTTNACCTCTGTAAAGAAGCTCTTCAGGGTTTCCCGGTAGAAATCATCAATCTGACAGGAACGAAGGGTAAGGATGCCTAAGCTGTTTTCCTCATCGATCTGATACGAAACAAAGGGCGGTTCGGCTATAGCTGCATGCTCTACAGGAGATTCGAATGCCATGGATTCCTCCCATTCTCCTTTTTCGTTGGAGAAGGTAACGGTAATCCCGGAGGCGGTATCAACTCCGACAAACTCAAGGTACTTTGGACCACGGATGTAGTTGGAGAAGCAATAGGAAGCATAGCTTTCTAGCTCATAGGAAAACTGAGTCAAGAACCTACGATACAGCTCATCCACGGGGATGCCGTTAATGCGAGTGGCTTCAACGTTATCATAGCCTTCGCTGATGCAAAACAGCCTGCCATCCAACATCTCGAGCTTGATCGGCATTCTCTGATAATCACTGCTAGGATACCATATGGCAGTATGGGCATCCTTCATTTTCGCCAAGACTCTAGCACCGGCCTGCCACAACTCTAATACGGTCACATCTTCCGTTAGTGCATTGAGCTCCTTCTCATATTGAGCTTGTACCTCATCGGGCAAACCTGCTATGCAGGCAGGATGCCGTTTCTCTAGCTTATCCACGAGGTAAGCAAGATCTGCGCTGGCTTCTTCCTTAGCAAGGGTTGCAGACAAATCTTGGGAGGCTGCGGCTGCTATGATCGTGCCTCGGTAGGGGTCAAAGCTGAGTTTATAGGCGGCATATAGCCCACCAATGAGGAAAACCGTGATTCCGATTATGATAAACGAACGTTTGGTTAGTCTTCGGGACGCCATCCTCTTTCCCCCTGTGGGCTCAGTGTAAATGTATGCCGCATATAGAGATTCTATCATATGCTATGCAGCACCTCTATACTCTCTACTAGCAGGCTCACAGTCTCCTGGAGCAGTTCAAAGCGTCTATTTTCATCACCGACGAATGCCCGATGTTCGTAGGAAGGCATCCTATCCCTCCGCTTCCTTCCTACGGACCGTCCTATAGGCCGGGAAAAACCCCATGTCTTCTCTTACCTTTTTTTGTTCACATAAATGTCTATAGATCCTTTGGTTCCAGATCCTTTTCCCAACATAGAATTCAAACCCGGTGTTTTTCCCGAACCTTTTTTTGAATCTATACAGTGAGTCATTTCGCCTCTTAGTCGTGCCTCCCCCGTGATGAATGAGAGTGTAATCCCGTTCCTTTCCCCACAGTGTGATAGCATATCTTAACACGTAAGCAGGTGAAAGGCTCAGGTAGTTGGCCAGGGTCCCGGACAAGTGTGCATGAATCAGATCGTTATAAACAAAATAAAGGCCCGATGCTATTGTTTTGCCCTGATAAACGGCTTCGACCAAAACAATGTTGTCCCTGAAAAACCGAAGGCAAGCATTAAAATAGTCGTCACTGAAATAATAAAAATCAGCTGCTTTGTTTCTATTCATGGTATCATAGTAAACCTCTTTGAAGTCTCCGAGATCATTTGGCCCTTCAATCACCCGAAAATCTACTCCCGCCCTCAATGCCCTGCGAATTGACCTTCTGGCACTTTTGGAGAACTCGTCCATAAAAGGATCTTGATAGGCTCTTAGGTTTGTACCAACAGTATTGCGGCTATGTACTACTTGATAGCAGCTTTGAAAATCCATTGCGTTTTCGACTAAGGGGTGAAACCGGACAAACTCGCTGACAATCTGGTTTTCTTGACAGTATTCCCCAAACGCCTTCTCAAAGCCCTTCACTAGCTTCTTCTTTTCTCCCACCCTGCAATCGCAAATCAAAGGGCCACCATATTCATAAGGTGTAATAAGGTCATAATATGCGATATTGCCTATCTGAATGGGAACCTTACGTTTAATGAACATGTGACGAATTGTCCCTGCAGAACTGCGATATTCAAACACTTCACAGGTTCCACCTTCGACTTTTTCGTGCAATTTCCCATAATCTGTTTCGAAATATATGTCTATCATCACAGCGAAATAGACCTGAACCCCAATCTACACTCCCTCCCAAAACCCCGTCACCCGTTCACCAGAGGACTTGTCCCTCCACCCCACCAGAAAACGGCGGTCAAGATCATGGTTAAAGTGAATGCAGGATATCTCATTCAGGAAAAGGCAACCTACACAAGCCTTCTCCTCATCTATACATAGAGGATCGAATATACAAGTTTGGACTGACTCTAAGGTGGAACGCAACCATCGATGGAAATACACCTCAAAAAGATTGAACAAAGCTCCCAAATTCAAGCCTTGGACATTTTGGCAGTAGATCAAGAAAGCGGGTATGTTTGGGAAAATGTACTCTGAAAGGGCATTCTTATCTAGTCCACAGAGCTGCCCCGCTTGACAAATAAGGGCATGACTCACAGAGTGAATGAGCGTATATACTGCAGCCGTGATGGGGCTAAGTTCACTGTTAATCGGCATGAAAGGAGTAATAGCATCAAGTCGCACGTAGTTGAAAAACCAAGTCTGCAATCCCTGTTCATCATCAAAATCCGGAACATTGTCTTGCTTCGAGTCAACGAGCCCATTGGCCAATAGCCACCTGAGTACGGCCGCCTTGTCCAGCTCAAATAGAATACCTTCTGTGGTAAGGTGATTGACATAGACATTCTTCATCCCCGGCTTCTCACTAGGAAATGCAGTCAAAACAGCCTCTGACGGGTTGGATGATCTCCTCGTGAACCCATAAGCAGCAAACACGATACTAGTATCGTCACAAGCTCGCACGTTCCTAAAGCCAAAGCACCGGGCCGTCTCTAAATACGACGCAACATCCAAGGAGTGCATCCCCAAGGACCTTGCTGCAACCATAGCGTCATCCAACGTGAAGCCATCACCCCGGGTTAGAGCATCATATTCGGCAATCTCGCTAGCCAGCTCTTCCCTAGCAGCCCAGTCCACTTGATAAAGACTGGTATCCGCAAAATCCTTGGCCCGCTTCAGGGCGCCACTGGAGTCACGACTTTTAACAGCCGCCTCCGCTAATCGCCGTGCCTGTGCTTCATCGAGACCGAATTCTCCCACATAAACTTGCACTATATTGGCAATCTCGCTTTCCATGCCTTGTTCGTCACTTTCGCTTCCAGACATGCGAATGATGTTGCCAAGATCCTCTGCAGTGATTGCCCCAGCCCCATAGGCCAAGATCACACTCGCACCATCCGCCTCCGATGCAAGCAGTCTCTCTATATCCGAGTTCATAAGGTCGATCATGGAGATGCTAAAGGGAATGTGTACCCCCCAGTTATCAGCGTTATCCGGCAAAAGCCATGCCGAGCAGCTAGGGCATATGGTGTTCATTTCCATGCGTCTGCCGGGATTGCAGTCACAGACAAAGCCAAAGTTATCATACCTTAGCCGACTGATCCCGTGTGTCTTACAGCCAATAGGTTTGACTGGGCCAGCCCAGCCACACTTGCAGTGATAGACCATTTGCAGTTGCCGCAGATCACCGGTACATCCCTGCCTTCCACACCTCCGCTGGGAATATAACACACCATTGGTACTGCGATACACCTGGACTCGACCACAGGTATTGCAGAAGAATACCAAAGGGCTGATCTCAGCATAGATATCAGCTGCCCTACCCTGCCTTGGCGTTAGCACTTCATAGTTCTTAGCAGAAATGGGAAATAGAAAACCATTGGTGTTCTCATGGCTTTGGAATACACTCACTAACCGACCAATCCTCGCTAACAGCCTTTCCCGGTTAATCTTTTGAGCGGGGACCGAGTTCCAGTGGGTGACATAGGCCGTCAAAATCAGCCGGTTCTTCTTGTAGTAGAAATCCATCCACGCACAGGGCAAGTATTTATAGAGAGCCTGATCGAGACTGCGTTCCATCTGATTATCTCTTAAAGCCACCTTGTCACCATCCTCATACCAATTCTATCTTAACCGGTATGTCTGTATCCCGTAAACTCCGCATGGGATGGCCTAATCCCAAACGTTCTAGTCCTCTTGAAATATAGCAATATGGCTCTTGCGTGAAATCTTCAGCCACAATTCGAGCGTAGAATTCATCAACCAATCGGTCGATCTTTCTTGCATAGGCCCGCCCGAATATGTCCACTTCGGCCTTATACGCTGCCTTGACCAACTGCTTTACCCTTGCTCGGGGAATATCTCCCGCCTGAATCGCCTTCTGCAGACTACGCATCCCATAGATATGGCCATGGACATACTGGAGCTCAAGATCGAAGTAGTTGATCAAGATACCAGACAAGACACCCGGAAAACTCCGGTCAATAGCCTTCGAGGCCCATCTGTTGATAGGAACAGGTTCGATTAGAATATCCTTAAATTCGTGGAAGGAGACGAAATTCTTGAGGTAACTGCGGTCTTTCTCCCGAGGCACTCGCATCACCACAATGACTATGCCCGGATACTTCCTGCCCACCCTGCTATATGCCTGCAGGTACTCCGCAGTGTTGTTGGGCATACCAAAGAAATACATCACATTAAATCTGTTCTCATCTACCCCATGGGAAATCATGCTGGTGGCACAAATCAGGTTTGGACCTGCCAAGGACCCAGCTGCACTACCGATCTCTTCTAGAGTTCTTCTAACGTCTTGGAATGAGTCATCACCAGTCATTCTGCGAATATCAAAGGGTTGAACCTCTCGGTCGATCAGCTCTATGTTGGCCTGACTTTCAATATTGCCGATCACCAGGTTACCGTCTTTCTTGACGGTATTGTACTGTATGAAGACCCAGTAATTCGCCAGAATCTCCAAAGCCTCTTCTCTACTGTCCAGGCCAAGAAATTCCACCATTTCATCAATGTTTTGATACTGTTCCCAGAGAATCTCCCGCATATGTTTCATGCTCTTGCCCATACTAGATACCACAGCCTGACCATATGGGGCATAGCCAAGAATCAAGCGACCCAGTTGATTCTTGTTTACTTCAGCGTAGAAGCTGCGGTCAAGATAGGGTGCTGGCGCGGGGAACACGACGCCTTCTTTCATATATAAATGATAGAACTGCTCCTGATATCCGGTAATAGTTGCCGTTGCCCCAATTACCTTCAGGTTCTTAGTACTGGAATTCAACTCCTGGTAAAAAAGCTCCAGCAGTGTCTCATAGTGGGCATCATACGCACCCAGCGACTCCCGGACGAGATGCAACTCATCCTGGATCATCAAGGTCGGAGCTCCATCTTTAAGGCTCACTACCTCATGCAGCTCCATCGGTACATCGCATATACGTTCAGTGCACCTCAGCCGGCTGCTGTAACCGTGCCTTGGGCAAAGAGTTCTTACTTCTCCCAGGATATTCCTGAAACTGGCCTGCACACCAATTAAGGCGAATTTATCAATGGTGCTTACGATTACAGAAGGCAAGTAGCGGTAGATCTCGGTGTCGACCATGTAAAAAGGCAGATCACCCCCGGAACAGCATTGGGGAGTATGGCACCTGTGCACAAGCCTGTGGGTGATTTCGTCATAGTGAACATGAACCTCCTTTTGCTGGCAGAAAGGACACTTTTCCANCACCCTATAGTCTCCATCCAAAGTCTCTTGTGAGGAGTCTTGGAGACGCTTTGCCAACTCTGGCTNAATCTTATTCGGAGTATTTGCCTCTCCCACAAAATACCCGAGACTAAAGGGTTTTCCGTCTTTGGTTAGGGCGCAGTCTCGGCGAATCAGCTCTGCTTCAGCCAAAATATCGCCGATGCGCTCCACCTGCTGGATGGAAAGGAGTCTGAGGGGGTATTTAATGATAGCCGAAACCCCGTCCGATTTGCCTCGAATCCGGTCAAAGAAGAGGGTAAACACAACACAGCCCAGGAACGCTTCAGTCTTGCCACCTCCTGTCGGGAAATGCAGGACGTCTGCTTTGTCTGGCTGACTCATTTCTCCCATCTCATCTTCTCCATATTCACTGGCACAAACATCAGCTATCATCGATACGATAAACACAATCTGGAAGAGATACCATGCCTCAAACTGCTTGGCTGAGTTTCTAAAAGTCATATTCATCTGGGTAAAGGCCAGTCTTATCGCCTCATAGTCACGGATTAGCCGAATCCCATTGGCAAAGCGAAGAATCTCTTCTTCAAAGCCACTAATCTCACTTGCCAGTTGATCTTGACCCTTCGGGGAAAGCCGAGGAAGCAGCTGCTTGCCGTATGCTCTCCACTCAGCTACCTCTCTTTCCATAGCCCGAATTATCTCCGTAAGCCCGCTAACCGGATCCTTGATCAGCTCATCCAAATTGGCTGTTACATGATCCCGGGTTCGCAACCGATATTGTCGGTAGACTGGCAGATGAGTAGTACGAACCACTATCGGACTATTTGAATCGACTTCCACCCCGCAGTTACGGCCAATCGCCAGCTGGGTGCGGTCGTATTTGTAGTCATCGGCAAAATACTCCATGGCGATAGGACTAAAAGTAGCACCATCTAGCCTAATCTCTAAGCTGGAGTTGAAGATAGTGTTGATCCGGTAATCTCTGGTCACGCCTCCTACCGGTGAAGTATTGGTGAAGAGGACAGATACCCGGAGCAAGCCCGCAGTATGGGGCCGGATTTCACAGCTAACTGCAAAATTCCATATAGGCCGCAGGTATTCCTCAGATCTGGTTCTTATGAACTTCTCCCAAGTTGCTTCATCCTGCAGGTCAACAGCCCGGCATCTTTCCCTGATAATATGATAGAAACGGGAGTCTGCTTGAATTTCTTCACCTAGAGCATCTATATATGGGTCAAGGGCCTGGCGGAAGTCAGTCATGCCATACTGCCGCTTAGTATCATAGATATCCCTCAGCTTGGCTTTTAGGCGCAGGTTCTGGATGTGTTTTTTGGCATAGACTGGCAGAACGTCCTCACTCCACCTCTCCAGGCTAGCTGCCACCACATTTTCTTGGGAATCTGGCTCACCGAGCCTAACAGCTCGTTCCCAAGACCTATAGAAGGACTGCTTTTGCTCATCCAGGCTGGGAAACACACGATAATAGAGCTCGCCTCCCGGAATGATCTCTAGTTCTGCGAAGGGAAGGTCTTCTTCCCTAAGATAAAAGTCTATTCCAATGGAACAGATGCTGGAGTCTCTGTTTCGGGAGGTGGCTACTGCCAGCTCTGAAACCAACCGCCCTACCATGAAAAGCTCTGTTGGCTCATGCTCGTAGACCACCTCTACGTTGGCACCAGTGATGCGATCCTTGTACTCACTAAGTAGGTGTTCTGCAAACTTTGCATACCTATCATATGTAATTGCCACTTGCCTATCACCGCCTCTTTGGTGCATCAGCTAATAGTCTGGAATAGATGTTCTTTCTTGGATCTCTGGTTAGCACGATGGACAAATGATCTCGGGCCCTGGTCATGGCGGTATACAAGGCGTTGAAGTTCTTGATGAAGTCCTCTCTCCTAGCCCATAGAGCCTGTTCATCTACCCTTTCCATGAGTCGTATCATGCTATCGGATTTCTCAAATTGCCCCATAGAGTAGAGGCCACATAGAATGACGGCTTGAAAGTCAAGCCCTAAAGCGCTTTCAATGGTCATCAAGGCTACACCCGAGCGATCTCCATACCGTACCGCCATATGGTTTCTGTCTCGGCTGAGCACCGAGTAGGGTATGTCATTGTCCTCCAGTTTTTCCTTCAGCCAGTAGAGAATATAGTATTTGGCTGGCTTGTATTGCTTATGGTGCATCAATACAGCGATCTGGCCCAAGGGAACATCCAGGCCCTGGTTGAGGATCTTGATGATACTCACTACGTCGTCTGCCTCTTGATAGCGATCAGAAAAGACGACATTGGGCTTTGAGCCTGGCCGGAAAGCTCGGCCCCGCAAAAAGAGATCCGGGTCTTGATCAATGTCGAGCTCCAGCTTT
>JGI24708J26588_10001881_pt1 | contig 16291 bp, 10 predicted proteins | sample BioPla1DNA2_FD_26588 | JGI IMG/M metagenome (IMG submission 26588) | reverse complement strand
TCAAGCGTCTGCTCAAGCAGAGTTACTTGAGACTTTGAGGGATAGAGTCGATACCGATATGTCTTACGCATTACGGTATTATACGTCGCGACGCATAATAATGTTATCGATGGACGGCATTCATCCCCCCACTAAAGTAGGGGGCCTTCTGCCTGTTTTCTTCGTAAAGGCGAGGGAGTGCTGAATCGGTTCTCTGACAAGATTGATACCCGCGGGTCTTGGCAGGGTTTTTTCCCGGGGTGTCACCACGCTCCACTGCCGGCGGACGAGCACCAGAACCAGAACAGGGATCTGACCTTCGCAAAGAGCGAACCCGGGAGTGCGTGGGATGATCATGGCTGCCCTGGCACCAGCCCGGTCTGTCGATCACGCCGGCCCTTTGAAGATACCCATGAAGAGCATGATAACCGGGATGATCTCGAGACGCCCGATCCACATGATCGCAATGAAGAGAACCTTCGCCGAACCAGCCATATCAGGCGAGACAAAACCCGTGGTCATACCGTTGTTGCACATGGCAGAGACGACCTCGAAGATCACGTTGCTCGAGTCGAAGGCGGTCGGCTGCAGGTGCATCACAAGCACCGTGGCGACGAAGATCGTCAGGAAATAGAGCATGATGACCAGCATGTTCCGGGAGATCTCGAGATCAGCGATGTTCTTCGGGATCACCCTGCCTTCATACCTGAAGGGCACAAGCACCTTCCCTGAGACGAACATCCGCCGGAACCACCAGAGCAGGCTCTGAATAGCAAGGACCACCCGGGAGAGCTTGATACCCCCCGCGGTGCTCCCGGATGACCCGCCGATCACGATCAGCATCGAGAGGAAGAGAACCGTCACACTCGCCCACTCGTTCGGGGAGGCGGTCTGGAATCCAGTGCTGGTGACCGCGGCGGCCGACATGAAGAGCGCCTGGCGGATGGCAGTGGGTACATCGGTTGCGGTGAGCGTGACAAGATCCCAGGCTATTACGACGATCCCGAGCGCGACGAGGATAAAGAGGAGGCGTGCCTGCTGGTCATCGAAGAATCGCACCTTTTTGCGACGGTAGAGAAAATAATAGAGCTTGAACGGCAGGGCGCCGGCGATCATGACCGGGACGATGAGGACCTCCAGGAGCGGATTGTTGTAGAAGGGGATTCCCTCCGAGTGGATCGAGAACCCGCCGGTCGAGATCGCAGAGAGCGCAATATTCACTGAGTCCCAGAGAGATATCCCGGAGAGGAGGATCAGGCCGATCGATGCGATGGTCAGCGCCAGATAGATCTTCCACATCTCAAGCCCCGTCGCCACAACGCTCGGCATCAACGCCTCAGAGCGCCCTTCCGACCGGTAGAGGCGGTACTGGGTCAACCCGGTCCGCGAGGCCATCGCGATGGTGAAGGCGACGACCCCGATGCCGCCGAGCCACTGCATCAGCGACCGCCAGAAGAGGAGCGTCCGGGGCAGGTCCTCGACCGACCGCATCATGGTCATGCCGGTATCGGTCCACCCGGACATCGCCTCAAAGACCCCGTCCAGGTACGGAACACCGAGCCCGAAGGTGAACGGCAGAGCGCTTACAAGCGCGCAGACGAGCCAGATCAGGGCAACGGCCATGAGGGCGGCTGAGAGCGGGGCCTCACGCTCCTGCCGGGGGACCTGGGCAAGAAGCGACCCAAGGAGGAAGAGCGTTACCGGGACGGAGGCCATGGGCAGGACCATCTCCCACTCCCGGTAGATCAGTGCCACCAGAAGCGGCACCGCTGTGACGGTGCTGATATATCGGAATATGTTGCCGATATCAGGAGCGATAGTCGAGAACTGCTCGATCCTGTCCATCGATACGGGTTCTCCGGGCGCTCTTATCTATCTTTGCAGGGTCCTGTCGTCGGGACTCTGGCGCCGTCCGCAGACGTTCATTCTCCGCCGGCCGCACCCATAGCGCCCTCGATGGCGATGCGCTTGTTGATGATCCGCCAGGCAAGGATGAGCTGGGCTATCCCGCTGGCCGTCAGGTAGGCGCCGTTCTTGACCAGGCTGATGGGCTGCACCTGCGTCTGGATCTCGATGTTCCTCTCCAGTTTCCTGACCACGGCGTAGTGTAATTCACCGTCGAACGTGAGTGCTCCCATCGCCCTCCCATCCACGTCTTCGGTGGTGAACTCGACCATGAAGTTTCGATGCAGCGAGAGGGAGAGGATCGGGTAGAGGTCAATTGAGAGGTCAACGTTCCTGATACTCCTGTCGATCTCGCTCTGGTAGAGGGTGACATGGTAGATGTTCTGACTCTCGCTTACCTCCCTGCCGTACTTCGAGAAGGCGATCCTGATGATCGCATCCGCAAATCTCCGTTGCGGCTCGACGTAGCGCTCGTAGTCGAGCTTACGCTCCTCCATCTCTGCAATGACCGCATCCGGAGAATAGCCGCGCTGTTCTACATCGCGCTTGATCTTCCAGGCGCGCTTGACGCCGGGATCTGGATCCACGTAGAGTTTGAAGTCGATCAGGTTCCGCAACTTCTCGGTGAAGAAGGGGTGCAATCCCTCGACAATCAAGATCTTTGTTGGCTTGAAGAGCACAGGGGGATCGAATTTACCATTGTTATGGTTGTAGACCGGTTTTTTGATCGGCTTTCCCGCCTTCAGGTCCTCAAGATGCTCTTCCAGCAGGTCGAACCGGTTTGCCTCGGGAACGAGCGGGGTGATCCCGAGCTTCTTTCGTTCCTGGCGGTCGTACCTGTGGTAGTCGTCGGTGGTTATCGTGGAGACGAGATCTTTTCCAAAGATCTCCCTGATAGCCCGGGTAAACGTGGTCTTCCCGCTCCCGCTGTCTCCCGCCACACCGATGATGAAGACGTAGGGCGACTCTGCAATGACTCTCTTGAAATCTGATGNAGGCATAAAGTTAGCTCAACTGATCAATCGATATCCTGCACTGTTAAGATTTTGGTTGCGGGCAGGAGATCTGGATCCGGGCCTGGGCCGGGGAGGAAGAAAGAGGTAGAGGACCTCAGGATATGATCCCTGCCTCTTCGTGCCTCCTCCTGATATCATCGGCGAGCCGGTCCAGCGCCGCGAAGTCCTCCTCCTTCGGGTAGCCCCTGACATAGACCGGTTCGAGGAACTCGACCTTGAGCCGGCCGAGCATATCCTTCAGGGTATCGACAGTCTTCCCGCCCCACCCGTAGGACCCGATCACCGTCGCGTAGCGGGTCTTCGGGCGGAGGAGGTTTGCGAGGTATGTGGCGTAGACCACCTGAGGATGGGGNCCAAAGATGAGCGTCGGCGCCCCGATCACGACCGTGGCAGCGTCCACCAGCGCCTTTGCGAGGTCGCCGGTATCAGTCACNGTCAGGTTGAACGGCTCGACCTGGACGCCCCTCTGCATCAGGGCATCGACGAGGTGGTCGACCATCGCCTGCGTGCTCCCGTGCATGGAGACGTAGGGGAGGACCACCACATTCTTCACCGCATCCCCTGCCCAGTCCCGGTATGCGTCCATGATGAACGCCGGCCTGTCGTAGACCGGGCCGTGGCTCGGTGCAATTATATCGATCTCGCGCGACTCGAGTTTCTGCAGGTGCCCCTTTATGCTTGCGCGAAACGGCATCATGATCTCGGCGTAGTAGCGTTTTGCGGATTCGTAGACGACGCCCTCATCAGGAACGTAGAGGGAACTCGTCGCGTAGTGCGATCCGAAGAAGTCGCAGGGGAAGAGAACCTGGTCTTCCTGAAGGTAGGTCAGCATCGTCTCCGGCCAGTGGACCCAGGGGGCGATGATGAACTCAAGCGTCTTCTCTCCCAGGGAGAGCGTCTCTCCGTCGCCGATGACAGTGCAGCGATCCTTCGGAATATGGAGATGGTCGACCAGGAGATCGCGGCACTTCTCGTTCGTCACCACCTTCGACTCCGGAAACCTCTCGAGCACCGCCGGTATCGAGCCCGAATGGTCCTGCTCGGCATGGTTGCAGACGATGTAGTCGATCTCCCCGACGCCGAGTTGATCCAGGTTCGCCATGAGGTCCGCGGTCATCACGGGATCGACGGTGTCGATCAGCGCTGTCGCCTCACTGCCCTGCACCAGGTAACTGTTGTAGGTGGTACCGTCAGGGAGCGAGATCAGTTCGTCGAAGATCCGGCGGTTCCAGTCAATGGCTCCGACAGCGAAGACACCCGGTACAATCTCACGCGCGGTCATGCTCTGCCGCCTCCGTAGATCACGTTATAATGTTTGTGGGACATGGTTCACACTCTCCAGCCACCCCGGCGGTCTCTGCCATGCCGGTCGGCGGTGACCGCCTATCCCGCCCNAACACTGATAACGGTTTCGTCCTGCTGCTCAAGGGCAGCTCATAATTCCACACGCCCCTGGTTTTGCCCCTTCGCGAGGTTTGTGCCGCTCCTCCCCGCCCCAGCCATCACCCTTCGCGCTCTTCCGCGCACGGCCGGCGATCCACGCTCAAAACCGCCACGCCCCACGCAGTGAAGTGGTGTGGTCTACCCTCCCCCTCTCCTGACNGTGTTTGCGAAGAGGTGGGCCTGCCTAGTCGGCTCAGGGAGCCGGTATCCCCGGGTAGTCGCGAGCACAAGGTCGACTGCCTGCGCAAGAGATATCCGGTGGCCCACCGAGACGTAGACCGGTTTTGTCCTCTCTTTTGTCCGCACCGCCATCCCGATCGTCTCGCCGTCACGGCGCACCGGGCTCGTCGAACCCCGGGCAGGCCCCGGATCCGCCGCCGTGCCCACGAGGAGACTCTTTGCCACCCCAACAGTGGGCCGATCCAGCAGGACACCCATGTGGCTTGCAATGCCAAGCCCCCTGGGGTGGGCGATTCCCTGGCCGTCGAAGAAGATGACATCAGGCTCGGACTGCAACCCCCTGAACGCCTCAAGGAGGGCAGGCCCTTCCCGGAAGGCCAGGAGTCCGGGGATATAGGGGAACAATGTCTCGGCGCGGGCAGAGACCCGCTCGACGATGGNGAGGTCAGGGNAGCGAAGGACGACCACAACCGCGTGGATCTCATCCGAGCCCTTCGTGTACGANGCATCAGCGCCTGCCACGAGTGAGATCTGCCCGGGATCGCCGGAGAGCCGCACCCGGGCCCGCAACGCCTCCTGGAGGCGGACGGCCGCGGCGGGCGTCAGGTCAAATGAGTGGGTCTCCTGGATCTTCATCTTCTTAGATCGCGGGGGCTCCCGGTTTCAACCAGGGGAAGAAACGCGTCCTCCAGAGGTTTTTCAGACATGGTTGAGGTTGACGCTCGCAGGAGCGCGCCTCCCTACTGACACAACTCACAAACAGGTACCGCGTGATGAAGGCAGCGAGCCGACGAAAGTAGCCGGTGATTCTGTCTCGCGACAGACAATCGGTAGAGATCGTATCAACCGACCGGTACGAATGAGGCTGCTTGCAAGCAGCCTTTGTGCGCATTAAATCGGAACGTTGTAAGCGCATCAAAACTCCTTCCCACGACAGGCCATCGGTTTTAACCGGTGGTAGTTGAGGGGTCCTCCCAATCGGGGATAGTGCTCCAGGAGTGGCTAATAACCCCACGCGATGCATGAACCCGGCCTCTACTTTCCCATGATCCTTCTGATCCTCACGAGCGGCGACGAACGCTCCAGGAACCCCGAGACAAAACCGGCAAACTCCTCATCCCAGCACCCTGCGCCGACATTCACCGTCCAGCCATTCTCCATCGAGCGGCGGACGTGTTTGCCGAGCGCGACATCCAGAAGCGCCTTCGACCGCAGGAGGTCGATGGCCCGGGTGAACGGGCGAGGGAGTTCCACCACGTAGCGGCCGTCCTCGATGTAAGGGCCAGCAAGAACCTCGTCATGGACGTACTTTTCGAGGAACTTCCTGGCGTTTCCCTGCGACCAGACCGGCGGTCCGATGTGGCGCCGCATCACCGGGACCTCATCAGCCATCAGTTCGAAGAGGAGCATGCACCGGTCTTTCTGCATGCAGACATCGATCCGGTTTGTCGGAAACCCGCTCCGCTCGAGGAGACCCCTGATCGATTCGGCTGACTTCCGAAGTTGGGGTACCACCGTATCGGGCGTGTAGTCAGGCGTCGCGAAGGTGATGGAGAAGAGATGCGTCCCCCGCGCCGCAAGCAGGCGGGCAAAGACCTCCCGGGTGAGCACCGGGGAGGATGGGGGGCAGAAGAACGCCTCCGACGGCTCCTTGAGGTAGCCACGGGCGAGTTCCACAAACTCGAACATCCGCGAGAGCGAGAGCGCCGCCGCCACGTTCCTCTCCGGATCGACGGGATCAATGACGACGAGCGGGTCCTCAAACTGCTTCGTCCCGTGCTCCTCGATATCGATGACTTCCCCCGGTCTCCAGTAGGCGGCTGCCTCAAGAAGTGGGTGGAACCCGCCGTAGTAGATAACCAGGATCTCACAGAGGTACCCGGAGAACCCCTCGGTCATGTGGTCTGATCCATAAACACCGCCTGCCTTCGCAAACTGCTTCAAGAGGAGGACATCATCTACGTAACCGTCGATGTGAGCCTGGATGTACAGGGTGTGAAACGGTGTCCGGTCCACGGCGCTCTTGATCTCAGTGGCGCTCGCTACCGCGTAGCAGGGTACGAGATCGATATCGAGCGAGTTGATCGTCGCGTTGATGTAGGGGTGTTCTGCGTACTTCTCGCGCCAGACAGCGCCGAACTCATCCGCGATCCGGCGTGCCAGAGAAAGCCCCTTCTCCTGCAGTTCTTCCCGCGGGAGGGAGGGGTCAAAGAGTATGAAGATATCGAGGTCCCGGTCGCCTCTNACAAAGGTATCGCGGGCGACCGATCCCACCATCATCGCTTTTGCCACGCCCGATCGCTCCACCGCCTCGATCAGGCGCTCTCCGATCGTCCTGATGTAGGCCCGCTCCTCAGGCGTGGGCCGGATCCGCCTGAGCACCTCCTCCTCGCAGGGGCACCGGGTCAAAGTGCTACCTCCACGAGATCATCGTAGACAGATCCGCGTGGCGTAAGCGTGCTCTTCTTGAGTTTGATCGTCTCCGCCCGGAACCTCCCGAGGGGTTCGCGGGGTGTGCACGCCACCTGCGAGAAGAGCGAGGAGTGGAACTCCTTCACCCGTGCGAGCGTCACATGGGGCCGGAAGGGNCGGCGCTCCCTGGGGAACCCGAGCGGCTCGAGGATGTCATCCACCTGCCTGGCGAGGGCGGCACTCTCCCCGGCATCGGTGACATCGCACCAGACCACCCGCGGCCTCCGCGGGGGGTTGCAGACCGCACATCCAACCGTCAGTTCGAAGGGATCGGCCCTGACAGAACGGAGCGCTCCGATGACTGCCTCGATCCTCCCGGGCTCAACCTCCCCGAGGAACTTTACCGTAATGTGGAGGTTGGCGGGATCGACAATTGCAAGCCTCCCGCCAGACTGTGCCAGAATTTCCTGGGACTCACGAGCCCTCTCGCGGATCGCTTCGGGCAGATCGATTGCAACGAACGTCCTGACCATACTACTGTAGTATCGTTCCCGGCCTACAAAATGATGATTGTGCGGTAGGGGCGCACCCGGGAATGCGGGGAAGACAACGGCGCAGATGGGGATCGGGCGGTAATTTTTCCGCGGCCCGTACCACGATCACGGTGCTGTGCATCCTGTGATGGACGGCACATGCCAGAAAAAGATAGTAGATATATCAACATAGAACGAAAAGATAACGACCAAACCAGGGGGTATTGTCATTTCCGATACAGCGCAATTCATTGTATACACATTAGAATTCTGCCCGAATTGCGAAATTCTCAAAGGGTTCCTGGCCTCCAGGGGGGTTCCCTTCATCGAGTGCAACATGGCGTCCGCCGAGGCGCTGACAGAACTCCGCATGAATGGCGTATTTGTCCAGGAAGCGCCGGTGCTGCAGAAGGGCGACGCCTTTTACACATCCGGTGACCTCTTCCCGGGAGGCGCGTTCCAGGAAGACCTTGTCGCCAGCCTGATCGCGGAGGCATGAGGTTGGCGCGCAAATCGACGCAGACAACCTTATTCGGGGAATTCGTCCCGGTCCTCCCGAAAGTCCGGACCTCACGGGGCTACCTCCTCGACTGGGACAGGAACCGTATCGTCAGGCAGATCGTGGAGGAGAGCCGCCTCGTTGAGGTCTTCTACGGCTACGAGGGGGCCGATGAGGAGACGGCGCGGGAGATCGCCCGGCTGGTCGAGAAGAAGATCCAGATGCTCGGGCTCCAGTCCCTCTCTGGCCCCCTGATCCGCGAGATCGTCAACATGACGCTCCTTGAGCGCGGGCTTACGTCCTACCGCAACGTCTGTACCCGGGTGGGAACCCCGGTCTTCGATGCGCACCTCATCGATGTCGGGCTGGGGTTTGAGGCCCGTGATAACGCCAANCTCCAGGAGAACGCCGAGACATCGCACAAGAAGAAAGCTGACAAGATCAGCAAGGAACAGTACCTCCTGCAACTCCCCCCGGACCTTGCGGACCACCACCTCCGCGGCGACCTCCACATCCACGACCTGGAATACTTTGGTACGCGCCCCTTCTGTATCGATGGGAGCACGGTCGTACCTGTGCGGATGGAGAACCGCGTTCAGAGTGTCAGGCTCGACGAACTCCCGCTCCCGGGCGACGAATGGCACCCGCAGGANCTCTCTGTCATCACCCCGAAGGGCTGGAGACCGGTCTTAAAGGTGACCCGCCGGCGGGTGAACCCGGNAGAGATGATCAGGATCCGGACATCAAGCGGACGGTCGCTCCTGGTCACTGGCGAGCACCGGATCCCGGTGCGGACCGAAGAAGGTATGGCCATCCACCGCGCCGATGAGATACGCGCCGGGGACGTCCTCTACAGGATCCCGGGGACCGACGCCATCCGCGGGGAGGAGATAGAGGCAATCGACCTCGTCCGGGAATTGCCAGCATCAGTGCCGGAAGACCTCCTTGAGAACGTCTACGTCCGCGGTGCCGGTGAGATCTTTGCTGATGTGGTGCGGAGCGGGCAGGCTGCCTCGTATGCTGATATCTCCCGGGCGCTTGGCATCGAGCACCGGAAACAATGGTATATCCAGGGGGTCATGCCGGTTGCTCACTTCAGCGCCTTCTGCAGCCGTTACGGCATCAGGGACTACGATCAGGTCACCATCAGCGTCACCGGGAGCGAGCACGAACTGCCTGCGATCCTCACGCTCACACCTGAACTCATCCGCCTGCTCGGATTCCTCGTTGCCGAAGGCAACTACAACGCATCGATATCAGCCGGGCAGTACAACCCGATGATCACCGGGAACGCCCAGGCCCCTGCCGCCATCCAGGCTGCGGCACGCTCCACGCTGAACGCTCACACAATCCTCGCCGGCTGCACCCCTGACACGACGACCATCTACGGCGCTTTGGCGGAACATAACCGCGCCTCGCAGGTCTGCTTCGGTGGGGAAATGGGCTACCTGCTCTTCCGTTACGTCTTCGGCATCCAGGAAGTGGCGGCGGAAAAACGCCTTCCCTGGATTGTCTACCACCTTGACGATCTGCTCCTCCACGAGTTCCTCTCCGCCCTCTTCACGCGGGACGGTTCTGCGAACTACCATCCCGGGGAGTCGGACTGTATCGTCAACTACACCACCACCTCCGCNGCGCTCAGGCAGGAACTCTCCCTCCTGCTCACCGCGCTTGGAATGTCGCCCCGGATCGTCGAACTCTACGGCGAAGAAGAACAGCTGACGATCTACCGGCTTCAGCTTGCCGGGCGGAATAATATCGAGACGTTTGCCNGGTATACCACGTTCCTTGACGAAAGGCAGGACCATATCGACGGTTTCCTCTCTGCGGTGAAGGAAGACCGGGTCAGAGAGCGGGGAGAGAGAGTCGTCGAGACCGCCCCCGCAGAGCCCACCGGCGCCTACGTCTACGACCTCTTCCTCGCCGGCGATGGGACCGGGGAGAGCCACACGTTCTTCGCATCAGACGGCCTGCTCATCCACAACTGCCAGGACTGGGACCTTCGATACTTCTTCTATTACGGCCTGATGCCTGANGGTAACGGAACGAAGGCCTCGGTCGCCGGCCCGGCGAAGAGGGCCGAGGTGGCGGTCCTCCACGCGGTCAAAGCGCTCGGTTCAGCCCAGACGAACTTCGCCGGCGGCCAGGGTTACTACAACTTCCTGACGTTCATGGCGCCTTACATGGAGGGACTGGACTACGAGGAGATCAAGCAGCTGATGCAGATGTTCGTCTACGAGATGACTCAGATGATGGTCGCCCGGGGCGGTCAGGTGGTCTTCTCNTCGGTCCAGCTCTCCCCGGGCGTCCCCACCCTCTGGAAGGACAAGCCCTGCGTCTACCGCGGCAAGGTCTGGGACGGGAAGCAGGCACCGCTCAGGACCTACGGTGAGTTTGAGCGGGAGGTTCGGCTCCTCTTTAAGGCGCTGATGGAGGTGATGCTCGAGGGAGACTACTGGGGCAAACCCTTCTCCTTCCCAAAACCCGAGATCAGCATCGAGCCTGACTTCCTCACCGAGGACGAGGAGTTCAACCAGGAACACCCCGACCTCCCGACCTACCGCGACCTCTACCTGATGACGTTTGAGCTGGCATCCAAGTATGGCACCCCCTACTACGATAACCAGATCCCCTCTTACCGGGGTGCCGGGAAGGGGATCTCCTGTTACCAATGCCTCGCGGGCGACGAACTGATCCCGGTGGCCGACAGGGACGGGAGGATCGCTGTCAGGGCGATCAGCGATCTCTTCGATGCCGCGGCGAAGAACGGGAGACGGATCGACTCCTTCGGCACGGAGCTCGCCTACTATGATGGTAAGGCTCCGAGCGTCGACTTTACGACCCTGGAGGCGTCATTGTGCCCGTTCCGTGGCGTGATGCGACAGCGGTATACGGGGGACCTCCTCAGGATCACCCTTGAATCAGGGCGGCGGATCACCGTTACGCCCGACCACCCGGTGTACGTCCTTGACGGCGGGAGGTTTGTCCGGGTGGCGGCATGCGATCTCGAGGCCGGCGACTGCCTGCCGGTGCTCACCGCGGGCGGGTTCTGCGAGTGGCCGGTCACCGAGATCGACGTTGCGGAGGTCATCGCCGGAGCAGGCTACGCCGACCTGATCCGTGCCACCGAAGATGGGGTGAAGATTCGTGGCGCCCGGCATCCCGGCCTGCCCCGCACCCTCCCGGTCAGCCGCGACCTTGTGACATTCCTCGGCTACTACCTGGTGAGGGGGTGCAGCAACCACTCCGGTCGGCGGTATACGGTCTGGCTCTCGTTTGGGGAACGCGAGGCTGATCTTGCGGCGGACGCCGCCGCCTGTATCCGCGAAGCCTTCGGCTATGAGCCGCTGATCCGCGAGTCAACAGCCGGGACCGAAGTCGTCATCACCAGTAAACTCATCTACCTGCTGATCGACGCCCTCGGATGCGGCTCCTCTGCCAGCGAGAGATCGGTGCCCGACCTTCTCTTCAACCTCGACCGCCCCCTGATCGGCGACTACCTCGGCGCGGCATTCCGCGTCACCGGGAGAGAGGACGCCTCAGGACACCGTGCCCGGAGCATCAGGCTGAAAGCGGCCTCCCGGGACGCCGTCCAGAGACTGGTCTGGCTGGCGGGGGAGATCGGTGTCCAGATGAGCTATGCCGAGCGGGAGACGGCGATCCGGCGTCCTGGCGTTCCACAGAAGACCTACATCTGCAGGATCACGGCCCAGGACCAGATCGACCAGTTCCATGCGGAGACTGGATACAGCGCCGAGGTGCCTCTCGGGAGGGAGAGGGNAGGGGCATTTGCGCACCTCCCGGAGAGCGGGCACGCGCCCTGGTGTACCGCCCTCNCATGCGCCAGCAGGTACAGCGCCGGCGGGATCGAGGGGATCCAGGTCTCACTNTTCCTCCCGCCCATCACCGGGCTGCTCGCCCGGGGCGACGTCCACCCTCTCCGCATCCGCTCGATCGAGCCGGTAGCGTGCGACGGATACGTCTACGATCTCGTCGATGTCGCCGGTACCCACACCTTCGCAAACGCTCTCGGCATCGTGACCGGGAACTGTTGTGCCTACCAGTTCTCGTCGCTTGCAGATGAGGACGACGAGTTTGAGGACAAACTCTACTTCCGGGAGGGGAAGCACTTCTCGATGGGCTCCTGGCAGGTGATGTCCATCAACTGTCCGCGGGCGGCGTATAAGGCAGAGGGCGACCAGGAACGGCTCTTTGCCGAGTTGAAGGCGCTCATGGACACCGCTGTGGAACTCTTCCGGATCAAGCGCCGCTGGATGTCGCTGATCCGGGCGAGCGGGCGGATGCCGTTTGCGATGCAGCGCCCGAAGGATCCGAACACCGGCGAGCGCGGGGCGGTCGCCGTGGACCTTGAGGGGCTCGTCTACACCATCGGCGTGGTCGGAGTCAATGAGATGGTCCAGCACTTCACCGGCCACCAGCTCCACGAGTCGAAGGATGCGTTCCGTCTCGCCGTCAGAGCCATGACTGAACTGGAGATGTACGCCCGCGAACTCTCGGAGAGGCACAACATGACGATCGCCCTCGCCCGCACTCCGGCTGAGACGACCGGCCAGCGGTTCGCGGTCGCCGATCTCCTCGACGAGCGGTTCCGGGACCACGCGCTCAAGGTCGTCAAGGGCGACGCCGAGCGGGCGCTCGATATGCTCGGCACGACGCTCGACCTCCCCATCTACTACACCAACGGGACCCACGTCACCCCGTCAGCCCCGGTCCCGCTCACGAAGCGGATCGAGATCGAGCACGTCTTCTTCCCGATCGTGGACGGCGGAAACATCTTCCACATCTGGCTCGGAGAGGCGCGCCCGGACCCCAGGGGGCTGATGGAGATGGCGATGAATCTCTGCCGGACGACCCAGATCGGCTACTTCGCCTTCACCCGGGACCTGACGGTCTCCCTCAAGGAGTTCCGGGAGCTCAGGCCGAGGCACGAGGAACCCGGGAAGGCGGCCGGAATCTTGCCGGCAGCGGACCGGGCGGACGCCTGACCGGGATCGCACCTTTTTTGGCCCTGCGGGGAGATCCTGATAGTAGCTGTCGTGAGGACGGCGGTGTGCGAGGTTATTCAATGATCGAACTGACGACTCCGCTCCTGGCGATCGATGTCGGCAGGGGCACCCAGGATATCCTGGTCTACGAGCCAGGCCGGGCACTCGAGAACAGTATCAAACTGGTCCTCCCCTCCCCGACCGTGGTGGTGGCAGAGAGGATCCGGCAGGCAACCAGGGCCGGGCTCCCGATCTTCCTGGACGGGTTTCTGATGGGGGGCGGGGCGAATACCGGCGCGATACGGGAACACCTGGCAAGGGGTCTCCCGGTCTACGCCACGCCCGAGGCCGCCGCGACCCTCCATGACGACCCCGAGCGCGTCCGTTCAATGGGCGTCGAGATCCGGGCCGATCCTCCAGAGGACGCGATGACTGTCCGTACCACCGACTACATGGAGCCGGAGCTGCGCATGGCGTTCTCCCTCTTTGATGTGAAGTACCCCGAGAACGTCGCNATCGCGGTCCAGGATCATGGCTACTCGCCGCACCGTAGCAACCGTATCCATCGGTTCGAACTGATGCGGGAACAGNTGGATGCCGGGGACTGGGATCTCCTCTCGCTCGTCGCTGACCCGCCGCTTGCTGATATGACAAGGATGCAGGCGGCGAGACGGCAGGCAGCACCGGGAGCGCTCGTCACCGATACCGGCCCTGTAGCACTCATCGGGGCGCTCTGTGACCCGAGGGTGCGGCAGCGAGCGAAAGAGGGGATCATCCTCGTCAACGCCGGGAACGGCCACACTCTCTGCTTCACTCTGAAGGGCCGGGAGATCTACGGGCTCTTCGAGCATCATACCGGCTTGCTCGACAAAAAAAGACTGCAGCACTATATCCAGAAACTTGCCAACGGTACGCTGACATCANAAGAGATCTTTGACGACGGTGGCCATGGGGCAGCGGTCAGGAGACCGCTCGCCACTGATGCTGTGGTCGTCACGGGTCCAAACCGGCTCAGGTTGATGCCGGAGGCCTACCAGGCAGCACCCTTCGGGGACACGATGCTCTCGGGGTGCTTCGGGCTTATGTACCTCTGGAAGCAGTTTCGGGAGGGCTGAGGGACCGGGAGAGCCGGATCCGGTATACCTGCATCCGGGATCTCCGATCCGGACAACGAGGAGTTCCCGGCTCCACCCTATCATGCGTCCTGGAGCGCGCACGCACGGTGGTAGCCGCCGTAGTCCCCCGCTGCGGCGGCGAGCTGTGAAGAAAAGTCGGGTCGGGTCTGGCAAAGAGGGGGGTGCTCCACTTTCATCTCGCCTCCAAGGTACTCGTCACCCTCCGAACCATCCAACCAGGCCGCGAAGGAGCCCCACGATCAGGTCGAGCGGTGATGACCCCGCGGCCGACACGTCCGCCCCGATATCGCCCCCGGTCNCGTTCTCTTCGGCATAGATGGTTATTACTCTGTTCCGCTCCAGGTTTGCCAGGGCATCAAGGTGCCCGGCCGCTTCGGCAGTNATGGTCTCATGGCTGACGCCCCGTGCCCATGCCGCGGTTATCGTCTCTGACGGGAGGAGCGTCGAGTTCTGGATGCCCGCGAGCGTGTAGAGCGCGGGGAGGGACGACTCCTTTGCTATGTCCGCTTCCCCGGCAGGCCGGATGGTGATCACCGGGTCGGAGAGCCTCACCGAGGGGTGCTCCTGGTCGGCGGTGAAGGCGTATGCACTGAAGGCGAAGATATCCGGGGTCGATGTCAGGCTGGTGACCTGCCTCTCCTCAGAAAGGGTGAGGTCTTCAAGCATCAACCTCCCGGTGCGGGTGAAGACCGAGAACTCCCAGACAGCCCGCTCTCCGTCGCGGAGTTCCGCGGGTTCGCTGGTCCGCGTGATCTCGTAGACCCCGGTCTCACCGGGAGGTGGCAGCAGGACAACGTAGGCCGGGTCCCCTTTCGTGAGCGTCACATTCCTGGCCTCGACCGTCACGGTGATGGTGAACGTCTCCCCTTCATGTGCTACCCGCGGGTGTCGGCCGCCGAGGCGCATGGCGGGGTCGAGGAGCCAGTCCAGGTTTGCTATCTCCACCCCGTTCCGGGTGAGGGGGACGTCCTCCGGACCCCGGGCGAGGAGTATCCCAACGCCGCTGACGACCAGGCCGTCGCTCGACTCGGTGGCCGCAGGCAGCACCCGGGTCTGCTCCTCACTGGAGATGGTGGGCGATCCAGGATTGACGACCGGGTGGTCGCCCAGGACCAGCGGGCGGTGGTGGCTCTTGTGCGACTTTGCCATTGTTGCACTCGGCCGGGGCGGAGCTTCCCGCTCCAGGGTCGGCTCCGCGTTGATCTCCTCTTCTTCTTCGGTCTCGTCGTCACTCTCTTCTTCGGTCTCGTTATCATCTTCAGCGGCTGCAGCTGTCCATGCAACAACCCGCGGAGAGACCGTAAGATTCCGGGTCGGTGTCGCTCCCGGAGTTTCGTTAGCATTGTCGGTGGTTGTAGCTGTCCATGTGACAACTTCAGGAGAGGTGGAGGAGTCCGCCGTGCCGCTCTTTTCGGACGTGGTCGTTGATTTCACCGGAAGCGTCGTGGTCTCAGCCACGCCCCCATCCACCACCAGGGGGGGAGCACTCTCGTTTACAGCCTTCTCTTTTGATGCACCGGACGCGGGGGTCTCTTCGGGTTTGTCCGTACTCTGCGGCGCGGTGAGGGTCACCGGCACCTTCGGGGTGACCGGTTTCTCTTCACCGGCTGGAACATCAGGCGCGGCCTCGAACCCGATGAGATCCGGGTTCGAGAGACCGGTCTNCCCTGAGATAGGGGGTGGAGTCACCATCCTGACCGGTGCGGGATCGCCGCCGTCATTCATCGATACGGTCGTCGGCGCTTCCTGCGGGGCGGTGCCCACCGCACCCGGGAGGGCGAGGAGGGCGAGCATGCCGATACAGAGCACCGCTATCGCGTATGTGAGGAGAGGGGGCCTCAAAATCCTCCCTCCCGGTATCTGTGGTCTTTGCAGAGACCGGCTCCTGGTTCTGCTGCTGGCGATGCAGGCTTCCCCATTCGCCTGAATCCACCGTTCATGGGAAGGCTATCTACCCAATTCTGGTATAAATACCTTATGGGCACAGGGCGCGGGCAACGACTCAAATATCTCACAACGAACGGTTGTGAACTTGCGGGGGATGTGCGANGCGGAGCGGGGGGAAGTCCCCGATCGCGAGNTCCGGGGGTGGAACAGCCCTTCGAACCTGTGGAGATGATACCGCTGCATCACATCTCTGTGATGCACGTATTGCCATGATAGCCGGGAAGCCCCGCCCCCT
>JGI24708J26588_10001874_pt1 | contig 16316 bp, 16 predicted proteins | sample BioPla1DNA2_FD_26588 | JGI IMG/M metagenome (IMG submission 26588) | reverse complement strand
AACACCAAGGACACACTCGGCTTGGAAAGCCCCTTGATCATCTCCGCAATGGCTAGACCCGCCTCAATATCTCCGCCCACGGTGTTGAGTATGACCAAAATGCCGTGAATCTCGGGATTCTGTTCTACTGCAACCAGTTGCGGGATGATGTGTTCATACTTAGTAGTCTTGTTCCGCGGTGGCAAAAGAATATGGCCTTCTACCTGACCTACAATGGAGATACAGTGTATCCGTGACATTGTAGGTGGCGGTACAGTGAGCTGCCCCAACTCCCTGATGGTCTCGAGGGAGGCCTCTTGTCTTTCTGCCTCTGCCCTATCGGGGCTCATAGGCTCCACAATTGGTACCATGGGTTCCTCGCTGCCCGGCTCCCATTCAGTACCCTCGCTGGTCGACATGCATAATGTGAGGATGTCTTTGCTCACTTCGTTTAGGCCTTGCGGCTTTTCCACCTAGGTCATCCTTCCCAATACTCTGGCAGCCTTCACCTTGAGCAGGCAGCCCAACTTCAGCTCTCCCATAGTATGACTATTGGTCGAAGGATTTATGATTAAACTTCCATGATAATCGGCATGATCATGGGACGCCGCTTAGTCTTCTGATAAAGCAACTGAGTGAGGCCGTCTTTTACACTGCCCTTTAGTACGCCCCATTCCGTCACGTTTTCTGCCTCACAGATCTTGAGTATTCGCTTGACTTCATCCCTGGCCTCATCGATGAGTTTCTCCGATTCCCGCATATATACGAAACCGCGGGAAATGATATCAGGCCCTGCGATGACTGCTCCCGTTTGTTTATCAATGGTAATAACCACTATCAAGATACCGTCTTGAGCCAGTTGACGGCGATCCCTCAACACGATATTGCCTACATCACCCACTCCAAGACCATCCACCAATACCTGTCCGGAGGGGACTCTACCAGCTTTGTTCACCCCTTTGCGGGTGATCTCTATTACATCGCCAATTTCGCATAGGAGAATCCTATCCTTAGATAGCCCCACTTGTTCCGCTAATTCGGCGTGGCGCACCAGCATCCGGTATTCACCGTGGACCGGCATGAAATATTTAGGACGACATAAGTTCAAAAGCAGTTTCAGCTCTTCTTGGCTAGCATGTCCCGATACATGGATACCTGAAACTGCCTGGTAGATTACCTTAGCCCCTTGCCTAAACAAATGGTTGATGGTCTTCCCTACCAGCTTTTCATTTCCCGGAATTGGCATGGCCGAGATGATTACGGTATCTCCCGGCATGATGTCGATGCGCCTGTGTTCTGCCATAGCCATCCGAGTCAATGCAGCCATGGGCTCCCCTTGGCTACCGGTAGTGATGATCACAACCCTCTCAGGCGGATATTTCTCTAAGGCATCTAGATCAACCATGATTCCGGGAGGAATCTGTAGGTACCCTAGTTCAGCGGCAATGCTCACATTGTTCACCATGCTGCGACCAATAACACCAATCTTACGGTTATAGGTTGCCGCAGCATCGATGATCTGCTGAATACGGTGGATATTCGAGGCAAAAGTAGCCACTAGTATCCGCCCCTTTGCCTCCTCGAATGCTTCGTTAAACGCCCCGCCCACCACCCGCTCAGAAAGGGTGTAGCCTGGCCGTTCAGCGTTGGTACTATCGGACATTAACAGTAGTACGCCTTTTTGGCCCAGTTCAGCAAACTTGTGCAGATCCATTACCCGACCATCAATGGGGGTCTGATCAAGCTTGAAATCACTACAATAAATGATGCACCCCAAAGGTGTGTGCACGGCTATGGCCACGACATCGGCAATGCTATGGTTGACATGGATGAATTCCACCTCAAAGATACCTACGCTAACTCGCCCGCCGGCCCGCACCTCCTTGAGCTCTGCGCTAGAGGACAGGCCGTGCTCCTCCAGCTTACCCCGGAGCAACCCTAAGGTTAACCGGGTTCCGTAGATGGGTGCATCCAGTACTTGCAGTACATAGGGTACCGCCCCGATGTGGTCTTCATGTCCGTGGGACAAGAAGATGGCTTTCACCCGGTCTTTATTCTCTTTCAGATAAGTGATATCAGGTATCACAAGATCGATCCCCGGCATGTCGTCCTCGGGGAACATAACGCCGGCATCAATCACAATTATGTCATCTTCATACTCTAAAACCATCATATTTTTCCCAATCTCGCCCAAACCTCCTAGAGGCATGAGGGAGACTGTATTTCTTGCGTTTCCCAAACGCTAACCACCTCTATTTCCTAACGTACTCTCTAGATCAAATGCAGTTCTTCCAAAGTTTTCTTAACGTGCAGTGCCTCTCCCTCGGTAGCAGGGACTAAGGGCAAACGTACTTCTCCTACCGGGTTGCCCACTAGTCTCAGAGCTAGTTTTACCGGAACTGGATTAGTAGTAACGAACAAAGCNCCAAACAAGGGAAANAGCTCAGCGTTGATCTGGGCCGCCGCTGCCACTTTGCCCTGCATGAAAGCTTCGATCATATCCTTAATGCGTCGGCCAACCAGATGCGACGCTACACTGACTACGCCTGAGCCTCCGACTGAGAGAATAGGCAGTGTCAGGCTGTCGTCACCACTATAAATGGCAATTTCTTTGGGCAAGAGGCGTCGCAGCTTAGTCACTTGCTCCAAATTGCCGGTAGATTCTTTGATTGCTACAATGTTGGGGATCTCCGCCAAACGCACCATAGTCTCGGGCAAAACGTTAACACCAGTTCGGCTCGGAATATTATAGACCATTACCGGCAATGACGTGGCCTGAGCCACGGTACGAAAATGCTGATACAGACCTTCTTGCGATGGCTTGTTGTAGTATGGGGCCACTAGCATAATCCCATCGACCCCTAGCCGCTGTACAGCTTTGGTTAATTCCACCGACCCCGCTGTGCTGTTGGTTCCAGTACCGGCCAAAACCGCAGCTTTCCCACCTACCGCCTCGACAACCACTTGGATGAGCTTTAGTTTTTCGTCTGTAGTAAGTGTAGGTGACTCTCCCGTAGTACCACATACCACCAATCCATCGGAACCACTTTTACACAGCTTCTCCGCCAAGATCGCGGCCTTATCATAATCTACCCCGAACTCGCTGTTGAAAGGAGTCACCATTGCCGTTAACAGTCTACCAAACTCCGCCACCAATATCACTCCCTCAAATTATCTTTCCTGCCCAAGTGCAAACTGACAGTGCAAGGCTTGTACCGCCACTTCCACATCAGCTTCGTTTACAAGGCAGGATATATTGGCATGGGAGTCAGTAGTCTGGAGAATGCTCACCCCAGCCCTCTGCAGAGCTGCTACCACCTGAGCCATCACACCCGGCACTCCCCGCATACCTGCCCCCACCGCTGAGACTTTTGCTACATTTGGCTGTACGTGTACTTCGACTGGAAAATCTGCTAACAGCGCCCGAGCATTCTCTGCCCAACGCTGCTCCATTATGAACGCTATCCTCTGCGGCGACACATAGATCATATCAAGACTGATACCAGCCTGAGCCAGACTCTGAAATACCAACAAAGCCAAGTCCGAAGCTTGAAAACTATCGCCAGCCTCCAACTGTACCTGGACCATATCACAAACATGGGCAATACCTGTCACCAATCTATCGCTCTTGATCTCCACACTGCCGCCTAGGCCATCCTGCACCAAAGTACCCAGACTGGTGGATCCCGTTGCCCTAATCCTTAAAGGCATATGGCCCTCCATGGCGATCTCTATTGCCCGGGGATGGATCACCTTGGCACCTAGGTGGGCCATTTCCACGATTTCCCGATAGGTCACCGTATCCAGCCTACGGGCATTAGGTTCCACCCGGGGATCAGCCGTCAGGATACCGTCTACATCTGTATAAATCTCCACCATATCGGCGCCAAGCGCGATGCCGAGGGCCACAGCACTAGTATCCCCCGAACCCCGTCCTAAGGTAGTCACATCTCCGTCAATCGTCTCTCCCTGGAATCCCGCCACAACAGGAATAAACCCTAACCGTAGAGCCTGTTTGATTCTCTCTGGTTTCACCTCGACTATCCTGGCATTGCCGTGCGCTCCATCGGTAATCATCCCAGCCTGGCCTCCGGTAAAGGCTCTGGCTCTATGGCCAGCCTTCAGTAGATGCCCAGTCAGCACCACTGCGGCAATAATCTCGCCACAAGACATCAAAAGATCCGTCTCTCTCGCCGGCATCTGATTGTTTTCAGGGCCAACAAGCTGTAGCAGGGAATCTGTGGCATAGGGATCTCCCCCTCTGCCCATGGCAGAAACCACAGCCACACATTCGTGCCCGGAAGCTTTAGCTTCTAGAATGTGCTGAACCACCTGCTCCCGCCGGGCCGCGGTTCCCGTAGAAGATCCGCCGAACTTTTGCACCAGTATACTCATGCTTCGGCCCCTTTCTCTCGACACCGAAAAGGGAATTTCTTGGCACTCCCTTTTCTCTGGAGTATCATACTGCGGGAGCCTGATTTTGGTCACACTAGTTGCCGAGCCACGAGCTCTTCCGCGATTTGTACAGAATTCAGCGCTGCTCCTTTGCGAATTTGATCTCCTACCACCCATAGATTCAGTCCCCATGGAACACTCAAATCTTGTCTGATTCTGCCCACCCATACTAAATCATCATCAGTGGTCAAAAGAGGCATAGGATATTCCTGCTTTTCGGGATTATCGTATACCCGAACGCCCGGTGCATTTTCCAGCACCTCTCGGGCCCGAGCTGCAGAAAGCTCCTTATGCAATTCTACATTAATGGACTCCGAATGACTTCTAAAAACCGGTACTCGCACAGTTGTTGCTGTTATCTTGAGGCTGTCATCGTGCAAGATCTTCTGTGTCTCTCGCACCATTTTCCATTCTTCCTTAGTATAATCGGCCTCNTCAAAGGCATCGATATGGGGAATGAGGTTAAATAGCATCTGATATTGTTTTGCGGCAGAGGGTGAAGGATAGGTTGTCGCTGTTATAGGTTTACCTTCGACGTACTGCTTCACCTGACGCTGCAGGTCGTCTATGGCGGCAGCACCAATGCCTGAAACTGCTTGGTAGGTAGAGACCACTGCCCGCTTGATCCCTGCCGCGCGGTGCAGGGGTGCCAAAGCCATGACCGCAATAGTCGTGGAGCAATTGGGGTTGGCGATTAGACCGTCGTGCTCTAGGAGGTCCTCGCCATTTACCTCAGGAACCACCAAGGGGACCTCAGGATCCATTCGAAAGGCACTGGTGTTGTCAATCACAACAACTCCCCGCGAGCGCGCCTCGGGAGCAAACCTTTGACTAATCGCTCCGCCGGCAGTGAAAAAAGCTATGTCTACGTCATCAAAACTTTCCGGGGTTGCCTCCTCAATTATGAGTGTTTCACCACCTGCTTCAATTGCTCGTCCGGCACTACGGGCTGAGGCCAAAGCCTTCAGGGACTTGATGGGAAACTTGCGTTCCCGCAAAATATCAATTAGTTCCCGGCCGACGGCACCCGTTGCGCCTAACACTGCAATATTGAATGTTCTCAAGGCTCATCCCTACTCTCATGATTATATATGTCTATATCCTTTGCCCGCACTATCTGGAAATCAGTTTCAGCTCGATGAGTATTGGCTGTATTTGCTTGCCTTCCAGAGCCAAACGGGCAGCTGGTACAATAAGGGTCATATCGGCAACTAAAGACCTGCTTTTTCCATAGGGATCGTCTTGACCGAAGGGAACCATGTAGACATAGGGTCGGTTAAGCAGTAATCCCATATTCTTAGCGTTATTGCTCAAGCCATCGTTTGTGGAAACAGCTACAAGTACCGGCCGTTCATTGCGGAGCTGAGCCTTGGCTGCCATCAAGACCGCCGTGTCCGTTATACCGTTGGCCATCTTGGCCAGTGTATTGCCGGTACAAGGTGCAATCACGACGAGATCCAACAAGCGACGGGGCCCAATAGGCTCCGCTTCCACGATGCTGCAAATAACATGTTGGCCACAGATGTCTTCTATTTGACTCACAAAATCCTTTGCTTTCCCGAACCGTGTATCCGTTGCAGCAGCAGTTTCCGACATGATGGGATATACATTGACTCCCGCATCTACAAGATGCTGTATTTCCGGGATCACCGCTGCAAAAGTGCAATAGGAACCAGTTAGGCCGAAACCTATTCTCTTCCCATTCAGTTCCACACTTAGCACCTCTCACCTATTGGATTGGCACTAAGATCGGGCTGATGTATCTATTCTGGAGAGAGATTTGAGGATCATCCTGGGCAGACATCGACCCAAAATCCTACCAGCAGTGATGGGTGCTACCTTCCCCGGCAACCCTAAGGCCAAAATAGCCTTAACCCCCAGCTCTGCAGCGGCAGGGTAATCCACGCCTCCAGGCGCTGAAGCCATATCTACGATCAGTATGCCCCGGGGCAGTTGCTGCAGAATATCTCTGGTTAAAAGCAAGGCCGGGACGCTATTGAAGATGATATCTGCGCCCCCTACTACCTCTCCTAGATCGCTTAGAAGCGCAGTGTCAAGTCCCATTTCCAAAGCCCTAGCCAGCTGAGCCGGGTTTCTAGCAACAACACACACCCGGGAACCCAGGCCATGGAGCATCCGGGCTAAAGTCAATCCGCACCTTCCGAATCCGAGCACCACCGACCTAGCTCCATGAAGAGTAATTGGTAACTCTTCCATGGCTATTTGGATCGCACCCTCGGCTGTTGGTATGGAGTTCAAGATGGCGACTTCATCGTCCTCCGCCGTCTCAATGAGCAATAGACGATGACGCTCCGCCAATTCCCTCACAATGGGCCGAGCCATACCAATAAAGAGAGGCGTCCCTGGCGGAAATCTCTGCAGAAAACCATCGTCAATGCGTAAGACCAGTCCCTTCTCCGGTACTGCACTTATCTGACCGGCTTGATCTGTGTTGCTCATCGGGGCAATAACCACATCGACTTCCGGCAGAGCCTCAGGAAAACTCCCTAAACTCTCAGTCCGAACTACATTGGGGCATCCGGCATAAGACATGTGGCCAACGGTATAGATTTGACCTCCCAGATCTGCCAGGCATCGGACCATCTCAATCTCTCGCTGGTCTCCCCCCAGCACGAGAATGCGAATCCCCTGCAATGCTGCCTGCACTTGGGTTTCCCCTCTCCTCAAAGCTCTCCAGCAACCAGCCTTCCTAGTACATAGTAGTATATGACTAGCAACAACCTAAGGTGCGAGAGTGAGAACTAGGTCCCCAAGCTCATGTTGTTCGTAAAGTCAAAACAACAGCCTGTCCAGGCCGTATACAAGTCCATTTATCTTGTCTATTTCGCGAATACCCATCAACACTCCAGGCATGAATGATTCTCGGCTAGTAGAATCATGGCGTAGTGTAAGAGTTTGGCCTGGTAATCCAAAAATGACTTCTTGATGGGCAACAAAACCGGGTAGTCTTACACTATGTATGTGAATCCCCTCGAGCTTACCTCCTCGGGCCCCGGGCAAACTTTCCCATTCATCGATCAAAGGGCTCTTCGGGTCAGCCTTTTGATTTTCCCAACTCTTGCCGATCATCTCTGCTGTCTTTAGAGCCGTACCAGAAGGAGCATCCTTCTTCCGCTCATGATGTAGCTCAATAATCTCCACATGGGGAAACCACTGGGCAGCCTGCTGGGCAAAGTGCATCATCAACACCGCACCAATGGCAAAGTTGGGCGCAACCAAAATCCCCAAATGGGCCTCCCGTGCAGCGTTATCTATATCCTCCAAGTCCATTTGGGTGAGACCTGTAGTACCCACAACCGCTCTTACACCAGCCCTTATGGCTGTATGGATATTATGTGATACACTGGCAGGTTCTGTAAAATCCACCATGACTGTAGCTTCGCTCTCTGCCAATACATCCTTCAGACAGTCCCTAATGTTCAGTCCCAAGTGGCCGATCCCGGCAAGGCTGCCGGCATCTTCACCGACATTTACTTGATCGCATGCTCCTACCAGCATCAGATCGTCGGTCTGGCTCACGGCTTTGACCACTTCCCGGCCCATTCTGCCGGCGGCTCCGTTGACTACTACCTTGATGGTCATCACCATGCCCCCCGTGTCTTTGTTCATTATAACCTATTTTCCAGTAGAAACCTCTTTTTGTCAAGCAAGAGCCACCAAGCAATGCTGCTCTAACAGTTTTTAACTTCTCAAAGGAAAGGGCTGCCATGGCAGCCCCAGCAGTCTTTCTTGGAGGGATATCTTCTAGTGGGATTCCACATCAGCGGCCCCATTGTCACGCATAATCCGGGCCGCATCCTCCACCATTCCTGACTCTGTGTCGATTACAGCTAGAAATCGTCCTTTCTGCACTTCCTGTTCATAGTACTGACCTCGGTCCTCCGGCACACCCAGATCCAGAAGCCCTCCTGCGACTCCTCCGGTTACCGCGCCCGATAGGGTTGCCGCCAAAGGCCCTGCGGCAACAATCGGTCCTATACCGGGAATGGCTAAGGCTCCTACTCCTGCCAGCAAGCCCGCGATGCCTCCTAGCGCACCGCCCCAGGCAGTCCCATCGCTGGCCCCTGCCATGCCACCCATATCGTCAGCGGCAGTCTCAAAATCCCCTCCCTTCCCACCGCCCTTGGCAATGACTGAAATCTCGTCTTCAGTGAAACCTTTATCCCGTAGTGCCCGCACTGCTTTTTCCGCTTGATCCCGTGATGCGAAGGTGCCAATTACTGTGCTCAAGAGCAATCCCCCTTATTTAAGTCAGAATTCTGTACATGACAGGTAACCTTCCATACCTGTCATGTACCCTTTTACATACTGTTCCTAGCATAGGGTGCCCCTTCACACAAACCACCATACATGGGCCGCTTCACTCGTCTAAACTGAGTCCCCGCAAATAACGGGATTCGGTTTCTAAAGTCGTGAGATCGACGATGATCAGGTCATGACCAATCTTGCGTATCCCATGAAAGGGGATGATTAGTTGGCGTCGGCGAAAAAACGTTCCGCGGTTGGGCACGATCAAAGAGTGAATCAGACCTGTATCCGTATCGATGACTAGATCTGTCTCACTAATGACTCCTAGCCGCGCCCCTTCGTCTATGGATATGATCTCTTTTCCCGCTAGGTCACTGAAGCGCATGGCTTTCGCCTCCCCGCCTAGAAGTATCTCCCGAGGCGAATACCCACCTCGGGTCCCTTATTCCATGCCCATTCCAACCTGCCTTGATCCGACACGCCCCAATAAATTTGCCAATACCCTTTCTCCATCTTATGCTCCAGGGATAGATATGTATAAGTCTCCTGCAGCCTTTGCTTATACACTATCTTTCCAGTCCATCGAGGAGGCTTTCTAGAGCCCGCTGCGGAGTCTTGAAGCTCGAAAGCAGTCCGCCACCAGCCCCTCTCAAGATCCCAACGCAGCTCCGCTCCCACGCAGGGATGGAGGCGCAGCTTGCCATACGCTTGAGAGGTGCTGGTGCCGCCGTATCTTCCTCCTATCAGGATATTCAGGCCCGGCCAAGTAGTCTCCCATGCGATTTTGGGGTTCCTTACATTCTCCCCGGTTGCCAAGGTCAGAGTTAGCCGATGGCTAGAGTTTCGCCACCGTCGGCGGTATTTTATCTCCCCCTGCCAGTAGGGATCTTCGCCGGTAATATAACCTGGCGTGTCCTTAGGGAGTGCCGCTATCTGTGCACTTGGCCGATGATGCTTGACTTCCAGCTGCAAGGATTCATCCCTGTGCCTGCTTCTTCTGAGCCTGAGTCCAACACCCTGACGGCCTGGTTTTGGGGAATCTCCATCCCCCGTTGCCAAAACAAAACCAGAACCGGTGCCGTAAAGCTCTAAAGACCAATCCACATCGGCAAACCTGCCCTCATTTCTAGTCAAGAGAGCAAAGCCATTTAAGTCCCTCCGATATGCTTTTTTGGCATCGAAACCTTGGAGAGTCGCCACTTGGGCCTGGAATCTACCCAGGCGCCCTGTATTCCAGCTTCCCACTAAAGAATGAACCTGCCGAAATGTTCGCGTCGCATAGCTCCCTGCCTGGGGGTGGTGCCAGTTCCAACCACTATCATGGGTGAGATACAAATAGCGGTAGCGACCCTCCCTAGCCCCCGGATCCAAAGACATATCTAGCAAGAGCAAGGGCCCATCATCCCCAACGTTGGCAATGTGATTTATCCAAAGTCCCCTGACCGATAGCGGTTCCACTATCGCCCTTACTTCAAATCCGCCTGCACCCTCTACCCGACGTGAAGATGATAGTAATCGCATTGGATCGAGTGTGCTGCGAAATCCCATATTGGAAAAACAGCGCAATTGAAGAGCGCTCGGCCTCACCGTCACTTCTCCGTGCTCAAGGGAAAAGCTATGATCGCTAGGACGGTTGATCTTGGCCTTTAGCTCCAAAGGTATCTCCAAAGACCCAAGACTTCCGGTCCAATTCAATGTCTGACTCACCGTAGTGCGTAAAGCCTNTTCCCCATCAAAATCACCTTCCCACTTGAATTCCGTCTCAATGTAACCTTTGGCCATGACTTTAACAGCGGTGACCAGCAGCAGAGTAGTTATGGTGATTAGTATCAGGACCCATGCCTTTCTTCCAGGGAATAGTCTCACTTGTTGAACCACTCCTTCCCTGGCCGGTGAGAGACAAAAAGCTCGCCAGGCTGTAAGCCCCAGCGAGCTTTCTTAGTTAGAATGACCGCATTTATTATCCCATGTACACCTAAATTTGGCAAGCTTCTAATCGCTACTCGTTTAGTCGTAGGCTTTAGACTTCTCCCTCATCACGTCACAGTTATCTTGACTTGCCGCATAGCCCGGTTTCTCTGACAGGCCCTGTTGCCGTCGNAAATTTTCCCTGTTCTTTTCTAGATATGCCTGGTAGATATCATCGGCGGTAAAGCCGGCTTTCAGACACATGCTAACAAAGAAATGCAGAATATCCACCATTTCCTCTTTAACAGCTTCCATATCCACAGGTCGAGCATTCTTCCACCACTTGAAATTGACCTCTCCCAAAAGTTCTCCCAATTCAGCTACTATAGCCAACACCTCTCGCTGAATCCATGTCTCGGCATCACCGTCCAGATTCCGCAACCGGGCTAGTTCACCGTCAAAGGCTGCTTGCAGTGAAAAAATATGCTCCAGCTTGTCCATATCCTTAGCCACGTCTATCCTCTCCTATCCGGCTGTTCCCATGACCCTGTTGCTTACCAAGTTCAAATCGTCAGCAGGTCCCACGATTGCCAATGAAAAGGGAATGTCCGCAAAAAGCCGTCGGGCGACCCTTTGAATGTCTGAGCCATGGACGGCATCGATCTTAGCCACCAGTTCCTCTAATCGTAGGAGCCCTTCATCATAAAGCTCTGCCTTGGCCATTCGGCTCATGCGGGATGCCATACTCTCTAAACTTAAGAGCAAACTACCCTTTAGCTGCTCCTTAGCTCTATCTAGCTCATCAGGCTTTAGTCCCACTGTGGCCACCCTGCGGCATTCTGCTTCAATCAGTTCGATAACTTGTTCAGCATTGCCGGGGCTCATCCCGGCATAAACCGCCACTGTACCTAAATCCTCATAACATGCATGATAGGAGTATGTTGAGTAAACCAGACCTTTTTCCTCCCGTAGACTTTGAAAGAGCCTGGAGCTCATGCCTCCTCCCAGGGCAGTATCTAAAACATGGAGTACATATTTGTCTTGGTCTTTGCGGGACAACCCCGGCACCCCAAGGCACACATGCATTTGTTCTGTATCCTTGCTCTTGATACTACAGCCCCGTCCCTCAGGCATAGGCTGAGCCTTCGCAAAGGGCGGCGGGCCAACAAGTCTAGACAAGTGCTCACCGAGCTCCGCCACCACCCTATTATGGTCAAGGTTGCCGACAGCAGTGATCACCAGATTAGACGGCACATAGTGTTCGTCAACGTAAGCCAAGAGGTCTTCCCTTTGGAGACGCTGCACGCTTAACCGCGTGCCCAAGACCCCCCTCCCTAACGGGTGGGGCGCAAGCAGATTTTCCGCAATTACTTCATGGACAAGATCGTCGGGGGAATCTTCATACATCCCGATCTCCTCTAGTATGACTCCCTTTTCTTTCTCCAGCTCACCGGGATCAAACACCGAATTCTGCAGCATATCGGCTAGAATATCAATAAGCAAAGCAAAATGCTCATCCGGCACCTTGCCATAGTAACAGGTGTGTTCCTTGTCGGTAAATGCATTGAGCTGACCACCAGTAGTATCGATAGCTTCCGCTATCTCCCGGGCAGAGCGACGATTGGTACCTTTGAACATCATGTGCTCTACCATGTGAGATATCCCATATTGGTGGGGCTTTTCATGTCTAGAGCCCACTTTCAACCAAAAACCTAAAGTGACCGATCGAACATAGGGGATTGACTCTGTTACTATCCTAATCCCGTTGGCGAGCACTGTTTTTTGCAATGGATATTCCCCCTCGCTGCCACTATATCTCCGTGGCCAATTACTGTCAAATGTGGGTATAACCTTTCCTGGAGAATACCGGGAGAGTTCGATATAATGGCCGATGTAGCGGCAGGTGACCTTTTGTTGCTCTACGCTAGAAAGGAGGCCACCATGTCCCAAAGCTTGGTAATTGTGTTGCTCAGCCTAATGCTATTTATATCCAATATATTCGGTGGTTCGCCGAGTACCACACCTCCTATAGAACAAATGCCTGGACAGGAGCAAACATATACTGTCCCTGGTCGGATTCGCAATGCGCCCATCACTTTGTACGATAGTCCGAGCACCAACAGTAAAAAAATCGCAACGGGACAGGCCAATACCCCGGTCTCTCTTCTAGCAGAAGCCGGTGATTGGTTCAAAATCCAACTACCTGACGGCACCGCCGGTTGGGTCTTAAAGATCCTGGTGAGCACTGCTGGTAATACCGGCCCTTTGGCAAAGGAAGTCTATGGATACTTCGTGCAAAACGGCAGTGTTCCTTCTGAGCCATCCTTGGCAGCCAACTTCCAACATTTGACCGGAATCACTCCTTGGTCTTTTAGTATCGATGCCCAGGGGAATGTGATCGCCCAAGCAGATACCGCCGCTTTAGCGAATACCCTGCAATTTGCCGGCAAGCGGGAGCTCAAGACTCTAGCCTTGATCAGCAACTATGATAAGAAAACGGAAAGCTTCAGTGGAGCTTTGGCTCATAAACTCCTGCAAAGTCCGGCTAATCGTCAGCGGGCTGTGGAAAGCATCTACCGCACAGTCGTCGACTGGGGCCTTACAGGGGTGAATATTGATTTTGAACATGTTTATCCAGAGGATCGCGAATATTACTCCCAGTTCTTACGAGAGCTGTCCACTCGTCTAAGGCCCGCAGGCATTCTGGTAACTGTGGCCATCCCGGCCAAGACTGCCGATAATCCTAAGGCTAGCTGGTCNGGGGCCTTCGACTATCAGACCATCGGCGAGGCTGTGGACAGGGTTATGCTAATGGCCTATGATCAGCATTATGCCAGTGGTGCACCGGGCCCCATTGCTTCCATAGGATGGGTTGACAAAGTGCTGCAGTTTGCCACATCCCAAATCCCTAAGGAAAAGGTGATCCTGGGCATCGCAGGCTATGGGTACAGCTGGGCCAAACCCGGGATTGCCCATTCGGTAACTTACCAGAAGGCGGTGGAGCTGGCGGCTAAGGGCACCGGCGTTCGCTGGGATGCCACTCACAAAGCACCCTTCGCAGAGTATCAAGGACGACAGATGTGGTTTGAGAATGCGGCCAGCATCAGCTATAAGCTAGATCTTGTCAACAGATATGGCATAAAAGGCATAGCTCTTTGGCGACTAGGCCAAGAAGATCCCCAGATGTGGCAAGTGGTGGCCAGCAAGCTATCTAGCTAGGGTCATGGTCAACTAAGGTGCGAGGATGTTCGCTTCTGACTCTTCCAGCAGCTTGCCTACGGGTACAATTTGAAAATTTTGTCGGCGCAGCCCTTCTATGATCCCTGGAAGGGCTTTCACTGTATTCGGCTTAGGATGCATTAGGACAATGGCCCCGTTTTGAACCTTGCTTAAGACCCTTTGCATGGTCGTCTCTACACTTGGCTCTTGCCAATCAATGGTATCGATGGTCCACATCACAGTCCGGTAACCGAGATTTCTCGCCGTTTGAACAATTCTTCTGTCTACCTCCCCATAAGGAGGGGCAAACAGCAAAGCGGGTTTTCCCACGAGACTGGTAAGCAGTCGATGGTTTTCCAAGAGCAACATGGTCAGTTCCCAATCTCCCAGCTCTTTGGGATGATGATGCTGCATGCCGTGGTTGGCTACTTCATGGCCTGCTTGAACCATTTGTCTCACCAGATCGGGATACAACCTAGCCCACCGCCCGGTAACAAAGAATGTACCTTTAACATCATGATCCCGCAATACATCAAACATAGCTGGCAGAACCTCTTGCCCCCAATCGACGTTAATGGCAAAGCTCACATAGGGCTTGCTGGGATCTCCCCGATAGACAGGATCAACGTTAGGGCTGCTAAGCCCCATCACTTCGATGCTGCTGCGCCAATAGGGCAGTGTTACTGCAAGAAGCAAAGATGCCAGCCATATGCTAAACAGAGTCAAGATCCCTAATCTCTGCCAAACATCCTGCAGACTAAAGCAGATTATCCAGAATCTCTTTTCCCTTGGCTCTGGCCTCACTGCCTGACTCCCTCCCGCATAGGAATCGGCGCTGACCCTCGNTCAGGAGCTACTCTAGTGGGGCGCTGAGTACCGGAATGGCTTTCTATATAGAAACCATCACGGTAAATCAACTCTGATATAGGCACTATCTCAAAACCCCGCTTTTTTAGCTCAGGCAAAAACTGAGCTACTGCCGCCGCTGTGTGTTTGCCATTATTGTGCATGAGCACTATCTCCCCAGGGCCTGCCTGGCTCAAAACTCGATCCACGATAAACCCTGCACTGACATCCCTCCAATCCAAAGAATCGATGCTCCACTGAATGGTATAATAGCCAAGCTCTTTCGCTACTTCGATGACTTTATTGTTGTATTCGCCGAAGGGGGGGCGAAACAAAAAGGGATCAGTTCCGATCAGAGTCTTGATGTTGCTGTGATTGCGCTGTAGCTCCTGTCGAATGGCCGCAGTGCTCAAGCTATTTAGATGGGGATGAGAATACGAGTGATTCCCTATCTCATGGCCTGCCGCCGCAATTTTTTTGACATACTCCGGGTATTTCTCCACCCAATAGCCGCCTAGGAAAAAGGTGGTTTTGACACCGTTCTCTCTCAGTATGCGAAGCAACTCGTCGGTGTAATCTGCTCCCCACATGGCATCAAAGGAAATGGCCATTTGTTTCTTGGGCACTTCCACCCGGTAAATGGGCACTAGTCTGGCGGTGAGCAGCGCTCCAACAGCCACGATGGCCTGCTCCGAAAGCCAATGTACTGCGGTAAAGGCAACAAACGCCAAACATAAAACCAATATCTTACTCACTGCTCCCCGTAGATCGATGACCCCCATGACCCATCCCCCTTTGACACCTTTGTTGACATTGCAGGAGTCCTACTGTGGCATTTTATTCAACAAAGATTGAGGATAGACGTAGCCATTAGTTTTCCGCGTCAACAAAGAACCCCCACGTATGTGGGGGCCCGTGACTTAAGCTAAGCTTCAGTTCACATTGGCAGCCTTATTGAATCTGAATCCGCCTGCCGTTAAGCCTACCAGGCTCTTTCTTGGGAATGGTTATAGATAAAACTCCATCCTTGTATTCTGCTTTGGCCTTATCGGACTTGACCTCGGTAGGCAAGGGAATGCTCCGGGAAAAACTGCCATAGCGACGTTCGCTCCGGTAAACATGCTCATCCCTAAACTCATCACTCTGCCTAAACTGGCCCGCCAATTTTACCGTGGACTCGTCAACATACACGTCCAGATCTTTCTTGTCCACTCCTGGGATTTCCGCGGTGATAATGACTTCTTCTTCAGTCTGGTACACATCCACACGCGGCGGCCTTAGGTCAAGATACTGGAGTGGATTGTGCTCGAAAAGCTCCAGCATGTCTTTGCTCAACTCCCGTAAAGGGCGCCAAGGCATGAGGCTCATCATCTCACCCCCTCGGATCCATCCGCCGATCGGCGATAGTATGTCCTTGGAAGGGACGAATTATCACCGCACCGCAACCACGTCTTGATGGAATCCAGAGTCTCTTCCATAGGGGCAACCATCATGCGACACTTGGGAATAGATTGAATAAACGTTTTTCCGTAGCTGCGAAAAAGTAATCTGGTATCACAAACCACCACCACTCCTTGATCTGTTGAGCGACGGACTAGCCGTCCAAATCCCTGCTTGAACTTGATAACGGCTTGAGGAAG
>JGI24708J26588_10001870_pt1 | contig 16346 bp, 21 predicted proteins | sample BioPla1DNA2_FD_26588 | JGI IMG/M metagenome (IMG submission 26588) | reverse complement strand
GTTAAATTCTTTTCATTATAAACGGCTTCATCTAACGCTTTTATAAGTTCTTTATTACCTTCTGTTTTAACTATTTTAACTTTTTTAATCGCCATGAGCCCGATTAAAAACCTTATGCGGTCTATGATTTCGGCTTTTTGGCATTTCTTAATCTCAATCGGCACCCGCATTCGTTGCTCAATTCCACCAGCCCGTTTATTATAAACGCTTTCCCCTCTTACAACCGTCCCGCAATACGATTTTAACCCGTTGTATAATGTCGTTTCCGCCGATTCAAAATAACAAACCGCAGGCGCATATCGCTGTTTTAAATAAAACTCTTCAAATCGTTTATTAAGCATGTCTGGGGTCGTTGTCGTTTTTCCTTTATCGTTCCAATAGTCCGAGTCTAAAACAAAAAGCGTGGTCATGTCGTGCGAAAAAGCAGTATGAACAAAAGCGTAACCGCTCTTAGTCCCGCCGACGTCAACGCCAACAGACGAAAACTTGATTTTTGAATAATCCATATCGGAAGGCTCTACTAAGTAATCTTTCTTGTTGTTGCTGAAAATGTCATAAATTGACCCTTCTGCCGCCACCCATTTGCCCTGAATATAACGCTTATAAAAAACGCCCTGATACTGTATTTTAAGGCGCTCTTTTACTTTTTCCGGCAAAAAGGTGTTATCGTCAATGCCAAAAAAGAACACGGCTAAACTCATCCCTGGGTCGTTTCGGCGGTTTATAAAATTTTCTTTTAACCAATGCCTCGGCTTGTCTGGGTTTGTAGTTGCAAAAAGTTTCGAGTCATCATCACCACGCGCCGACCCGAGGGCGATGACAAAAAACTGTTCATCCATGTTGCTTAATTCGTCGAGATAAACGCCATAAACCGTCAAACCCTGAATGTAAACCCAGCTTGACGTATCCTTTGCGCCTTCGAGCCAGACAGTGCGCCCGAATAAAATTAATTTCTTAGAGGTGAGGCTCCAGCTTACGTTTTGCTTTCCATACATGACACGCAATTGATTTAAACAATTTCGCTCAAGGCTTCGCAGGGTTTTCCCGGCCATCAAGTAGGTGTAGTTACCCGGACGTTGTAAAATGTAAGTCACCCAGGCTTTAAGACTCCCGATAGTCTTTCCCGACCCCTTAGAGCCGTAAATAATGATAACGGACGGCAGCTCGTTCGTAATAACTAACCTGATTAATTCCAGTTGTTTGGGAGTATGTGTTGCCGTTAACGTTTCGGGCAATCCGGCGAAATTATTATAAGCCTCTTGATACGGGTTTAAAAAATCGTTAGGCTCAAACGCTTCTAAGTCTTCCGACATTGTTTTTATTCTCCGTCTTCTAACCCGCTGTCAAGAACCGCAAGGGGTTTATTAATATTCTTTGCCAATTCGGTCATTTCTTTAACCGTTTGTTCTAAATCACTATCAACCGACGGTGTAATTTCGACTTTTGAACGGTATCGTTCGGGTTGCCAATTGTTCAAAGAGTACTTAATCAAGTCTGGCGACGGCGTAATTAACTTTTCTGTATATTCGACCTCACAGTTTAAATCGTTATCCCAAGCCCGCCATTTTCTTAAAACGTGTTTCTGCGGCTTTAAAGCGTCAATTAATGCCGATTCGGCAATTTTAATAACGTCACCTTTGCCAAAAAGCAAAGCGGCGCGCACCTTTTCGGAATTTTGTACCCACGATTTAAAGGTTTTTAACGCCACCCCTATCTCTTTTGCAATTTCGCGGTCGGTCATGTCCGAGCGAGCCATACCCGCCAAAATAGAGCCACCCATGTCCGATTCCCAAAAACTTAAATCTCTGTGCATGATGGAACTTTTCGAAATCGGGGTACCTTTTCTTTTCCTTATTTCTCTCATAAAATCATTGTTTAAAATTACGTCATTTAAATAATTAAGGTTTCTGTATCAGTTAACATGCTTTAACATATTTAGCGTGTCAAACGTTAGGTTTATATACTTTAACCACCTTTTAGGTATTGTAGTAAGAGCAGCAGGAAAAGCAGCCTTACAAAATTAAAGCAGAAACAAAGTCTGAATATGACAGATGGGTTACAACAGATGAAATAAAAGCGATAGATACTGAAAACCTTTCCGGATATGAAAAAATTTTTATTGAAGAACTTAAAATTTTACTTAAAATAGAATAAATGCAAGGAGAAAACTAGAATGACACAAAAAATTAACAGAGCGGAAATCAGAAAAATTGTAGTGGAAGCACTCGAAAAACCGGGCGCAAGTGCCATGTCAATGGGGATTCGTGGAAACGATTATGAGGACTATGAAATAGGGGAAATAGTCGATGAGGTCAGCTACTACTGGGATCATACGTGTGACAGGTCATCAAAATACACGGACGACCCTTTTGAAATGGATGGACTGTGTGCAACAGGTGTTTTTTCGTTTGCGAATTTCCACATGCACGACTGGGAAATCGAGGAAATCGTTGATGAAATTATAGAAAAATTAGAGTTTCATAAAAAAAAGTACTATTACGACTATGTGCATCTAATCATCGGAAAACAAACAAACGATATAGGCGATGACGAACACGAAATCGTACTCGAAAGGCCTACCGTTCTTTATAAATTTTAAAAAAAAAGAAAAGAAAAGAAAAAAAAACAAAGGGGTACAATTATAAACAAGGAGTTAAAATTATGACAAAAATTAACAGAGCAATTGAGGGACAAAAATGATAACAGCAATTTATCCGATTTTTAGAGCGGCTCGACCGCTCATTAATTCCGTTTTTCGTGAATACTGGTATTCGCGCTTAAAAACAGATTGGAGTGTTTCTGGCGACATCGAAAACGCCGAATTTCAAATGCTTAAATCGTCGGTAAAAATCAACTTGAATGATATCAAATTTGGCGATGAAACGTATATCGTTGTTGATAAATCAAATTTTGCGAAATTCGTGGCGCAGGACGACACGCCCGATTTAAAATATGTCACCAATCGCCGAGACTGTAACGCATTTACAGACGTGTTAAAAGGCAAAATAAGAGCGATAGGTAACTTTTTAGTTGGCGACTGCTGGGGTTATTGCACATGGGTCGAGGGCCACCACGCATTTTTAATTTTTTACGCCGACCAAAAATGGCACGCGTTGGAACCACAAACCCGCAAAGTCTATCCGCTTGAATCTGTAAACGAAATTACATTTTTAAAATTTTAACCGTTTGGTATAAACGGTTCCCGCTTTTTTCTTTTTCTGAAACGTCAAATCCTTTCAAAAACGCCCTATACGTGATTTTTAACGTTTAATGAAGTCTAACCCGTTAAATCAATTTAAATCGCGCCTTGCCCCGTTCCTGTCCCGATTTGGGCTATTACGGGGGGAATAACTCAAAGGGTAAATTATCCGTCGAAAATTAGAATTTTAAAAATCGCCAAAAATACAGAAATGTAAATTTAAAAAAGGTGAGAGCGTCGCAAAAGAAAAGACCAGAAAAAAATTTTGCGACGCTGTTCGTTCGGTTCGTATGTTTGTTTCGTGCGTTTAGTCCGCGTGCACCTCAATTTCGTTTTTGATAGGAGGATTCAAATGTGGTAAAAGCGTTGTCTAACACCGCCTTTATAAACCGTATGACAGTTGCACTTTATTATTGCGACAAAGGCCAAAACACACAATTGATAAAAGTACTTGTTTATATATAAAGGTGTCGGCGAAATAACAAAACGGTAAAATTGTCGACATTTGTCGACTACAAACAAGAAAAATATCGACGATTTTTACACTATTAGTGCTTATAGTCTCTGGAATAGAAGTTCGCCAAAATAACGCTATCGGGAGGCGCCAAAAATAACGAAACGCTATGGGGAGATGCCCTGTAACTTTGTAACCGCTATCAGGAGGCTCTCCAAAATGGAAGTTTTGGTGGTTACAATGTGGATGCCAACTTAGTTTATATGTAAAATAAAATGTGCTTACACTTTCCATTTTCCATATATCTAATTTATTCTATTGTAACTTTGTAACTTTGTAACCAGAATGTAAGAAAATGTAATAAATCAACAGCGGGAACGTTATATATTAATGTCGAAATATTATTTTAAAGGTTACATTCTGGTTACAAAGTTATACAGGTTTAATACAAAGCGTATCATTATTGGCAAAAATAACAAACGTTAAGTATTTATAATTATAACTTATTATATTGGGTTGGTTAACGCAAGGTTAACAGGAAGTGATTAATGTGTTAAAAAGAAAAAGTGAAAAGAAAACTTTTAAAACTATATCGGTTAATGAAAAATTAAAAAAGGAGTTCGATGAGGTAAAAGACGTAATAAACGGCTCTATCGAAACTAACGATCAGTGCCTTTATAAACTTCTTGAAACGTATAAAAGTTTAAAACAACGTAATTGAGAGGCGCTATTTATGTTTGACGACAAAGACTGGGAAGCAATCTGCTCAATGTATAACGGGTTTTTCCGCTTAGATTCAACCGCGTATGCGACTGACGGCGTGAAAAAACCTTTATACAGGCGAGCGGAACCGCTTTTAGATTTTACGCGTTATCCCGACTTTGATTTTTTGGCGGGAGAATTGGCAGACGACATTGTTATTTTGGATTTTGATGATAAAAATGAAGGAGCCACAGCAGTCGGAATTTGCTGGGCTTATAAATTTAAATGNAANGTNGTNGAAACCGAAAAGGGTTGGCACATTTATTTTAAAAACCCCAATATAAGGGAAAACGGGCTTAACCGAATTATGAAAACGATACCAAGCGGACACGTTTGTGCACTTGGGTTGCAAACTGAATATAAAGTGGCGAGTAAAGGTACTTATGCGCCTTACGAGCCGCTAAAACTGGGAAAAATTGAACGTAAGTTTGTGATAAACGAGTATGATGGCCGAGTTTACCACGCAGACGAATTAGACGAGTTACCGCCTATGTTTTATCATTATAAAGAGCGGAAGGGTTCTTTATTTGGACTAAAAGAAGGCGACGGAAGAAACTCCGCCTTGTCGGAGTTCGCTGTGGGGCTTCAAAGACTAATGTCGGACGAATCAGTTAAAGCAATTTGTCATTTAATTAATTCTGCGGTATTCGGGGAGCCGTTAGCGGAAAGAGAAATAAACGAAGTTTTAAGACCAGAAACGTTTCAAAATAAAAGAGTAACGGGTGGTGCTAATGCTTTTATAAGCAGGGACACCGAGGCTGATAAAACAGACTTTTACGAAAAAGGGTATGGTTTTAAACATCAAACGGCTGCTATTTGGCTTATCCGAAACAAACACTTTATTAAAATAAATGGTACGCCGCACGTTTATTTTAACGGAATTTATACCCCCTTAAAACTGGAGTCGGTGATTGTAGACAGCATTGCAAATTTAACAACACGAGATATAAAAGAAATCGTCAATTTTATGTATAAAACCGAGACCGAGATGCCGAATTTAACGCTGGAAAATTCTAATTTATATGAATTTATCGGGTTTAAAAACGGAGTGTGGAGCAATAAAACTGGTGAGTTGTTGCCGTATGACCCCAGCCGTGTTTGTTTTTTTAAAATCGACGTGAACTATAACCCAACTGCGGCACCCGTTCCCATTGTTGACAAATTTTTAAATGATGTTGCCTGCGGCGACGATAAAATAAAATCGTTGTTGTTGGAAATGGGCGGGTTTTGTTTAAATCCAAAAAATGAAACTGGGAAAGCGTTTTTTCTTTACGGAGACGGAGCAAACGGTAAAAGCACTTACTTATCGGTATTAGAAGCCGTTTTTAATAATAAAAACTGTTCCTTCCTATCGTTTTCACAAATCACACAACAGTTCATGACGAGCCTGCTGGTTGGGAAATTGATTAACATCAGCGGAGAGATATCGAAAACATACATCGAAGAAACCGACTTGTTCAAAAAATTAGTAACAGGGGACGTCGTTCAGGCAGATGTTAAATTTCAAAAACCCATCTTCTTTTCGAACACAGCTAAATTTATTTTTGCGGGAAACACGTTGCCGAAAACGAACGACACGAGCGCGGGGTTTTTAAGACGTTTAATTTTTATTCCATTTTTGGCGGATTTTCAAAAAAGTGCCGATGAAAAGATTATTTATAAGTTGACCACCGAGCCCGCAAAGGAATATTTGTTAAAATTGTTTGTTGACGCTTATTTTAACGTTTCTAAAAACGGGTTTACCGTTAGCGAAAAAGTGGAATCAATGCTGGTAGAATTTGAAACGGGGAATAACCCGGTTCTTGACTTTTTAAACGAACAAAAAGAAGTGGGAACGGAAATAGAAGCGTTGTCATGCAATTCTTTTTATTCTGATTATAAAAGGTGGTGTTTGAAAAACGGCAACAAGAGCCTTTCACGTAACAATTTTACAACAGAATTAAAACGACTTGGCTGGGTTTCAAAGGTTTTCAAAGACAAAAATACAAAAAAGTCGGTTCGGCGATACGTTTACGACCGCTAATAAATATCCTAAACGAAAGTTATATATAGTTTAACTTCCTTTTAGGTATTACAAGGCGGGAAACGAAAACCGCCAAAAAGGAGGAAAATGAAATGATAAAACAAACAACATCAGACATGGCGCAGACCAGTGAAAATGTTTACGTTGAAAACGGCTTTGAGAGCCGTAACGAGTATTTGATTTTTTTGAGTGAAGAGTATGGCGCGGAGAGTGGTTTTTAATGTTAACCGTGCGCACCCGAATTATAGAATCAAGTTTATCAGCTAAACAAACAACAATTTACCTTGACGGCGAACCAATCTGCCGCGCCGTTACCGACACTTTCGCAACAAAAACAGACGCGGAAGAACTCGAAAAATATTTATCAGCGGTTATAGCGGGGTTATAACCCCGTTTTATTGATTTAGATAGGAGAATTAAAAATGTCAATTGAATTTATGAAACAACTTCAAAAACACAACGCCGAGCTGGTGATGGAAAACAGCAGGCTCAAAGACGAAAGAGAACAAATTTTAAGAATTTTAGATTCTGATAATTCAGAATCAATCAAATCAAAAATTAATTCATCGCATCACGATTCAGTCTGCAAAGTAAAAACATTAGCAGAAGTCTTAGAAGAAAAGCCGGGTTTTTCCTCTATTACAAACGGAAATTACGGAACGTTTAAAAGCGTTGAAATAAAGGAACCCGCAGACGTTTCTATGTCAATGAAATTTAATCTTTTGGCGGCGCTTTATTTAAAAACGAGAATGGAAAACACGTTTTCAAAAGAAGAAATTCGTTTGATTGAAGTTTTATCAAAACGAGCAATAAGAGACGTTAGCGACGAGCATTTTAACGATTTACTTAAAATTGCTAAAAAATTAAACATGGTGGTGATTCTTTAAAATGTCAAGAGTTGAATTATACCCGCATCAGCAACACCTTTTAGACGTTTCTGCGGGTTATAAAAACACGCTTTTTACAGTCGAATTGGGACTGGGGAAAACGGACATAAGTCTTTCAAAAGCAGAAGCCTTGAACGGCTTAACCTATCCCGTTTTAATTCTTTGCCAAAAATCAAAAGTAAACGACTGGGAAAAGGCGGCGGCTGGTTATAACATCCGATTTACTGTGATGTCGATTGACACAGCGTGGCGGCGTGAAAAAGAACTTTTAAAAACGTTCCGGCCGAATTCGTTTATTTTAATTATTGATGAAAGTCAACAGGTTAAAAACGCAAACGCCGCCCGCACTAAATTTGTTTTAAAATTACGGCCGAAAAACACAATTTTGCTCAGCGGCACGCCTTTTCAAAAGTGGGAAGATTCAATAACACATCTACGTTTATTGGGCTGCCCGATAACGAAAAAAGAGTTTTATAAGCGGTATTGTAACACTGTTTTGGAATCGTATGGCGGCAGAAGACCTTTTATTAAAATCGTCGGTTATAAGAACATTCCCGAATTGCAAAGATAGTTTAGAGAGCTTGGGCAGGTAACAATGACATATGCAGAGGCGTTGGAATTATCGCCAAAACTTGCGGAATTGCCGCCGCGTGAGGCGTTACAGGTCATCACCGTGCCTAAACCCGCCGCTGTTAAAAAGTTCCTCAAAGAACGGGTTTTAACGATTTCGAAAGATGAGGAATTAATAGGCGACACGGTCATGGGCATGCGGCACGGCGAACGTCGTTTGTGCGGGGGATACAACGGCGAAAAATTAACTGCGTTGAAAGAACTGATAGAATCGACAACGGAAAGAATGATTATCTTTTATCAGTATCAAGAGGACTTAAACAAAATTAAAGCCTTAATAAAAACCCGCCCGCTATCGTTTATTAACGGTCAAAAAACAGACTTGACCGCTTACGAAACGAAAAACGACAGCATTACCCTTTGCCAATGGCAAGCTGGCGCACGGGGTCATAACTTGCAAAAGGCTTCTATTACTGTTTTTTTCAATTTAACGGAATCTTACGAACTGTGGGAACAGTCTTTTGGCAGAACTCACAGGATAGGACAAGTTAACGCGTGTCGTTATTATCTTCTTTTAACTGAAGACTCGATAGAAGAAGACATTAAAGAGGCGTTAGATAGAGGCGAAGACTTCACACTGGAACTTTATAAACGTAAGCGAGGGATAGAATGAAAGAGGAAGTAAAAACTAAAAGAGAGAACGGAAAAACTTTTGTTTTTTCCACGTGCGGTCGTTGCGGTAAAACCTTTTGGCGTCGAAAAGACTATTTAAAAAAGACAGACATGTGTCGGTCTTGTGCGGTTATTTCCCGGAATTTAACGCACGGATAGAGCCAGACTCGGCTTTATAATATTTGGAAATCAATGAAAACGAGAACGGGAAACCCAAAAAGCACGAACTATGAATATTACGGCGCCAGAGGCGTGCGATTATGTGAAGATTGGCATGACTTTTTAAAGTTCTGCAAGTGGGCGTTCGATAACGGTTTCAATGAGGAAAACAAAAAGTTACAAATCCACAGAATCGACGAAAAGGGGGACTATTGTCCCGAAAATTGCGAATGGGTCAACCGCACGGAAAACCTGAAACGTATGTGGGAGAATGTAAAGAAATGAAAGAACAACAAATTCAAGAAAAAATTTTAAAATTCCTTAACGGTCTACCTAATACTTACGCTATTAAACATAACGTTATAGGGATGTATTCAAGAGCGGGAGAGCCAGACATTATAGGTTCGTGTTTTGGACAGGCTGTTGTTATTGAAGTGAAAACGGACACGGGCGTAGTATCAAAACTACAAGAAAAGAAATTAGCATTATGGGAAGCCGCAGGCGCACTTTCTTTTATCGTAACGCCGTCGACCTATGCCGAATTTGAAAGACAAATAAACTGTCGCGTCGAAGACGTTAAAATAACAAGAGCTGCTGAAGACATGAAATTTAAAAATGCTTTAAGGAGATGATTTTATATAGGTTAATGTAATTTAGTATAAACAAGCGTTAATTAACGCTTTAAAGGAGGTTAAAATATGAAATTTGCAAAAGTCGACCAACCTAATTTATTTAAGGCGCTTGCCATTGTTTCTGAAGAACTAGAAAACGAAAAATTGATTAAATCGTCAAAGGGGTACGGATATAAATACGCGAACCTCGCCACCGTTCTTGATTATTTAAAACCTGCTCTTAAAAAAGCAGGTCTTGTGGTGACACAGGGCGGAGACAATGGCGATTTTAGAGGTGACATTAACACGGCGACTGTTACCACTTTTGTTGTCCATGTTGACAGTGGGGAATATCTAAGCACCCAGGTCACGATACCATTAAATAAGCCGCTGCCGCAAGATTACGGCTCAGCTATCACATACGCCCGCCGTTATACGTTGCTGTCAATTTTTGGCCTAGTTGCCGAAGACGACGACGCGAGCCCTGAAGAAAGTGATAAACGAGTGCTGGCAAGGGCAGAAAGAGAAACAAAGGCAAGTGAATACAAACCTGGAAAAGAGGCCCAAGAATACGCTACAACTGAGCGGAAAACGTCGGGAAGGACGAGGGGAGCGCGAAAGAAAACGTTTGAAACCGCAACAGATGCGGAACTGGAGGCAATGGCGCCAAAAGGCGAAGAAATAAAAGTACCCGCGCCGACCACAAAACCGACAATAAGCGTGCCAAAAATTGAACTTTACAGCGAGGAACAATTTAAACCGCTTGAAGAAGAGTCTGCCGAAGCAGAAACAGAAGCGCCCAAAAGGTCAAGACCCGTGGGGAAGTGATGGCAGTGGACTATACGACAGAACAAGTGGCGGAAATGTATAAATGTCAGCCGGCGTGGATTCGGGAATTAATTGCGCGCGGCGAGTTTCCGAACGCAGTTAAAGGGAAAACGAAAAACGGGACAACTCGAAAATGGCTAATCCCAGAATCTGATATTGACCCCGAACTTTTAAAACGCTATCAAGACAAACAAGAGGTTAAAAAATGACACAACAAACACTAAGCCCCGCCGACGTGGCGGCAATGATTAAAGACGATGTAAACACATACACAAGTAGCGGAAGAGGCGGTGCGGATTTTTCCAAACCTTTACCCGACGGCGATTATATCTGCTCTTTGTATGATTTGAAAGTGGAAAATTCCGACAAAGCAGGAATGGAAGACCACATTAATGGAAAAATGACATTCCAAGTGGTGCAGGACTGTAAGGGCGACCGAATGTGGAAAGGTAAAGTGTTTACCAAAAATCATAAAATCTTTAATCCTGAAGCCGAGCCTAAAAATATGAAAATTGCTCTGCAGATTTTTATCAAAAAAATCAACATGCTTGACCCTGCTTTTTGGCAAGCCGCCGCAAACCGAAAAGCTACCGAGTGGTTAAATACCGCGGGCGCAAAATTTGAAGATTACGAACATTTAAAAAACGTGGTCTGCCCCGAATTTAAAAACGCGTTTTCAACGTTTAAAAGAGGTGGGGGAATCGAATGGGGACAGTTGTATATTGTGAATTTTTACACAAACAAGGCGGGATATCCTGATTTTAAAATTTTGGGAGTTGCCGAAATGCCAGACGACCTGCAATAAAAGGGCAAGAACGAGAAAGGAAATATTTAATTTTTCTTTCTTGTTTTATTAAACGGAGGTTAGTTTTTATGAAACTCTTCCGAAAATGCAGAAAGTGCGGTAACTGGATTTATATTATTGATAAAGACGTCGGGGATTTAATCAAATGTTCCCGTTGTGGTGAAGACCATCATTTATCAAAAGCGTTATCGGACAGGGTTGTTTTGACAAGACTTTAATATGTATGGTTTGAAAATTTTTAGAAGTAGTTTGGTGGTAAAAAGGCCATTATTTTTTGGTGATAAAAATGCGACAAAGGGAAATTATTTTTACTGACACCGAAACGCTAAGCCACGACTGGCTGGCAGGATTTAAATTTAAATCGACGGGTGAACGTGTCCAGTTTCATAATGACAGAAAGGGACTTATTAATTTTTTAAATCGGTATCGTGACGCGTGTTTTGTTGCTTACAACATGCGAGAGTATGACCAATATATTTTTAAGGCTCTTCAATGTGGTTTTAATCCTAAGTTTGTAAATGATTATATCATTTCAAAAAACGGTAAGGGGTGGCAACTTTTTAAAAACGTTGACACGCCGCCGTTTTATTTTTATGACTGCATCACAANCCCGCCGCTTAAATTAAAGCGTTTAGAGGGGCACGCGGGAGTTTCAATTGAAGAAAGTCCTATTCCCTTTGACATTAAAAGACCGCTTACAGCGTCGGAATTAAGCGCATTTAAACGATATAATAACGAGGACATAGACAACGTCGAAATGGTTTTTAATACAAATTATTCCGATTATGAAGCGCAGATGGCTCTTGTTAATGAATTTAATTTACCGTTCACCGCTATGGGAAAAACGAAAACACAATTAACCGCCACGATTTTAAAAGCAAGAAGAGGTGGCGAAGATTTCAAAGACGAATTCGAAATAGAACTGCCAAAAAACTTAAAAATCGATAAGTATGGGCACGTTATTGATTGGTTTTTATCGGAAAAGTCTAAACCGACATGGAACCACTTTAAAAATCGTTACAACTTTAAAAGCCTTGATATCGAGATACAAAATCTTAAATATCGTGTCGCTTGGGGTGGTTTTCACGGGATTAAAACGCCGTATTTTTGGAAAATGAAAGCGGGAGAAGCGCCTGTTATAAATTCAGATGTTAACCAATATTATCCCTCTTTGGCTGTCCGATACGGCTTATTTTCCAGAAATGTAGATTCGGAAGGCGTAGAACTTTATAAACAAATTATGAAGAACAGACTTGCTTATAAACAACAAAAACACCCGCTTGCGAATCCTTTAAAAATCGTGCTGAATGGGACCTACGGGGGCTTCATCCATAAAGGTTCCGCGTTATATGACCCGCGGCAGGGTCGTTCGATATGTGTTTACGGGCAATTGTTTTTGTTGGATTTAATCGAAAAAATCGAAGAGGTAAGTCAAATTGTAAACGTTAACACGGACGGCGTGGCGGCAAAACCTACTGACATTGAAACCGTTCCCGAATTCAATAAAATTTTAAAAGAATGGGAAAACCGCACAGGGATGGTTTTAGAAAGCGAGAAATTGATAGCGGTTTATCAAAAAGACGTAAACAATTACATATGGGTTGACGAAAACCAAAAAGTGAAACGAAAGGGCATTTATGCTGCACCNGAACCGTTCAAATGNGATGAAAAAATAGTATCGGAAGGAGTGTTTAATTATTTTATAAACGGGATAAGCCCNGCAGATACCGTTAATAATTGCACCGACCTGCGCCTTTTCCAGCGCATAATAGACATCGGAAAATACGATTATTTCGTTTACGCTAAAACGTTTGAACGTCTACCGCATAGGGTTATTCGCACGTTTGTTACAAACGAGCCGAATTATAAAGAGATAAAAAAGGGTCGGGAAACGGACAAATCCCTTACAAAAATAAATAACTTGCCGCCGAACGTTAGAGTGGAAAATAAAAACATTAATGGGTTGCCTATTCCGAATTGGCTGGATAAAAATTATTACATAAAAGCGATTGAGAAAGCCATAGACGAATTAAAAAGCGTCAACCGCCAAAAGACATTTGGCGATTTTCAAAAAGTGCAGAAGGTTTCTGCGAACGAGACGAAAATGTTAGAAAAGATGCGGGTTTATAGCGGCTACAAACCCAAATAATCGGCTCAAAAACGGGGCAAGGTGCGATTTAAAAGAGTTGACTGGTATGTTTGGATACCAGCCGTTTCCCGTTCGTTGTGGGGGCGTTTATGAGACTTTAATTTTGTTTTATTGCGTCGTTTCGGAATGCCAGCGCATCCTTAATTTTAATTAATTCCGATTCAGGAATTTTAAAATGGGCATATTTTGCGGGTCTTCTCATGGCGTTTATTTCGCCGCTATGACACATTCTAATAATAGTTTCTTTTGATAAGACCGAGTCGAGTGCTGCCGAAAATTCGGCTGGGGTGTAATATTCTTTCATTTAAATCAACTCCAAAAATAAAAAACGGCGGTAAAACATCGAAAACCCGCCGCCAAAAATAATAGATTTGAAAGTATTTATAACCGTTTATTATAAACGGTTATACTGTTACTTTTTCCCAATACCAAAACGGCGGCAACCATGACGGGTCGTGGATTGTTAACTCTTCCCATTCCCCGTTCCCGACAAATTTCCATTCCTCGCCGCTGAAAATAACAATTTCATTTTTCATAAACGTGAGTGGTAAATCTTCGGCTGTAATTTCTCGTATTCCGCTTTCGTTTTTCGGAAGAACGTTTTCGTAAAGGTGCGTTCCTGCCGTTTCGGGATTGTGGTGAACGGTCAAGACGTGTGCCGTTATCGCTTTATACGGAACACCGTTAAAAATGAACCGTTCGCCTGCGTTTACGGAATCGCCGACTTTCTTCTCGTTTAACAACGAACAAAGAACGCCGACTGTTTCCGAATCTTCTTTATGTTTCTCAAAAGCGGAATCAATAGCAATTTCTTTTAAAATGTCTTCGGCTTTCTCTCTGTTAGTTTTTGGTTTTCCTTTAAAATAAACCATTTTCATCACTCCACGCTAAGTTCATAAATTTCATCACTTAGTCCAACATTTAATTGATGTAATTCTACTGCGGTATCGTTATTATTTTGAACAGTAAATGCAATGGCAGTAATTTGTTTAGCTTGTTCAAACACTTTAAAATAAGTGTTCTTCTTCCAACCACGAACGTCCAAAGAATTTATTAACGGGAACGGCACCCATTCTTCTACTTGCGTTTCATCATCTCTTTGGCAAATTTCTGCGGTTACTGTTACGTTTTCTAAACTTGTAAAAGTTGGAATAGCTACTGCGGCATTATGAGAGTATAAATTATCAATCTCTACTGTCACCGTTTGTGTGCTATTTGGTTGAATTGTCGAATCGGTCGTTCTTAATAAAAAGGTTCCCGCCGTGTGCGTTTGTAGCAAATTATTTTGTAATTTTAAAATAATATTATCCCCTGATAAGGTGACGTCGGTGATTGTTACCTTTTCGTTATCCAAAACGTAACGTTTATTTTTAAAATTTTCGGGATTAAAAGATTCAAACGATAAAATAACGTAAGTAGAGCCCGAGTTAGCCATTACGTTAATTCGTTCGTTTGCGGCAAACATATAAAGATAATCATAATTTTTATATAAATCTGAACTTGTTTCTATTTTATTCCATGTTAAACCGTCAGACGAATATGCAAAATACTGATTTGCACCGCAAGCGAATAAAATACCGTTTTTTTGATAAACATCTGAAATAATAGCATCGCCTAAATCTACTTCAATCCCAGTATCGGTTGTATCTAACTTGCCGCCTGTTTTTGTTTTGTATCTATATAGTTTTCCAGAGGCTCCTACAACAACGTAAGCGGTTGCATTATTTGCAAACTCTTTAACATTTTCGGGTATTGGAAACTGAACAAAATTTAAAAAGGTTTCATCTCCAATATATAAATAAGGTTGTGTATTAATATATGTTACAAAATATTGTAAACCTTTTGTTTTAACCATTTTTTGATATTTATAAGGATACTGGTCTAAATTGTGCGAACCCGTTACAACAGTTGTTGTGAGTTTTGTAGTGCTATTTGTAATTGGATTTGTTTTAAGCACAACACCTGTTTGATTATCAGGATACGCATAAATGCATTGGTCATTGTCATTGTAAAAACCAAAATTACCTATTCTGCTATTTCCAGAATAGTTTCCAAGAAGCGCACCTGTTGACATTCTATAAGTGTATGTCCCGCTCGTTGAATAAGAACCGTAATCTGTGCACGCAACAAAATCGTGTTCCCAATCTGGAATAAAATTTCTACCAGAATTTATATAAGTTTCAAAACCAAAAGCATTATAGTCTCCTGTTTCATTAACGATTCTATGAATAACTTTATCCCCTTTCTTCCAAAATAACGTTATATTATCAAAATCATATCTAACAAGCGTGGGGATTGTTGTTTTTGGAAGTTGTGCATAACCACTTAATTCTTCCACAAAACGATAACCGCTGGCGTTAATTGCTGTAATTTGATTAGCTCCCGCTGATACTGAATTTTTTAAAACTCCAAAATCAGAATGGTTATTTAAAATTCCAATACTGGCAGCGTTAGAAATTCCGAAAACCTCCAAATTGTCATTACCAGTGCTTCTGATATCATCTTTTAATTCAGCCAAAAGCATTAACGTGGCTATCAATTCTGTTTGTGCGTTATTTTTGGCGATAATGTCATTAATAACGTTAGCGGTCGCCCATGTTCCACTTTGTATAATCTGATTTACAAGTTCTAAACACACATTTTCATAAAGTGTAGTGCCGTCAGCTATCTTTTTTATGTTGTAGACTACCTGCGGCTGTCCATTCGGGTCAAGTATCGGTTCTAAAATTTCGTCACGGTGCGGCGTGTTGTAGTTATCTGCCATTTTTATAACTTCCTTACAATGCGTTGCCGCATTCTGTTTTCTGTTAAAAGTATCGGGTAAGTGTTAAACATTACTTTATAGTTATTTAAATTATTTAAAGTCAATTCCATAGCGTTTAAAAGATTCGCCGTTAGTCTTTCCATTGGATTTGAAACCGTCGGCGGGCTAAATGCCGGATAAGTCGGCGCAAGTGGAAACATAAGCGGATAGGGAAACATGTTGTAAATATCTTGGATATTAAGCCGCATGCTCTCCCAGCCGTTGTTGTTATCTCCTTTAAATGTCATTCCCAAATCGTTAATAGACCAGTCGCATTTCATGTTTCGCATAGCGTTTCTTAAATATCCCATTTTGGCGTATTTATTCCACACGACAGCGATATTATGACAAATTCGGTTATAGTCGGCAGGTTCAATGAAATCGTCAGCGGCTCCCGTCCACGTTCGGATTGGGATAAATACCT
>JGI24708J26588_10001865_pt1 | contig 16363 bp, 10 predicted proteins | sample BioPla1DNA2_FD_26588 | JGI IMG/M metagenome (IMG submission 26588) | reverse complement strand
GTTAATGTTCTTGCTTGTGCTTCTGTACCTAGAAACACAAAAAATGCTAGTGTTAAAGCTAACACCATTACACAAGTAACTGCTTTTAAAGTTCTTGTCACCGTCATAATACATCCTCCCTTTAATATTTATTATAATATATTTACTTAATACAAAAAGATTTGTATAAGTAATCAGTTTTGACTTTTGTTTTGATTTTTAAATTGTTTTTATGTACACCATTTTTATTAGATTTTAAATAAATAATACAGTATATGTTAGCTGCTTATCTATTTCTTTGCTAAGAAAAAAATTGACTTGTTATTTGACATAAATTGTTTATTAAGCTTTGTAAATTTATACGTGTTTTTTAAAATTATCTTTGTAATGCTTTGTTTATTTAGGTGTACATACTTATTACTTCATATTTATAATATTAGTTATATTGATAAAATTCTATGATTTTTTTTAAAGACAAATTGATTATCTTTACAGTTTGTCTTTAAAATAAGCATCACTATAAAAAAAGTCAACTTTTTTTCAAAGAAAATCATAGATTTTCATTTGTGATAGGAATATCATTGTATATGAGAGCTTATTACATAAAATTCTGTAAAATAATCTATATTTTATGTACATTTAGAAAAATATATATTATACTATGTTTATATGTCATCAATGTAACAATATAAAATAAAAGTTTGTAAAGAAAGGAATTTGAGTTAAATGAAAAAAGCAACACTTGTCATTGATAGGCGCTTTATTATAGACAAAATTGATAGAAATATTTATGGTTCTTTTGTTGAACAAATGGGGCGCTCAATTTACCAAGGTATATATCAACCTGATAGTCCTTTTGCAGACGAAAATGGCTTTAGGAAAGATGTTATAAAATTAGTTTCAGAATTGAATATCCCTATTATAAGGTATCCTGGAGGAAATTTTGTATCTGGATTTAGGTGGGAGGATAGTGTTGGTCCTAAAAATGAACGTCCCTGCAGAGTAGAAGAAGCTTGGGGTACAATAGAAACTAATGAGTTTGGCTTAAATGAGTTTATGGAATGGTGTAATAAGGTAAATGTCCAGCCTATGATGGCTGTGAATCTTGGTACAAGGGGTATTTCAGCTGCTAAAAACTTGTTGGAATACTGCAATTTTAAAGGTGGTACCTATTGGAGTGATTTAAGAAAAAAACATGGCTACCAAAATCCTCATAACATAAAAGTATGGTGTTTGGGAAATGAAATGGACGGGGACTGGCAAATTGGAAGCAAAACTGCTTACGAATATGGACGTATTGCAAATGAAACAGCTAAAGTTATGAAAATGGTTGACCCAGATATCCAGCTAGTTGCATGTGGAAGTTCTGGGCGCGGAATGCCCACCTTTGGTGAGTGGGAAATGACAGTGTTGGATTTAGCTTATGACAATATAGATTATATATCTCTTCATGCCTATTATGGAAATCAGGCAAATGACCCAGCAGATTTCCTTGCTAATACTATGGATATGGAAAGCTTTATTAAATCTGTCATAGCAATGTGTGATGCTATAAAAGGAAAAAAACGCTCCAATAAGCAAATTAATCTTTCTTTTGATGAGTGGAATGTATGGTATCATACATTAGAATCTGATAAAAGCTTAGAAAAATGGAAGCATATATCCCCTCGCTTAGAAGATGTATATAATTTTGAAGATGCATTGCTTGTTGGAAGTATGATGATAACTCTTTTAAAAAACTGTGATCGTGTTAAAATAGCTTGTATGGCACAACTTGTTAATGTGATAGCTCCTATTATGACTTCTGATACAGGAGCATGGCGTCAAACAATTTTTTATCCTTTTTTCCATGCTTCAAACTATGCCAATGGAAAAGTATTAAATACGCTAGTATACAGTCCTAAATACGATTCTAAAAATTACACCGATGTTCCCTATTTAGATGCTGTTATTGTGGAAAATGACGAAAAAAATGAAGTTGTTATTCTGGCAGTAAATAAAGATTTAGAAGAGGATATGGAAGTAACTTGCGATATGAGACAATTTGAAAATTATAAAGTAAAAAAACATATTGTTCTTCACCATTCTGACCTTAAGGCAATTAACACTGAAGACAATCCAGATAATGTAATACCGTCATTGGCATCAGATGCAAAAATAGATGATGGAATTTTAAATGTGGTGCTTAAAAAACAGTCCTGGAATGTAGTTATACTTGGTGAAAATTAGTATTGGTTTTAAATTTAATTAAAATATTTACCCATACATTTAATAAAAGTTTTGTATTTTTTAAAAGGGTGGTTAAAATATGAAAACTTCAACAAAAGAAATTATTGAAAGTGGAAAAGCAATTCTTGGTGTTGAATTTGGTTCAACCAGGATAAAGGCTGTATTAATAGATCCATCAAATAAACCTATTGCCAAAGGCTATTTTCAGTGGGAAAATTCTTTTGAAAATGGTTTTTGGACTTATCCTATCCAAGATGTTTGGACGGGACTACAAAAGGCATATAGTTCATTATGTGATGATGTAAAAGACAAATATGGGGTAAAAATAGAAAAACTTGCTGCTATGGGATTTTCAGCAATGATGCATGGTTATCTTGCATTTGACAGTGAAGGCAATCTTCTTGTTCCCTTTAGAACATGGCGCAATACCACAACCCAAAAGGCTGCTGATACTTTAACCTCTAAGTTTAATTTCAAAATACCACAGCGCTGGAGTATAGCACATCTATACCAAGCTATTTTAAATAATGAAGAACATGTGAAAGATATTTCTTTTATTACAACATTGGCAGGTTATGTCCACTGGCAGTTAACTGGTGAAAAGGTATTAGGCATAGGAGATGCTTCTGGCATGTTCCCTATTGACGGCCTAACATATTCTTATGATAAAAATTTCATTAACATTTTTAACAATCTAATTTATGATAAAAATTATCCTTGGCAAATACAGGATATACTCCCTCAAATAAAACTTGCCGGGGATTTTTCTGGAGAATTAACTGAAGATGGCGCAAAACTTATTGACCCTACAGGAACTTTAGAGGCTAAAATCCCAGTTTGTCCTCCTGAAGGAGATGCAGCAACAGGACTTACTGCTACAAACTGTGTTGCTCCTTATACAGGTTCCATTTCATCCGGAACTTCAATTTTTGCAATGGTGGTTTTAGAAAAATCTTCTTCAGACTACAATACTGAATTTGACATAGTTGCAACTCCCACTGGCAATCCTGTTGCAATGGTACACTGCAACAACTGTACCTCTGACCTAAATGCATGGGTAAAACTATTTAGTGAAATTTCTTCTGTTTTAGGTGGAGAAACAGATATGAATAAAATATTTGAAACCCTTTATAAAAAAGCACTTGACGGCAGTAATGATTGTGGCGGTCTTTTATCATATAATTTTCTTTCAGGTGAACCTGTTTTAAATATAGATGCTGGAATACCTATGTTTATACGTTTACCTGATTCTGATTTTAATCTTGCCAACTTTATGCGCTCACAACTATATACTTCTATGGCTGCCTTAAAAATAAGCATGGACAGGATGCTTAAAAAAGACAAATCTAAAATAAAACAGCTTGTAGGACATGGTGGTTTATTTAAAACAGAGGGAGTGGCACAAAAGTTTATGGCAAGTGCCCTAAATATGCCAATCTCTGTAATAGAAACTGCAGATGAAGGTGGGTCTTTTGGAATGGCTTTACTTGCCTCCTATATGCTAAATAAAGAAAAATATCAGTCTTTAGAAGACTTTCTTTTAGGAGATGTATTTGATAAGTCCCAAATTACCACCATACATCCCACAAAATCAGAAACTTATGGTTTCCAAAAATATTTAGACATATATAAAGGATATTTTGGTACAGAAACAGAAGCACTTAAATCATGGAAAAAGGAGTAGTTTTTAAATGCTTGAAAAACTCAAAAATGAGGTTTTAGAGGCAAATTTACTTTTGCCTAAATATAATCTTGTTAAATTTACATGGGGTAATGTTTCGGGTATTGACCGCGAAAAAGGTCTGATGGTAATAAAGCCATCAGGTGTTGAATATGACAAAATGAAAGCTGAAGATATGGTTGTAGTTGACCTAAATACAGGAGAAAAAGTTGAAGGAAATCTTAACCCTTCTTCCGATACCCCTACCCATATTGCTTTATATAAAGCTTTTGAAGAAATTGGAGGAATTACACATACCCATTCTCCCTGGGCAACTATATTTGCTCAATTAGGAATGGATATTTTACCCCTTGGAACTACTCATGCTGATTATTTTTATGGGGAAATCCCCTGCACTAAAAAGATGCCTGTAGATATGATTAATGAATTTTATGAAGCCCAAACCGGAACTCTTATTATTGAAACATTAAAAGAAAGGAATATTTGTGCTTCACAAATTCCCTCTTGCCTTGTGCACTCACATGGTCCTTTTTCTTGGGGAACCAGTCCATTTAATTCGGTGCATAATGCTGTTGTACTAGAAGAGATTGCATTTATGGCATGGCATAACATTATGGTTAATCCTAAAATCCAGCCAATTCAAAAAGAGCTTCTTGACAAACACTACCTTAGAAAACATGGCAAAAACGCTTATTACGGTCAAAAATAATTTTTCTAAAAGGACTTTCTATATTGTCCTGGAGTTGTTCCAAACCTTTTTTTAAAATGACGTATAAAATGATACTCATTTTGATAGCCAATCATTTTGGCTATTTGACTTATCTTAAGTGAATTATTTCTTAAAAGGTATTTTGCATATTCCATACGGGCTTCTATCAAAGAAGCCTTTGGTGTCTGATTAAATTCCTCCTGATAAATGGCATAAAACTGGCTGGTGCTCATATGTGCAAGAGCTGCCATTTCTTCAGCAGTCCAATTATGTCCTAAATTGCCAAGTATTTGGTAACGAATTTTTTCAAATTCCTGGCGTCTAGTGTTTCTGACTACACATGTATCAGAACTTCTAAGATTTCTGGCAATTTCAATTAAGAGACCTCTCATATTGGCATCTTGCTGGTGCTCATAAAAAATTGTTTTATTAATAAATTCATTTTCAATCCAGCGAAAATATTCTTGTATTTTTGATGTATTTTCAATGTAAAAAATTTGGTTTAAGGGTATGGATAATTCTTTAATAAATTTTTCATCACCGTTAAAATGAACAAAACTGTTACCAAATCTTTTTACAGCCTGATACCATTGTCTATAATTAGGCGTGTAAAGCAAAAAACTTTTGGCTTGTGCATTAACAAGTTTATTGTTAAGCAATACATTCATTGGAGTCAAGAAGTAAAGTAACAAATAATCTCCACTGCCTTTTGGTCTGTCAATTATGTCAAAATCAGTATTATAATAATTATATCCACAATAATTGACTTGAATCATTTTTTCCTCCTTTAAATAACTCCTATATATATTATATAATTCTCTGGAAAAATAGTCAATTTTCTTTAGGATATAGTGGATTTTTTAAAAGCAGCCACATTAAATAATGCAGCTGCTTTTAATCTTTTTAAATTTAATTTTTAAAGTAAAACTACTTAGCTTTAGCAGAAGCAGTTGGTTTTGAGTATGAACCACTGTAAGAAATGTTAAATCCAAATGTTACTGAACCACCTGGTGGTATTGTTCCATTCCATCCAACATTGCTGACAGTTACAGTAGAACCACTAGCATTAAAAGTACCATTCCAGCTGCTAGTTACTCTTGTATCTCCTGCAAAACCTAAATTTACTTCCCAGCCATTAACTGCAGTTGAGCCATTATTTTTTACTGTAACATTTACTGTAGCCCCACCGCCCCATGCATTCTCAGAAACAGATACAGAAAGATTTCCTCCAGGTTGCTGTGGTTGTCCAGGCTGCTGCGGTTGTCCAGGTTGTTGTGGTTGCCCAGGCTGTTGTGGTTGTCCAGGTTGCTGTGGTGAACCACTTCCTGTACCAAATACAAATGTACCTACGTTAACAGCACCTGAAAATCTTAGTACTAAATCATTCACTCCTGTAACGTTACTAATATTTGTTGATAATTCTCTATAGTTATTCCATCCTCCTGTTGAACCTACTTCTAAAGTACCTACACGCCTTCCACCTACAAGAATTTCAATATTTACAGATGACATTTCTGTTGCAACTCTTGCACTAAAACTTGATGCTCCATTTCCAAAGTTAACATTTTTAAATGTTACGGTATTTCCACTTTCAATATAACCAATTCCACTGCCAGTATCTGTATTTATTGTTCGGATATTTGATGCATTTGTTTCATCAAAGTCGCTTGCTGTGATTCTATTAAATGCACTTTTTTCTCCTACTGGCTGTCCAGGCTGCTGTGGTTGCCCTGGCTGCTGTGGCTGTCCTGGCTGTTGTGGTGAACCACTTGCTCTTTCAAATACAAATGAGTCTATATTTACTGGACCTGAGAAAGTCAATACTAAATCATGTACTCCAGTAATATTGCTAATTGTTGTGGACACCTCTCTATAGCTATCCCAATCTCCTGTTGAACGAACTGATAAAGTACCTAAGCGAGTTCCATTTGCACTGATTTCAATATTTGTTGGTGAATCAGCACCTGACGCAACACGTGCAGTAAATGAAGATGCACCATTTCCAAAATCAATGTTGCTAAATGTTACAGAGTCACCATTTTCTATATATCCTAACCCTTCTCCATTATTACCTGTACCTATTATTTCAATAGTTGATGAACTTAATCTATTATATTGTTCTGCCTGAATTGTAGTAAAAGCACTTCTTGAATTAGGAGCAGAATTTGTTGGAGGTGCTGGGTTTGAAGGATTTGAAGGTGATCCTCCAGGATCTGATGGTATTGAACCTCCTACAGTTATTACGTTTTTATACACATCAGCACTTCCACTACTTTGATAGCCTTCTACTGTTAATGCAACTTCGTACATTTTACCCATTTTCATGCCCATTCTTTCCCAAGCACTAAAGTGTTGACTAACAGATATAACTCCACTAGTTTTTTTAGAAGTTCTAACACTCCAATACTGTTGGAAAGTTGCAGTACCTTTTATTGATGGCTGTTGAACTCTTGTAGTTTCATATACATCATATGTACCTCCATCAACAGTAATTTTACCTTTTGATGAAGCCCCTGGTGGACGCCAATCTCCCCAACTATCAACAATATAATATTCTACAAGTGGGTCAACTGTCCATCCATAAACACATAAATATGAGTTTCCATTTGGACGATAATCTGCACCATATTCTACTGTTATGTTCCCTAGTTGTTGGTATGTCTGAGTTTCGTTAAATTTGCGTCCTTTACGGAATAATATGTTGTTAATATTACTCCACTGACAACTAAATGCGCCGCCATCTTTTAAAGTCATGCTTCCATTTCCCGTATCTTTCCAGTATTCATAGTCATAACCACCATGAGTACCTGTTTCGTTAGAACTTAATGTTCTTGCTNATGCTTCATTCATTGGGATTACAAAGCATACTAGCAATAACGCTAACGCTAGCATACCAGCCCCAACTTTTAAAACTTTTGTTACACGCATAATACTTCCTCCTTAAATAATATTTATAATATTACTCAACACAAAAAACATATTAATAAAATATGTTTTTTGTGTGGTAATTACTAAAAGACAATATTGTTTTTATTGTTTTTATTCTTTTTATATTTATTAAATTGTATCTGTTATTAAAAATGTTTCCTGCGAATATACAAATGCGTAGTTGATAGATTTAAATTACTTAGTTAAATTGGTAAGTATGTTTTTTGAAAATAAAAGTGCCTTATATTATTATTATAATATGGATGTACTTTATTTTAAAGATATTTTTGAATTTTTCGTTTTTTTGCAAAATTTTAAAACATTGTGCAAAATTATGTTTCAACTTCAAACACTGGAGGTTTTTCTATCACTTCAACACCTTCAATTATTTGTCCATCCTCTGATACAACCCTGTTTCCTGATATTTTAATATTTTTCTTTAACTCAACCCAATTTGGTACCTCTCTTACTTTTATAAGATCTAGAAATTTATTTTCTTTTAACCAGTTCACAAGTTTTTCTTCATCACGTTTAAACTCAGGCTGTGGGTATTTTAACCTCAATGTACCACTTGGTAATTTATAGATTTTTTGAGTTTTGGTTGATTTATATTTAACAGATTGAAAATACTGTTGTAATTTCCCTTCAAGATATGATGTTTTTTTATTTAATCTTTCTTCTTCTTTTTGTATTTTTTCTTCATATTCTGCTATCATCGATTTGCAAACATTAATATAGTGCTGTGCTTCTTCCCTTTCCTCTGCTATTTTTCTTAATGCCCACTCTGCTTTCTCATCATTATCTATAATAAATTCATCATTTTCGTCACTATTTTTCTTTATAAAATCATCTGCTATTTCAAGATTTATGTTTTTTCCCATAACTTACTTCTCCCTTCTAAGCTTGTATTAAAATGTTAAAAAAGCACACTTTATTATAATAACACATTTTAGTACAATTAAACAATAAAAAAATAATAATTTTTGTAGAAAAACTATTAAAATATATTTATTAATTAGCGATATATTAAAAAAAGTAGATACAACCTCTTTATAATGATATAATTAATATATTGTATATAAATCAAAATTAATATAATAATCTATGTTAATATAATAATCTATAGGAGAATAGATGATGCCAAAGACTAATACAAATAATAAGCTAACCGTCGCTGCACTTACATGGCCAATATTTATTGAAATGCTATTTAGAATAATGCTCGGAAACATAGATACCATTATGCTGAGCAAATACTCAGACAATGCCGTTGCTGCAGTTGGAGTGGTTAATCAAATTAATAATATATTAATTATGCTTTACTGGGTTGTTTCAACGGGAACAGCTGTCCTTGTTTCCCAGCACCTTGGAGCTAAAAATGAAAAAAAGGCTTCGGAAGTTGCAGTTACAGCAACTTCAAGTGCCTTATTATATGGCATGGTAATAGGAGCCCTTGTCTTTTTATTAAGTAATCCTATTTTACGCCTTCTGAATGTACCAGAGGAATTAATGGACTATGCCCTTACCTATCTTAGAATAACAGGGGGACTTTCAGTTGCCCAGGCAATGCTTGCTACTTTATCTGCAATTATTAGAAGTTACGGGCATACCAGAATAACAATGTATATCACTATAGGAATGAATGCTTTAAATGTAATAGGAAATAGTTTATTTATATTTGGTCTTTTTGGTGTACCAAAACTTGGTGTTACTGGTGTTGCAATTTCAACCATCGCAGCTCAAACTCTTGGATTTTCAGTGATGCTTATTGTAATTATGAAAAACCCTAGAATGAAACTTAATTTTAAATACTTAAGGCCTTTACCTGTTCAAACAATAAAAGATATACTAAAAATTGGTATTCCTTCAGCTGGTGAAGGAGCTGCATATCATCTGTCCCAGCTTACTATTACCCGTATTATTACAGAAATGGGAACTGTGGCTCTAACCACCAAAGTCTATACCAATAATGTTATGATGTTCATTATGATTTTTGGTATAGCTGTGGGTCAAGGAACTCAAATTATGGTTGGTCATTTAGTGGGAGCAGGGAAAAAAGAAGAAGCTTACAGGACATGTCTTAAAAGTTTAAGAGTTGCATTATTAATAGTCTTTTGTATGTCCATATTAATTTTTGTCTTTTCAAAAAACTTACTTGGACTATTTACTAAAGACCAATCAATTATAGATTTAGGCAATAAACTTTTACTCCTATCTATTTTCTTAGAACCTGGAAGGGTATTTAACGTTGTTATAATAAACTCATTAAGAGCTGCCGGTGACGTTAAGTTCCCTGTGGTAATGGGTGTTTTCTCAATGTGGGGCGTTGCTGTACTGCTATCTTTTGTCCTTGGACTTAAATTTAGTTTAGGACTATTGGGAGTGTGGATAGCTCTTGGCTGTGACGAATGGTGCAGAGGACTTATGATGCTATTTAGATGGAAATCACGCGCATGGGAAAATATGTCTCTTACCGATACATCAGCTAGTTATAAAGTCCAAACAGCTCAAAATGATTAATATTTTTTAATCTCTTTTTCTTTTGCTCTCTAATAATTTTGATATGTGAGATGTATCCGTATGCTGCATTTTTCCCTTTTCTAAATCAGTTTTTTTCTTGCTTCTATTCACTTTATCTTTATCTATATCCTTATTTTTATCTTCAACTTTATTACTTTTTATATTTTCAGTAAATAGCTGTTTGTTTCTATTTATTTCCACCTTTCCTTTAAGTACAGTAGTTGCAGTTCTTCCCTTTTCTAATAGCACATCAAACTTTTTAAAAGATATATTAAGACGTCTTATAGCTATATCCATAATAAGAAATATCAATGCCATCAAAAGCAAAATATCTGTAGTATCGTTTATATTTTCATTTGTAGCTATATTTCCTGAAAACACTTCTTCCGCATTTTTAATAATTCTACCGCCACTTTCATATATCAACCGTTCTAAAAGTTCTTTTCCATTAGTCTTTATTAAATTATATTCTGGGGAATATGGAACTAAAATTCCATCAACTGTAGTATTTATAGTCTCCCCTCCACTATCAATACTTACACTTGCAATATACGCCCCTGTTTCATCAGCTGAAAACTCTCCTCTGTAAACCCCTGGAGAGACTACCTCTAACTTTGTTTCTTCCTCTTCTCCTGACGGACTTATCAAAGTTGCCTTAACTTCTCCGTCTTCAATAATTTCTTCTAAAGGCATTGTAAACTCAATAAATCCTTTTCCCCCTTCAGTACCCCCTGATACAATATAATCGTCCTGTACTTTCTTTTGAACAAGCCAGGATATAAGGTTTTTCCAAAATGTCGGAGACTCTTCCCAATTCATCCAATCCTTTGTCCACATTCCCTTTGTGTCAGAGGTCCATGCAGCCGCTCTTCCTAGTCCATAATGCCAGGTTGCCAAAACTGGTTCATCTTCATCACTTGAAAAGATAACCCTTGAAGATGGTTTTTTCGTTGTTCTAATATACCCATAAAGGTCTGGAATTGACTCTATACCATCTAAAATAGGAGAATAACTTCTTAATATAGGGGTAAATTGCTTGTTATTAATATATGCTTTTGCTGCTATAGTGGTTTCCTTTGCAAATATTTTAGGCATGTCAGAAAACTCATCTACATAGTAATATCTGCCGTTGCCTCTTTTTGCCAATAAATCTAAAAGCTGTGTATCAGCTCCTTGTCCAAGGGCGACAGTGGAAAGGGTTATTCCCTCTTTTTCCATTTTACTCATTACAGCTTCGTATCCTGTTCTTTCAGCCATACCATCTGTCAAAAGAATTATATGCTTTAATTTTGCATCTGTATCTTCTGTTAATGATCTAGTAGCTTCCTCTAGTGCAGGAAGAATGCTAGTTCCACCACTTGCTCTTATAGTTCCTATTGAATCCTGTACTTTTTTTAAATTATCAAGCTTTTGTGTTTTTACCACCCATTGTGGAGCACCATCAAAAGCAATAACACCTATATAATCAAATTGAGTTAAAATTTCAGTTGAACGTATTGCAGCTTCTTTTGCAAGTTCTATATTTGATATTCCATAGTTTCCAGAAGCCATACTTGATGATTTATCAAGTACCAGCAAGAGTCCTAAATTTGGATGTTCCTCATCACTTTTCACATTCATATCTACAGGAAGTGCCGCCTCTAAAGGTGTATTTTTATATCCACCTAAAGCGTAACTTTCTTCTCCACCTGTTACTAAAAGCCCTTTCCCCATATGACGGACACTTATTTCAAGGTTTTCTATAAATTCATCATTTAAGCGTTCTGCAGAAACATTTGAAATAACAAAAGCATCATACTTTTGAAGGTGTTCAATGCTTTTAGGAGCACTTTCTGGTGAAATAACATTTATTTTTACATCCCCTTCAAGTATTTTTTCTATCTCCTTTGTATCTTCCTCTTTTCCCTGTATAATTAAAATATTTGCCATATCCTCTACATAAACAAAGGCAGAGTTTTCGTTATTTTGACTTACATTATCATCTATAATATCAATTTCAGCAGTATAAGTTATCATACCACCTTCTTCAGCAGTCTGTGAAAAAACAAAATTATTTTCACCCACCTGTATTTCTATATCTGTACTAGAAATCAATTTTCTGTCTCTATATAATTTTAGTGTTCCAGCTGTTCTTACATTGCTATCAACTCTTATAAAAACATCAAATTGTTCATTTAATCTTGTAAATCTAGGTAGATCTATTGTTGTAAGCTGTACATCATTTTTCTCTAGATTTTCTAACATAAAAACATCTAAAGAAATTCCTTTTTCCTTTAAAATATTAATTACTGAAAATACATTGTCGGTATTTTCTTCACCATCACTAATTAAGACAACTCTTTTGTTATCACTAGCCGGAATCATAGAAATAACGTGATTAAGAGCTTTTTCAATATTGGTAAATCTACTATTTATCTTTGCCTGCAAAGTAAAAAAACGGGGATTTAGTGAAGGACTAAGCTCGGCAGCAACATCTGCCCCAAAACTTGCCACTCCCACTTTGTCATTTTTCCCTTTGTTTTCAATAGAATTTTTTATAAATTTCTCTGCTATATCTTTAGAGTCTTTTGCACTGTCTGATGAATCAACTAAAAATATAGTAGTGGTATATTTAGACGCTGTCTTTAGCCCAAAACCTGCAAGAGACAATATAAGTAATAACAAAATTATCATTCTTAAACCTAAAATAATTCTTTTTTTTGTTTTTGTAAGCCTTGTTAATCCCCTTGATACATACAATAAATATGCTGCAAACACAGGAAAAAGTATAAGTATCAAAGGATAGTTAAAATTAAATGCCATTTTTATAAAACCACCATTCTATCAATAAAAGTATTATTATAATCCATATAAATACAAATTGAATGTTCCTGCCAGTCTTTACAACATTTCTTTCTTTAGCATCTTTATCATCTTCATCTTTTGCTACAACCTTTTTATTTATATCAGATTCCTCTTTTGATGGAACATTAACAGAAAAATTATAATTAATCTCCCCTTCAATTGTTTTTTGAACTAATGTATAAACACCTGGCTCTTCTGTTTTGTCAAAAACCCTTGCTGGAAAAGGAGGTGCTATTTCAAAAGTTTCTTTTAAAGGAGTCTTTATAAGAGCTTTTTCTGTCCCTGGATGCAAATTAAAGGTTATGCTGTCTCCTGAATTTACACTGGCTATGTTTTCAATGGCAGATGGCAAAAGCCATTCTANCGCATCAGTGATAAAAATAGGAAAGGCAGGAGTTATAGAAATATCTGTTTTAAAAATATCAAATGCTATTGCAAGAATTCTTTGATTGTTATAAAGCCCAGCAAACCCGCCACTACCTTCTTTAAATTCTATAATCTCTTCAGCCCATAATGGAACCTCTATTATTTTTGACTCTCCTATTGAAAAATCAAACTCTTTTACATATTTAAAAATATCTCCTCTAAGTTCTTTTATCTGTGGAATCTCCACCACCTCACCAACTTGAAATAACTGATTTTTTGGTGGATTAAAAATCATTATACTGCCATCTTCAGGAATTATTTCTGGTAAAAAACCATCAAATATATAAAGATCATACCCTATAAATTCTCTGCTTTCATCAGGAAGTGTTTTATAAAGCTCAAGCTTATTTGATAATGCTAAAGCTTTTTCAATAAATACATTCCCATCTGAAACCAGTAATGCTTTATTGCCTAGCCCTTTTTCTACAACATTCCAATACGTATTATCAATGGCAAGTGCATCTTCTTTGTCAATTCTAACTTCTATAACATTTGTACTTTCAGGCAGGTTATTCCAATATACATTTAAAGTCTCACCAAATGCTATATCTACATATTTAGCATCATATACACTGCCATCTAAATAAATGCTAAGAGGAATTTTAGCATCTGCCCCAGTGTAATTTGCTATTGTGCTAAGGGCTGTTATTCCATTTTCAGTTACTGTATGGGAAAGATTAATAATTGCAAAGTTTTCAGCCTCCCCTGACATATCTGAAAACTCCATTTCCACCCCTTCAATAAAAAAGTTCTGATCCCCAAATAAAACCACTTTTGTATTAGGATGTTGATTTGCAATTGAAAAAATTATACTCTTAGCATCATCTATATTTAAGGCACTATTAGTAACCTCTATGGCATTTAAGCTGTTTAAAAGACTGCTTTTATTTTTACTTAAATTTTCTTCTATAACTGTATTCTTTCCCACGCTTATTAATGTAACATAGGTATTAGGTTTTAAATTTGTTATATACTCCCTTGCATTAGCTTTAGCCTCATCAAATCTGGTTTTATTCCCCATTTTAGATTGCATACTCATTGAGGTGTCTATAACAACAACTACATTTTGAATATTTGACTCAAGATTACTCAAATAAGGCTTTGCTAACGCCAATGCCAACAAAATTACAGCAATAATCTGAAGAATCATTAATATGTTTTTCTTAAGTTTTTGCCAAGGTGCATTTGCCTCTAAATCTTTAATAACCTCTTCCCATAGATACAAACTTGATACAGTTAAATCTTCATGTTGCTGCTTTAAAAGATATAGTATAATAATTATGGGTACTCCAATTAGTGCCAAAAATCCCCAGGGTGAATAAAAGGTCATTCTTTACTCACCACCATTCGTATCAAGCCTTCTATAGGAATTGATGTATCCATAAGCATATAATGCACACCCATTTTAGCACAGCTTTCTTCAAATGTATTTATAAATTTTTGATATGCTTTATTATACATATTAAGTAAATTTTTAGATACTGCAACTTCCTTGTGCATCCCGGTTTCTGAATCTATAAGTCTTACACTTTCTCCAACTTCCGGTGAAATTTCCTGAGGAGATAAAATATGACATATATAAACATGCTGTTTTTTAAACTGTAAGTATTTTATCATATCTAATGGATTTCCCTCAGAAAAAAAATCAGAAATAACAAGTGAAACTCCCTTTCCAAATTTAAAAGGGTATTTTGAAATTGTTTCATAAATATTTGTAGTACCATTATATTCAATATTTTCTAATAGACTCATCACTTCTTTAAAAGAATTTTTCCCCCTTAAAGAGGACTTGAATTTGTCCACTTTATCATTTATACATGCAACTGAAACTCTGTCATAGTTAGAAAGGCTAATGTAAGAAATAGCAGCTGCAAGTCTTCTAGAGGCAATGCTTTTATTAGGATCACCATAGTCCATGGACTTACTTACATCTAAAAATATTTGCACAGCTGACTCTCTTTCTTCCATAAAGAGTTTTATAAACAGCTTTTTAAATCTTCCATAAGCATTCCAGTCAATTTTTTTAAAATCATCCCCCATGATATATTCTCTATAATCAGAAAACTCAACAGAACTTCCCTTAGCACGTGACTTTCTATTTCCAGTCCCGCCGTCTTGTGTCATTATTTTAGACCACAACTTAAATTGTTCAAGTTTTTTTAAAAAATCACTGTCAAAAAGACTTCCCATACCGATAGAGTTTCCTTTCATCCTTACTGTTTTTCAAGTTCTTTAATTATTTCACCAATTAAATCATCGGTGGTTATACCTTCTGACATCCCGTCAAAATTTAGGAAAAACCTGTGCCTTAGGGCTGGATATGCCACATACTTTATATCATCAAAGGCTACATTATATCTTCCCTCTAAAAATGCTCTGATTTTTGCAGTTGAAATAACTGCCTGCGCTCCCCTTGGACTTGAACCAAAACGTATGTATTTTTTTGCAACTTCTGGTGCGTATTTGCTTTCGGGGTGAGTAGCAAGTATCAGCTTTGAAGCAAATTCCATAACAGGTTTTGCTACAGGTACCTGCCTTGTAATGCTTCTTATTTCCAATATTTCTTCTCCATTTGTGACGGTATTAAGACTTTCATCTTCCTTTTCAGTAGTCATTGATACTATATCAACCAATTCCTCTAATGAAGGAAATGGCACTGTAAGCTTAAATAAAAACCTGTCCAGCTGTGCCTCTGGCAAAGGATATGTTCCTTCCATCTCAAGGGGATTTTGAGTTGCCAAAACAAAAAAGGGCTTCGGAAGTTGGTAGGTGTTATTTCCCACTGTAACGGTTTTTTCCTGCATGGCCTCTAAAAGAGCACTCTGGGTCTTAGGTGTTGCCCTGTTAATTTCATCTGCTAAAAGGATATTAGTAAATACAGGCCCTTTTTGAAAAGTAAATTCACCTTTTCCCTTTTCATTTTGGGTAATTATATTGGTCCCCGTCACATCCGCTGGCATTAAATCCGGAGTAAATTGTATTCTTGAAAATTGTAGATCCATAACCTTTCCAAAAGTTTTTACAAGTCTTGTCTTCCCAAGACCTGG
>JGI24708J26588_10001863_pt1 | contig 16365 bp, 13 predicted proteins | sample BioPla1DNA2_FD_26588 | JGI IMG/M metagenome (IMG submission 26588) | reverse complement strand
AATCTCACCTTTGTGCAAGAGACGAAGGTTCTTGGCCCCTTCCCGAACCCCTTGTTCTAATGAATTGAGATAATTGCCTCAAACATGCCGACGTGCTACATGTGGCTCGTCGGCATTTATTATGTGCCTCAGGACTTTGGCGCTACCGGCAACAGGCTTTCCGATCAATCATTGCATTATATATAAAACTCAGCGAAGCGTTTATAACTTAAACGTCGACTCGCAGCATGAACGTGCGTCGATTTACATCAGAAGTTTTATCCGGGTGAATAGATCGCCCTCTCTATGATAAGATTGTATAAACAATGAGTTTATGCATAGCGTCCTGTACGCTGGCATTTTTGCACACCGTTTGGCAAGGAATGAGGGGACTTATGAGAAAAATTCTATTGACCGGCTGTCTCGGTCAAATTGGCACGGAATTAACGCTGCACTTTCGCAAAGAATACGGTGACGAAAATGTCGTCGCCTCCAATCGCACAAAAAAAGATGTTCCTGAAGTCATTGAGGGAGGGCCGTTTGAACTGCTCGACGTCCTCGATGCCAAGCGACTGGCGGAGATCTGCAAAAAATACAATATCGATACCATAGTCCACTTGGCTGCCATCCTGTCGGCTGTCGGTGAGGTCAAGCCGCAACGTGCGTTCGACGTCAACTTGAACGGGCTCTACAACGTTCTTGAAGTCGCGAGGGAGAATGGCATACAGGTCTTTACGCCGAGCTCCATCGCCGCGTTCGGTCCGTCCACCCCGCCCGACAACACACCGCAAGTTACGATCCAGCGTCCGAACACGATCTATGGCGTTACAAAGGTGGCGGGTGAATTGCTCTGTGATTACTACCACACGCGATTCGGCGTCGATACGCGCGGCGTACGTCTTCCCGGCTTAATTTCTTATAAAGCCTTACCCGGCGGGGGCACGACCGATTACGCTGTCCATATCTATTACGATGCGATCCGGCACAACCGCTACGAAAGCTATATCGCCGCCGGAACGAAAATGGACATGATGTATATGCCGGACTGTATGAAAGCTTTCTCCATGTTACTTGAAGCAAATCCCGATCGACTCATCAACCGAAACGCTTTCAATATCGCATCCATGAGCTTCGCTCCGGAAGATATGGAAAAGGAAATCAAAAAGCATCTCCCCGATTTCGAGCTCACCTATAACGTCGATCCGGTTCGCCAAGCGATCGCCGACTCGTGGCCAAACTCGATGGACGATCGATGCGCACGCGAAGAATGGGACTGGAAACCCGACTACGACCTCGCCTCCATGACGACAGACATGTTGAGGCAGCTGAGGATTAAACTAGCTCACCAATAAAAACCAAAAAGAACCCGGAAATACGGCAATGCATGGCACTTCCGGGTCGAACAAGTTCAATTTGAATGTCATGTATCGGCGCCCTGCCATCGCGACAGGGATGATTCGCCGGACTATTCAACAAACGAGATCTGCGGATACACCCATGACGCCATTTCATCAAGCATCGAAACGGTCGGCACTTCATCCATGTAGATATGGATCGGGACGAGTTCGCGGATTTTGTCTTCCTCCATGCCCGTAGCTTCGGCAACGCTCTTAACGTATTCGATATAGGAGACGACATCGAGGGTTACACCTTTTTGTCGTAAATACTCTTGCGCAAGGACGCGGAACAGGAAGGAGGATCGTCCGAGGTAAAGAACATATTGGCGAATTTCTCCTTCGTCCATTGTCGGGACGCCGAATTCTTTCTGCCCGTATTCTTCCAAAGTCAATCCCTGCTCTTTGGCTTTTTCCTCAAATAGATCGAGTCGAAATTTGCTTTCGCGCGTCGCCTCTTCATCGTTGATTTCAAAGGTGCTGCGCTGCACGAGTTGAGGCACAAGGTAATCTGAAACGATCATGTGCGACTGTTGCGACCTGATCGTAAGCGGAATTTCGCGGCGCAAGGTATCCCTGTACTCAGCGACAGTCGTGACGCCCGCCAGTTCTTCGGCCTGAACCATCTCATCCGTCAGCACGTGCTCTCTGCCCTCCGGCAGTTCCAGCTTGCTGTGCTTCTCGGCAAGTGCGCGACATTGCTCATCGATGAAAGCGTCCATGGGAGGAAGATTTAACTCAATGAGTGATGTCGGTATTTCAATATTTCTGTAATCGTAAATTGTCGTAACTTTTGTTTCCATGATTCGTCTCGTTTCTGTTCTGTCAGCTTTGAGGGATCGCTTTTACACTGATTCTCCCTCGGTTCAAACTATATCACGAATAGGAAGCAGACGTGCGGCTTCAGGCACCGATGGTGCTATCGGTATCTGGAGCGGAATTCGCATGACGATCTGTGTCTTTAGTATGAATAGCGCGCTTCCGTGACTTTCCCGCGTTTTACTTCGAAAATAGCGTCGTAAAGCGGCATCGTATCGGGGAAAAGAACATGACTGACTGCGAGAACTGTCACACCGTCGAGCGACAGCAGTGTCTTTTCAATACTGCGCGCGACCTGTTCGTCCAGACTTGCGAACGCCTCGTCGAGCAGCAACAGGTCGGCGTGAGCGATTAAGCCGCGTGCGATTGCCACGCGGGCTCGCTCGCCGCCTGAGAGATTCTTGCCGTTATCGACGATGACGTGCTCAAGGCCGTCAGGCAATCTCGCGAGATAGTCCGACAGTCCCGCGCCCTCAATCGCACGCATGATCTCGTCGTCGCTATAGTCTTTGTAGAGTGTCAGATTGTTTCGAAGCGTATCTTCAAATAGAAATACTTGCTGTTCGACATTCGCGATATGACGATAATACGATTCACGCCGGATGTCGGCAAGATTAACTCCGTCAACCAGAACGGCCCCTTGATCAGGATTGAAATATTTGCGCACCAATCGAAGGATCGTTGACTTGCCCCCGCCTGAAGGCCCGATCATGAGATATTTACCGCCTTTGCGCAACGTGAAGTCTACATCCTGCAGCACCTGATTGTCGCCATAAGCGAATGAGACGGCATCAAATTCGAGTTCACCGTCAAAACCGTCAAAATCTTCCGTCTCGACACTCGTCTCTTTGTTCTCAAGATTCTCCTCCATCTGCAAAAAAACAGAACGAACCGAAGCAATGGCGGGAAACGCTTCTGCCATTTGACTCAATGATCCCATGATCATGCCAAAGCCGTTGATGGCCAGGAGAATACCGCCTGTCGTAATTCCGCCTCTCTGAACAGCGAGCATCGCCAACGTCATTAAAGCGGCGATGAATAAGCCGAACATGGCGTTTTGTCGAGTCTGTATGACTGTCTCTTTTTTATCGAGTTCATACCGCCTCCACTGCACGTCGGTGCTTCTGCGGTTGAAATCTATCTCAATTTTATCTTCGAGGTTATGGCTCTTAATGATACGGAATGCAGACAAAATTTCCCTGATAAAAACAGTGTATTTCTTCAGAAAGTCTGAGCGTTCTCCTTCGCCTTTTTCAAGTGAACGACCTGAGCGCATACCGGTGAAGATCAACAGGACTCCGATCGCCGAAGCAATGATGGGAATCCACGATTTTGTCATTGAGAGAATGAAGATGCCGCCAAAAAAAGTGACAGATGCTGCCAAAATAGTGTAGAGGGAGGCAAAGTAACGTTGCTCTACGGTATTCATATCATTCGTGATGTTTGAGAGATAAAGTGCGCGGTTCTCACTTTGGAATTCACTGATATTCTTCGCAAAAACGCGCTGAACGTAGCGCTGTTTCATCAGCGTATTGGCACGCCGTAAGTAACACCCGCGCAAAAAGGACGATAAAAGATCGACCGGGATAAAGAGCGCCAACCCGATAAAGAACGGAGCGACAATTCTTGCAATATGGTCGGACTGTCCCGTCAATGACGCATCGAGAAGGCGTTGCGTCAAGATCGCCAGATAGACATTAAGCGCCTCGCCAACCGCAAAACGATGCTGAAAAGACAGCTTTGCGTAATCATGGCGATCAGCATGCCGTCCACCAAATCGAGTTGTCCTTGCGCAATACGGATACCGACATAGAAAAAGGAGAGAACTGTACAGGCATATCCAAGTGTATCCATCGTTCCGCTCTGAAATTGGTCAAAGATGTTGAAACGAATCTTCACTCTTTCGAGCGCCGCGATAAACACATTCGACTGATCTTGAAAGCGATCCTCCACTTGATTGAGCTTCAGGATTTCCAAACCGCTGAAGACATTCGACATTTTCAGCGAAAAATCCTTATTTGCGTCCGATTCCCGTTCCTTGAGCTTAACGAGCCTCCCCGCGAATAATCGGCCGAGCAGCCCCATGGCAATCGTCAATGCGAGAACGATAAAGGCAAAAATGCGATCGACAACCAGAAGAATCAGAAAGCCGAAAAACGCCACACCGCCGTTAAAGAGAACATTGAGAAAGGATAGGAAAAAATCATTCTCGATGATGTTGATGTCGTTGACGAGGTTGGATAGATAGACATCGCGCGATTGGCGCGAGAAAACGCGAACGGGCAGACCGATGATGCGACGAAATCCGAGCTTGCGTATGTCGAGCAGAATATCGCGCATAAAACCGATTCGCATACGGCGTGAGAAGTAATGGAAGAACGAAGGCAACACGAGCCCGGCGAACAGAATAGCGATCCTGACGAGCGTTTCCTTCCGAGTCGCCGCGTCGATAATACCGAAAGCATAGCTGAACATCATCTGTTGAATCAGTTGCTGGAAGATAGGCAACAGCGCACCGATCAAGTAAACGATGAATCCGCGCCGACGCTTCCGGAGTACATCGACCATCGTGATGGTTGGTTTGTTCTGCTTATCTTTTTTCAACTGTCGTACTGCCTCGCCGTCATACATAATGCTCTTCGGCATTACCTTGTCTCAGTATAGCAAGCAAATATCGCCGCAGCCGCAGCCAAAATCAAAATTTAACACAGACTTTCCGTCAGTCGATATCAAATGCAGTAAGCCGCTGATACACTTCAGATATGGGGAGTCCCATGACAGAGAAAAAGTCGCCCTCAATTCTTGAAATCAGCAATCCGCCGAGCTCTTGGATACCGTATGCTCCCGCTTTATCGAGCGGCAGCCCCGTAGCGACGTACCGGTCGATCAGGGACTCGATCTCAGGCGAAAGCGGATGGAAGGTGACGTGTGAGACATTTGAAAACACATCAGAGGACGACGATGTCAGGAGGGCGACACCTGTATCGACCGTATGCGTTCTGCCGGCGAGGGTGCGAAGCATATTTCGGGCATCTTCTTCATCTCTCGGCTTTCCGAACAGACGGCCGTCAAGCGAAACGATCGTATCGGCCGCAAGAATCAGGCAATCGCGGTGTTCGTGCAGGGAGGCTTCCGCTTTGGCAAACGCCAGTTTTTCGACAAGGCTTCGCTCATCGAGATTAAGCGAGGAACGCTGCCATTGGCGCAGCATTTCATTTTCATCGCACGGAGAAGGCGCGACCTCGAAAGGAAATCCCGTCATCGCCAACAGTTCCTGCCGTCGCGGCGATCGGCTCGCCAGTATCAATTTCATGCGTAAAAACTCTTCTTTCTCTCATTACTTTGGTACGAGATGCCTTCGCTTGAAGATCCATATACAGATGTTGTCGCATCGTACCGATTATCTTTATGACGATACCGTAAGATCTTTGTTAAATGGCAACGCTGCTCATTTTACTACAAATTCGGCCTATAATAGAGACACCACGATCATACGATGGACAGGAGAACGACATGAGCGACTTGAAATATCTGAATTTGCTGGCAAAACAGTTTCCGAACGCGTCATCAGCGAGGGCGGAGATCATACGGCTGCGCGCCATCAATGAACTGCCCAAGGGGACGGAATATTTTTTCAGCGATGTTCACGGTGAAGATGTAGGCTTTATCCACCTGTTGCGGAGCGCATCGGGCAACATCCGTAAAAAGATATCGGAACTCTACGAGTACGAGCTGACACAAGATGCACAGAACCAATTGGCCAACCTCGTCTACGATCCGAAACGCGTCTTGTCGATTCTCCGGGAATCCGGGCGCATCACGGACGACTGGCTTGCGATCACGATCTACCGTCTCGTCAATCTCTGCAAATACATCAGTGTCAAGTATTCGTGGCATTCAACCTCTTCTAAAATTCCGAAAGAATTTGAAGTTATCATCACGGAGCTTCTTTTCGCGTCGTACGATGAGAACAAAAAGAATTATCTTAACAGTATCATCCGGTTCATCATTGAGGAGGAAACAGCTTTTACCTTCATCGGCGCGCTTTGTGAAATGATTCAGAACATCTCGGTCAATACGCTGCATGTCATCGGCGACATCTACGATCGCGGACCGGGACCGCACCGAATCATGGAGGAGCTCATTGATTTCCCCGATGTCAATATTCAGTGGGGCAACCACGACATCGTCTGGATGGGAGCCGCCGCGGGCAACACGGCATGCATGGCACATGTCATCCGCATCGGCATCGGATACAATACGTTCGACTTCATGGAAGAGGGATACGGTATCAATCTGAGGCCGCTTTCAACCTTTGCGTCGATCGTGTACGCCGACGATCCTTGCGAACGCTTCAAAACACGAGTCTTTGATAAGCCGGAGTTCGGGTTTATCGACGACAAGCATTCCGCGAAAATGCATAAAGCGATTTCCGTGATTCAGTTCAAACTGGAAGGACAGCTGATCGAGCGATACCCGCGGTGGAATATGGACCACCGCAACGTCCTTAAAAAAGTCGATTTCAAGCGCGGTGTCTTCGTCCACGAAGGTATTGATTATCCCCTGCTCGACACAAACTTCCCGACCATCGATCCCGACGATCCCTTGCGACTGTCAGATGAAGAGGAAGAACTCGTCCGCAGCCTTGAGGCGTCGTTCAGAAACAGCGAACCGCTGCACCGTCACATCCGTTTTCTCTATTCCAACGGAGCGACGTATCTCAACGTCAACAAGAATCTTCTGTTCCACGGGTGTGTCCCGCTTAAAGAAGACAGATCGTTCCAAGAGGTACCGGTCACCGGAAAAAAATACTACGGGCGCGAACTCTTTGACGAACTCAATGCCGTCATTCATGACGCCTATTTTCAACCTGATGGTTCACCGGAACGCATTCGTGCGTGCGATTACATGCTGTACCTGTGGTGCGGTTCGCTCTCGCCGCTGTTCGGGAAAAGCCAGATGTCGACGTTCGAAAATTTCTTTGTTGAGGATAAAGCTTTGCGCAAAGAAGTCTACAATCCTTATTTCGAGCATTCCAATCACGAGGAAACGTGCAAGATGATTCTTGAGAACTTCGGGCTGGATCCCGAGATAGCACGCATCATTAACGGTCACGTCCCCGTCAAAGCAAAGGAAGGTGAAAGTCCTGTTAAGGCGAACGGCAAGTTATACGTCATCGACGGCGGACTCGCCAAAGCGTATCAGAAGCGAACGGGCATCAACGGCTACACGCTGATTTTCAACTCGCACCATCTCGCTCTTGCGGAACACCATGACTTCGAGACAATTGAAAGCGACATGGGAAGCTACACGCCGCGCGTCTTCATCGTCCAACCGATGAAGCACCGCTTACAGGAAAAACATACAGATTTAGGCAAAGAAATCTCGGCAAGAATTAGCGAACTGAGAGATTTAATCGAGGCATTCAAGCGGGGTAATATCAAGGAGAAGTAGCGATCGTCACGGTGTTTGTACCGGTGCGATCGTAGACCTATCACATTACAATAGCGTCCGAAATCTTCAAGAAATAATGTCTGAGCTTAAGGTTGGATAACTTCAGTGAAAAGACATCTCACAAAGCGTACGCTTTCCACGATTTTAGTGTTGATCGGTTGTGCCGTCCTTGTCGTGATAGGCTCGCAGATAGCGTCATCGGGTCGCTACCCGCATGAGACGGTCGCAGACAATACCTCCGTTACAGTAAATCCTGAGATAACGACGACAACTTCGCAGGAGACGACGAGCACTTCCACGACGCGGACCACGACGACAACGACAAGCGTCACAACGACGGAAAACCAGACGGTAACGGAAACTCTTCAGGAAAGCAGCACCTCGACAGCGTCTCCGTCTTCGAAACCGAAACGCACGACGAAAAAGCCGACGACGTCTCAACCTCAGACGACCGAACCTTTAACAACCGAACTTCCAACGACCGTACTTCCAACAAGCGAACTTCTAACGAGTGAACTTCTAACGAGTGAACTTTTAACGAGTGCGGAGGACGAGATAACGGAGATATCACAGGAATCCTCTTCATCGCAAGAACCGTCATCGCAGGAACCCGCTTCATCGGAAGAACCGTCATCGCAACCGGCAGCGCCTAAGCCTAAGGTAAAGGGTGCGGCAGCCATCACGTTCGATGACGGTCCAGGGGCACATACAGCACGTCTTCTCAACGCACTTAAACAATACGACGCAAAAGCGACTTTTTTCGTTGTGGGTAATCGGGTGGCAAACAATAAATCGCTGATTCAGCGCATGATCAACGAAGGCCACGAAGTCGGAAACCATTCTTACAGCCACCGCGATTTGCGCAAGCTGTCGGACGCAAACGTAATCAACCAGCTCAGAAACACAAACAATGCCATCGCCGCGATCACCGGCATGAACCCGAAAGTCATGCGCCCTCCCTACGGCGCGTTTGATTGGCGCGTCACGAGACTGGCAAAACAAGAGGGCCTCGCCCTAGTACTCTGGACGCCCAGCCCTCAAGATTGGAAGTATAAAGATTCCGATTACGTCTATAACTACATCATCAACAACGTAAAGCCGGGCAGCACGCTACTGCTCCATGACATACACAAGACAACGGTCGACGGTTTTATCCGCGCGTTGCCGGTGTTGACCGAGCGCGGCATCAAACTCGTCACGGTCAGCGAACTCGTCAGCTTAAACCCGGGCGACGTACACCCTTCTTATTGGCGAAAGTAATCACCTGAATTTTCGCTTCAATCACTCGGACTTAGCGTTCGCAATCCGATCCGCTTTTTTCGGCAGATCCTCTATTTTGCATCCTAAAAATGCTTCAACGGTCGGACGCGCGCCATGCCCTATACGCTTTACATGGTCGTCGTATTGGTAAAAATCGTAGTAGCCCCAAGGATTGACTTCAATAACACACGGTCCTTCTTCCGTCGCCGTGAAGTCCCAGCCCAAGTAGCCGTAATCATTCTCCGCCTCCATGATTTCCATAAGCATGTCGATCATTTCGCGATAGTACGGCACTTGAAAAGTTCCGTCGGATAGAGGGACACCCGTCATCGGGTGCGTATCGTAAGCCGTCTCCTCATCAGGATCGAAATCAAAGTCGTTGACGATACCGGGCGACACGATCGTGCCGTTCTCATCTAACGCGCAGGCAGCACTCTCCCCCACCCTGATGAAATGCAAATCATCACGCGTAGAGATACGTATTGACGCAGGGAACTGGTGAATTTTCCCATCATGCTTTAGAACCGTTATGCGAACAGTGGCGACAGCCCTAGGCGAAATGCTCTCTAACAAGGGATGCTGTTTGATTTCTTCTTCAAGCATGTCGTACTTTTCACGCAAATAGGCAACGGTCGAATCAGCGGTCGAGGGATCGTAGAATATCTTCTCGACACCTTTCCCCTCACCGCTCCTCGCAATTTTTGCAAAAATAGTACCGTGCTTCTCTAAAAACGCTTTGATTTCTTCATCGCTCGCTTCCGCGACGATCAGAACGTCACGGCGAAAATACTTTTTATACCGCTTGTAGCCGCTCACCTTGTTCTTAATATGTTTCATGTCCGTAAAGGCGGGATTGAGGCTCGCGACAATTTTGTTCCATTCCCTAACGTAAATGTAGTTATCGCGTTCTTCTCGAGACGTGCGCTCCATAAAGTTAAAAAGCAGGTAATCGTTTACGGAGTTTCTGTAGCGAAACTTGCACAGCATCATGTCAAAGAACAAATCGAGATGTGATCGATCTGTTAGAATCGATTGTTTTTTCGCCGCGCGCCATGCTCTCTTGACGTAAGGCCACGCGTTTTTCAACTTCATTCTGTCGTTGCTCATATCATCCCACCTCTCAATTCGAAAAGGGCTTCACGAAATGGACACTCGTCATGATCGGCGGATTGAGAGGATAGTCATATGCGTCAACTTTCAAGGCGGCGACGCGATCGATCTCTTCAATTCCGGAAACGACGGAGCCGAATGCTGCGTAAGAACCGTCGAGGTGCGGACTGTCGGCATCACAGATGAAGAACTGTGAACTGGCGGAATTCGGATCATTCGTCCGCGCCATCGAAATGACGCCGCGTTTATGCATGAGCTTGTTGTCGACGCCGTTGCCGCTGAACTCGCCCTTGATCGTCTCGCTCGAGCCGCCCGATCCCGTTCCTGAAGGATCTCCGCCCTGAATCATGAAGCCCCGGATAATACGGTGAAAAATCAACCCGTCATAAAACCCCTCGCTCACAAGTTTCTGGAAGTTCGCAACGGTCAAAGGCGCCTGATCGGGGCGCAGCTCGATGATGATCGAGTTTCCGCTATCCATCACTATTTCAACGAAATTCGTCTTTTCTTCTGTTTTTACAAAGCTATTTGCCGGCAAAGATGACATCTGTGTAATACTCCCTTCAGTCGTCTGTTCAGTCTGTCTGCTTGTCCGGTCACTCTCGAATGTCTCCTGAAGACTCTTCGACGGTTCACTCTCCCGCTTTTCACCGCAGGCAGAGAGCACAAACAAACTCAAAACGATTAAAATGGTCAGTCCGATACGGACGTGCCATGTAATTTTTTTCTTCATTTTCGATTATATCCTTTTGCTCACGTCAACATACTGACGATGAGTTGTATGCAAACAGGACGTCCGTCCCGTCTGCGATCCGCAACGAGCATAACACAAGATGAATGCTCCGGCCCGTAGCAGGCAACACCGTGTTTTCCACAAAACATATTGATTATATATGAAAAATGAGATTATATCTGATTAGAAAAGTGGCAGCCTTTTTCCGCTTCCAAACATTCTGGGCATATGGTGGCTTGAATTGAAATACAGAACAAATATGGGCGGCAATTTGGAAACCGTCTATCCTCAGAACAAATTCCTTTGAATGACGCGCTGACTGTCGATCATCGCTTTCTTACGCGTCGGTGACGGGAATCCAAGCTTCGAAATATCTTTCGTACTCACCCTCTTCGTTGTGTCGGCTAATTACGATATTACCGTAAATATCTCCTGCAACTTTGAGACGGTTATTATTGATGAATTCCATCGCATCTCGCAGTCGATCAAGCTGCAAAAAGTGAGTCTCTTTCTGCTTAAACACCGTGTAGATACAGTTTTCTTCTTCAGGAACGTATTGTGCCGTCGGCATTTTGTCAAACCCGACACGCTCGGCGAAGGGGCTTTCAATCGATAAATCCCAATGACCGCAAAAAGCGAATTCAAGATCTCTGCAGTCTGAAATGGAATGATCTAACCACTCATCTGTGTCGATCGTGAATGTGTAGACACTTAGGGGCAAGAGCTCAACGGCTATTTGTCGAGCCATGTTTGTCACGCTGTCGGTCAGCAAATCCTTATCTGCCATATGCGGAATCTTCCAGAATGCCGGTCGTTTTGCGTAGAGATAGCGATTTAAATGAGTCTCCGTCCTGCGAACGCGTTCTTTGAATTTCTCGATACTGATGACTCGCAATTCTGCGAGATCGCGCTCTTTTTTCAGGATGGCCTCGCATTTACTCAAGATATTAAAAATGTCCTCTGCCCTAGTCGTCTTGAAAATTGTCTCCGTTTCCGCAATAGAGACACCGATATTCTTATACTGTTTACGAATCGTCATCTTATAAACATCGTATATGGAGTAACGTCGATGATTGCTTTCTTTGTTGCGGATCGGGACAACCAACCCCATGTCCTCAAAATAGCGGATCGTTTGCCGCGGCATGCTCAGAGCTTCAGAAACTTCGCCAATTTTAAAACGAGGCGAATCCATGTCATTCAATGATTTTGTTTCCATGATGATGTTCCCCCGTAAATCACGTTGTAATCTCGCACCGCAAAGGACTAAACAAGTTGATGCTGACGTCCCTTTTCAGTTTTCAAAGGCCAGAGTGTTTTCCAGATCTCGATGACATGCCGTTGCTGTCATTATACGATAGTAAACTCAATCGCCTGACATTAGAGCAACTCCGATCGAGATGATCGCCGTAACGATCACCTCGAACGAATCGTCTCTACAACTTTACAAAATCAGGCGGTCTTAGCTTTTGCCAAATTCCGCTGCACAAAATAGACGAGGACAATGGAGATCGCCGCGAGAATCGCGGCAAAGATGAATGCTCCTTGCCAGCTCCCTCTATTTTCTTTGAACCATGCTCCTGCCATAGGTCCCGTAAACGCCGCGATACCGTACGCCGTAAACATGATGCCGTAATTGGCTCCTTGGTTTTTAGTGCCGAATGCCTCACCTGTAAGCACAGGGAAATTCGCCATGAGACCGCCGAAACAGACGCCGATCAACCCTGTCGCAATCAAGTAGAGGATTGGTGTCTTTGCTTGATTGAAGAACAATAAGACGACTGCCATGACGGCATAAATCCCATACAGCGAGCGGATCCTGCCAATCTTATCTCCAAGCGAACCGATTGCCGCTCTGCCGATAAAATTAAACACGGCCAAAATTCCCACAAACGTTGCGGCAAGTGAAGTCGAGACCTTGGCGATATCGACGCCGATCTGTGTTCCGTTCGAGATCAAGAGAAGACCGGCATTGCAGCCACAGAAGAACGCGAACCAGAGCAGGTAGAACGTACCCGTCTTGAGCATTTCCTTCGCAGGATATTCGCGACGGGACGAAACGGGAGTCGTGGCGGCTTGTTCGCCCTTCACGGGCATCATCTTCTCAAACCACCCTTCCGGCGGGCTGGTCGTGATGAAAAAGCCCGATCCAATAATGGCCACAAAGACTGCGCCGATGATTTTCAATGTCGTATTGACACCGATTGATCCGACCAGATAACTGATTAAAGGCGAGAAGAACAAGGGACCAAGCCCTGCCGCTCCAACCATGATACCTGTGACGAATCCTCTTCTTTCCGGATACCAGCGTCCGGCCGTTGTGATCGCCGTATTGTAGAGAAGACCGTCACCGATTCCGATGATCGCACCCGACACCCAAAATTGCCAAATGCTCTTGACAAAGCCCATCACCATCCAGCCACCGCCCCAGAGCAAAGCGGCGAACAGCAAGATGTAGCGCGGACCGAAGCGATCGAGGACAAAACCTGAAACGATGCCAAAAATGACGAGACACAGTGCCATCAGCGAATAGCCTAACGTAATGTCCGTCATCGCCCAACCGTGCAACTCATGCACCCCAAGCGCAATGACACTCCACGCATAAGTGATGCCCGTGGTGAAAACGCTCAGAAACAATTGAACAAACATAAGATGGCGTTTTTTCGTTAAATCCATACCCACACCTTTCTGAAATGAGCTAGAGAGAACAGCGACCCCCATTCCTTAAAACAGGAGTCGCTCGATCTACGTGGTATTCACATCATGCTATTTGAGCTGGTCGAAAATGTTGCCGTCGAAGGCGCGCATGCCGACGATCGGCTTATCGATGATCCCCGGCTCCGATTTCAAAAGCATCGGGAGCTGGTTCACAATACAATTCGCTACGGGCGCCGTTCCCTTGATGCCGCCGTTGATCGTTACGTTGATTTCCGGAATCGCCTTAATGTAGTATGAATCTTCGGCTACCCAATCTTCTTGGATCGATGCCCAGATCTCGTTGTAGATTTTCTCTTCTCCATCGCAGATACCCGTCGCCGAGTGCTTCAGCGAGATGACGTTGTCGTCATCATCGTAAAACGCCTCCAGCTTGTCGACGACTTTCTCCAAATTCCAACCCATGAGGTCGGCAAAAATTTGGAACGTGCCGCCGAAGCCCGTATGGCCGAACACTTGACCGTCCGCTAAAGCCTTCTCGTACTCATCTTTTGTCATATCGAGTGCGAACTTTGTGAGAACCTTGCTCCCGATATAAGCAGAAAAGTCGGAATGGCGGCGGTACTCAATGCGCTCGACCTCGCGGCAACCGCCCGACAAAGCAACAGGAATGTAAACGTCCATATATGTCGGCCACAAACCGCTGCCCAAGACAGAAACGTTATGTTCTTTTGCAAGAGCGTCAATAATTTCTGCGCCTTCCTTGTTGTAGTAGAAGGGGCTTACCATCTCCTCTGCCGAAGTCAAGATTTGCATACCTTCTGAAATTGGTTTGCGCAACTGCTCAACACAATCTGCGACCGTCGTCGTCGTCAAATGGAAAACGACATCGGCTTCCGTCTCGGAGAATAACTTGTCAGCATCATCAGTAATGNAGACATTCAGCTTTTTCCCAAGTCCCGAAAGCTCACCGATATCCTCACCGACATGCCGCAGATCGATCGCTCCGACGATCTCAATNCCCGGTTTCGTGTCCAAACACTTGACGATCTGTTGCCCGACCGCACCCATTCCGTAGATAATTACTTTTAGAGTTTTCATTGTTGCTCCCCTTTCATGTTTTTTGTTGTTAATAAAAGCGTAAGTCATACAGTGACTGTAGGTTCAAGTGGTTTTACATCGATTTTTGTTGAAATAGCACAAAATATCGACCTATTTTGCAAAAATGTACTCAATCGCCAAGTGTAAAGTTCGAAAATTCGATATTAATTGAAAAACTGCACTCCAACGTTAGGAGTTAAATTCAAATAATAGGATGATCAAATCGCGTTAAAAAATGTAAAAAACAGAGATGCTATTATTAGGGAACAGCATCTCTGTAAATATCTTTTTATGCAAAACTTTGTTTTGAGCTAATATCTTATTGGATCGTATATCCGCCATCAATTGGAATAATGGCACCATTCATAAACTTAGCCTCATCGGATGCTAGGAAGACTGCCAAATCAGCTACTTCCTCCGGAGTTCCAAAACGTCTGGCAGGAACATTGTCCTTTGGAATAGAATCGACAACGTCAGCTATCAAAGGAGTAACTATAGTGCCCGGGCAAATAGCATTGATTTTTATGCCATGCTTAGCATATTCAGATGACATGTGCTTGGTTAAACCTATTACCGCATGCTTGGACGAGGTGTAGACAGCCCCGCCCTTGCCGGCTACTAGGCCTGCAATAGAAGAAATGTTAATAACAGAACCCTCTCCCCTTTCAATCATCTGTGGCAAAATCATTTTTGACAGACGGAAAATCGCTTTGATATTGATATTGTAAAGATTGTCCCAATATTCCTCTTCAACATCTAATAGGGGGAGATACTTGTCATAAATTCCCGCATTATTTACTAAAACGTCTATACGGCCATACTTTTCCATAGCTTCATCAAAGAGTTTTTGACAACCTTCAAGAGTAGAAATGTCTGTAGCAACTCCAAAGGCTTCACCGCCGGCTACCAGAATTTCATCAACAGTATTTTTCAATCTCTCCTTATTACGACCTACTACAACTACCTTGGCTCCTTCTTTAGCAAATCTTTTTGCTTCTTCCACTCCCATACCTGAAGTAGAGCCGGTAATAATACTAACCTTGTCTTTTAATTTCATAATTAATCTCCTTTCCATATATTTTGTTCCTATTTAGCATCTTAGGTCATACAGTGACTGTAGGTTCAAGTGGTTTTACATCGATTTTTGTTGAAATAGCACAAAAAAGTGATGTATCTTGAAAAACTGTACCCTGTCGCTAGGTGTAAATCCGGAATTTCGTTATTAATTACACATCGGATCCGGGCGAGAAATCCAAAATACTGATATTAATTGCAAAACTGCACTCCTATTTCGAGCGCACAGTCCAGAAATTCGTTATTAACTGCAAAACTGTACTCTGGCGTACGCCGGCGTTAAGCGGAAAATCAAAATTTCGATATTAACTGCAAAATTGTAAACGGAGATTCCGGCACCGGCACTTCGGACAGAATGCCGGACGCAAAGGCAGTGTCTCAAAAATGAGCCGCCCTCTTTATTAAACAGAAGCTTAGCCTGCTAAGCTGGCCAAAAATCGAACTTTAGGTAATGAATCGCCACAAACAATTTATAAAAAGGTCGATAATAGCGTATAAACGCGCAAAAATGCATAAAAACCGATCAAGGAACTTTGTAATGCTGACCAGTACGCGCTCGGCCGCACATTTGCTCTTGCAGAAGATCAGAAGATCGTCGGCATAGCGAACAAAGCGGTGGCCGCGGCGTTCTAGCTCTTGGTCACACTCGTTTAGCATCACATTCCCCAATAAGGGACTCAAAGGGCCGCCTTGGGGGACACCCGCATCGCTCTCCTCAAACATCCCTCTGTCCATTATGCCGGCGCGAAGGTATTTGTGGATGAGCGAAATTACGCGTCCATCCTTCAC
>JGI24708J26588_10001856_pt1 | contig 16397 bp, 14 predicted proteins | sample BioPla1DNA2_FD_26588 | JGI IMG/M metagenome (IMG submission 26588) | reverse complement strand
TACTCTTCGGTGTGCAAAACTGCATAAACTTGCTCAATGGCGAAACTCAGACGCAAGAAGGCATCAAAGTAAGCTGGGTCAGCCAGGGGTATAAAGACCGAGTGGCTAAAACAGCCGTGTTCCAGCCACAAGACAGACGCCTGGGCATAGAGGTGTCTGAGAAGCTCCCCAGATTGGCCAGTCCTAAGGGCGGCTCCCTCATAGGGAACAAACGCACATCTGCCGCTCCTGGTATCAATTCTGATCACTGCTAAGAGATAGCCGGCGAGCCGGCCACCCTTAAACGCCCCCACGCCGACTCCACGGTCTTCTGCCAACAGGCGCTGCAGCCTGTCTTGAATACCTTTTCTCTGCAGAAGGCTGTTTCTCAGGAAAGGAAAGGTCTCAGATTCCCTGTCCTGCCTTGCCTCAAGCAGTTCCGCCATGCCGGCTATATCATTAAAAGTCAGTTCCCTGAACTCATAAGTGTTCATTCCTCTACCTCCTGGCTTGTTCGCTCCTCTACTTCTTGGTCGCCGCAGCGCTACTCTGCCCCCGCAGCCTTCCTCTAAGCGCATTTTCCTCTCCTGAGCCCTGTCCGTGGGGTCAATGAGCAAAAAACACCGGGAGCGGACGCCCCCGGTGCCAAAACACTCTGCAACAGTTTACTCCACAAACCCCAGAACCACCAGTCCATCCAGGTAGGCCGCATCCCGGGCTACGTCGCCCAGCCTGATCTCCAGGGTATCCCGCCTGGCCATTTCAAAGCTTTCCTCATAGGCGATGGGCAATCCGTTAACATACACACCCTGGAAACTGGCAAGAACCTGGTCCCTCGTGTCGTTGTTCAGCAGGATCGTGAACGTGAAGTCTTCAATGGAAGCGGTCTCCCAGAGCTCTTCCTGGAATGCGGCAAACATCACATCCAGCTTGTCGCTGTTTAGGCCAAGGCCAAACCCAATGCCGCCTTCGTCCATCTCGAAAACAATTAACCCAATTGGATCCTCGTTTTCCCACAAATCGTAATAATCATCCAGAAGCAAGATGGGCACCTTCACATCCACCGCAACATAGGTTGTGTAGTCCTCAGTCACAGTCCTGGCATTGCTTGGATCTCTGAAACTCTGCTCCAACAGTTCAATCAGCTGTTCATTGTACTCATCACCGGGGGACTCAACGACAACTGTCGACGGAGTAAACAGCGATTCTTCTACGCCTTCCACGACATCGAAAATATCACGCACATAAAACTCAGTGACAACTCGCCCTCCACATCCTGTCAACAGCACGGCCAACAGGAGCAAAGCACTTACGGCCAATCGTCTGGACATAGCAAAACCCCCTTTCGAATTTTATGACTAGAATAATTCTCCCAGGGGGCTATGATCCCTTTCCCTACACATACATTTTCGAAAATATTATCCTTTAACAGCACCGCTGGTTAAACCTGACACCAGGTACTTCTGCAGGAACATGAACAAGATTACAATGGGCAGCGCCCCCAGGACAGATGCTGCTGAAAAGACTCCCCAGCGGCTGGCATACTGATCCTGGATAAAGAGCTGCAGGCCCACAGCCAGAGTGTACTTCTCACTGGAGCTGATCAGGATGCTTGCCAGGATAAACTCCGAATAGGTCCCGATGAACTGAAGCAGAAAGATGACAGCCAAAATCGGCCTGGCCAGAGGCAGGATGATCATGTAGTAGGCCTGGAAGGGCGAGGCGCCGTCGATCATAGCAGACTCTTCCAGTGATGTGGGAATAGTGTCGAAATAGCCTTTCATCAGCCAGGCATTAACCCCCATGGCCCCGCCGAGGTAAACCATGATCAAGCCCGCATGGGTATTGATGCCTAGGGCAGGAAAGATCTTGCCGATGCTGAGTACCAGGAGGTAAATTGATACAGCCGCCAGCATCTGGGGAAACACTTGCACCAAGAGGGAGGCAAAGAGCCCTTCCCTCCGCCCTTTAAACCTAAAACGGGAAAAGGCGTAGGCAGCCAGGGAGGTCATCACCACAACCAACGCAGAGGTGATCAGCCCAATCACAATCGAATTTTTGATCCACAGCGCAATGGGATACTGCTCACTTGTGAAAATCTCCCGGTAATTGGCCAAGCTCGCATTCTTTGGAATCAGGCTTTGACCNACCAACGTATTTGCCGGATTAAACGAGGCAGAAACCACCCACAGGATCGGAAACAAAGCAAAGACCACAAAGATCAGCAGCACTGCATGGCGCCACAGTCCCCTAAAGAACGAATGCCTTCTATACATTTTTGCTCACATCCTCGAGGGCTCCGGTAAACCGGAAATTGAAGAATGTTATCACCCCAGTAATCAAGAAGATGACCAGTGTAACAGCGGAAGCCAGTCCATAGTCTGTGCCCCGGCCGCTCTCAAAGGCCAGCCTGTACGTATAGGAAATCAAGATGTCGGTATGGCCGGCTGGGGTTTGGGCCCCGGCAATGGGCGGCCGCCCCGACGTCAGCAGGTATATCACTGAGAAGTTGTTGAAGTTAAAGGAAAAGGACGATACCAAGAGCGGCGCTACACTCACCATCAGAAGCGGCAGGGTGATGTGGCGGAACTGCTGCCAAGAGGTGGCCCCATCCACCAGCGCAGCTTCATACATCTCCGCATTAATGCTCTGCAAAGCGCCTAAACAGATGATCATCATATAGGGGAACCCTAACCAGAGGTTGAGGATCAATAAGGCCACTTTTGCCCAGAGGGGATCCTGCAGCCAACGCACTGAGGAGCCGATGGTGGCCTGCAAAATCTGATTGATCACACCTAAGTCGGTATTGAACAGGCCGCGCCAGATCAAGGCTGAGATAAAGGCGGGGATGGCATAGGGCAGAATCAGCAAAGAACGGTACACCTTCCTGAAGCGCAAATAGGGGTCGTTAAGCAGAATAGCCAGGAAGAGGCCAACCACAAAGGTGGTGGCTACACTTAGCAGCGCCCATTGCACAGTCCAGACAAAAACCCGAACAAAAGGCCCTGTTACCTGCGGGTTGCCAAAGAGCCTGCGGAAGTTGCCAAACCCGATCACAGCCCGGAACCCAGGCGTGAGACGTGTTCCGTCGGGGGCCTGAAAGTATCCGTCCTGCGGCGTGTAAACGATTCCGGTGTGCACCTCCAGCAGTGCATCCTTTTCCCTGTCGTAGCGGTACTGCTGTTCATAGAGGTTAAAGGAGTTAATGCTGCGCATACGCAGCTCCCGGCTCTGATCATAGGCAAAGGATTGGGTTTCCAGCTCCTTCAGGGACTGCGCCACATCAATTCTGGTCAATTCGGCATACCCTGCAAGCTGCTCCAAAAGCGGGTGATCTGCCTCCACAAAGGTAAGTTCGCCGGCATGGCCCACCATCTGGNCCCCTTGGCTGTCTGTAAACAGAAACCATAACTCTCCTTGCGGATCGCGGTAGGCAGTAAAGGCAAAGTCAGGGGAGTTGGTATCCCGCATATACCTGTCTTCAAACTGGGCAATCACCTGCTCCTTGTTGAGAATATTGCCCGTGCCGTAGTTAGTTACTGAAATATAGACCGTATAAACGATGGGGTAAACAACCAGCAGGATCATGAAAAAGGCGGCAGGCAGCAAGTACCGGTAAGGGTAGCCCTTTGGCACAACAAAGAGTAAGTTCGTCAAAAGTGCGCCTAATAAAAGAAGGACAAAGACTAAGTAGGCCTCGGCGCTCAGCAGGTACAGCGCAATCCAGATAAATGCCACGTTAACGATGCCCAGAATTACGCCTTTGATAATCTTGCCCACTTTCCATCACCCATTTCTGAAAAACTTACAGATGCATTCCCCTTGAAGCATATGCCTCAAGGGGAATGGATGCAACGAAACTCAACGCTCCTAGTAGCCGCTGTCTTTGATGGTCTGAATTATTAACTGAACCGCATTTTCAATCGCAGGCTGCGGTTCAGACTGCTCGTTAATGACCAGTTCAATCGCATCGCTCCAGGCAGTCCAGACTGCGTTCATGGCAGGGATTGCAGGCATTGGAATACCTTCAGCAGCAGACTCCATTACGCCGCGCATATCAGGATCTTCATTGATAATGTCAGCGGCAGGCAGGAACGCGGTCGGACGGGGATCTCCCTCATAGATGGCCAGCATGGTTTCCTTTGTAGCAACAAAGTCATTGAGGAACAGGTTGGCCAGCATTTTGTTTTCACTGAAGGAGCTCACCATAAAGCCCTGGGCTCCCAGGAAGGGACGTCCGTACTGTCCCTTGTAGGAAGGAACCTGCTGGAATCCGTAGTTTACACCTGCGGAGCGCACGTCGCCAAAGGCCCAGGGTCCTGTGAGCATGGCGGCTGCCTCACCGTTTTGGAACAGGCTCATCATGGTATCATAGGGAGTAGCGCGGGCCAGGATGCCCTCGTCCAAGAGATACTTGAACAGTTCAAAGCCCTCTACTGCTCCCTCATTGGCCAAGCCAACGTCTAGGGGATTCAACACTGCTTCAGCGTCCATACCGAATACATAACCGCCCAGGATGCTGAAGAAGGGGAAGGTGTGGTAAGGATCAGGCTGGGGCATGACCAGTGCATACTTGCCCTCTGCCTTCAGTTTCCGGCCCACTTCGATCAGTTCTTCAAAGGTCTGGAATCCGTCTTCACCGGCCAAGTCCTTGTTGTAAANAAAGCCGATGGCTTCAATCGCGTAGGGGATGCCGTAACGCTGTCCACCCCAAGTAAAGGCCTCCAAACCAGAGGTGAGGAACTGGGACTCGTCGGCAATATCAATTGGATCGATCAGGCCGTCGGTAACCAATTGGCCTAACCAGTCATGGGCGCCAACGATGATGTCAGGGCCTTCGCCGGTCGGGGCTACAATGGCCAGATTGTCGCGAATATCGCCAAAGGGAAGTTCCTGAATTCTGACAGTAATGCCGTACTCACTAACAAAGCGCACAGCCACTTCACGCAGAACCGGAGCCCTTTCGCTGTCACACCAGATCAAGAGCTCACCGGGAACTGATGCCAGTACAGGCACACTCACCAACAACGCTAAGAGCAACACCGAGATAACTGTGGTTAATCTTTTCATTTTCGCACCTCCATAGATTGATTGCCAAAACGACGAGAAGAAACTCTAGGACCCAATCACCTCCACAATGACAACGTTTGCACAGGTTGCAAAAGAAAAGTTAAGGCGTTCCGCCTTTTTTTAGACTTCGCTTCCAAGAGCTGGCTTCCTGCTTAGTTTCTTCCTGAATAGACCAATTTAACATTTTAATTTTTTGGACCTCAACCCTACTCTCTGATATACTAACAAAAAGAACACAAGGAGGTTGTCAGGTGGACAAACTTAGGATCAACGTTGGCGAACATGGTTATGTCTCCTTAAAAGACTGGATGGGTACGGATCTGTCCCCTGTCAATGACGCTAAAGTTAGCTTTGATAAAGAAAGCAGCGAAATGGGCGAACGCGAGAAAAGGCTTTTGACCTACCTCGCAGAACACCAGCATACATCACCGTTTCGGCACTCTGTGCTAAAGTTTGAAGTCTATGCACCTTTGATGGTGGCCAGGCAATGGTGGAAGCATGTTATCGGCAGCGAACACGGGGAAGGATATGACCGCCTCACCGCCTGGAATGAGTCGAGCAGGCGCTACATTACCGAGGTGCCGACCTTCTTAGTGCCCGGTGAGACTGAATGGCGTTCGGTGCCCGAGAACCGCAAGCAGGGCAGCGGCGACAACCTGGATCCTTCCATTGGCAGCAAGTACACCGAGGCGTTGAAAAAGCATGTGGAGGAAAGCCTCAAGCTCTACGAGCAGGCCTTGGAAGATCAGGTCTGCCCGGAACAGGCCCGTCTGTTCCTGCCCGCCTACGGCCTTTATGTGCGCTGGGTCTGGACAGGCAGCCTGCAGGCAGTGGCCCATTTCCTCCAGCTCCGCTTGGACGAACACGCCCAGAAGGAAATCAGGGACTATGCCAAGGCCATCGAAACCCTGACCAGGGAAAAGTTTCCCCTGGCCCTGGAGGCCCTGCTCAAAGCATAGCCGCAAAAGCCGCCAGTCAGGTCTCTGCCTGAGTTTGGCGGCTTTTTCCTTTCCACTTGGCTGACTAACTCGCCCTCCCGCTTTCCATTTCGATGACCAGATCTGCGATATTCATCGTTGATTTCCGGTGAGAAACCAGGACCATAGTCTTGTTCTCCGATTCTTCCAGCAAAGACTTGAGAATCATCCCTTCGTTCAGGCTGTCCAGGTTGCTGGTAGGTTCATCCAGCAGCACAAAAGGAGCATCGTGCAGGAAGACCCGGGCGAGGCCGATCCTTTGCCTTTCACCGCTGGAAAGGCTCTCCCCTAACTCCCCTACATTTGTCTCATAGCCATTGGGCAGGCTGACGATGAAGTCATGCACCGCCGCCTTCTTTGCAGCTTCGATAATCTCCTCCAGCGTGGCATCTGGTTTGGCAATCCTGATATTTTCCGCAATAGTATCATTGAAAAGGTGGGTTTCTTGGGTCAGATAGCCCTGCAGATTCCGCAGGCTGCTGGTGTTGACATTGCGGATGTCTTCGCCGGCTATGGCAACGCGGCCATTGTCCACGTCCCAAAAGCGCATCAAGAGCTTGAGCAGTGTGGACTTGCCCGACCCGCTCCTTCCGTGGATGCCCACAATGTTGTTCTCCCGGATCTGCAGGGAATAGTCTTCTAGAATGGGCTCCGCCCCATAGGCAAAATCTATGTTGCTGCACTCTACCGTGCCAAAATCCAGTATTTTCCCATCTTCGACTTCCTCAACAACCGGCTCTTCCTCCAAGAGATCAAGGACCCTGTTGCCGCTGGCCAAGGTATGGCGGAGGTTGTTTGACAGACTGCTGAGAGCAACAACCGGACCAAAGGAGCTCATCATGGCAATGGTCGGGATCAAAACACCGTCAAACCCCACAGCCCCCCTTGTATACAGCAGCAGACCTGTAAAGAGCATTGCCGCAGAAAAGAAGAGGATCACCGTATCGGTTATCGCCTTGGCCAAACCTTCGTACTTCTTAAGCTCTCTGTGCTTGCGGCTTAACTCGTCGGTCCTGGCATTCAGCTGGAGCAAGCGCTTCTGTCCCATACCGTACTGGATAATCTCCTTTAAGCCCCGCAGACTGTCCAGGACAAAGCTGTTCAAATCGCCAAACCCGTTGCGGTAGGCAAGTCCTACATCGCTGCCGAGCTTGGAAACGCCAACGGGCACCAACACCCCGACGGTCAAGTAGGCCGCCAGCGCGAGGAAGGCAAGCAGCGGGCTGTAGCCGGCGATGAAGGCCACCATGATTAGCGACGTCAGAAAAGCAATAGCAATGGGAGAGATGGTATGGGCGTAAAACACCTCTAAAAGCTCAATATCGCTGGTGATAATGGAGATGAGATTTCCCTTGTCCCTGCCCTCAAGCTTGGCCGGGGCGAGGCGCCGCAAAGCAGTAAACACCTTGTTGCGGATCAGCGCCAGGATCTTAAAGGCAATATAGTGGTTGCTCAACTGTTCCGCATATCTTAAAAGTCCCCGGGCCACAGCAAGGAAGATCACAGCAGAAAGCAACGTCCTCAAGGACAGAGGACCTGGAAAGCCAAGGATCTCGGCAATTGCCAAACCGCCAAAGACTGTGATAAAAATGGCGGTTAAATAGCCCAGAACTCCTGTGACAACGGCAAAAACCATGATATGGGCCAGGGGCCTGACCAAGCCGATCAGTTCACCCATCACCTTGATCCCGCTTCTACGCATAGCTGAGCACCTCCCTGTTTTGGGCAAAACCCTCCAGAATCTTCTGCTGGCTGTAAATCCTGGTGTAAACACCGTCCTGGGCGACCAGCTCCCGGTGTCTTCCGCTTTCTACCACTCTGCCGCCTGCCAAAACGTAAATCCGATCCGCATTTACCACATTGGCCATCCGGTGGGAGATAACTACAATCGTCTTCGTCTCGGCAAGCTTCTGGATAATCTCCATGATCAGAGCTTCACTTTCCGCATCGATATTGGAAGTTACCTCATCAAAAATGTACATGGGCGTGTCATGCAAAATGGCCCGGGCCAGTGCCAGCCTTTGCCGCTGGCCGCCTGACAGGTTTGCTCCCCGCTCCAGGATCTCTGTGTCCAGGCCCTTTTCGGCAGAAACAAAGTCGAGAAGGTTGACTTTCCTGAGGGCCTCCTTCATCTCCTCTTCTGTGGCCTGTTCATTGCCCATCAGAAGGTTATCCCGTACAGTGCCTTTGAAGATATAGCTGTTATGGTTGACCAGGGTAATCTGCCGCATAATCTCCGCTTCGGCAATTTGGGCGAGCTCTTTGTCCCCTAGGCGAATGGAGCCCTGATAGTTCTTGTTAATCCCCATAATCAAGGCAGCAATCGTACTCTTGCCGCTGCCGGATTCGCCAACAAAGGCCACAAGCCTGTTTGGAGGTATTTCCACGTTTACGTCGTTAAGGATCTGGCGGTCTGCTTCGTAGGCAAAGTTGACCCCTTCAAAGACGATGCCTTGGGCAGCCGCTCTTTCGGTACCCGGGACCGGTTCCTGCAAGTCCAGGACGTTAAAGTACTTGTCGCTTGCCGCCATGCCGTTCATGGCAATATGGAAGAACGAACCTAAGAGCCGCAGCGGAATGAAGAACTCTGCGGACAGCATAATAATGGCAAATGTGGCGGCAAAACCGATATTGCCCCTGAGAAACTCGTTGATCGAGATGATCACGCCTACGGCAGCCCCGCCATAGGCAATCAGGTCCATGATGGTGATGGAGTTCAGCTGCATGGTCAGGACCCTCATCGTGATTTTCCTGAACTTTTCAGCCTCTACGTCCATTGCAGCAGACTTTTCCCCATCAGCCCGGTAGATTTTCAGGGTGGTCAGCCCCTGGATATTCTCTAAAAAGCTGTCGCCCATACTGGTATAGGTATCCCAATACTTGCTCAGCAGCCTCTTGGCTATTCTTTGCACCGCTACAATGGAAATAGGTATTAGGGGAACACAGACCAAGAGCACCACGGCAGATCTCAGGTTTACAAAGGACAAGATGGCAAATAGCAGAAGNGGCGCCAGCAGGCTGTAAAACAGCTGGGGCAGATAGGCGCCGAAATAGATTTCCAGCTGTTCAATTCCCTCCACCGCCAGTTGGACAACTTCAGATGTAGCCACCTTTTCATTGTAAGAAATGCCAAGGCGCAAAAGCTTCTTGTATAAGTCCTCCCTCAGCACCTTCTTGACATTTGCAGCAGACAGATACGATGTTCTCGCTGAGAGGGTGTTGGTGACGGCCCTTACTGCAATCACGGTCACAACTGTGAGGGCTGCCCGGATAATCATCTCCGTTGAATGGGTCCCGTGATAGACATTTTCCAAGAGCCTGGCGACGGTAAAAACCGATACTACATTAGCGATGAGTGAAACAGTGTTCAGCAGCACAGTCAGGCCAATGAACACCTTGGCCTCGCCCAGTCTATCAATTAAACGCTTATCTATCATGGCACTGCTCCTTTTTTGGTCTGCTGCTTATGCAGTCTTTCGTCAATCACATGGCGGATCGTCAAGAGCGGGTGGTACAAAAGCATCCAGGGCCCGCTGTAGCGCATCACTTTCTTGATTTTTGCCCGCATGTCCCTCTTGTAGCAGTGAACTTTGCAGCTGGCGCAAAAGGTTTTGGTTTCCATAAAGGGACAGCGGTCAATGCGCCGACCGGCATAGGCCAAAAGCTCCTGGCAGTCGNAACAAAGGCCGTCACTGACGTGTTTCTTGCCCCTGCAGTAGATCCGAATCATCTTGCCGACAACGTCTTTCTCTCGGGCTCTTTTTTCTTCCAGGATTTCGGGAGCTTTATACACTGTCATTTGCCAGCTGGACCTCCCTGGCCCCAGGCTTGACGGTCTTGATCCTGAAGGCGAAATAGTAGTAAAGGAACATCATAGCCAGCACCACAAAGATGCGGAAGTAGATGATGTCCACTAATAAGGCCGACAGCAGCAGCGCCGACGATGCCGTTGCAACCAGCCCGAGCTTGGTCTTAAGGGTCATAGCCCGATTTTGCACAAACTCTGCTAAATGGTTCTTGTAGAGTTTCGTCCCCATAAACCAGCGGTTGAACCGCTCAGAACCTTTGGAGAAAAAGAAAGATGCAAGAAGCAAGAAGGGCGTAGTAGGCAGCACAGGCAGAACAACCCCCACTGCCCCAATGGCCATAAACAAAAGGCCCAATACTATGTACAGCATCCTCACGGATTTCTTCATAGCTATCCCTCGCATGACATTGATAATCATTCTCAGCCATTTTATCTTAGATAGTAGCAAATAACCAGTACTTTGTCAATGTCAAAAGGCATGGCAACAGGGCAAAAAGCAAAGCCGGACAGCTGCTTTTCACAGTTGTCCGGCCAAACCGCATCGCTGCTTGGCTCCGGGCTAGTACTTGCCTCCCCTGGCCTTGTAGTCTTGTTCGATTTTCTCCTTCCAGTCGCTGGAGACTTTGCCCCGCTCTCGAAACTGGGCAACGCTCTCGCTGATCACCGCAAAATTGAGGGCCAACCCTTCCTTGTCGGCATGGAAGCTTTGGGCGCGGTCCGCTCCGATGCCAAAATGACCTGCGGTCTCAATGGCATCGATGTTCGCACCCAAAAAGATAAACTCCCAGCCGTGCTGCTCCTTGTGCTGTTCCACCAGGGCCTTGATCTGGCCTAGAGAGTATTCGCGGCTGCTGTTTTCCTGCCCGTCGGTGATAATCACGAACATTACCTGCTCAGCCCGGTAATCTTCCGCTGTGTTCTTTTGAACATTGCTGATCTTGTGAATCGTTCTGCCCATGGCGTCAAGGAGCGCTGTTGAGCCCCCCACCTGGTATTCTTCCTCAGTCATGGGCTGGATCGCCCTAATGTCAATGCGATCGTGGAGCAGTTCGAAGCCATGGTCAAAGAGGACTGTTGTCACGACGCACTCGCCCTCTATCAGTTTCTGTTTTTTCAGCATGGAGTTGTAACCGCCAATGGTGTCACCCTCCAAGCCGCCCATGGAACCGCTCTTGTCCAGTACAAATACAAGTTCTGTAAGCCCCTTCTTCACACTGATTACCCCCTCTGATGTGTTGTTGGTCTAAGCATAACATCAGAGCAGGGCGCAAAGGTCGCCTGCAAAGCGACAAATGGCGGGAACCTCTAAGCACCGCCCAGAAGCGGCTGGTCGTAGCGGAACAGGACTTCGTTGATCTCGAAAACATCGTACTTTCCATGCAGGATAAAGTACTCCACAATCACGTCAAACACCTGGCTGTGGGACAGTGCATAGCCTGCTCGCCGCAGGAGATCATTGGTTTCGTCTAAGGAAAGCTCCAAGGCAATGGCCAGGGCGATCACAGTGCGCTTGCTCGGCATGTAGCCCTTGTTGTTCCGAATCTTTGAGAACAGCCTGCGGTCCAGGTTGGCTTTCTTGTACACTTCCACATCGTTTTTCCCCTTGGCGTCAATCAAGCGCAGCAGAGTCGCGGAAAAGGGTTCATCCAAGTTCCCGACAATTTCGTCCAGCGGGGCACTGGACCTTAGTTCCCTGACAGAGTAAAACACTGCCTGGTTTCGCTGCCGCCTGCGCAGTTCCAACTCTTCCTCCACATAGTTGGCATCAAGGTAATCGGCAACTTCGCCCAGGAGTTCTTCGCTGACAGTGTAGGCTTCTTTGTCAAAAACCGTCAGGTAAACATCGAGTTCATGGCTTTGAAGGAAGCTTTGGACGGCGTCCATGGCCACACGCAGTGCCTCTTTCTTGGGATAGCCGTAGATCCCGCTTGAGATCAGGGGAAAGGCAATACTTTCACACCCGGTTTCAACCGCCAGCCGGAGACTGTTGGCATAACAGGAACGAAGCTTCTCCGCTTCGCCGCTTGCCCCATCCCGGTAGACAGGCCCCGCGGTGTGGATGATGTACTTGGCCGGCAAATCAAACCCAGAGGTGATCACCGCTTCCCCGGTTTCAATGGGCGCCAGCTTCCGGCAGGCTGCCTCAAGCTTGGCGCTCCCTGCCGCGGCAAAAATCGCTCCGCAAACGCCGCCGCCCTTTGCCAGCGCAGTATTGGCCGCATTGACAATGGCGTCCGTTTCCATTCTGGTAATGTCCTGCCTGACAATGGTAAAAGGCATCTCTTCCGCCCCCCTTTTTTCCATTTATTCTCTATTCGTCTCTGTGCTGCCGAGTACCTCCTGCCTGCCAGCACTTACCATCCTTCCCCCGGCAGGACGCAGGGGGAAAAAACAGAAAGAAACAGCAAATCAGGCAGAAATGGGATAGTAATGAAGAAAGCTTTGGTACTTACTCTTTTACTCGTAAGTTTTGTATTCGCCACAGGCTGCAGTACACAAAGGGATTTGGTTACATTGACTGTCTCAGTCCAAGGGCAGGGTGCGGCGGAACCGGAAGGGACAGATGATTTTGTCAAGGGGAGCATAGTAGAACTTAAAGCCATACCTGCTTCAGGCTGGCAGTTTTCCAAATGGGAAGGGGACGTGGCAGAACCTTTTTCAGTACAAACCACCGTCCTCATGGAACGAAGGCAAACCGTCACAGCGATTTTCGTTAGGCAGGCCGAACCTGAGATCCTGACAGGACCGGGAGGAATAATCACCTGGAGGGCTGACGGCTCCCCCGTTGCCAGGCGGGCCCAGGGCGCAGCAGACATCGAGTACATAATGCTGCATGCCATCAGCGATGCCGCGGCCAATCCAGGCAATCCGTATGAGATAGGCAGGATCCGGGATATCTTTGACGATTACGGAGTGGAAGCCCACTATGTTATCGACAGAGACGGAGCAATCTACCAGTTTGTTCCCGATGATCGCATCGCCCGCCACGCCGGTGCCGGCACCTGGAAGAATGATCCGCAACTGACGAATGCCATGAACCGTTATGCCATTGGCATAGAACTGTTGGGTATCGGTACGAGGTCAGAGATGAAGGACGTCATCGGTGTGCTGGCCAATACGCGTGTCAAAGCAAGTGACCGGGGGTACACAGATGCACAATACCTAGCTTTGGATCAACTGCTGGCACACCTCGCCGATCGGTACGGGATCCCCCGGGAGAACATCATTACCCATCACGATTATGATCCCGGACGCAAGTGGGATCCAGGCGATCTCTTTGACTGGAGCAGAATCAGCTGCTAATGCAGACAGCCCCCGCTAAACTGCGGGGGCTGCCTTAACACCTTACAGAGGTTATTCAACTGTGCGCCCTACTTCAAAAAGGCATCCAGCATCCAGATCGTCTTCTCATACTCGGCCAGGCTGCCGATCATCAGGTCGGCACTGACTTCATCATTTGCCTCTTGGGCGGCGGCAATGCCTTCACGCAAGCCGGCAACCAGCTGGCCGTAGTCAGCAAGCAGATCTTTGGCAATGTCTGCGCCGGAAATTGCAGCACTCTCTGCTTCCTCCAGCCTTGCCTTCTTGAGATACTCCGCCAGGGATGCCGAGGGACGCTGGCCAATCATCAGAATACGCTCAGCCACTGCATCGATTTCTTCGGCCACTGCATCATACAGTTCTTCAAGTTTAGCATGTATGGTGAAAAACCCTGGGCCTTCTACATTCCAGTGATAGTTGTGAAGCTTCGTGTAAAGTACATGAAGGTCGGCGAGATGCTGATCTAAGTGCTCCGCCACCTTTTTCACCGCTTCCTTAGATAAACCAATTCTGTTCATGACATGCCCTCCTTCTAAGCTGCGAATTTTTAGGAACTCATCCTAAACCTGTCATGTACCTTAATGATAATATTTACTATTAAATCTGTCAAGGTCTTTTTCTTCCTATCCTCTTCCTCCCTCCCGCCACTTAGTTACTATTCCTTTTTTCTCCGTCAGGTATTCAGAACTTAGAGGATTGCCGCCTCTCTCCGCTGGGATCAAGGATTTTTCCCCTGGCCGCAGAAGGTATATTACATCACAAAAAGTTAGCAGGAGGCGAGACTATGACTGATAAAAATAGCCAGCGGCCGGAAATGGTCACCAGCAGGATTGATGTACTTACCGCGATCCGCGAGCGGCGCAGCATTAGGCGCTACACAGCTGAACCTGTAGATGATGCGTGCATTAACACTGTTTTGCAGGCCGGTCTGTGCGCACCCACCGCCATGAACCGGCGCCCCTATCACTTTATTGTAATCAGGGACCGCGATACCCTTACTAAGCTTGCAGCAGGGAAACAGTACGCCAGCATGCTGTCGGACGCCCAGGCGGCCTTTGTGGTTTGCGGCGACAGCTCTGTTGAAACCAGGCGCGAACATCTCCACGCCGATTGCTTCGCGGCGACACAGAATATGCTGCTGGCAATTCACGGACTGGGCCTGGGCGGTGTCTGGCTTGGAGTTACAGTAGACTCAGACTGGTACAGGCAGCTTCAGGATACGCTCAAGCTCCCTGCNGAAATCATCCCCACAGCAGTAATCTCTGTGGGTCATCCCGCTGAAGAGAGGGCCCTGCCCCACACCTGGCAGCCGGAAAAAATTCACTGGGAAACCTGGTAGGACAGCTTTTATGTTGCGTAACTGTTAATTATATTTTATAATACAATGGTGGCAGCAAACAGCGGTGTATCCGGTCAGGAGGGTTCTAAAGTGAGAACACTAGAGCAGCACATTGCACACGGAATTGACCAAGTCTTTGCAAGAGCCGAAGAAGCAGGAAGGCAAGTCCTTTATGAGCACGAAGTCTATGAAGTTCTCAATAAAGTAGGGATACAGACACCGAAATACCTCGTGGTAACCGGCCCAAAGGATCTGAGCGCCCAAACGGTTGACGGATTCGGACCTAACCTCGTAGTGAAAATTGTGTCACCTGACATCGCCCACAAACAGAAGCTCGGCGGCGTCAAAATACTGCGCGGCTGGGACCTGGAGCACCTAAAAACCGTGATGGAACGCATGAAGGCAGAGGTCCTCGCCCACTTTCCCGAGGATCAGCAGCCTGGTGTCGAAGGCTTTCTCCTCGTCGAGTTTGTGCCTTATACCCCCTCCCTTGGCAATGAAACCATGATCGGATGCCGGGAAGACAGTGAGTTCGGGCCCATAGTCCTGGTCAGCAAGGGCGGGGACGATGCCGAGTTTTTCGCTGAGCACTATGATCCCGCCAGCATCTTCCTGCCCCCATTGACTCAAAAAGAGGCCCGGGATTTTGCGGCAGGCCTGAAGATTGCCCGGAAGTTCAGGGAAAGGGGCGAGGAAGCTCACCTGGACCAGATTGCAGATGCACTGGCCAAAGTTTCACGCTTGGCCTATCACTATTCCAGCCAAGGCGGGAATGGGACAAAATATCTGCTGCAATCCCTGGACATTAACCCCCTGGTCATCAGCGAGGAAGGGCAGCTGACAGCCATTGACGGCTATGCTGAGTTTCAGGTGCGCCAGGAAGCGGCAAAACCGCCGCAAATTAATCTGGAAAACCTGGAGATGTTCTTCAGGCCTCAGAGCATTGCGGTAATCGGCGTATCAGCCAACTTGGCCAGGTCCAGCATGGCCAGGGAGATCGCCAAGCTGCTGCACAGCGCCGGCCAAAGAGATCTATATCTAGTGAACCCCCGGGGCGGGACTGTGCTGATTAACGGGGAAGAATTCCAGCTCTATCAACACTTCCGCGACATTCCCCAGCCGGTAGACCTGGTGGTCTATGTGGCACCCATCGCCAGTACAGCCGAATTCGTCAAGGATCTCAGCGGGCGTGCCAAGGCGGTAATTGTCATTTCGGGCCTGCCTGCTGATTTGGAATACCAGCAGTTTGTGGCTGAAATGGACCAAGTCAGGCCTAAGGAGCTTAGGCTGATTGGGCCAAACTGCATGGGCGTCTTCTTCGCACCAGGCGATGAAGGCAAGGGAGTTAACACCCTGTTCATCGAAGAGGAGAAGCTGGGGCTGAAGTACTCGCCTGCAAGCAATGCCGCTTTGCTCACCCAAAGCGGTGCACTGGCCCTGACATCCATCGATGCTGCCCAGGAAAGCAGAATCTTTAAAGCGATAGTCAGTTTCGGGAATCAGTATGATGTGAAGATCAGCGACCTTTTGGCCTACTTTGCAGATGATCCAGCGATCGACTTGATCGCCCTTTATATCGAAGGGCTTGCGCCAGGGGAAGGGCGGCTCTTTTATGAACTGGGCCGCAGCATCGACAAGCCCATCCTGGTTTACAAATCCGGCAAGACTGAGGCAGGTGCCCAAGCTGCAGCCTCCCACACCGCGGCCATGAGCGGCAACTATGAAGTGTTCAAAGCTGCGGCCAGGCAAGGGGGCGTCATCCTGGCGGAGAAATTGGAGGAATTTTACGACTGCCTAAAGGTATTCTCACTGCTGGCCAAGAAACAGCCTCAGGGCAGCAGGATCGCGGCTGTCTTTAATGCAGGTTTTGAATCAACTATCGTCGCAGATGAGCTGCGCCGCC
>JGI24708J26588_10001855_pt1 | contig 16404 bp, 14 predicted proteins | sample BioPla1DNA2_FD_26588 | JGI IMG/M metagenome (IMG submission 26588) | reverse complement strand
AGGCAAAAGCACAAACTTCCCTTGATTTTTTTTTATTTTTCTGCTACAATTAATTTTGTCTTTAAAAATTATAATATCGGGTCGCTAGCTCAGGGGGAGAGCACTACCTTGACACGGTAGGGGTCACAAGTTCAAATCTTGTGCGACCCACCATAGCTAATAAAGCCTGTCGATAACGACAGGCTTTTTTTATCCAAAGTACATTCCGGTTTGAGATCCTCTATTTACATATGCGGGCACCCATACAGCCAGCACAAAAATGCCGGCTGTTTGCTTATATATTATTCCTGCCTATTCAGCTTTTACTTTGACCTCTGACGTTCTGTTAATCTGACCAGTAGTATTCCTGCTTCATAGAGAAAGACTAAAGGTATCGCCATCAGGATTTGTGAAATGACATCTGGCGGGGTCAGAATTGCTGCAACTATTGTAATAATGAGTATGGCAAACTTGCGGTTTTTACGTAAGAAAGCTGAGGAGATAAGACCTATTAATCCTAAGAACCCGAAGATCAAAGGAATTTGGAAGATAACACCAAAAGTCAATAAAAGTGAGGAAACAAACGAAAAATCTAAAGCCTTGCCGGTCCTGAGGCAAGGCTTTACTTTAACGACAAGTCTAATTTTCAATAGGTTCTAAAACAAAGAGTAGCTGACCTTCTTTAACTATATCGTTCAGTTCCACTTTAATGGCCACGACCTGTGCATCAAAGGGAGCCAAAACAGCAGTTTCCATTTTCATTGCTTCAATGTTGGCTATTTCTTCACCTTTATGCACAATGTCTCCCGGTTTGAGACTGCCACGTCTGGGATTGCCCAACCGCCAGACTGTTCCGTTGATGGGAGAACCTACTTCATTTGGTCCGGTAGCCATTTCTTCTTTCTTTGTTTTTACCCTTGGTGTTTCCACTGCATAAACACGCATTTTATTGTTAACGCGTAAGATCACATGGATAATTCCTTCGTGTTCTTCGCCGATTGATACCAGTTCAATGGAAAAGGGTTTACCATTGATTTCAAATTCTACTGTGTCTCCGTATTTTTTCAAACCTTCGCGCCAGACATTTGTCGGCAGCACATAAGGAGCCTGCCCGAACTTTTCACGGAACTGCATATATTCCACCGCGTCTTTCGGGTGCATTAAATACAGGATAAACTGCTCCTTATTGGGTTCCCAGCCTAAAGCCTCCTTCAAGGTTTTCCTGGCTTCAGCTAAATCTTCATCCGGGAGCGCATCAAGAGGTGATTCCTCTTTCCTGCCGCCTATAGCTTTTTTCCACTCACTGCCAAAGGCGCTTTTATAAACCCATTCATCAGGCCATCCCATGGGTAATTTTCCGTAATGTCCGAGAATCAGATTTTTAAAATCACCGGGAGCATTGGCAAAAAGTGAAAGCAATTCATTTTGTTCCTCAACCTCTAAAGCAGCAAAATCCTGATTTTTTTCTACCACAAAACGCTCCAGCAAATCAATTAAATGTTTAACGCCAATCTCTCCGCTTTTTTTGGCATACCTGTTGACTATGCCACAGCACGTAGTCCAGGTAATCTGTGAACCCGGGGTAACGTCAAAGTATTTTATAATTTGGTTATATAGTGACATTACTTTTAAAATAGAAGGCATTAAATGCAAGAATCCGCCTTTTTCCGCTTGCTCGAAGGAACTGGGGAAAGCACCGCCGGGCATTCTATGTGCCAGGACATTATGATCAAGTCCCTTAAAAGGAGATTCTGCCCATTCGTACTGATTAATCCATTCACGTACTTCCTGTACAGCAGTTTCCGCTGCCTGACGGTTTAAATGTACAGGCACACCTGATTCTTCTAAATAAGCCTGCACCCCAAGAATAGGCGGTTGCCCGTAAAAACGTGTCAGCGAGTCTTCCTCCACATCAAGAATCTGTGCTCCGGAGCGTGCCGCCGCCAGTAAAGCCGGCAGTGCCAAACCGTCTGTGGCATGGCGATGGTATTGGATCACCAGTTCCGGATATGCTTGTTTAATGGCATCAACCAAACTGCCAATCCTGGCCGGGCTGCCTACACCGGCCATATCTTTAATAGCTAAAATTATTTCATCTACACCGCCACAAAGGGCAACTATCTCACGTACAACTTTTAAGTAATAGGCATTATCCGCCCAGTCAGCCTGGGTAAAGGAAATGGCAGGCTGAAATAACTTCCCGCGTTTCATCACCGTTTCTGCCACAGCTCGCATATTACGTGCGTCATTGAGGAACGAAAAACAGCGCCACACATCTATATCCACATTTTGGACAACATACTCAATAACATTTTTTGGATAAGGCCGGTATCCCCACAGATTTGTTTCCCTGACTAATGTTTGCAGCAATACATTCGGCATTTTTTCGCGCAAAAAACGGATTTCATCAAAAGGGCTTTCACGTCGGTTCATTATGCCCACATGCCAGCGTGCCCCTCCGTGACACTCCGCACTAAACAAGCCCATACGGTTATAGTGCGGGGCCAGTGTAGCCAAATCAAAATAACGCAAACGGTTTTTATAATCTGACTGACCGGCATCTCTCATCCCGGTTGAAGTCAGGCAAACACCGGGCAGGGCGCGAACCCGCGACACAATTTCACTTGGCGACATTGCAGGGGTAACAATAATATAATCATTATCCTTCTTCATCGGTATTCTCCTTACATCCAGTTTTGCGTACCTAAAGCAGAAATTTCAGCCACATATCTGGCAACTTTTAAAGCCTCGTCTACGTCATCTTCGCCGAGAAAAGTTGAAACCAAATCATCCAGGTTTTCTTCAATAAAACGTGTGGAAAAATCACCGCTGATAAATTGGGGATGGCGGATAATACTTAAAAGCAGCGGCGCCAGCGTTTTCACACCTTCCACCCGCAAATTTCTGCTTAACGAACGGTCCATGACCCGGATAGCATCTTCGCGGTCCGCTCCGGTGGACATAATCAACATAATCAGCGAGTCATAATACGAAGGTATTGCTGCCCCTTCGTAAACACCCGAGGAGATTCTGACGGCGGGACCGTGAGGCTCTGTCAACCGGGTCAGCCAACCGAAGGAAGGACTAAAAGTCCGGGGATCTTCCGCATTCAAACGTACCTCCATGGCCCAGCGGTTGGGATGGATATCTGACTGTTTAAAGGGCAATTTTTTACCCATGGCAACATCAATCATAATGCCCACAATATCTAATCCGGTAATTAACTCCGTAATTCCATGCTCAACCTGCAGGCGTGTATTAACCTCAAGGAAGTAATATTTCTTCGTATTGGAATCAAATAAGAACTCAACAGTACCGGCAGAGGTATAGCCAATTGACTTCATTAAAGTCACGGCACTTTGACAAATTTCTTCACGCAATTCCGGCGTTAAGGACGGAGAAGGAGCTTCTTCAATAATTTTTTGATTCCGCCGCTGAATTGTGCACTCCCGCTCACACAGATGAATTACATTTCCATGGTAATCAGCCACAATCTGTACTTCAATATGGCGGCCACGCTCAATATATTTTTCTACCAGCACTTTATCATCGCCAAAAGATTTTAAAGCTTCGGAGCGTACTTGAGCCAGGGCCTGCTGCAAATCCTCATCACGTTCAACTTTGACCATACCTTTACCGCCGCCGCCGGAGGACGCCTTAACCATAATGGGGTATTCTATATTTTCCTCCCGCATCCAGCGGATAATGTCATCTACTGAATCGACCTGACTGATGCCGGGAATTGTCGGTACACCGGCTTTCTCCACAACTTCCTTCGCTTCAATTTTATCACCCATCAACCGGATAACTTCAGGGTCAGGACCAATCCATGTGAGACCGGCGTCAATGACACGCTGGCCAAACTCATGGTTTTCCGCCAGGAAACCCCACCCGGGATGGATGGCGTCCGATCCACTCTGCAGCGCAGCGTCAATAATGTGATCCATATTCAGGTAAGAATCAGTGGGTGGCCCTTCACCGATATGTACCGCTGAATCGGCCATAGTAACATGCTGTGCCAAACGGTCGGGAGTACTGTAGACTGCCGTGGTAAGTATCTTACGATCTATACACGTATGCATAACACGAACCGCAGGAACTCCTCGGTTTGCCACTAAAATTCTCTTAATTTGCTTCATTATTTACAACCTCCCGCTAGGAATTCAACTGTTACTAACTCTTTTGTAAGCAAATTTGTCTTTACTTAACACATAAGCCCTTGCCATAGCTAACGAAACGCCGGACCACATGTGGCAAATAAACATGTCTTCCGGCAGTTAAAACAATTCTATAGAAAGTAGCCTTCATCATTTTGTTAAAGTTTACAAACAAAGAAAAAACTATTTCTATATATTGTACGTGAAGCAGGCATAAAGTTCAAGAATTTTTTTGCCCAAAGCAATAAAGAGTTGCATTTATTGTACAGATTGTCTATTTTGCCTTAACTTCCTGAACGGAATGGTCGGCATTAAAGAAAAAAGTTGCCCAAAGCAATATTTATGCTCTTAGCGGGGATACTAATTCCACACAGATTCTTTCTGGAGGGGTGTAATGCTTCAAGACAGATTACTACGAGGCTTTTTAGCCGGGCTTACCGGCGGTATTGTCATGAATTTATACAGTTTTATTCTTGTTGCTCTCAATTGGACGGAAATGCCTTTTTATAAATGGGCTGCAATTATAATACTGGGTAAAGATGATGTGGGCGGTACGATTGCGGTAGTTCTTGGTGTCATCGGCCATCTTATCTTCACATCTCTCATTGGCATTGGTTTTAGTTATTTAATTCCCCGGCTTGAGAGCCGCTATCTTTTATTTAAAGGCTGGGTTTATGCTATCTGTGTCTGGTTTGTGATCTATGGGTTTTCCATGCTTTTTAAAGTTCAAGGCATTATACCTATTCTGCCGAAAACAGCCGTTTCCAACTTTTTTGGTGCCAGTATCTACGGTCTTGTCACTGCCTTTGTCGCCGGCCGGCTGGAAGAAAAATCGGTTTTAAAATAAAAACGACAAACGCAACCTTTACCATGTAAAAAGAGAAGGTAAAATTAATAAAAGAATTTACATCCAGGGAGGATTTATGGCTACAAACAAAAAGAAAGAACATGCTTTACCGGCTGCTGTAGAAAAACACGACACAGCCGCTTGGGCAGATCAGGAAAAGACGAAAAAACTCTCCAAGGTCAGTCAACCCAGTGAAAGAGACGTACGTCATGCCAAAGAATATGCAGACGGCAACCAAAAATAAAATTAATCGCAGGGGAGACAAGCCACCACTATCTTGATGCGGCAAAGGAGGCGGAAGTTCAGGCTATCCGCCTTTTTTTTGTACAACTGCGACGTTTTCCATTGAACTTGATATATTCAATAAAGCCGGTTAAGAGTATGGTATAATGGCAGTAACATTTTAGATGTAAAACTAGAAAAACAGGTATTGTCAGGAGGAAATAAAATGCACTGCCACCACTGCCATAATCAGCATGATTGTCAGACAAGTTGCATTGACCAGGTGCCGATTTTTAGCAGCCTCACCCCTGAAGAAAAAATGGAGATTGTAGAGATTGCCTCCTCCCGCAGTTTCGAAAAGGGTGAAATGATCTATAGGGCGGGCGATAAGGGCGGAACTCTTTTTGTCCTCTACACCGGTAAAGTCAAACTTTTTCGTTTAAATCCAAACGGAAAAGAGCAGGTGCTCCGCTTGGTGGAGCCGGGAGAATTTATCGGCGAATTATCGCTTTTTTCTTCTCTGCCCCTTGCCAATAACGCCCAGGCGCTGGAGAAAACCACCATGTGCATGTTGCAAGGTCAGCGCCTTAAGGATCTGATGGCCAAGTACCCTTCCATTGCTTTTAAGGTGATGGATGCGCTTTCCCGCAGGTTGGAAAAGGCAGAAAATCAGATCGAGGAAATCAGCTTGAGTTCAGTTACAAAACGGGTAGTGAAGGCTTTGCTGGAACTTGCAGAGGACAAAAACGAATTCTTCCTCCCCATGACCAAGGGTGATTTGGCCTCTCAACTGGGAATGACACAGGAAACTTTAAGCCGAAAACTTGCTGCCCTACAGGAAGAAGGCCTGATTACACTAAAAGGACAGCGCAAAATAATCATTAAAGATAAAAAAGAACTGGAAGCAGCAGGCCTTGAAGCATAAAAACACTATTAAAACACTAATCCCCCGAGCCAACTTAAGTCTGGCCCGGGGGATTTCTTTTCATGCTTATTTATCTTTTACCCGCGTTTTTTTTACTTCATAACCAAGATCAGCAATAGCTTTTTCCACATCTTCCACTGATACTTTCTCATCATCAAAATCAAACTTTACTTTGCTGGAATTAAACAGCACTTTCACGCTTTCTGCATCTACACCGGCAAAAGCTTTAGTGGCACCCTCAATCTTTTGCGCACAGGACGGACAAGTCAAAGTGTCCAATTGAATAGATGCACTTTTCATGATTAATCTCCTTTCTCCTGAAACTTATTTTCTCAATTTGTAGCCCAAAAGTCTCATTCCGTTAAGAATCACAGCCAGGATGCTACCCTCATGCACCAGCATACCAATGGACATATTCATCCATTCGCTAAAAAACACTGCTGCCAGTAAAAAGAGTACCACGCCTACGGCAATGATAATGTTTTGCTTCATATTTCTGAAGGTGGCCTTTGTCAGCCCCAAGGCATGTGGCAGGCGGCTAAAATCTGAATTCATTAACACCACATTGGAGGTCTCAATGGCGACATCGGTCCCGCTTCCCATGGCAATACCGATATGTGCCAAGGCCAGGGAAGGACTGTCGTTAACACCGTCTCCTACAAAAGCTACAATTTGACCTTCTTCCTCAATGAGCTTTTTAATATAAGCAGCTTTATCTTCAGGCAACATATTGCCATAAGCCCGGGTTAAGCCCAGTTCTCTACCTACCACGTCAACTGTACCCTGGTTGTCACCAGAAAGCATAATCAAGTTCTTTACACCTAACTTCTTCAGCCGTTGTAAATCTTCCTTCACACCGGGACGAATTTGATCGCGAACGCCCATGAGAATTTTCAATTCCCCGTCAACTGCTGTAAGCACCAGTGAGTTCCCGCCTTTTTCCAGGCGGGCAATATCTGTTTTGGCCTGTTCAGTCAGCGTAACATTTTCGCTCTCCAACATGGCCACATTGCCTACCGCCACCCGGTGTCCGTTTACAGTAGCCACAATACCGCCACCCTTGACAACCTCTGTGTCTTCCACCGACCATAGTTTTACCGGACCGATTTCTGCCAAAATTGCTTTGGCCAGCGGGTGATCCGATTCATGCTCTATACTTGCCAGATACTCCAATGCTTCATCGGGATGTTCATAATATATTTTTTCCGAAACTGACGGATTCCCTTCAGTTAAGGTGCCTGTTTTATCAAACACCATGGTGTCCAGCCGACTGAAATCCCTGATCACTTCACTGCCTTTAAGCAGAACACCATGCCGTGCTCCGTTGCCAATGCCGGCCACATTTGATACGGGAACACCGATAACCAGTGCCCCGGGACAACCTAAGACGAGAATGGTAATGGCAAGCTCCAGATCCCGTGAGATTGCCCAGACAAGTATCCCCAGCAAAAGCACTGCCGGTGTATAATATTTGGCAAAACGATCGATAAAACGTTCCGCCTCTGATTTAGAGTCCTGCGCTTCTTCCACCAGTTCAATGATTTTACCGAAGGTCGTGTCCTCCCCAACCCGGTCGGCCACTATCTGAATTGTACCGTTATCCAGGATAGTACCGGCATAAACTGTGGAACCCTTACCCTTTGCCACCGGGAGAGATTCTCCGGTAATACTGGCTTCATTAATACTGCCTTCCCCGGAAATTACCGTGCCATCCACAGGTATTTTGGCACCGGTTTTAACAAGCAAAATATCGCCCACATCCACTTCATCCACTTCGACTTCTTCAAACTCACCGTTATCCATTTGCTTTAAAGCACTTTCCGGTGCCATTTCCGTCAGCTCTTTAATGGCCGAACGGGTTTTATTTAATGTACGCTGTTCTAAATAAGCGCCAAAGAGGAAAAGAAAAGTAACAATGGCCGATTCTTCAAAATTTCTGATAAAAAATGCACCGATAACAGCGATAGTGACTAGTACATCAATGCTGACTACTTTCACCTTTAAAGCCTGGTATGCCTGGATGGCAATAGGCGCCAACCCGAAAAGGGAGGCTACCATTAAAGACCAAACAGCTATAGTCTCATTTTTAAAGACCAGCCCGCCGGCAAAGCCGATCACAATTAAAACGGCACAGATTAAGGTAATACGGTTTTTTTGATTCAAGACAAACCTTTGCATTATATCGCCTTCTTGTGATTTCTCTTTATTTTCCTTTAAACCTGATAAGCCTGATCCAACTCTGCCAGCATTTTATAGACAGCTTCATAACTTTCGCAGACATCTTCCGGCACAGTGTAATTGTTTGTAATCTCACGTAACTGTGCAAACTCTTCGTTTAAATCAGGCACCTCTGAACCGGCATCCTTGATTTTTTTCGCCAGTACAGTAAAGACTTTTTGCACTTCTAAAAATTCCGGATGGGCTTTCCCATGGACTCTTGCCACAATGGGCACAAATTGTTCCAAAGTCTTAAAATGTTTTTCCCTTACTTCACGAAAATCCTGTTTGTTTGTCATTTCGCTCCCGCCCCTTCATGTTTTTTCTGAATTTAGCATAACATGGTTTGCAAGAAAAGTATTTGATCTAGATCAAATACAGCAAAAAGAGTAAGTTTTTTCAGAACAAAATGTAAGCGGAGCCGGTAAACGGCTCCGGTTGTTTTTATAAGATTTCATGTTCAGACATAAGTTTATAACGTTCATAGCGTTCCCGGGCATGTTGCGCGGCCAGCGTGTACAGTGCTTCCGCTTTTTCAGGAAAAACATTTTTCAACTGGGCATAGCGGATTTCACCTTGCAAAAACTGTTTAAAATCTGTTTTAGGCGGTTTTGAATCCAGGATAAAGGGGTTCTTGCCTTCCTGGCGCAAAGCCGGATTAAAACGATAGAGATGCCAATATCCGGCTTCCACAGCCCTTTTTTCTTCTCTGATACTGGTTCCCATTCCGGTTTTAATACCATGACTAATGCAAGGCGCATACGCAATAATTAGTGAAGGACCCGGATAATTTTCCGCTTCCACCATGGCTTTTAAAGTTTGTCCTAAATTTGCCCCCATGGCAATCTGGGCCACATAAACATGCCCGTATGCCATGGCCATCAAGCCCAGGTCTTTTTTACGTGTCTTTTTACCTGCTGCCGCCAGCTTGGCCACACTGGCCGTGGGTGTTGCCTTTGAACTTTGCCCACCTGTGTTGGAATACAGCTCCGTATCCATGACAAAAATATTAATATCCTCACCTGTAGCCAGAACATGATCCAAACCACCGTAACCAATATCATAAGCCCAACCGTCACCGCCAATGGCCCAGACGGAAGATTTTACCAGGCAGTCCTTTCGCTTAATGATTTCAGCAATTAGGTCACTGTTTCTATCGGCCGTTTCCAAGGCGGATAAAACTTTTTTGGCTGCTTCCTTTGACGCATTACCGTCTTCTTTTACTTGCAACCAATAAGTAAAAGCGTCTTTTACCGGTGGCGGCAAAGGTAATGCCAGTGCTTTTTCCATAGTGGCTGCCAGATACTCCCGCTTTTCTTTCACACCTAAAAGCAGGCCATAACCGAATTCGGCGGCATCCTCAAACAGCGGGTTAATCCAGGCAGGACCTTTGCCGGAAGCTGTAGTTGTATAGGCAATGGACGGTGCCGAAGCTCCCCAGATGGAAGAACAACCGGTGGCATTGGCAATTAACATGCGGTCACCAAACAATTGCGTCAAAAGACGGATATAAGGGGTTTCGCCGCAACCGGGACAGGCGCCGTTAAATTCCAAAAGCGGCCGTACAAACTGACTGCCCTTCACTGTTTTGGGATCAATTAAGTCGTCCTTTGCCGTGACGGTCATGGCGTATTCCCAGTTGGCTGCTTCTTTTTCTGTCTCCTGTTCCGCAGGCTGCATAATTAAAGCTTTGCCTTCGGCCGGACAAATATCAGCACAGTTGCCACAGCCGGTGCAATCCAATGGTGCAACCTGTACCCGGTATTGCAGTCCTGCCAACCCTTTCCCTGAGGCATTTTTCGTCTGAAAAGTAGCCGGCGCCCTTTGCACTTCTTCCTCATCCAACAAAAAGCCCCTAATGGTGGCATGGGGGCAGACAAAAGCACACATCCCGCACTGAATACACCTATCAATTTGCCATTGAGGCAGCATCGGGGCAATACCACGTTTTTCATATGCCGTGGTCCCCGGCGGGAAAGTACCGTCCTCCATGCCGGCAAAAGCACTTACCGGCAATTCATCACCTTCGTGTCTGGCCATCGGTCGTTGAATCTTTTTAATAAAAGCAGGCTCTTCTTTTTCCGGTGCCGGCGTATCTTTTGCCCTTTTCCAGGCAACCGGCACATCAATCTTAATTAGTGCATCCAGAGCCCGATTCACTGCGTCATGATTCATTTTGACAATTTCCTGTCCCTTTTTGCCATACATCTCTTCTATTGCCTCTTTTAAATAATTGATGGCTTGTGCAAAGTCCAGGACTTGTGCCAATTTAAAAAATACTGCCTGCATGACCATATTAATGCGGTTGCCCAACCCCACTTCATTAGCTATTGCCATGGCATCAATAATATAAAAGTTTGCTTCCTTTTCCGCCAGGCTGCGCCGCAATGCCGCCGGCAGTTTTTCTTCCAGCTCACTGGCCTGCCAAGGACAGTTAAGAACAAAAGTACCTCCTTTTTTCAGGCCTTTAATTAAATCATACTGATTAACAAAAGCTTTATTGTGACAGGCAATGTAGTCGGCCTCATAAACCAGGTATGCAGACTTTATGGGTTTTGTCCCAAAACGTAAATGGGAAACTGTTGTCCCGCCTGATTTTTTACTGTCGTAGGAAAAATAAGCTTGTACATGCAAATCTGTCTTATCACCAATTATTTCAATGGCCGTTTTATTAGCTCCTACCGTACCGTCCGACCCCAACCCCCAAAACTTACAACTAACGGTACCTGCAGGAGTTGTATCCACAATTTCTGCTTCCGGCAACGATAAATAGGTAACATCATCCACTATGCCAATGGTAAAACGCTCCCGGGGCTCTTCTTTTTTCAGATTCTTATAAACGGCAATAATCTGCGACGGTCTGGTGTCTTTAGAGGAAAGACCATACCGCCCGCCTACTATTTTCGGCACCCTGCCGGAATTTTTAAAAGCTTTAACTACATCCAGATATAAAGGTTCACCCGTAGCTCCCGGTTCTTTTGTTCGATCCAAAACGGCAATTTTTTCTGCACTCTGAGGCACAGCCGCTAAAAAATCTTTTTCTGAAAACGGCCTGTACAAGCGCACCTTCACTACTCCCACTTTTTCCCCCTGGGCTAACAGATAATCAACAGTTTCAGAGATTGTCTCACAAACAGAACCCATGGCCACTATCACTTCTTGGGCATCATGGGCACCGTAGTACTCAAACAAAGAGTATTTACGGCCACAAATTGTCTGTAGCCGATCCAGATAATTTTGTACAATACCCGGCACTGCATCATAAAAAGGGTTGGCACTTTCCCGCATTTGAAAATAAATATCGGGATTTTGTGTTGTTCCCCGCACCACCGGATGTTCTGGGCTTAAAGCTCTTTTTCTAAAAGCCTGCACGGCCTCAAAATCAAGTAACTTTTTTAGATCTGCATAATCAAGCACTTCAATTTTTTGATATTCATGGGAAGTACGAAAACCGTCAAAAAAATGGAGAAAAGGGATTCTGCTTTTAATGGCAGCCAAATGTGCAATACAAGCCATATCCATTACTTCCTGTACACTGGCAGAGGCCAGCATAGCCACCCCGGTCTGCCGGCAAGCCATTACATCCTGGTGATCGCCAAAAATAGATAGGGCATGAGTGGCAATGGCTCTGGCCGCTATATGCAGCACTCCCGGCAAAAGTTCTCCTGCCGCTTTATAGAGACTGGGAATCATCAACAAGAGACCTTGTGATGCAGTATAAGTAGAAGCCAAAGCACCGGCTTGCAGTGCCCCTCTCATGGCGGCAGCGGCACCGGCCTCGGACTGCATTTGCACCACTTTAACCGGCCGGCCAAACAAATTGGTTTTGCCGTGTGCCGACCATGCTTCAACTATTTCTGCCATAGGTGTGGAAGGAGTAATGGGATAAATGGCAGCCACTTCCGTAAAAGCATAAGAGGCATAAGCAGCCGCCTGGTTTCCGTCCATTGTTTCTTTCCTTACCATTATCAATCTCCCTTTACTTGTCATCTCTTCATCCCGCTGTAAGTTTAACCGCCATTATAGTGTCTCCAGAATAAAGAATGACATGCAGTTACCATATTCATGAGGTAGAATTTCGCACCGATTTTTATGAAGATCATTATCATGAATTTTATGGGAAGACTGCCGGAGCAATTCCGGTGGGAGACAGGCATATTTACTATCTGCAATCTGTCACAACTTTCGATGATAGACATAGACATCGTTTTAGAGCAGGCACTTTAATTGAGGATCTAAGCGGTGAATAAATTGACTACCCACAGGGAAACTGATATCCGGGTAAATAAAAAACAAAAATCACCACAAAGTAAAAAAGGGTACTTTTTTTGAAAACAGTACCCCTTTTTTGCGTTAAACAATCATCTATACAGAGTTATTTCGGGCCGACAGGAGCCGGTAAAATATCCGTAAAACCCAAAAAGCCATCTTTGCAGATGGCTTTTTCAGGCGGGCAAGTACCCCAAACTTTTATTAAATATGGTGCCGGAGACCGGAATCGAACCGGTACGGTCTCTTGTAAGACCGAGGGATTTTAAGTCCCTTGCGTCTGCCTGTTCCGCCACTCCGGCAAACTTGCTGTCAAATAAAAATGGAGGCGACACCCGGATTTGAACCGGGGAATAAAGGATTTGCAGTCCTCTGCCTTACCACTTGGCTATGTCGCCCCATGTTCGTTAGCATACTTATAATAGCATAACGCGCATTCGAGCGTCAAGTTATTAAATAAGATCTATTTGATTAATGAAGGCGCACCTAGTGCGCCCCTGGTATCTGTTTATGGAGCGGAAGACGGGATTCGAACCCGCGGCCCTCGCCTTGGCAAGGCGATGCTCTACCACTGAGCTACTTCCGCATGGTGCCGAGACCCAGAATTGAACTGGGGACACGCGGATTTTCAGTCCGCTGCTCTACCGACTGAGCTATCTCGGCAAATTAATGGCGGAGCTGACGGGAGTCGAACCCGCGATCTCCTGCGTGACAGGCAGGCATGTTAGGCCACTACACCACAGCTCCGCGTTTGTGTCAAGGTCGTGACACTTCTATAGTATACACAAGCTTTCCTGAAAAGTCAACACCAAAAACAGAGGTAATTTATTCCTTCAAGGCGCGTCCTTCATCTTCCTGTGAATAGTAGATTAAGCTTTGCAATTCAATGGTGAGATCGGCATTATGCACGTAAACACCTTCAGGAGTATGCAGCTTTGTGGGAGCAAAATTCAAAATAGCCGTAATGCCGTTTTCAACCAGTATGTCCACAACTTGTTGCGCCACTTCTGCCGGGACTGTCAAAATGGCAACTTTGACATCTTCTTTTTGAATAACTTCCGACAGCTTATCCATAGAGTAAACCTGGAGTCCTTCAATATCAGTATGCAGCTCATTGGGATCGTTGTCAAAAGCACCCACAATTTTTACATATGGATTCTTATTCATATTATAGCGTGTTAACGCTTTTCCCAAATGACCAAAACCAATCACAATAATTTTTGTCTGTTTATCCAAGCCAATAATACGCAGAAGCTTTTCTCTCAGATAACTTGTATTATATCCTGTACCCCTGGTACCGAAGGCACCAAAATACGCCAGGTCTTTACGAATTTGTTCAGCAGTAAAACCTGTCTCATCGCTTAATACCCGTGAGGAGATAATTTCTACATCGCGGCGAATCAAATTATCAAGGATCCGCAGGTAAACAGGCAAACGTTTCACCACAGATTTTGGCGCTTTTTTGTTCAGCAGTAAAACCTGTCTCATCGCTTAATACCCGTGAGGAGATAATTTCTACATCGCGGCGAATCAAGTTATCAAGGATCCGCAGGTAAACAGGCAAACGTTTCACCACAGATTTTGGCGCTTTTTTTCGAGACATATAATCCTCCTTTACTTTTTTACTTCAATTCATTTCTATTATCTAATAGATGCTAATTTTGCACCTGCAAGCATATAAGGGTTTCCTTAACAGGGACTATCCCCCATAAAGTAGATCTGATTTTGTGAAATGTAAAACTATATTCAAGATAATTTGCCTTTTTTCCTGCTTTTGACTGAATTTTTTTGCGAATTCTACCTATTTAGTGGGTTTTGTTAAACGCTGTATGGCTAAAAGTAACGGGGGACGATTAATCTGATTAATAAACTTATATTCCAGCACCGCATACTCTTTTTGTGGTAATTTAGTACAGAAATTACGTACGGCTTCAAGTTCTTCCTCACCGCCGTCATGGCCGGTATAAACAACTAAAGTAATAATACCTCCCGGCTGCAACCTTGTTACCGCAATCTGTAAGGCCGCCACTGTGCTTTTGGGTTGCGTGATTACTTCATGGTCTCCACCCGGCAAGTACCCTAAATTAAACATCACTGCTTGCAGAGGTGCCGGCGGCCAAAAGGCTTCATTGGCATGACTTGTGTTAAGCAGCTCCACCCGCTCAGATAATTGCGCAGCTTCCAGCTTTTTTTGGGTGGATAAAATGGCCTCCTGCTGAATATCAAAAGCAAACACTTTTCCCTCCGGTCCCACCAGCTCGGCAAGAAAAAGCGTGTCATGACCGTTACCGCAAGTGGCATCGACAGCAATATCCCCGGGTGTAAGAACTTCCCGCACAAGTTCCTTGGCAAATAATAATGGCTTTTTCACTCTCTTCCCTCCCGGCAATTTGAAACCTGCCTATTTAGCCCATGGCAGGTTTTTGCTTTGCCTTTTCTTTTTCGCTTAGATAAAGATTGCCGTCTGTATCTAGACTGGCATAAAGAACATCCTTTGTAGACTCCAGTCCCGCTTTTTTTACCTCCTTGGTCAACCATTCTTCATCCAGGTTTAGGTTGCGCAAATTATTATAATGAATATGACCGTCAAAAATCAAAGGCGTGGGCAAGCCCTCATATGGTGCAGGCAAACCTAAATCGCTTAAGGTTACCGGCCTTTTATTGCTTTTAAGCATTACACTCAATTCCCCTGACGTTTCCAGCACTGCATATTGCACATCAGCAATATTAGCAACGCCTTTTTCTCGCAACTGACCTAACAAATCAGACAAATTATAACGTTGTTTGCGCAGCTCTTTTTCTAAAATTTTGCCATTGGCAACGACTATACTGGGAGTACCGTCAATTAATTTACGTATCATATGGCTTTTTAAACTAATATAGGAAAGCAATATTTCCAGAAAAACTAAAGTAAAAATTGGCACTAGTCCTTCATGCAAGGGTAGTTTTAAATCTTCTATCGACATGGCAGCCAGCTCGGCAATCATAATGGCCACCACAAAATCAAAGGCAGATAACTCCCCAACTTCTCGTTTGCCCATAATGCGTATTGCCGCCAGTACCGCCACGTAAATAACTACCGTTCTATACAACAAAATTAACTCCAAATACAGCTCACCCCATAAATAGTTTTTGTTATAGCATTACCGGGATCAGCTGCAATATGCTCATTTTAGCAGTAGCGTCATGCGAGTAATTGTTCTTAATTTACCTGCTTGCGCAACAGATTTAATAAATGAGTAAACTCCGCCGGCGGGTTACTGGTAAATTCCAGATACTTACTACTTACAGGATGAATAAACCCTAGTTTGTATGCATGTAGTGCCTGGCCGTTCAGGTCGAAACGCTGCCTTTTATAGCCGTAAACAATGTCTCCCACGATGGGATGCCCCAAAGAAGACAGATGCACCCTGATTTGATGTGTCCTTCCTGTTTCCAGCTGTAATAAAACATAAGTATAATTGCGAAATTGTTCTAAAACGGTAAAATGTGTCACTGCCGGCCGGCCTTTACCTTCCGGAACTACAGCCATTTTTTTGCGGTCACGGGGATGACGGGCAATGGCGGCGTTAATACTTCCCCGGGGAGTGGATATTTTCCCGTGCACAATGGCCAGATACTCCCGCACAACACTTTGCTCTTTAAATTGCCGTGCCAAATAAAGGTGTGCATGATCATTTTTGGCCACTACCAGAACACCTGATGTATCTTTATCAAGGCGATGCACAATACCGGGACGTACTTTCCCGCCAATACCGGACAGATCATCACAATGATACAAAAGAGCA
>JGI24708J26588_10001849_pt1 | contig 16421 bp, 11 predicted proteins | sample BioPla1DNA2_FD_26588 | JGI IMG/M metagenome (IMG submission 26588) | reverse complement strand
CTTATATTAATCAGCGCCTGCGGCGTAATGACCTCTACGTCTTGAATGGTCATACGCTCACGAACAACCCTTTCCATACGGCTTAGGCCAATCCGAAACTGATTCTGCAAAAGTTCGCCTACACTCTTAAGGCGGCGATTGCCTAAATGATCAATATCGTCAACGGTACCTATATCTGAAGAAAGGGCAACCATGTAGTTGATAGTGGCTAGAATATCGCCTGGAGTTATGACAGTAACATTGTCTTCAGGCTGATTGTTCGAAAATAGACGAACCTCTTGGCCGTCTCTGGTTGTAAGCAGAACCGCATTAATGCCCGCAGCGTGAATTTCTTCAGCTTGCCGGCGCGCGATCTTTTGTCCTTGCTCTACTAAGAGTTCGCCTGTCTCTGGATTGACAATATTTTCCGCACTGACTCTGCCGATGAGGCGCTCTGTCAAGCGCAGCTTCTTATTGATCTTATAGCGGCCGACTCCAGCCAGATCATAGCGCTTCGGCTCATAAAAGAGCGTGGAAAANAGCCCACGGGCACTTTCCTCTGTTGGGGGTTCCCCTGGACGTAGACGTTTGTAAATCTCAATCATTGCATCTGCTTCTGATTGGGTACTATCCTTCTCAAGAGTCGCCAGCATACCTGGGGCCTCATGGAAAGCTTGGCGAATTGCTTCATCACTGCCTAAACCTAGAGCCCGAATCAAAACAGTAACGGGCAGTTTCCGTGTTCTGTCAATGCGAACCCACAGCACATCATTGGAATCAGTATCAAACTCCAACCATGCTCCGCGATTTGGAATAATACTAGCAGAAAACAGCTTTTTGCCGCTAGTGTCCACTGTATAATTGAAATAGACACCTGGAGACCTCACAAGTTGGCTTACAATAACCCGTTCAGAACCATTAATAATGAAGGTTCCGTTTTTGGTCATCAAAGGAAAATCGCCCATAAATACTTCTTGTTCCTTGACTTCACCGGTATCTTTGTTGACTAAGCGCACCCGTGCACGGAGTGGAGCTGCATAAGTAACATCACGGTCTTTGCACTCTTCAACCTCATACTTCGGCTCACCAAAACTGTAATCCATAAACTCGAGCACCAAATTACCAGTGAAATCTTGGATGGGAGACACATCATCAAACATTTCCCTCAAACCATGATCCAAAAACCATTGGTATGATTTGTGCTGAATCTCGATCAAGTCTGGCATCTCAAGTATTTCTTCGATTTTCCCGAAGCCATAGCGCTCACGCTTTTCCCATTGTTTAGTTTCTACCAAGGGCCTCTCCTCCTTTTGGTATCTATACAACATGACGAAAAGCAAGGGTGTATTCCCTCGCTTGAATTATGAACTTTTCACATACCTTCCAAAATTTTTGAGAAGATAGCAGGATTCCCCTTCGTTGTGTTGAATATACATAAAGCTGGTGTATTTTTCCCATTTGCGCTTTTCTATGATATCACAGTGGTTTTTTGTTGTCAAGCAGTGTGATGGCGCCTTTATGCATCAGCAACACAATAGCAATGAAAGGACTTCCTCTCGAGGAAGTCCTTTTCAATTGTTTGTTCTTGCTTGAACAATAGATTACTTAATTTCGACAGAAGCTCCAGCCTCTTCCAATTTGGCTTTTGTTTCTTCAGCAACTTCTTTGGATACGCCTTCTTTTACTGGGTTGGGAGCATTGTCAACGAGTTCTTTAGCTTCTTTGAGTCCCAAAGAGGTCAGCTCGCGAACAACTTTAATAACGTTGATCTTTTTCTCGCCTGGGCCGGTCAAAATTACGTCAAACTCGGTCTTCTCTTCGGCAGCTTCAGCAGCGCCGGCAGCAGGACCTGCAGCTACAGCCACTGGTGCAGCAGCGGATACGCCAAATTTCTCTTCCATGGCTTTTACCAGTTCACTAAGTTCCAAAACAGTCATATTCTCAATCGCTTGCATGATTTCTTCTTTTGTCATTTTAAATACCCTCCTTAAGGATGTGTCTATGCACTTGCTTCTTTTTGTTCTCTGATTGCCTCCAGGGCGTAAACCAAGTTGCGGATATTACCCTGTAAGACATTAACCATACCAGAGATAGGTCCTTGCATTCCACGCATAACCATGGAAAGCAATACTTCCCTGCTTGGCAGGTTGGCCAAATCAGCCACACCTTCTGGTCCAACAATCTTGCCCTCTACAACTCCGCCCTTGACCTCCAGCGCCTTGTGCTTCTTAGCAAATTCACTAATAATCTTGGCTGGAGCTACTGGGTCATCATAGCCAAAGGCAAAAGCGGTCGGCCCAGTTAAATATTGAACTAAGTCGTCCATCTCAGCGCCTTGTGCGGCCAAAGTAGTAAGTGTGTTCTTAAAAACTTTGAACTCTACTCCGGATTCTCTGAGTTCTTTGCGCAAGGCAGTCATCTCGGCAGCATTTAAACCGCGATAATCGGTTAACACCATGCCCTGCATCCTAGAAAAGCGCTCCTGGATTTCTTCTACCATTGCCACCTTTTCAGGTCTTGCCATCGTTTCACCTCCCTGCAATACAAAAAGGATCTACCGCAGCCAGGCGGAGATCCTATGATCGCATAACGAAGAAACTCTTCGGTACAATTCTCTCCGACCTCGGTGGGCGCAGCAATGCTGCATTATTGTCTTGGGCTTTGCCCGAAAGACAGCCGACTGTCTACGGTCCTTAGATTCAATTTTCTCGTAGTGCAAAATGCGGCAGCACCTTGCCTGTCTTGGGAACTGCGTCCCGAAGACGAGTATACCATGGGCGAAGAGCAAAATCAACCCATTTTCTCAGCAAGTAAAACAGCTACTTAGCCGCGGCGGCCTCCTGTGCATTGAGGCGAATCCCAGGGCCCATCGTACTGGATAGATGAACCTTGCGGATAAAAGTGCCCTTGGCTGCTGCCGGACGGGCTTTAACCACTGCGTCCATCAGCGCTGCAAAGTTTTGATAAAGCTGTTCCTCAGTAAAGCTAGCTTTACCGATCGGTACATGCATACCCGCTTCTTTATTCACACGATACTCTACTTTACCGGCTTTAGATTCTTCAACCGCTTTAGCAACATCAACTGTCACAGTACCGGTTCGGGGGTTAGGCATCAAACCGCGGGGTCCGAGAATCCTGCCGAGCCTGCCTACAACACCCATCATATCAGGTGTAGCAATGGCCACATCAAAATCGGTCCAACCACCCTGGATTTTCTCTGCCAGATCTTCGTCGCCGACAAAATCTGCACCGGCTGCCCTGGCTTCCTCGGCTTTATCAGCCTTGGCAAAAACTAATACACGCACATCTCGCCCTGTACCATGGGGCAGAACTACTGTCCCGCGTACTTGCTGATCAGCATGTCGGGGATCAACGCCCAATTTAAAAGCAACTTCTACTGTTTCGTCGAACTTGGCGGATGCACATTTTTTTACTAATGCAATAGCCTCACTCGGTGAGTATAACTTTTGGGTATCAACTAGCTTTGCTGCGTCCTGATACCTCTTACCACGCTTTGCCATGGTATTGTCCTCCTTTGTGGTGCAAGCGGATTTTATCCTCCCACCTATATTTATAGCGCTTCCAGTTAGTCTTCAACAACTACTCCCATGCTCCTGGCGGTACCTTCCACCATACGCATGGCAGCCTCAATGCTTGCCGCGTTTAGGTCGGGCATCTTCAGCTCAGCAATTTCCTTGACCTGGCTGCGTTTGATGGTTCCAACCTTCTCCCGGTTCGGCACACCAGAACCGCGCTCAATTTTCATAGCCTTTTTGATTAAAACTGATGCAGGCGGAGTCTTGGTAATAAATGAAAATGTACGATCTTCATAAACGGTGATCACTACTGGAATCAACATTCCAGCTTGATTAGAGGTCCGTTCATTAAAGGCCTTACAAAACTCCATAATATTTACTCCATGTTGACCTAGTGCCGGTCCGACCGGCGGCGCCGGGTTGGCCTTGCCAGCGTTGACTTGCAGCTTGATAATGGCACTTACCTTCTTTGCCACGGCGCATACACCCCCTTAAAAATAATGTGGTAATGGCGGACTTCTCGTCCTCCCACTTAAAACCTTGAACTACAATTTGGCTACTTGGTGAAAATCTAACTCTACCGGAGTATCCCGTCCAAACATGGAGATACTTACCCACACTTTGCCCCGATCCAGGTTAACCTCTGTAATGGTACCGGTAAAATCCTGAAAAGGCCCGGAGACAACCTTGACGGACTCGCCGACAGAAAAGTCTGCCTTAGTTTTTGCCATACCCATGTTCCGCAAGATCATGTCCACTTCGTGTTTTTCCAGAGGGATCGGTTTGACCCCGCTGCTTACAAAACCTGTTACGCCAGGTGTGTTGCGCACCACATACCAGGAATCATCGGTGACAATCATCTCTACCATAACGTAACCTGGGAAGACCTTGCGCTGAGTAACCTTCTTTTTGCCGTCTTTATACTCAACCACTTCTTCAATGGGCACAACAATTTGGAAGATCTTGTCTTCCATTTCCATCGATTCTACCCGTTTCTCCAGGTCTGTTTTCACCTTGTTTTCATAACCAGAATACGTGTGAACAACATACCAATTCCTGTTTTCATTTCCATTTTCATGCATGTTTTCACTCATGTTTCAGGGACCAACTGCTTGGCCCTACCCTCCTATTCGAGCTAACAGGTTCAATATCCAAGTTATGATCACATCGACAACGCTCGTAAACAGCGCAACGACAACTACTGTGACAATAACTACGATGGTATAGGTTATGAGCTCTTTTCGGTTTGGCCATGAGACTTTGCGCATCTCCGAGCGCACTTCACGTATGAACTTGGTAAGCTTATTCCAAAAAGCGGGCTTACTTGGCGCTGTTGCCACATTTTTCACATCCTTCTGACCCTACCTAGTTTCTCTATGAGGGGTATGGGTTTTACAAGTCTTGCAATACTTCCTCATCTCAATGCGATCCGGATCATTTTTTCTGTTCTTGTTAGTACGATAATTTCTGTTCTTGCATTCCGTACACTCTAACGTGATTCCGACACGCACAGCCGCCACCTCCAGACTGTCAAAATACCTTTAGAACTTAACACATTTTCGAAGGTGTGTCAATACCCCACCATCAGCAGTGTTCCACAGGAAAAGGGGGATGAATCCCCCTTCTTGTCCAACATACATCCAGCAAATTTCTCTTTGGCTTCTAATGTCTAGCCAAGAATCTTTGTTACAACGCCGGCTCCAACAGTACGGCCGCCTTCGCGAACTGCAAAACGCAGTCCCTCTTCCATGGCGATTGGAGTAATCAGCTCAGCGTTCAAGTTGGTGTTATCGCCTGGCATAATCATTTCGGTACCTTCTTGAAGGTTGATTACACCAGTTACGTCTGTGGTTCTAAAGTAGAACTGGGGACGATAGCCATCGAAAAATGGTGTGTGACGTCCGCCCTCTTCCTTAGATAGTACGTATACTTCACACTCAAATTTGGTGTGCGGTGTAATTGTACCGGGCTTTGCCAGAACTTGGCCGCGCTCGATAGATTCACGGTCGATACCACGCAGCAGAATTCCTACGTTGTCCCCTGCCTCTGCTTGGTCAAGCAGCTTGCGGAACATCTCTACACCTGTAGCAACAGTCTTTCTGCTCTCTTCGGACAGGCCTACGATCTGTACTTCGTCGCCAACTTTGATAACGCCGCGCTCTACACGACCTGTGGCTACTGTACCGCGTCCGGTAATGGTGAAGACGTCTTCTACCGGCATCAAGAATGGTTTGTCTACTTCACGGGCAGGGGTTGGGATATACTCATCCACTGCATCCATCAGCTTTTGAAGCTTGGCAGACCATTCGCCAGGTTCGCCAGCCTGCAGCTCTTCAATAACCTTCAGACCGGAACCGGCAAGCACAGGAATGTCATCCCCGGGGAACTCGTACTCGCTGAGAAGCTCGCGTACTTCCATTTCAACCAGTTCTAGAAGCTCTTCGTCATCTACCATGTCAGCTTTGTTCAGCCAAACTACAATGGCTGGTACGCCAACTTGGCGGGCAAGCAGAATGTGCTCACGGGTTTGCGGCATAGGGCCGTCGGCTGCAGAAACTACCAAAATGGCTCCATCCATTTGAGCTGCGCCAGTGATCATGTTCTTGACGTAGTCGGCGTGACCTGGGCAGTCTACGTGTGCGTAGTGACGGTTTTCAGTCTCATACTCCACGTGCGAAGTATTAATGGTAATGCCGCGTTCTTTCTCTTCTGGAGCATTGTCGATCTCGTCAAACTGCTTAACCATACCCTCTTTGTCACGGCCTAGCAGCATGGTAATTGCTGCAGTTGTAGTTGTCTTGCCGTGGTCAACGTGGCCGATTGTGCCCACGTTTACGTGTGGTTTAGTTCTTTCAAACTTTTGCTTTGCCATTTTTGTTCCTCCTTGTTTTCAGGAAATGAAATTTATTTTACATGCCAACCGAGCCTTTGATCTCTTCGGCTAAACTACGAGGTACTTCCTCGTAATAAGCAAAACTCATAGTGTGCTGCGCTCTGCCCTGAGTGAGAGAGCGTATAGTAGTGGCATACCCAAACATCTCCGCCAAGGGCACGATGCCTTTGACCACTTGAGTGCTGCCCCTTTGCTCCGTNCCTTCGATTCTGCCACGGCGTGAGTTAATGTCACCCATCACCTCACCCATGAAATCATCTGGCGTTACAACCTCTAACCGCATCATCGGTTCTAGAAGTACGGGTCCTGCCTTTTGACAGGCTTCCTTAAATCCGATCGAACCTGCAATCTTAAAGGCAAGTTCCGATGAATCCACTTCATGATACGAACCATCTACAATGGCAACCTTAACGTCCACCATAGGGAAGCCTGCTACAACACCGGTAAGCATAGCCTCTTTGACTCCGGCCTCCACAGGGCCAATATACTCNCTAGGCACTACTCCACCAATAATCTTGTTCTCAAACTCGAATCCTGCACCAGGTTCGTTAGGCCCTACCTCCAGCACCACGTGCCCATACTGGCCGCGTCCACCGCTTTGGCGGATAAACTTGCCCTCAGCCGTAACCGGCTTCGTAATGGTTTCACGGTAGGCAACCTGGGGCTTGCCGATATTGGCCTCAACCTTAAACTCACGCAATAGACGATCCACAATGATCTCCAGGTGAAGTTCGCCCATACCTGCGATAATGGTCTGACCAGTTTCAGCGTCGGTAAAGACCTTAAAGGTTGGATCCTCTTCAGCTAGGCGCTGCAGCCCTTGACCGAGCTTATCTTGGTCTGCCTTGGACTTTGGTTCCACAGCCAGATTAATGACCGGCTCAGGGAACTCTAAAGATTCAAGCAAAATCGGTTTCTTCTCATCGGACAAACTGTCTCCAGTTGAAGTGTTTCTCAGACCCACCATCGCGGCTATATCGCCTGAATAGACCTGACTCACTTCTTCCCGATGATTGGCATGCATCAACAAAATTCGCCCTACCCGTTCGCGCTTGCCTGTGCTCACATTGAGAACATAACTTCCGGCCCGTAAAATTCCGGAGTACACACGGAAGAACGCAAGTTTTCCTACATAAGGATCTGCCATAATCTTAAAGGCCAATCCCGCAAAGGGCTCCTCGTCGTTCAAAGCACGTGTCTCAACGTCGCCAGTCTCTGGATTTGTCCCTTCAACCGCAGGCAAATCTTTTGGCGATGGCAGGTAATCTACTACTGCATCCAACAGGAGCTGAACTCCTTTGTTCTTAAACGACGAACCACACAACACCGGAATTAACTCTACTTTAATGCATGCTTTCCGCAACGCAGCCTTGATCTCTTCCGCTGTAATTTCCTGACCTTCCAGATACTTGTCGGTGAGCGTTTCATCGCTCTCTGCAACCTTTTCAATCAGGTTCTGGCGTGCATCTTCAACAACATCAAGAAGTTCTTCAGGAATCTCGATCTCCTCAGAAGTTCCGAGATCATCCACATACAGATGGGCCTTCATTTCAACCAGATCCACAATGCCCCGGAAGGTGTCTTCCGAGCCAATGGGCCACTGAATTGCCACAGGATTGGCCCCCAGACGGTCGGAAATCATATCCAGGCCGCGCTGAAAGTCAGCTCCCACTCGATCCATCTTGTTGATATAGGCTAAGCGAGGTACATGGTACTTGTCTGCCTGCCGCCAAACCGTTTCCGACTGCGGCTCCACCCCGCCAACAGAGCAAAACACTGCAACTGCCCCATCCAGCACCCGCAAGGAACGCTCAACTTCCACAGTAAAGTCCACGTGCCCGGGCGTGTCAATAATGTTAATTCTATGACCCTTCCAGTGACAGGTGGTCGCAGCGGAGGTGATAGTGATTCCACGTTCACGCTCTTGCGCCATCCAGTCCATGGTTGCACCGCCATCGTGTGTTTCGCCTATTCTATGAACTTTCCCGGTATAGAAGAGGATTCTTTCAGTGGTTGTTGTTTTGCCAGCATCAATATGCGCCATAATACCTATGTTTCTGGTCGCTTCTATAGAAAACTCTCTACCCACTTTTCACTCCCCCTAGCCGAGTAAACTCATCTTGGTCTTACGCTGATTGCCAAGCAACCAGCGAACTACCAACGGTAATGTGCAAAAGCTTTGTTCGCTTCCGCCATACGATGAGTATCTTCTTTCTTTCTTACAGCACCGCCTTGATTATTGGCAGCATCCATCAGTTCTCCAGCCAGTCTCTCTGTCATGGTCTTTTCGCCACGGAGCCTGGCGTGCTGCACTAGCCAACGTAAAGCTAGAGCCTGCCGTCTCTCTGCCCGCACTTCCACAGGCACCTGGTAAGTGGCGCCACCTACACGACGAGGTTTGACTTCCACAACCGGCATTACATTGTTCATGGCCTGATCCAGAACTTCTACAGCTTTAGTACCAGTCTTCTCTTCGCACGTCTCTAGGGCTTTGTACATGATAGATTCTGCAACCCCACGCTTGCCGTCGAGCATCAATGCATTAATAAATTTTGTGACGAGTTCTGTACCGTACTTCGGATCAGGAATCACGTCCCGTTTAGGAACACTCCCTTTTCTCGGCATTGGTTTTCACCCCTTTTGTACACATGATTCCTGGTAATTTGCCAAGCAAATCACCTCGGAGTTTCCCTTTGGGAAACATCCACTGCTGATTTGATTTGTAAACCAACAGCTTATTTCGGTCTTTTGGTACCGTATTTAGAGCGAGCTTGACGTCTGTCTGCCACACCCGCTGAATCTAGTGTACCTCTGACTACATGATAGCGCACACCAGGTAAGTCTTTAATTCTACCTCCACGGATCAATACCACACTATGCTCCTGCAGATTGTGGCCTTCTCCAGGAATATAGGAAGTCACCTCTATACCGTTTGTAAGCCGAATACGCGCTACTTTGCGAAGGGCCGAATTTGGTTTCTTCGGCGTGGCAGTGTACACTCTAGTACAAACGCCTCTCTTTTGTGGCGCCCCCTTCGGATTGTAGATTACCTCATCACGCAATGTGTTTTGGGTATAACCTAGGGCTGGAGCTGCACTTTTGGACTTCTGTGCTCTGCGACCTTTCTTCACCAATTGGTTGATAGTTGGCACTACGGATAACCTCCCTTCAGTCAATCTAAATCTTTTTGGACTTCATGACACCTGCTACAGCGGCTCCTACCTCTATGGAGCAGGCTCTGCCTAGCTCTGCCATGGTTTCCACTTCTACTGTTTCGATCCCTTTGCTCAGGCACTCTGCACGAACGGGACCAGTAACATGTTCATCTGCATCTCGAGCTAGGTAGACCACCTCTGCCTGTTCAGCTTGGATGGCCTTGAGAGTCTGTTTTGCACCGACTACACGCAGCGATGTCTCAAGTCTGTCTGGCATCCAGGTTTCTCCTTTACTCAAAACTCTAGCGAACAACCCCGCAGGGGGCGTCCCCTGCGGGCAACACTCATCATTCTATCATCAGGTTTTCGCTCTGTCAATCAAATCTTGCGAGCAAATAAAACAATTCGTTGTGATTAACTGGATACCAATTCTACTTCCTCTTCAAGTTCCTCTGTTTCCACATCTTCCTGTCCCTCTACCTCAATATCAACGTTGCGGTAACGGGCCAGGCCTGTGCCTGCCGGAATCAGTTTTCCGATGATCACATTTTCCTTCAGACCAAGCAGTTTGTCGACCCGTCCTTTAATGGATGCCTCCGTCAAAACTCTGGTGGTCTCCTGGAACGAAGCAGCCGACAAGAAACTTTCCGTGGCCAGCGATGCTTTGGTAATTCCCAAAAGCACAGGTTTTGCCTCCGCCGGCAGACCGCCGTCTGCTTCTGCTTGCTGGTTGGCTTCCTCAAGATCGAAGACATCAACCAGTGAACCAGGCAGCATCAGTGTGTCGCCAGAATCCTCCACCTTGTACTTGCGAAGCATCTGGCGGACAATGACCTCAATGTGTTTGTCATTAATGTTTACACCCTGGGAACGGTAAACTTCCTGCACTTCTTGGACCAAGTATTCCTGCACTGCCAAAACACCTTGGACAGCCAAAATGTCATGGGGATTAACAGAACCTTCCGTAATCCGGTCCCCTGCGGCAAGCTCACTGCCATCCCTCACCCGCAGACGGGCACCGTAGGGAATTGTGTAGGAGACTTCGCCTTCCGGCCCCTTCACAGTTGCTTTACGCACACCCTTGACCTCGGAAAGGCTGATGGTACCTGCGATTTCGGAAATGATTGCCTGACCCTTAGGTTTACGGGCTTCAAACAGTTCTTCAACCCTCGGCAAACCTGCCGTAATGTCATCACCGGCAACTCCGCCAGTGTGGAACGTTCTCATAGTCAACTGCGTACCAGGTTCGCCAATAGACTGGGCAGCCACAATGCCCACAGCTTCACCAACATCAACCAGATTGCCGTTGGCTAAGTTGCGACCATAACAGTGCACGCAAACTCCATGACGGGTTTTGCAAACTAGGACTGAGCGGATGTTAGCCTCTTCAATTCCAGCATCTTCTATTTCCTGGGCCACAGCATCACCAATCATCTCATTGGCTGCTACCAAAAGTTCACCTGTCTCTGGGTGCACGATATCTTCAGCGGCAACCCGGCCGACCAAACGCTCCCAAAGAGGTTCAATGACGGTTTCACGCTCACCGGTATATTCCTTAATAGCTGAGACTGTAATGCCTTCGGTTGTACCGCAGTCAACTTCCCGGACAATGACATCCTGTGAGACGTCAACCAGCCTTCTGGTTAAGTAACCTGAGTCTGCTGTCCGAATGGCCGTATCTGCCAAACCTTTGCGGGTGCCATGGCTGGAAATAAAGTATTCCAAAACAGTGAGTCCTTCACGGAAGTTCGCCTTAATGGGAATTTCAAATGTTCTGCCTGTCGGATCCGCTACCAAGCCTCGCATACCGGCCAGCTGGCTCATTTGCGATTCGTTGCCGCGGGCGCCTGAGATGGCCATCATGTAGACCGGATTGAACTTGTCAAAGTTATCCAGCATTTCCTGGGTTACGATTTCCTTGGTCTTGGTCCAGACAGTACATACCCTTTGATAACGCTCCTCGGGCGTCAACAGACCCCTGCGGAACTGGGCTTCGATTTTTTCAACTTCTTCTTCAGCAGAACGAATGCGCTCGTGCTTGGTTGCCGGCACCGCGATATCCGCGATAGATACGGTAGTTCCTGATCTGGTGCTGTATTCAAAACCAAGCTGCATTATTTCGTCAAGGACCTTAGCAGTCTCGTTTGCCCCCACATTCTTGTAGAGCCTATCAACTAAGGCACCCAGTCTCTTCTTATCTAGAGCATGGTTGATGTACTCCATACCTTCAGGCAGGATCATCATTAACCAAGAGTCGGCCTGGTGTGGTTTGCAGGCGCGTCCGCTCCTCGTCGTCCAAACGCAAAGTGATCATAGCATGGAGGCTAATAGAGCCTGCATGATAAGCATGCAGCACTTCCTCGATTGAACCGAAGTAGCGTCCTTCGCCCTTGGCACCTTCTTGATGGGCGGTCAGGTAGTACAAGCCAATTACCATATCCTGGTTCGGCGTCACAATTGGTCTTCCGCTCGAGGGTACCAGAATATTGTTGGTGGAAAGCATCAGCAAACGAGCTTCAGCCTGTGCCTCTGCCGAGAGAGGAACGTGCACGGCCATTTGGTCGCCGTCAAAGTCTGCATTATAAGCGGCACAGACTAAGGGATGCAGCTGTATAGCCTTACCNTCAACCAAGACAGGTTCAAAGGCCTGAATACCCAAGCGATGCAAGGTAGGTGCACGGTTGAGAAGAACCGGATGTTCTTTAATAACCTCTTCAACAATATCCCATACCTCTGGCCTGACGCGGTCTACCATCTTCTTGGCACTCTTGATGTTGTGGGCAATTCCTTTAGCCACAAGCTCCTTCATGACAAAGGGCTTGAAAAGCTCCAAAGCCATTTCCTTCGGCAAGCCGCATTGATGCATGCGCAGCTTAGGACCGACTACAATAACGGAACGTCCCGAGTAGTCAACCCGTTTACCTAGGAGGTTTTGGCGGAAACGTCCTTGCTTGCCCTTGAGCATGTCGCTTAAAGATTTCAAGGGACGATTGCCAGGTCCGGTCACAGGCCTTCCCCGGCGGCCATTGTCTACCAGGGCGTCTACTGCTTCCTGCAGCATGCGTTTTTCATTACGAACAATAATGTCAGGTGCTCCGAGCTCTAAGAGTCTCTTCAAACGATTATTACGGTTGATCACCCGACGATACAGATCGTTTAGATCAGAGGTGGCAAAACGTCCTCCGTCAAGCTGTACCATTGGCCTAAGCTCAGGGGGGATGACGGGAATCACATCTAAAATCATCCAGGCCGGATTATTGCCTGAATTACGAAATGCTTCTACTACCTCAAGGCGGCGAACTGCGCGCACCCGCCTTTGACCTGAGGTGTCCCTGATTTCCTTGCGGAGCTCTGTGCTCATCTCCTCTAAATCAAGTTCGTNGAGGAGCTTTTTAATGGCTTCTGCTCCAATGCCGGCCTCAAAACTGCTGCCGTACTTATCACGATATTCCCNATACTCACCTTCACTGAGAAGCTGCTGTTTGGATAGGCCCGTAACACCAGGGTCGCCCGGATCGATCACAATATATGAAGCAAAATAGAGAACTTTTTCCAGGGTTCTTGGAGACATATCCAAGATCAAGCCCATTCGGCTCGGAATTCCTTTAAAAAACCAAATATGTGAAACCGGTGCAGCAAGTTCAATGTGGCCCATACGCTCCCGGCGCACCTTGGCCCTAGTAACCTCTACACCACATCGATCACAGACAATTCCCTTGTATCTAACACGTTTGTACTTGCCGCAATGGCATTCCCAATCCCGTGTTGGCCCAAAGATCTTTTCACAGAAAAGACCTTCACGCTCAGGCTTGAGCGTCCGGTAGTTGATTGTTTCAGGCTTCTTTACCTCACCACTAGACCAAGCCCGAATCTGTTCCGGTGATGCCAGCCCAATTCGAATCCGATCAAAATTATTGACATCCAGCAAGGGCCGTCCCTCCTTTTTGTCCATAAGCTCTCTGACTAAATGTCGTCATCATCCGAAAAGTCATCTAGCTCGAAATCATCTAAGTCATCCTCTAAGTCGTCATCCAAATCCTGGTCGTCGCCTTGGTCGTCATCGAGATCTTCCTCGTACTCGGAATCGGGAGACTGCTGAGGATCAGAACCATCATCATCTTCATCCTCTACATCCTCATCTTCCGTTTTTACCGATTTCCCGCGACCGCTGACCTCCGGAGAGCGAGTGATACTGGTACTGGATCCGCGTCCTTGGATGTCAATTCCAAGTTCCTTGGCCATTTCACTAATATCTTCTTCCTCTTCCTTGATCTCAATTTCCTCTTCGTTTTCACTCAGTACGCGAACATCTAAAGCTAGACTCTGAAGCTCTTTGATCAAGACTCTAAAAGATTCCGGCACTCCCGGCTCAGGAATGTTCTCTCCCTTTACGATAGCCTCGTAGGTCTTAACCCTGCCCACCACATCGTCACTCTTAACGGTAAGGATCTCTTGCAGGGTATAGGCTGCACCGTAAGCCTCGAGGGCCCATACTTCCATTTCTCCAAATCTCTGTCCGCCAAACTGTGCTTTACCGCCAAGGGGCTGCTGGGTGACGAGAGAATAAGGTCCAGTTGAACGGGCATGAATCTTATCATCTACCAAGTGTGACAGTTTCACCATGTAAATGATGCCGACGGTAACAGGATTATCAAAGGGCTCGCCTGTTCTGCCGTCATACAAAACAGTCTTGCCGTCCCGCCGCATACCGGCCTTTTCCATCATGTCCATAACTTCAATCTCACTGGCACCGTCAAAGACAGGTGTTGCCACGTGGATGCCTAAAAGGTTGGCTGCCATACCCAAGTGGGTTTCTAAAACCTGCCCGATATTCATCCGGGAAGGAACTCCCAGCGGATTAAGGACAATTTGAACCGGTGTTCCATCGGGGAGGAAAGGCATATCCTCCACAGGCATAATTCTGGAGATTACACCTTTGTTGCCATGGCGTCCCGCCATTTTATCTCCTTCTGAGATCTTGCGTTTCTGCGCAACGTAGCAGCGAACCAGTCGGTTAACCCCAGGAGACAGCTCGTCGCCGTCTTCTCTGGTGAAGACGCGCACATCAACAACAATTCCGCCTTCGCCATGGGGCACCCGCAGCGATGTGTCCCTAACCTCACGGGCCTTTTCACCGAAAATTGCACGCAGCAGGCGTTCTTCTGCAGTCAGTTCAGTCTCTCCCTTAGGAGTCACTTTACCAACCAGGATATCCCCTGGTTTGACCTCTGCCCCAATGCGCACGATTCCCCGTTCATCCAGATTCTTTAGGCTGTCCTCACCTACGTTGGGAATATCACGTGTAATCTCTTCAGGTCCCAGTTTAGTATCTCGGGCCTGGGCTTCATATTCTTCTATATGAATGGAGGTAAATACATCCTCTTTTACCAAGTCTTCGCTGAGCAGGATGGCATCTTCGTAGTTGTAGCCTTCCCAAGGAACGAAAGCTACGACCACATTCCGCCCCAGGGCCAACTCGCCCTGATCAGTAGAGGGGCCGTCTGCCAGCAAATCGCCGGCCTCAACCTGCTGACCCACGTAGCAGCGGGGCTTTTGATTGATGCAGGTTCCTTGGTTGGAGCGCTCAAACTTAAGAAGTCTGTAATGGTCTCTGCCGGAATCGGTCTTAACCACGATCTCCCGGGCTGTAACCTTCTCGACCACACCTGGATTCTGAGCCAACACCACAGCACCTGAATCAATGGCTGCCTTGTATTCCATGCCGGTGCCAACCAGGGGAGACTGTGCTTCGATCAGAGGCACTGCCTGCCGCTGCATGTTCGCTCCCATTAGAGCCCGGGCCCCGTCATCGTTTTCCAGAAACGGAATCAGTGCCGTAGCAATACTTACAGTCTGCTTAGGAGAAACGTCCATGTACTCTACGGAGTTTNCCGGCACATTCTTGATTTCTTCCCGTTCACGCACAGTGACCTGGGAGCGTGTAAAGCTGCTGTCCTCTGTCTTTTCATTAGCCTGTGCGATTCGGTAGGAATCTTCTTCATCGGCTGTCAAGTAGCGAATTTCATCGGTCACTACCCCATCTTCAACAACTCGATAGGGAGTTTCAATAAAACCGTAGTCGTTAATTCTTGAGTAGGTACAAAGGGCACCGATCAGTCCGATATTCGGACCTTCTGGAGTCTCAATCGGGCACATGCGGCCGTAGTGAGAGTGGTGCACGTCCCGCACTTCAAATCCGGCCCGATCCCGAGACAAACCGCCAGGTCCCAAGGCGCTCAGACGGCGTTTGTGGGTAAGCTCAGCCAAGGGATTNGTCTGATCCATAAACTGCGAAAGCTGACTGGAGCCAAAGAACTCTTTAATGGCGGCTACAACAGGNCTTATATTAATCAGCGCCTGCGGCGTAATGACCTCTACGTCTTGAATGGTCATACGCTCACGAACAACCCTTTCCATACGGCTTAGGCCAATCCGAAACTGATTCTGCAAAAGTTCGCCTACACTCTTAAGGCGGCGATTGCCTAAATGATCAATATCGTCAACGGTACCTATATCTGAAGAAAGGGCAACCATGTAGTTGATAGTGGCTAGAATATCGCCTGGAGTTATGACAGTAACATTGTCTTCAGGCTGATTGTTCGAAAATAGACGAACCTCTTGGCCGTCTCTGGTTGTAAGCAGAACCGCATTAATGCCCGCAGCGTGAATTTCTTCAGCTTGCCGGCGCGCGATCTTTTGTCCTTGCTCTACTAAGAGTTCGCCTGTCTCTGGATTGACAATATTTTCCGCACTGACTCTGCCGATGAGGCGCTCTGTCAAGCGCAGCTTCTTATTGATCTTATAGCGGCCGACTCCAGCCAGATCATAGCGCTTCGGCTCATAAAAGAGCGTGGAAAA
>JGI24708J26588_10001848_pt1 | contig 16422 bp, 14 predicted proteins | sample BioPla1DNA2_FD_26588 | JGI IMG/M metagenome (IMG submission 26588) | reverse complement strand
CTCACATAAGGCTGACGGTCTTTTATCACCTTCTTGCATTATACCATACTATACCTGACAACAGTGTGTCATATATAAGCATAAGCCTCCCTCTTACTATAGCAAATATCGGAAACGATAGCTACTATTTCCTCTACAAAAAAGGGCTGTTGCATATTATTTTTGGGTACACTGGAGACATATAGTGTACCCAAAAATAATATGCAACAGCCACTTACTATTTAACCTTTATAGTAATTGATTAAGCATCCTTTAAGAATAATCTCTCTTTCATCATCGGTTAAGTCACCAAGACTTAAGGTAAATTCTTTCATATCCTTGTTGACCACATAAGCTGTGATTTCTGCTCTCTTATCTTCTACAGCCCCTCGTATATCCTTAATAAAGATATAGTCTCCATTATCAAAAGGTAATTCTCCCTTATAAATAAATGGTAGCATACCCCAGTTAATCAGATTGGAACGATAACGCTTGGTGGCATATTCTTCTGCTATATTGGCGAATCCACCCAAAACCTTTTGACAGCTAGCAGCCTGCTCTCTAGCTGAACCATCTCCTGGTTTTACAGCGTAGATGGTACTTCCTATCTGAGTAGCCATAGGATCAATTGTGAATTTAGCTGCAATTTTCTCATAAACTTCCTCTAATTCACCATTGGCAGCAATAATATCTTCCCCAGCTAATCTTGCTTTTTCTGCCTTTTGCACTGCCTTAGCACGACCTACATAGGCTGGGTCTTTACGGGAAAGGGTAAACTCTGCCAGGGCTAAAGGATTGGAACGATAGGATGATGTCTCTCCAGATGGGATTAATTCATCAGTAGTTGTAACTGGGTCTTGAATTACAGAAACCACCTTAAGAATTAAGTCCTCTGATAACTCAGACATCTTTGGCCAGTCTACAATACCAGGNCCGAATTTAATATCTACTGATGAATCTGCCTTGCCATAACCATTATACACCCTGTTATCATAGATCTTTGAATCAAAATAATATTTAGGATTTTTATAATTAACATCCATATGCTCAGCAGATGTCAGATATCCTTGATTAGCAGCTGTGGCAGCAATAGATCTAGCATCCATTAAGGCTACTGAAGCAATCTGTCCACTGGTAATCTTAGAACCTTCTCTATTAGGGAAATTACGGGTTGTATGACGTATACTAAGTCCCCTATTAGCTGGAACGTCACCTGCACCAAAACAAGGTCCACAGAATGCAGTACGGATAGTTGCTCCTGTTTCCATCAGCTTTGCTATAGAGCCATTCTTAACCAGCTCCATAAAAACAGGCTGGCTGGCTGGATAAATACTCAGGGAGAATTCATCAGCTCCTATGTAACGACCTTCTAGAATATCCGTAGCATCACATATGTTCTCAAAGCCACCACCGGCACATCCCGCAATGGTACCTTGCTCTACATAGAGCCTACCATTTCTTACTTTATCTTTTAGGGTATAGTTAATCTTATCCCCTAGGCTTATTACTGCCTTTTTCTCCACTTCATCTAAGATATCATAAAGATTAGCATTTAATTCATCTATGGTATATACATTACTTGGATGGAAGGGCATAGCAATCATAGGTTTAATTTCAGATAGATCAACATATACCATACCATCATAGTAAGTTATAGCTTCTGGAGAAAGCTCCTTATATGCCTCTGGTCGATAGTGGGTATCATAGTATTCCTTAACCTTAGAATCAGTTACCCAGATGGAAGATAGACAAGTGGTCTCCGTTGTCATAACATCAATACCTATACGGAAATCTACACTGAGATTCTTTATTCCATCACCAACGAATTCCATTACCTTGTTCTTAACATATCCATTGGCAAACACCTTACCGATAATAGCAAGGGCTACGTCCTGGGGACCTACACCCTTTCTAGGAGTTCCAGTTAAATATACTCCCACCACTTCTGGCATATTGATATCATAAGTCCTCTTTAATAATTGCTTTACTAATTCAGGTCCACCTTCACCAACAGCCATGGTACCTAAAGCTCCATATCTAGTATGGCTATCTGAACCCAGTATCATTTTCCCACCTTCAGCTAGCATCTCACGGGCATACTGATGAATTACCGCTTGATGAGGAGGTACATAGATACCACCGTAACGTTTTGCACAGGAAAGGCCAAACATATGATCATCTTCATTAATAGTTCCACCAACAGCACACAAACTATTATGACAATTAGTTAGTACATAGGGAATTGGAAATTCCTCGAGTCCACTGGCCCTTGCTGTTTGAATAATTCCGACAAAGGTAATATCGTGGGAAGTTAACTTATCAAATTTTATCTTAAGTTTACCAGTATCACCGGATACATTATGATCCTGTAAAATTCTATAAGCCATGGTACCTTTTTTAGCATCTTCTTTATTGATGTTATTACCGGTTAAATGCCGGATTTTATCACCAGCTTCATGGTTATCTTCTACAATTTCAGTTCCATTGATAAGATAAACTCCTTGGTCATATAATTTAATCAAAAATGTTCCTCCTATCTTCTGTATATATTTATATCATATCATTTATTGAATAAATATTCATCATGTATTTTCAAGTTTTAAATATCTAGCAATATCTTAATCAACATATCCCTCTGATAAATAAATGTTAAACTCATCATCGCATTTAGTAGTCCTAGATGGTAAAATACCATTGGATGCCTTAACCTTTAATTCAATATTATCATCATCGATTTGATCAAAAACAATCTTGATATCTCCATAAAAATTATCATTAAAATATCCTGCATCGACAAACATCTCATCATAATTCTCAAACTTAAAGCGCACCTCTAGATTAGCTTCTAATCCAGAAAGATTAATTTCTTGAACCACATCATTTATATATTTACCTTCTAATATCTCTTCATAAGTCATATTATCTTCTGTTACTGGCCCATCTGAATAAACAAAATAGGTTTTAACATACTCTAGCTTAAGCTGGGTATTATTGCGAATTGTCAATTTACCCTTATTTCCTTCAGCAATCAGGATAATCACCATTAATAATAAAAAAACTGCTCCCGATATGCCCCATATCATTAATTTNTTTTTGCCAATATTACTTTCTTGGCTTTGGGCTTGTGTCTTATTTTTGATTTTCTTCATTTCAAATCATCCTCCAATGTCTTAACGTTTGTACATGAATATCCTTATAATATATGGAATAGATTAAATAATCAAGTCAATTTTTTCAATCTTCTACTTTTTATAGAGAAACATCATGGCTTATAAGCTTATATCAAGAGAAGGGGTAGGTTAAATAGTTTAAAAATTATGCAAAAAGATGTTGTAAAACAATAGCTTTACAACATCCTTTTATATAAATCAAAATAATATTTTTAAAAATACTATCTTTGTACTCTACCAGAAGCATCTCCAGCAACTAAAGTTTCTACATCTGCTCTAGTAACCAAATTGAAGTCGCCAGGAATTGTTTGCTTTAATGCAGAAGCAGCGACACCAAATTCTAAAGCGTCCTTCATATTTTTATTGTCTAATAAACCGCAAATTACACCAGCAGCGAAAGAGTCACCGCCACCTACACGGTCTACGATACGGATATCATATTTTCTAGAATGGTAGAACTCTTTACCATCATAAATACAAGCAGACCATCCGTTATCAGATGCAGAGTAGCTTTCTCTTAGAGAACTTACTACATATTTGAAGTTAAACTTCTTAACCATCTGTTCGAAGATATCTTTATATCCAGCTAATTCTAATTCACCTGTAGTAACGTCTGTATTACCTGGCTTAAATCCAAGTACTTTCTCAGCGTCCTCTTCATTACCGATACATACATCCACATACTGCATTAGGTTAGTCATAACTTTCTGAGCCTTCTCTGATGACCATAATTTCTTACGGTAGTTAAGGTCAACAGAAACAGTTAAATTATGACGTTTTGCTGCCTTTAATGCTTCCTCTGTTAAGATAGCTGCTTTATCGCTAATAGCAGGAGTAATTCCTGTAAAGTGGAACCAATCAGCTCCCTCAAATATTGCATCAAAATCAAAATCGCTTGGATCAGCTTCAGCGATAGCTGAATTAGCTCTATCATATACAACTGTTGATGCTCTCATGGAAGCACCAGTCTCTAAGAAGTAAATACCTAAACGATCTCCACCTCTTACTACATGATCACAATTTACATTGAATTTTCTTAAAGCTGCAACTGCACTTTCACCGATTGGGTTATTAGGTACTTTAGTAACAAAAGATGCATCATGTCCATAATTTGCTAAAGATACAGCTACATTAGCTTCACCACCACCATAGCATACATCAAAAGAATCAGCTTGTATAATCTTCTGATACCCTGGTGTAGATAAACGGAGCATAATTTCTCCCATAGTAATTACTTTTGCCATTATTATCTCTCCTTTGAAGTTATAAGTAACACAAAATATAATTAAATTTTATTTAAATCAATATATAGTATAAATGGGTTACCATCATTCGTCAAGATTGTTTTAATTTTCATTAAATCAATCTAGACTTTTTTATAAAATTTAAAATTATTTCTATATAATGTAATAAAACCAAGGATTAAATTAAATATAGCCAGTAAAAAGGTCAATAAAATATTAACATTCAATAATGGGTTAGCAAGTAAATTAGATATACATAAGATTATTGCAATACAAGAAAAACTTGCAAATATCAATCCATGTAGAAAATTTTTAAATTTATGGCATCGTCTCTTCATATATTCACTTCCTTAATAATATAAAATAATTCCCTATATTATTAAAACGAAATGAATGAGGATTTAGTTTCATTTTAATATTAATTTTATATTAAATTTGTGTTAAAATATCTACATATATTTACTGGTATTTTAACTTTCTTATATTATTTACTTATTGGGCTTAAATTCTACAGCCAACTTCTTGCCAAATTCTTTACAAGTTTCAATGGCATCCTTATCCGGTACCCACATATTTTTTATGCCTTCATCTACCAATTTAAATCCTGCTTCCTCTAAATCTGCATTAAGTAATTTGACAGCTTCTCCTCCCCAGCCATAACTACCAAAGGTTGCAGCATATTTATCTTGGAATCTAAGTCCCTTAACCATCTCTAGTAGACCTCCTAGGGAATGGAGATAACGATTATTAACAGTAGGTGAACCTACAACAATTCCTTTAGATTTGAATATCTCTGTTATAATATCATTCTTGTCTTCTTTGGCAGCATTTATAAGCTTAACTCTAACCTGGGAATCAACTTCTTGAATACCTGCAGCAATGGCTTCCGCCATGGTTCTAGTAGAGTTCCACATGGTATCATAGATAATGGTTATTTGGTTTTCTTGGTAATTGTCAGCCCATTCTAGATATTTCTCAATAATTTGAGCCGGATTATCCTTCCAGATAACACCATGGCTGGTGCAGATTAAATCTACAGGAAGATTAAAGCTTAATACCTCATGGATTTTCTTGATAACTAATTTACTATAAGGAGTTAGAATATTGGCATAGTATTTAATAGCTTCTTCAAAAAGTTCACAATTATCTACTGCATCATTGTAGAGAGATTCGGTAGCATAATGCTGACCAAAGGCATCATTACTAAATAATATATTTTCTCCTGTCATATAAGTCATCATACTATCAGGCCAATGTAGCATAGGAGCTTCAACAAAAACCAATTTAGATTCGCCAATATCTAAAGTTTCTCCAGTTTTAACGGTTACAAAATTCCAGTCCTTATGATAATGGCCTTTCATTATCTTAGCCCCATTGGCTGTACAATAGATTGGTGTATCTGGTATCTCTCTCATTAACTCAACAAAGGCACCGCTATGGTCAACCTCACTATGATTACATATAATATAGTCAATATCTTTAAGATCAATTTCTTCTTTCAAATTCTTTACAAACTCTTTATCAAAAGGAGTCCATACAGTATCGATTAACACATTCTTTTTGTCACGAATTAGGTATGAATTATAGGAACTGCCTTTCATAGTAGAATATTCATCTCCATGGAAAGTCTTTAACTCCCAATCAACTTTACCAACCCAAGTTACCTTATTTGTTATTTTCTTAGACATCTTAGACATATGAATACCTCCATCGTATGTGTATTAGTTTTATTTTGTTTCTTTTATGGTATTAGTATACCTATTTTTATCAAAAGATAATTTGACCATGGTCAAATATCTTAAAGATTTATTTTATCTATAAAAACAAAAGACTGTTATTTCCTTATGCGAAAATCTAACAGTCTTTACCTTGCCCTACTATACTATGACAATTACATGAATTACCCATATAAGGATAATGTATAAAGTAATTATATTGAAGTGTATCCATATTCTTTGCTCATGTATAGTATAACATACTCTAAAGATATATTCAATCATTTGGTAATATCCAGCAGATAATTACTCTCCTATCATATTCATCCATAGATTAAGTATTTGCCTAAAGCAGAATTTAAAATCAATTTTTTCTACAGAATTATCAGCATAGATAGGTAAGATATAATAAAGTTTATCATCTATATAGTAATGGGCGTGACCTATTATACTATTAGCTTCTATTGGGGCTTCCACATAATCAGGAAGTTCATATTCAACACTTACTACCTCGTCCTTTCTTATTAACATAGTAAGATCACCGGTTAGTGATAGTGGTAGATACCTTTCTTGACCATTCTTAACCTGGATAGGTTCAAAGGTCACTGGCTTGAATATTTGCTTAACTTCATAATTTTCTAGACCATAATTCATTAGGTTTTTAGTATCTGTCCATTTGAGATTCTTATTTGGGGGCCAGCCGCATCCTAATACTACTGAAATTAAGGTTCTATCCGNCCTCTTAACCGCACCAACAAAGCAATAACCAGCTCTACCAGTAAATCCTGTCTTTACTCCTATGGCACCATCCATCATATATAGAAAACGATTTTTGTTACTAACTGTAAAACTTCTTTTATTATTAATTTCTTTAAAAGAGTGGGTCTGGGCATTGGTTATCTTAATAAATCTTTCATTTTTAATGGCATAGCTGGCGATAACAGCCAGATCCCTTGCTGTCGTATAATGCTGCTCCGCATCTAAACCACTGGGAGTTACAAAATTAGTATCATCGCAGCCCAAAAGCCTTGCTTTATCATTCATCATAACTGCAAAATCTTCTACAGAACCTCCTATATGTTCAGCAATGGCAACTGCCACATCATTATGACTTTCCAGCATTAAAGAATATAATAAATCTCCTAGATAATATTGTTCTCCAGCTTTAACATTTAACTGTACATCAGGCATACTAGCTGCATAACTAGATACGGTTACCACTTCGTCTAAATTACCTTTCTCTAGGGCCACTATACATGTCATAATCTTAGTTGTACTGGCATTGGGCATTCTATTATAACCATTTTCCTCATATAGGACACGATTGTTTGATGCATCAAGTAAAAGAGCTGACAGGGCCCTTAAACGCAGATCTTTTACTTCCTCTGCCTGGCTAGGCATTTTACTGCTGTCATTATCATCATTTTCTAAATCAATGATTTTTTGATATTCCTCTTCCCCTTCCAAGGCCTTAAGATTCTCTTCCTTTACTTTCTCTTGCAGGCTCTTCTCAACCTGAAAACCAGAACGAAGAAGAACATCATCTGTATATCTTTTTAATGCCTTAAATTCAATTAATGAAGTAAGAGCAAGAAGTGCAATTAAAGGAAGTACTTTCAACTTATTTTTCATCAATGTTATCTCATCCTATAAACATACTTAATTTAATTTATTAAGAAAATAAAAGATTATTCATATAATAGACAAATAGAATAAATCAAATTAGCTTTACTATTATTTATGTGGCATGTATAATTTATTTAACATCCTAATGATTTCCTCTAGTTAAATTGATTAGTTTATGGTGAATGGAGTTAGTAAATTTATGGATAAAGAAGATAATAATAAAAAGAAAAACTTATATAAAGCTATGCAGATTATATTATGTATAGCCTCTATAATATTTTTGACTTTATTTGTCAATGAACTATTTATTCAACCCTTTAGGTCTAAAAAAGCAATGAATAAAATTCAGGATCTCTACCAAAATCCCGCATTAATCATATCTCCTAAGCCAGAAAAAACCTCATACATAGCAGAAGAAACCTCTCCTATACTAGAAGCAACCCGTCCTAGCCCTACTTTAAATAAAGGTAGTGACAGGTCCTCGGATGAGACCTTAACTTCTGATGAGATTGATATACATGAAAATTCTCTACAAGAAAGCTCTAATAAATCTCCTGATATAGCTACGGAAGTGGATACCTTAGGCAGGTTAATAGAATTTCAAGAATTATTAAAAATCAATGAGGATATTAAAGGCTGGATATCCATTGAGGGTACATATATTAACTATCCTGTATTGCAGTCCTCTACTGATGATCCAGAATATTATCTATACAGAAATTTCTTTAAGGAAAATGATAAGGCAGGCAGTATATTCCTTGATATAAAATCTTCTGTGGAGGATAATTCCAAGCATCTGATACTCCATGGCCATAATATGCATACCACAGACAGCATGTTCCATGCCCTTATGGAGTATAAAAAATCATCTTTTTATCATGACCATCCAATTATAAAATTTGACACCATATACGAGAAAGCTCAATGGAAGATATTTTCCATATTTGTTACCAATGGAACATCTCTATGGGAACCCCTTTTTGATTATACCCGTACTGACTTTGAAAATGATTCAGATTTTATGAATTTCGTCTATCAATTAAGATTGCGTTCCCTTTATAATATAGATTCAGTTGATGTTAATGAGAAGGATCAATTACTAACCCTCTCTACCTGTTCCTATGAATTAAATAATTATCGAACGGTTATAGTGGCCCGTAAAATCAGGGAAGGTGAAGAAATAACCGTTGATCTTGATACTGTAACGATAAACCCTAATCCCCTCTACCCAAAAAGCTGGTATGATTATTATGGTGGCAAAGCACCTAGCTTTACCAGCTTTGAAGAAGCCTTAGAAAACGGGGAGATTAATTGGTATAGTGGGAATTAAGTCAAAGAAAACCCAGGATTATGTTTTAACACTAATCCTGAGCTTTATAGTAGTAAGTTTTGTTAATATTATAATTAGGTCTTTATAGCCTGCTTTTAAAATCTTCATAAGAAAATTCTTTAATCTTCTCCATCTTACCCTCTTTTGTGAATAGATATATAGATGGTAGATTAATACCATTAAAGGTATTATTCTTAACCATGGTGTAGATGGCCATATCACAGAACACTAACCTATCTCCAACTTTCAAAGGTTCTGTAAATGAGTAATCTCCAATAATATCTCCGGCCAGACATGTGGGACCTCCTAAGCGATAGGTATAAGCTTTCTCCTTAGGATTGCCAGCACCTATTATATTGGGGCGATATGGCATCTCTATAACGTCTGGCATATGACAGGCTGCCGAAGTATCCATAATTGCCAGTTCCATACCATTTTCCAGCAGGTCCAGCACACTGCTTACCAGATATCCAGCATTAAGAGCAATGGCTTCCCCTGGTTCTAAATACACCTGAACACCATATTCGTCTTTTACATGATTGATGCAATCTATTAAGATTTCTAAATCATAATCCTTCCTTGTTATATGATGTCCGCCACCAAAGTTAATCCATTTCATCTTATAAAGATAAGGAGCGAATCTCTTCTCTACCACTTCCAGAGTCCGCTTAAGCACGTCAGAGTTCTGTTCGCACATTGTATGAAAATGCAGACCTTCTATTCCATCTAAGTCAACATCTTTAAGTTTAGATATGGTTATGCCAAATCTAGAATTGGCTGAACAAGGATTATAGATAGCCGTTTCAATCTCTGAATATTCAGGATTGATGCGAAGGCCACAGGATATCTTTTTATTGTAATTGCTTACCCTATCTTTATATTTCAGCCATTGCCCTTGAGAATTAAATACAATGTGATCGCACAGTGACATAATCTCAGCAAATTCATCCTCCCTATAGGCCGGTGAGAATATATGGACTTCTTTTCCCATCTCCTCATAACCTAACCGAGCCTCAAACAGGGAACTGGCCGTTGTGCCGCTGAGATATTTCCCAATTAAAGGATAGGTAGAGTACATAGAATATGCTTTCTGAGCCAGCAATATCTCACACCCAGTTCTATCCATTACATCCTTTAATATCTTAAGATTATCTTCTAGTAACTCTTCCACTACCACATATGACGGTGTTGGAAGCATACTAAAATCAATGTTTATAACGATACACCACCTCTCCTTATTCCACCATATCTGGATTAAAGTTTTCCTGCCAAGGCAGTCCAAATTTGCTTAACTCCTCCATAAACGGATCCGGATCAAACTCTTCAACATTATACACCCCTGGCTTCTTCCACTTACCTGTTAGTACCATGGCTGCTCCAATCATGGCAGGGACACCGGTGGTATAAGAGATAGCTTGGGAGCCAACTTCTTGATAGCACTCCTGATGGTCACAAACATTATATAGATAATAGCGCTTCTCCTTGCCATCTTTTAATCCGGTAAAAATACATCCTATATTGGTTTTACCTTTGGTTCTGGGACCTAAGGATGCTGGATCTGGCAATACTGCCTTAAGAAATTGTAGTGGTACAATCCTATGCCCTTCAAAATCAATGGGTTCTATAGAAGTCATACCTACATTCTCTAGTACCTTAAGATGGGTCAGATAATTCTGGGAAAATGTCATAAAGAAACGAATCCTCTTAACTCCAGGGATGTTGATTGCCAGGGATTCCAGTTCCTCATGATACAGTAAGTACATATCCTTCTCACCTATTTCAGGAAAATTATATACCCTCTTAATCTCCATAGGCTCTGTCTCTACAAATTGACCATTCTCATAATATCTACCTTTGGCAGTAACCTCCCTGATGTTAATCTCAGGATTGAAATTGGTAGCAAAGGGATATCCATGGTCTCCTGCATTGGCATCTAGTATGTCGATGCTATGTATTTCATCAAAATGATGTTTTAGCGCATAGGCAGAGAATATACCTGTTACCCCGGGATCAAAACCACATCCAAGAACTGCTGTTATTCCTGCTTCTTTAAACTTCTCCTTATATGCCCATTGCCATTTGTACTCAAACTTGGCAGTATCNGGTGGCTCATAATTAGCAGTATCCAGATAATCCACCTTGGTGGCCAGGCAAGCATCCATTATAGTAAGGTCCTGATATGGTAGGGCCACATTAATTACTATATCTGGCTTAACCTTCTCTATTAAGGCAATAAGTTCTTGAGTATTATCAGCGTCCACCTGGGCAGTTGTTACCTTAGTTTTGCCCCCTTGAAGCCTATCTTTTAATGCCTCACACTTAGATAAGGTTCTACTGGCTATGCAAATCTCCTCAAAGACATCTGAATTCTGACAACACTTATGGGCCACCACTCCGGCTACACCGCCAGCACCAATAATTAACGCTTTTCCCATAGAAAAACCTCCTTATATATATAAATTAATTTCGAACAAATATCATAACTGGGCAATCATAACTATCCCTACATCTGCAGTAATATCTCCCTTAACAACTTACAAGCCAAAGCTGTGGATGCACCGCTTTGATCATAAATTGGAGACAGCTCATTGATATCAGCCCCAATTATATTTAACTTAAAGACCTCTGATAAAGCTAAAAGTAAGTCATTAAAACTAACGCCCCCAGCTTCTGGTGTTCCAGTGCCTGGAAATATTCCTGGATCTAAAACGTCCAAATCAATAGTTAAGTAGACAGGTTTACCTTTTAGTAATTTCACTGCTTCTTTAAGATTATCAAAGTTAAACTTCTGCATCTTAACATGGTTTCTAGCCCAGAGAAATTCTTCCCTGTCACCGCTACGTATACCGAACTGGTAAATCCTATTATCTCCCATAAGCTCCCAGCATCTACGGATAACACAGGCATGGGATAACTTCTCCCCCAAATATTCATCCCGCAAATCTGCATGGGCATCAAAATGTATCATATATAAATCTGGGAAATGCTTGACTGCAGCTCTTATACTACCTAAGGTTACCAAATGTTCTCCTCCAATCATAAGGGGTTTCTTACCAACCTTAAGTATCTTAGCAGTCATATCTTCTATATCCTCTAGCACCCTAATCGGATTTCCAAAGCATAAGTCCAAATCCCCAGCATCAAAAATCCTTCTATCTGTCAAGTCTTTGTCCAGATAAGGGCTATAGGTCTCTATACCATAACTTTCGTTTCGTATTGCAGAACTGGCAAATCTTGTCCCAGGTCTATAGGATGTAGTACCATCAAAGGGAGCACCAAATATGACAATATCACTTTCTTCATAATAGCTGTCACAGGCAATAAAGGTATGAATATTTTTATCAGGCATATGATCCCTCAATTCTTATTAAGATAATAATAAAACTTTAATCGATTTTAAAAGGGTCTCCATACTCCAACTGCTCTATAATATAGTTGGGTAAGGCAAAGGCTCCTTTATGGAGCTTTGTATTATAATACTTAGTCCTCAGTCCAATATTATTCCACTGCTCTTCCCTTAAATCTTTGATAGGATGGAACTTCTTAGATGAAAATCCAAACAGCCAATGCCCTGATGGATATGTGGGTATATGGGCTTGATAAATATTGGCAATGGGAAAGGTAGATTTAAGTCTTATATGGGTTCGTATAACCTCATCAACATAGGAATCATAATATGTACTTTCATGTTGATTAACCATTATACCTTCCTTATTTAAAGCATTATAGCAGTTGCCATAGAACTCTTTAGTAAATAAGCCCTCTCCTGGACCAAATGGATCCGTGGAATCTACAACTATCAAATCATACTCCTTGACTTTTTTCCGAACAAATTTAAGCCCATCCTCGTAATAGATATGAACCCTAGGGTCATCCAAACAGCAGGTGGTTTCAGGAAAGTACTCTTTACAAACTTCCACCACCATAGGATCTATTTCAACCATGTCTATAGTTTCAATGGATTTATACCTAGATAATTCACGAAGCGTACCCCCATCCCCTGCACCTATTACCAGCACTTTTTTAATATCTGGATTAACTGCCATGGGTATATGAACAATCATCTCATGGTAGATAAACTCATCCTTTTCTGTAAGCATTATATAGCCATCAAGCACGAGAATACGGCCAAATTCATAGGTATCTAAAACTGATATATGCTGGAAATCACTTTGTTTATTATATAGTTCTTGCTTGATTTTAATATTAAAGGTTACTGAGTCTGTATGCTTTTCTGAAAACCATAAATCCAAATTAATGACCTCCATTCTCCACGATATCTATAAAATTAACTTCCATATCCCTTGGACCTGTTAAAACACTTCCTTTATCCTTGGCAAATTTAATATATTCAATTACCTCCCTGCTTATCCTTTCACCAGGAGCCAGTATTGGAATACCTGGAGGATAACACATAACAAATTCACCAGAAATTTTATTCAATGCATCTTCTATACTTACTGATTTCTTATCACTATAAAACGCCCTTTGAGGAGTGAGTATAACCTCTGGTTTTATGTATTCGGTACTTAGTAAATCTGATTTATCTTTACCATAGATACGTTTTATTTCTGAGAGGGAACTGATCAATCTCTCAATCTCAAAAGCCCTATCCCCTGCAGAAACAATGGCAAGAATATTGCCAATATCCCCAAATTCAATCTGTATATTATATTCATCCCGCAGTATATCATAGACTTCGATACCAGCCAGTCCTATGGCTCTAGTATGGATTGACAACTTAGTTCTATCAAAATTAAAAACCGTATCTCCATTGATTAATTCTGAGGAAAAGGCATAATAGCCACCCAGCTTATTAATCTCCTCTCTGGCATATTCTGCCAGCTCAATTGTTTTCATAACTATTTCACTTCCATGAAGAACCATGTGTTTTCTTGCTATATCCAAGGAAGACATAAGTAAATAAGAGCCACTGGTGGTTTGGGTTAAATTAATAACTTGCCTCACATAACTAGGGTCCATCTGCTGACCCACAAGTAAAAATGAACTTTGGGTTAAAGAACCACCGGTCTTATGCATGCTGGCAGCGGACATATCAGCTCCNGCTGCCATTGCACTTATTGGCAGTTGATCACTAAAGGTAAAATGTGCCCCATGGGCCTCATCCACTAATACCTTCATACCTCTACTATGGGCTATTTCAACAATTTTGGGTAAATTGGAACAGATCCCATAATAAGTAGGGTTATTAACAAAAATCCCTTTAGCTTCTGGATATTCATCCATAGCCTTTACTATTTCATCTATAGACATTCCTAAGGGAATACCTATCTCCTTATTAATTCCTGGATTAATGTAAATCGGGATAGCACCACAGACTACTAAAGCATTGATAGCACTTCGATGCACATTTCGGGGCATTATAATCTTATCCCCTGCTTTACACACTGCCATAATCATTGCCTGAACTGCAGATGTAGTTCCATTAATCATTAAAAATGCCCCCTTGGCTCCAAATGCTTCTGCTGCCAATTCTTCTGCTTCTTTAATCACAGATACTGGATGTATTAGGTTATCCAAGGGTTTCATGGAGTTTACATCAAACCTAAGGCATTCTACCCCTAAAAATTGTGTTAATTCCGGATTCCCCCTGCCTCCTTTATGGCCTGGGACATCAAAAGGAACAACACGGTTTTTCCTATGCCTAATTAAGGCTTCTGCAATGGGTGCCCGCTTCTGTCTATATTCCATAACTAATGACCATACCTTTCTTTAAAGATAATACTATTTACAGAACACAAATCTGGATGTAATTTATAGCCTAGATAAAATATTTAATAGATATTAATTCCACTAAATATCTCAATCATTTCTTTCCTAAGCCTATTACTAATCTCTAATCTCTGTTTAGGAGGCAACTCATATACGTCCGTATTAAAGAGATAGTTCTGTAGGTTTATTTCTTTTATTAGCATCTTAGTATGAAATATATTGGATTGATATACATTTACATCAATGGCATCGTATTTATTTAAGGTTTCTTTATCTATATAATCTTGGATAGAAGTTATATCATGGTCTATGAAGCATTTCCTTCCCAAGACATCTCTGGTAAAACCTCGCACTCTATAATCAATTGTAATTATGTCAGAATCAAAACTGCTTATTAAGTAATCTAAGGAATTTAAGGGTGATATCTCACCACAGGTTGAAACATCAATGTCTACTCGAAATGTAGAAATCGAGTTATCAGGGTGATGTTCAGGGAATGTATGAACCGTTACATGGCTTTTATCCAAATGGGCATGTAAGGTCTCCCTGGGTCCTAAGATGTTAATTCCCTGGTTACAAGATTTATCAATATGTTCAGGTGCAAAGGACCCTTCAGCAATAAGAATATTAACACTGGCCCCTTGAGGTTCATAATCCTGTTTTGAAATATTAAGGATATGGGCTCCAATCTGTTCAGTTACATTTACTAATATATTGGTTAATCGCTCTGAGTTATATTGCTCATCAATATAGGCAATATAATCCTTTTGTTCCCTCTCGCTCTTAGCATAACTAACATCATAGATATTAAAACTAAGTGTTTTTGTAAGGTTATTAAAGCCATATAATTTAAGCTTATTGTTCAACCCTAACATCACTACCTTTCCAATATATGATATTTATAAATTGTTTACCTTACGGAACTATGGCGCAAAGTGCGGTGAGCCTGTAGAGTCATAGACTAGTTTCGCTTGCCCATCCTGCACATAATGCCTGGAAGTCTTATTTATTGTATGGGAAAGTAGGAAGAATTTTCTATACAATAAATAATGCTTGCATCATTATACTTAAATACTGTATAACATGCAAGCATTATTTTTAATTTTTCTAAACTTCAAGTTTAGTATTACTGTTATTTATGGGTTGAAATTACTATAAACCCAAATTATATATCTAATTTTAACTGAACTTCTTCTTCTGCCTCCAGCTTAAAATCTTCAACTTTTTCAGGGTTCATAGCCGGAAGGGCTTCTAAAGATTGTAGGCCAAAACAACGTAAAAACTCTTCTGTTGTTCCAAATAGAAGGGGCCTTCCAGGGGCATCCATCCTTCCCATCTCACAAACCAGATTATATTCAATTAATTTGTTTACAGCATGGTCTGATTTGACACCACGAATTGCCTCGATCTGCTGTTTAGTAATCGGTTGCTTGTAAGCAATAATTGATAAGGTCTCTAATAAAACATCAGAAAGCACATGCTTTTTAGGAACATGGGTCACTTTGACTATAACATCATAAAGAGAAGGCTTAGTGCAAAGCTGAAATGCACCGTCCAGTTCGATTATATATATACCTCTATCCTCTTCTCTATACTTATCCATCATGTTATATATTATTTTTCTT
>JGI24708J26588_10001845_pt1 | contig 16437 bp, 17 predicted proteins | sample BioPla1DNA2_FD_26588 | JGI IMG/M metagenome (IMG submission 26588) | reverse complement strand
GAAGGCGAGCAGAAGCAGCCAAACGGATTTTTTCTCCAATTTCGGACGCAACCGACTGTAGATCTAGGGATATGGGACCAGAGGGCTTGGAAATAAAATCAACTGCACCTAACGAAAGTGCCTTGAGAGTAGTTTCCGAACCTTTAGCAGTTCTACTGCTCAACATGACTACTGGTAACGGCTTGGTAGCCATAATTTGGCGCAAAGTCTCTAATCCATCCATTACAGGCATTTCCACATCTAGCGTAACAACATCAACATCTAATCGTTGTAATTTTTCAAGAGCATCTTTACCATTGCGTGCATAACCTGCAACCTCGAGATCCGGCTCATCCTTTATAATCTGGATAATAAGTTTCCGCATAAATGCGCTATCATCAACTACTAGAACTCGAATAGGCATTAAAACGTCACCTCATATTTCTATGGCCTCTTTGCCTACAGCCGTAACAGCTACAATACCGCTTTCGATATAGAAGCGCATTTTACGGCCATAAGAGCCACCTACATCTTTGCCTATAATAGGGATACCGAAATGTTCTAATTCTGCAATTACGGCATGTGCGTTCTGTTCTCCAATGCTTGTACCATTTAAACTCAAATTAGAAAACAAATTGGCTCCTCCGGCTAATTTTGCCTCAAGCCTCGATTTTAAAGCCCCGAGATTTTCCGCTTCTTTAATCATCGCAATAATTCCCGTATCGGCATATTTCCCGGGCAAAGCATTCTTGTCGCTTGCCCTACTTTTTGGTAAAAAGATGTGACCCATTACACCCACTTTTACCGAATTATCGTACAGAGTAATTCCAATGCAAGAACCTAAACCAACTGTGGTTAAAATTCCCCCGACTTTTAACGAGTTGATTTGACCCATGTTAACGAATAATTCTTCCATTAGCCTTCCCCCAGACCGAGCAATACGGCAATTTTCTTAAAGTCGTCTTCATCTGGAAGAAAGATAATATTGCCTTCAANTGATTCTCCATCGGCATAAAATTCTGTACGAATAAGGGTCACTTCATTGATTACTTGTGCACCGGCCAGAACACTTTGCCAAATAGCACCGGCCATATCCACTGCTACTCCGGGCACGCTAGGAGCCATAAGTAGATCTGTCATTTTAGAAAGAGCGTTTAAGTAAGAGGTGATCATAATATTGCCAATTTCCTGCAATGCTGAAAGTGCCATATCATTAACCTCTCCACTATCATCTCCGGTTAAGAGCCGTACTAAGACCATGGCACTGTCTACGGGAAGAAGAAAAGCCATATGCCCCTTCACGTCTCCCGATACTACTATGAAAATACCAACCACCACTTGTTCCAGACTTTCAACAAAACGAGCTGCTTCTTCAAAGTGCAATAAGCGAGCCTCAGGAACAACTAGCTGAAATAGCTTACCGCTAAGCATCTGGGATAATGCGGTAGTTGCATGTCCTGTTCCGATATTTGCCAATTCTTTTAAAAAATCCAATTTTGCCTCTTGCATTATCGCACCCCCTACGACCCAANTTTTCGTAAGGATTCTACTACCCTTTCAGCATCAAATGGTTTCACTAAAAAATCTTTAGCACCNGCACTTAAAGCTTCTATAACCATGGGCTTTTGACCCATAGCGCTACATACAATTATTTTAGCATCAGAGTCTATTTTCATGATTTCTTTAATGGCGGTGATCCCATCCATCTTCGGCATAGTAATATCCATTGTAACTAGATCCGGTTGCAATTCCTTATATAATGCAACGGCTTCCTCTCCATCCCCCGCCTCACCCACAACTGAATAGCCATTTTTCTCAATTACATTCCTCAACGTCATCCGCATAAAAGCGGTATCATCTGTAATCAATACTGTTTTGGACATTTGTTCATCTCCTATCTTATAAGCGTACTATTGTCTAAAATAAGCGCTACTTTACCATTGCCAAGCACAGTGGCCCCTGCAATACCTTGAATATCCTTACCGATACCACTTAGGGATTTAATCACTATTTCTTGCTGACCAATCAGATCTTCCACAATAAATCCGGCTTTTTGACCGCGCATTTCAACAATTATAACCGGGAAAGGTCCAGGTGAATCCAAACGATTAAATCCTAAACTTTCGGCTAAGTCGTAAAGAGGCAAGACTTCGTTTCTTAGCATTATGACTGCTTTTTGTTGAACTGTTTTAATTTGATTCTTTTCAACTTGGATATTCTCCCGTACCGCTTGAATGGGAATTGCCAGGGTTTCTCCGTCAACGACCACTAAAAGCGCCTTAATTATTGCTAATGTTAAAGGTAATTTGATCACAGTACGCGTAGAGTGTCCCGGTTCAGACTCTANTTCGATAGTACCACTTAGTGATTCAACAGTTGTTTTTACTGCATCTAGTCCAACCCCCCTGCCAGAAAGGTCAGTGACTTCGATGGCAGTACTGAATCCAGGGTGAAATAAAAGTTCCGCANCTTCTTCCACCGATAGACTTCCGTTGTCTTCGGCAATTAAACCGCGTTCAATACCTTTTTGTCTAATTTTCTCAATGTTAAGGCCTTGTCCATCATCGGCTATTTCAATTAAAATATGGCTTCCCTCATGACGTGCCTCCAGGCGAATTGTTCCCATCGCCGGCTTTCCTTTAGCAATACGTTCNGAAGCAGTTTCGAGCCCGTGATCAATTGAATTTCTTATCAAATGAACTAAGGGATCGCCGATTTGATTTACGATGGAACGATCTAACTCGGTCATCTCTCCGAAGACCTCAAGATTAATCTCTTTTCCACTACTTTGTGCCAAGTCCCTAACCATTCGAGGGAAACGATCAAACACTTGCTTAATGGGAACCATACGTAAACTCATGGCGGCATACTGAAGTTCGGTTGTGACCCGATCTAATTGNGCCAGTGCCGTTTTTTGAACNGAATCATCACCTTCAATTGTCATCTCAACCACTTGCGTCCTACTGATAACCAACTCTCCCACGAGATTAATGAGCTTATCTAGTCGCTCTGTTTCAACTCTTACAAGAGTTTCAGTTCTGGAAGGGCGCGAAGCTGTACGAGTTTTCTTTGAAGAAACTTCTTTAGATTTTACTGTCATATCCGGTTGACCATTTGCAACTATCACTTCTTCCTCAATCTTTTCGGATAAGTCAGTCTCTCTAATCTCCACATTAGCTATCTCCGGAATATTTTCCACAAGTTGCTTAATATCATCTCTTTTTTCCTTAGTCAGTACTATGAGACCGAAAGTAAGATCGAATTTTTCATCATCTAGGTCTTGGGCTGAAGGGTTNCTTTGAATGATAGTGCTTACATCCTCTAAAGCCTGAAAAATCGTATATACACGAACAGATTTCAAAATTGTGTTATCTCTTAAACTAACAATAATTGTATAAGCACTAAAACCTTGACTTATACCTTGCTTAATCGTTTCTCTATTAAACTCGTCTAAGTCAACTGCAACTTGATTTTCTGATTTTTCAGAAAAAGGCATTGATATAATCGATTCTTGGGTTGTTAGTGCCTCAAGTGTGGCAATCTGCTGTTTATATGGACTAATTTTCCCTTCACTAATTGTCTCTTCTAAGAGCACTTCTAAAGTATCCAATGACCCAAATAAAACATTAATAACTTCTGGAGTTGGTTCCAATTCTTGTGTTCGCAAAAGGTCCAAAACACTTTCCATTTCATGAGTGAATTCGGCTAGTTCGTCGAATCCCATGGTTCCGGCCATCCCTTTTAAACTATGTGCCGCCCGAAACATTTCATCAACGGTGGCTATATCATCGGTGTTTTGCTCGAAACTGAGCAGGTCTTCATTTAGAGACTGTAAATAGTCGCGAGCTTCAGCTACAAATACTTCTTTAAATGCATTGATATCCATGGACTTCCCCCTTCAGAAATTACCTGACACTTACAATGCGATCTTTCTGTGTGGCAATTTCGGTAATTCGCACGCCGAACTGTTCACCTACAACAACTACTTCTCCTCGAGCAATGAGAGTATCATTAGCAAATAATTCAATGGGCTCACCATGTAAAGATTCTAATTCCATAATATGCCCGGGACCTAAACGTAAAATATTATCTATGGACATACGTGTGCGACCTAAAACTGCCCGAACTTGAACGGGAATATCTCGAATTAGGTCAACGTTAACATTGCCTAAATCCATTTGTGAAACAAATTGTGGTTGCGGAGCCGGTTCTGCTCCCTCCATACTTTGCTCTCTTAAATCTCCCCATTCCACTTTTTCTTCTTCAATTGGTGTTGGCTCAACCTCTGGAGCAGCTGTAACACTTTCAGCTTGTGCATCCTCGGGCAACAAACGAGCGGCCATTTCTTTTGCGAAGTCCAATTGAATAATTTGTAGAATGGTACTATCAACAAGATTCTCTATTTCCATGCGAAATGATACAATTACAACTTCGTTCTTTTCAGTAATTTGATCACTCAAGGAATCCTTACCCAAATCCCTGCGGCTTGTATCCGGTGGAGATATATCAATTAGTTGTCCGAACAAATTAGACATTGCAGTGGAAGCCGAACCCATCATCATGTTCATTGCTTCAGTTACTGCACTGAGATAAATCTCATCTAGGGTATCCGGTACGTTTGTACCGTCTTCGCCCATCATCAAATTTCCTATTACGAGTGCATCTTGCTCCCGGATGACTAAAATGTTTGAACCCTGTAATCCCTCTATATAACCAACCCTTACAACGATGCAGGGTACAGGATAAGATTCTGCAACTTTTCCGGGAGTACTCATGAACACCCTCGGTACAGTTATTCGCACTTTACGGCTTACTAATGAGCTCAAAGCGGTGGCAGCTGAACCCATAGATATGTTGCCGATTTCGGAAAGTGTGTCTTGTTCTATTGATGACAAATAATCATCAATATTAAGTTCATCGGTGGATATATCTTGTTCAAAATCTTGGTCCGTTTTTGGCGCTTGTTGACTTAGAAGGGCATCCAGTTCTTCCTGAGTCATCATTTCATCACTCACTTGAGTTTCCCCCTTCTCCGTTAATCTCGTTATCATTGTCACATACCGTTGTAATTACTACACCTAATCGTGAACCTAACCTGCCGGCCGTTCCCTTAAATTTAGTCATGGAACCGATTTTAATGTCTAAAGTTTCATTCTTCTTTTTATTTAACGGAATGACATCACCTTCGGATAAACCCAAAAGATCCTCAACTGCTACGGTTGTTCTGCCCAATTCGACTTCAACGGGAATGATAGCCGTTCTAACCTTATGTTTTAGATAATCAATTCGTTTAGGATCGGGCTGATGTAATGATTCAAATAACCGGATTTGCGTCAAGTCTTTCATAATCGGCTCTAAAGTTCTGTGTGGCAAACAAATACTAATCATTTCATTTATAGGTCCAAATTCAAATCGCATGGTAATTACAGCAATAACATCTCGATCCGATGCGAGTTGCAAGAATTGCGGATTGTTTTCCATATAATCAAGCTGAAAATTCAATTCGGTTACTTCTTGCCATGCATCTCCTAAAAATGAAGAAAACACATTTATTACTTGACGTTTCAAAACTGCTNTTTCTATATCTGTTAGTCCACCTGTTCTATCTATGGGCTCACCATCACCTCCGCAGAGGCGATCGTGCAACAAAAATGCAATATCAGGTGTCATCTGCATAATTGCATATCCTTCCAACGGAAGAACTTTAAAGATACTAAGGACAGATGGGTTAGGCAAAGATGTTACAAAGTCTCCAAAAAGCAGTTGCTCAATTGATTGCACCCTAAGTTCTACTCTATTCCGAAGTTTGGCAGACATAAACCCAGAATAAGTTCGGCAAAACTGCTCGTGAATTCTTTGCAATGCACGAAAGTGATCTTTAGAAAATTTGTTAGGTCTACTAAAATCATAAATTTGCTCGTCATCACCGAACATCTCTTCTTTAAGATCCTGATCTGGTTCCGAAGCAGCACTAATAAGCATATCAATTTCATCTTGCGTTAAAATGTCTTGCAACTAACCCACCTCCTACGTGAATAACTTGAATAGAGGGGGAACCCTCTAATTTATATCGGATATTATTTTGAAGTTNTTAAGCAAACCACTCTATTCAGTGACAGCAACGTCGTCGATGGTTAGGCTCTCGAGTTGGATTTGTTCCTCGCTCGTTAGAATCTTATCAACTTCTAACAGAATCAATAACCGATCTTCAAACTTACCGACACCTGCTAGGTAATCTGCTTGTAAACCAGCAACACTACTCGGTGGTGGTTCAATTGCATTTTCCGAAATTCTAAGTGTCTCAGTGACAGCATCAACAATAAANCCCACCATACTATCATTAACCTCGAGAATAATAATGCGGGTATCGGCCGTGTCCTCTTGGGCCTCAATTCCGAAACGTTTTCTTAAGCAGATCACGGGAATAACTTCACCCCTAAGATTGGTAACGCCTTCAATATAGTCATCGACATGAGGAAGCTTAGTAATATGCCTANGTTTAACGATTTCTCGAACATCAGTGATGCCCACACCAAACTCTTCGGTGTGTAAACGAAATACAACAATTTGTCTCTCTTCCACAAAGATCCTCCTTCCATGAAGACTGCATTTTGCTAAACTAATTCGCCTTGATGCAGGTCATTTCCTTCTAATACTTCCATGTTTTATCATGATTTATTAATGTTCCGATTGATAATATATATCTCTAATTTATCTATCGGCGATATCAAGAGTTTGCTTTAAAAGGTAAAAAAACTGCTTAGTAAAAACACCAATCATCAACTGATTGGTGTTTCCATAAATTTCAATTATTAAAATTGTCCATCTAGCAGAGAACAGTTCATTATTAACACGAGGTTTGGTTCTTAGTTACTACTTGATCCAACTACCGTCTCCTTGTTTATCATAAGTACCTTTACCATGTTCTTGATATGATTGTATTAAGCTATCATCAAAGCTACTTTGATCTAGTTCAGCATTATCACCAATCTGAGTTTTTNTAAGATAATAATTTCTGTAAAAGGCTTCAAAAAAGATTTTGATATTCGCCGGTAGTATCACTTCTGCCAACTCATTATATGCGAATGCTTTTTCCCCGATTAAGGTTACACTATCGGGAATCTCTACTAATGTTGGTTGATTTGCACGAAATGCATTTGCTTATAGTCCGGTTACGCCAAAGGGTATATCAACAGATTTTAAATTTTTCCCTAAAAATGCCTCTGGGCCAATCACTTCNACATCATTAATCTTGGCCGGTATTATTACATATTCACCGCCTGTAGTATTATATGCCGTGATGGTGCCAGTGTGCGGATCAAACGTGAAAGGTAACCATTTAGCATAAAGATCAATGTTCCCGGAACTCCCGTACTTTATTTCTGTGACTTTTTCTGTGAATTCGCCATCAGCAAACCAGCCGTCAAACAGCCAATGACTTTATTTCCCCTTATAATTCGCGAAATATAGTAGTTGATCCAAGTAAAGACTGCATAGTAAAGGCACCAATCATCACCTGATTGGTGCCTTCAATAAACTCTAAGTACTGAAATTGTCAACCTATTTGTATGGCTTGCGGAACAAGGCAACGATGCTACTAAAAACGATGGAAGCAGCAAGTCCCAGGCCGGTTATTTCAAATGCACCTGTGAACAAGCCTTCCCACCCTAGACGTTTAACCTCAGAAATCATTCCGCTGGTAATTGAACTTCCAAATCCTAAAACAGGAACCAAGGCACCGGCTCCGGCAAACTCTTGGAAAGGTTCATATATGCCCAATCCATTGAGTATGGCTCCCAAGCTCACAAGGCCTACTAAGATATATGCCGGAGGACATTCTGTATAGTCAAGAATTAGTTGCGATATGGCACAAATTGCGCCCCCGATCAAAAAAGCAATTAAATATTGCACATTAAGTCCTCCTTATCCTTCTATACTGATAGCATGGGCAACACAAGGAATACTATCTCCTTGTAATACGCTTAAGGAACTCAACATGGCTCCTGTGGCAATGACTAATGCTTTTTTTACTTTGCCGGAATTCAGTTTATTAAGTAAATAACCTAAAGTCATGACAGCAACGCATGCACTTCCACTTCCACCTGCACCAACTTGTTGATTTGTACCNTAAATTTGGNCACCTGCGTCCTCTAGACGCTCTAACCCAGAGTAGTTTTCTTGTTCCAAAAGGAGTTTTAGCATTTTANTTCCCTGTATGCCTAAATCACCTGTGAGAATCACATCGTAATAATCTAGACCTCTCCCCGTGTCAGTCAAATGTTGCTTTAGAGTTGAAAATGCAGCGGGAGCCATTGCGCTTCCTAAGTCATTTGCATCTTTNAATCCATAGTCAGTTATTGATCCAAAGGTGGCATCGATGATTCGTGGTCCTTCTCCATCTACACTGATTACGGCAGATGCTCCACCTGTAACCGTGTGTTGATTGGTTGNCACATGTTGAATATTAAGCTCTATGGGGTAACGGAATTGACGCTCAGCAGTTTGATAATGGCTTGCTGTTCCGATCAACACCTTTTGAGCAAACTCGCCTTGAATCAACATGCAACTTAAACCCAGTGCTTGACAAAAAGTTGAGCAGGCCCCATAAATCCCAAGAAACGGAATTGAATAGCCCCGAGCACTAAAGGCTGAAGTACCAATTTGATTTAAAAGATCACCAGCGATTAAAAACTGTATGTCTTCTGCTTTTAAATTATGGGATTGTAATGTCTTCTCAATGGCCATTTCCAATATTAAGCGTTCTGTCTTTTCAGGCGTATCTTGACCCAAAGATATATCTGGCATGATCTCCTGGAATGTCAGTGCATGTGGTCCTAAACCTTCTAATGGACCTACAATTGTGTAACTTGTGATTATACGGGGTTNTTTATCAAAGGTTACTGTTTTTTCACCTATCCTGTTCATTTCGAATTCACCTCTTTAGAACAAACCAAGAACAATTGATTTAATTAGAGCAACAAAAAACCCAGATAAAATACCGTAGACAATTACCGGACCTGCGATAATAAACATTTTAGAACCCATGCCAAGTATAGCACCTTCTCGTTTAAATTCCATAGCAGCCGAAGTCACAGTGTTTGCAAAACCTGTGATGGGAACTGCGGCACCGGCGCCTCCCAATTCCGCTATCTCATCATATACACCTAGACCGGTCAAAATTGTTCCCAATAAGATCATTGCAGCCAAAGTTACTGCAGAGGCTTCGGCCTTGGTTTGCTCTAATGCTGTCGCGATATCTAAGAAAACTTGACCCAANGCACAAATCGCTCCGCCGATGATAAAGGCCCAAAACATATTTTTGAAACTATTTCTAGTTGGTTTTTTCTTCTTAACAAGTTCCCGATATTGCTGTGCTTGCATTTTTTGCCTCCCTTCTGTGTATCCTTTTTATTATGCTGAAATTAGAAATAAATATACAAAAAGAGGCTTTAATCGCTAGTCATCTAGCGATCAGAGCCTCTAATTCTTAGCTTAGCGTAATATTCAGTTTTATTTGGGCATAAATCCTAGTACAGCACCTACTGCAGCTAAAGCAATGGCAATAAAGGACATGGTTTTAGCTGACTTCACTTTTTTCTCAGAANCTACCTGATATGAATCGAATTCATCTTCAATTTCCTTGATTCTTCTTTCAAGCCTTTGCTCACGAATCAACGCTGCATTTTCTTGTGCACTGGCATCGCTGCCAATTCTACGCTTAAAGTCNTCAAGTTCAATAACTTGGGCTTTGGTAGTTCGTAATTCGGCTTTAGTATTACTTAGCTCAGTCGTTAACTCAGTTCTCTTTTTAGTCTCCCATTGTAGCAGGACCGAAAGGTTATTTAGATCTTTTTCTAGATCGTGATTCTCTTGCTTAAGATTATCTATTTCTCGTGACATTTTACTATCGGTGTTCTGTAAAGTAGCAAAAACAGCATCCTTTTCACCCATCCAATTGGTCATATCATCAATGGCATTGCTGTGCTCTGTTAACTCTTTCTGTAATACTTCCACAGCAACAAGCATCTGACCTAATCTCTCTTCTTTCTCCTTTAAATCTCCGCTTTGTTGACCAACTTCTGTATTGATTGCACCAAACTGATTCTGCAAACCATTAACTCTTTCCCGCACTTCCTGAAGTTTTTCCTCTAAATTAACTTGGGCACTTACAACGCGACTAAGGCGCTCCTCCGAAGCGATGGCGTTCTGTTTTGCTTGCTGAAGATCTTCTCTGAATCTGGCTTCACTAGCATACCATCTAGCCAAATTCTGTTCGAAGTCCAATGATAACTCTCTAACCACACTTAGGTCTCCAGTGGAACCTCGCAAACGNCCAACTTCAATATCGTCTAAAAGGCGTGCAACGACACTTGCTAAAGTATATCTATCAACAGCTCTACTACCTTGAAATGTACCGTCTTCAAAAAACGTTAGATACCCCTCGTTAACAACAGTATTTACGGAATGATATGCCCAATGATCCACAGCCACATCCGTAATTTTGGCCGAAGCAACTACCGGTCCTAACATATTAAGTAACATCACCATTACTACACCATAGACAATTCTCTTCTTACTCACTTAGTTAACCTCCTCACCGAGCTTGTTCGATTCTAAATTTTTGATGTTCAACCTTTATATCTGTGGAGTAATGAACCCCATCTGATGTATATAGTTTAACATCCTTAATCTTAATTTCGGGGTCACCGGCCTTCTTGGCATAAAAATGGATCGTAACTAAAGTTCCATAAGCAAGATTAAGGGAATTATTTGGTCCCCTATCTCCTTTTAGACCAATGAGCTCACCGGTGGAATTATAGACAGAAGGCATTTTCCAAACTACTTCCCTACTTAAATCGTCTATAAAAAGCGAACCTCTCGAAATGTCAAGCGTTTTACCTACAACCTCTAAATAATCGCTATCAAAGTTTAAATCTAAGTCTGCTCCAAAAAAGTCAGGAATATTAGTAGCCCAAACCGATACGGAAAAGTAGTCCCCTTCCCGAATCTGGTTAGAACCACCTTTTACGGGGGCCCCGACCCAAACCTTCGGTTTAAGCTCAGGCACAATTATAAAACAATTCCGTCCACTTTGCGAACTATTTCCAGTCTTTAACGAATAGGCAAGTGTCCCTGAAGCCCCGATTTTAGGTTTGAGTAACCAACTAAACGCTACTTCTTCACCTGGTTCGATTGTTCCCGTAAACTTCGTGGCACTTTGTCCCTGTACCAATTCTAATCCATAGGGAATTAAGATTTCGAACGAATTGCCATATGAAGCCGTTCCACCATCATTGCGAACAACCGCCTTTGCTTCGAATGTTGACGGATTGTATTTTTCATCGCGAATCCTCAACTCAGGCGGTCCGCTAAACATATAATTAACTTTTGCAGGACTTAAAACATTGATCTGGCGTCTTGCTTTGTTAGGCTCACTATTTATAGAAGTGACCTCTACTTCGAAGGTTAAAACACCATCTTTGGCATTCTTTGCTCGAACTTGCCAACTAGTTTGTGTTGTCTCTTGAACATCAAGATCACCAAGCTTTATCTGAGCCGGACTATTTACTAATTCTAGTCCATCAGGCAAGTTAATTTTAGCTTCTACCCCTCGCGCCATGCCTTTTCCGTCATTTTGTACGTATGCAATAACAGAGAAAGAATCATCCTTATCAGGATCAGATGTTATCTGTGCAGGAGATGTAACTCCGAGTACCAACTCACCTGGGGCGATTGTTACACCACCAAGTCCATAATAGGAAACATAGTTTCTGGTTTCGCCTGGACCAAGGGGTTTGGGATCCCAAAACATACTAATTGCGCTATCTAGTTCGTACTCGCCAATACGTGTGAAATCTCGTCCGGGCGTAAAATCAAAATTCCAAGGACTATCAGCTACGCTACCCCAATTAGTAAAGTAAACACGATCGGGTGTGGTGGTATCAGGACCTTTTAATGTTCCTTGCGACATGACTCGCGGGTTAGTTAAGGAATCGAACGCTTGCCAAAATTCGGGCATATTCTCAGAATAATAAACACTGTCCGATACTAAACCTTTATCTTCCACACGAAACGGCGCACCGTCATTGGAACCCAACATGGTATCTAACATCAATCGCAAACCTACCATATGTGCTAATGAATCATTGTTTTTTACATGGTACTCAATTCGTGCTGTGTCAAGCAAGCCCGTGGTCGTGCTTCTTGATAGACTTAAGATCTGCCACACTTGAATTGGTCCCAATTTCCAGCTACTCTGAATTGTTCCATTTTCCACAGTTGGTTCTTGCACCATTTCTCCGTAGAGACCATCATAACCTGCTCTTCTGTCAGTGGGGCTTCCATAAACCCAATTCAAATTGCCAACCCTTACGGTTGTATATGAGGTCCACGGATCGTCACCGCCATAAATTAAATGCTTGTTTTGATCGGTATCCCGATCTGGGTCACCACCGGTGGTTCCTACCGAAAATCTACCGCGATTCTCCTCGGAGTTGTTTACTACAATCCTAATATAATCGTTGTCTATTTCAACATTAGATGCTTTCACGCCCACGACACTAAAAAACGTAATTGAAAGCGAGATAGTAAGCAACGCAAGTAAGGTATAAAATAACTTTTTTGCCATATACTCTATCCCCCCTAAGGTACATTCATCCAGTTTACATCGCCATAAGTTATGCTACTTATAAATCTGTTTTCCTCTTTGGTAAAAACAACCCCTATATCCAAACTATAATCATAGGGCATTTGACGTAATGACCACATCTCCTTAATGTATCGTTCTGCTTGATTATCTAAGCGCTCGTCTCCCGATGATTTACTGATAATTACATTCCTTAGCTCACCACTGGCAGAAACATGCAATACCAAGAGAACGGTGCCTTCAACCCCATCATGCTCAGCATTCTTAGGATAAAGCGGATTGCCGCCGCCAATATGCAGCGAATGACCACTTGGTGGAGGTGCAGGTAATGGTGGGGCACTTTCTGCAGTACCTTCACCGGATTGGGTGGTGCCCGAAGTGTCGTCGGAACCATCTATACCCGTACCGGAACCACTACTGTTTTCATGTGTGGTCTGCACATCAGCTTGAGAGTCCTGTTCTTCTTCCTTTTCCTCTTGCGAAGGAGTTGTCTCCTCTTTTTCCTGGGATTCAATAACTACTTCAGGTCCATCGGGATCAGTAATAACATCACCCGTACCAACCGATTCAACGTTTTGGTCCTCTTCTTTCGACTCTTCCAAAGGTTTTTCCACAACTTCAGATTCTTCCAAATCATCCTCAACTTCCTTAGGTCTAGAATGCTCAACCGTGGGCTGAGGAACCTCAGGTATTTTCGGTTGTGCAATGGGATTATCTTCGGATTCGGAGTCAGGAATCGGTTTAGGTTCGGTAACTTTAGGGATGGTACTTTGGGAAAAACGATCTGTAACCGGAGACATGCGGGGGTTTACAGAAGTTTCGACATGCATGACTTGGATAATCCCACCTCCCGCCATACCGGGTATATCAGCTTCGAGGAGAGAACCTAAATTCGGTAATGCTATAAATAGAAGTCCATGTAAAATTAAGGAGACTAAAACAAAACGAATTAGTTTTGGTTCTTCGTCAAAAGGTTTATACATGCCTTCTCTCCTTTCCACTAAGAATCTTGCTCAACGGCTAATCCTAATTTATAGCCTCCTACTCCTCTGATATGGTCAAGAGCCTTGACAACGTGCTCATACATGACTTCTTTATCAGCCTTCACGACTACAAAAACATCAGGATTAACTTTTATGCGTTGATCTAACGCTTGTCTTAATTCGGCACCGGTCACGGATTTCCCGCCTATATAAAAAAGCCCGTTCTTATCAACAAGAATTTCAAAACTACTGGTGTCTTGAGGGTTACCCGTAACTGCCTTGGGTAATTCAACATCTAAACCAAGGGGCGTAGTCTTAATCGTTGTGAATATCATAAAGAACACCAGTAAAAAAAAGACAACATCAATCATTGGGAGAATATCTGGACTTTTACTTTTTTTCCTGGTTCGTTCAAAGTGCATTAAAATTCACCCCTTGAATCTAAGATATTAAGCATTTCCATTGATTTTTTATTTAAATCGGCCACTTGCTTATTGATTATTCCATTTAAATATGATGATAAAGCCATTGTGGGAATGGCTATGATTAAACCGGCTGCTGTAGTAATTAATGCCTCGGCAATCCCTGAACTAAGTGCAGACGCCTGAGCAACACCTTCTAGAGCGGCCATAACATTAAAACTACTTATAATACCTGTTACAGTACCTAAAATTCCCAAAAGCGGACTAATCATTACAATTGTATCAAGGGCTCCCATGCGGCGCTCCATTTTGTAAATCTCTTCTTTTCCCACAGCTAACATGTGCTCTTTAATTTCATCTCTTTCATGATCGTAAAACGCGATCCCGGCTGCGATTACACTAGCAACGGGTCCTCTGGCTTTTTTTGCGATCTGCATTGCTTCTAGCACCTTACCTTGACCTAGAGATAACTTCACATCCTCTAATAGATCCTCAGTGTCGATGCGGGTCCTGACTAAAAACCACAATCGTTCGATACCTACAGCAACAGCAAAAACCGAGCAAAGGAATAATGGAATCATTACAGGACCACCGAGTTCAAAAATTCTAAGCATTCATACCCCTCCGTTTAAGATTAACATAAAAAAGACATACATTGCTTTGTTCGACACTACCTTAAATAATCCTTGCCTATACATGGAGTTTTCCTAATACACTTCGCAGAGACAAGCTCCTTATGGGGGATAAAACAAGTAAAAAAAAGAACCGCAATAAAGCGGTTCTAAACTGCGCAAGATTCCCCTTTGCTTTGCTTCAGGAATTGGCTTCGTTTAATTGCCATAAGAAAGATTTCTTCTTTCTCCCCCTGTGGAGTAAGGCGTTGCAATCTACCTTCTTTTTTGAAACCTGCTTTAGAATAACACGTTAACGCCTGTGCATTTGTGCCATGAACTCTTAAATAAACCCGTTTTAAGTTCATTTTTTCAAATGCATGACTCAAGATAGTCATAATTGCATCGGTTCCATAGCCCCGATTACGAAATTCCTCATTCGTAATAGAAATTTTCAATTCGGCCTCCCCACTACGCCAAGCAATATGATCGAGTTCAACTTCTCCGATTGCCTCGTTTAGCAACACAATGTGATAATGAACCTGATAGCGCTGGGACCTCACAAGTTGTAAAACTATTTTAGCCCCTTTTATTTCAGACATTCCTCCAACTCCCTCAAGATCCGAATTAGCCTGCGACTTCTAATTTAAACTTAAGGAGATTCTTATAGCAATATTCGAGGGACAGATTTAATGCCCTGCTGGAAATGATGCCCTAGTGGTTCTTGGATTTTTTAAATAGATCCTCTTTCCACGTTATTGGAATTGTAAAATGACCGATATAGACCTCATCTTTTCCTTTTGGTCCATGGCAATCAGAACCACCGGAAGGCAAAAGATTGTGATTTTTTGCAAACTCTAGGAAAAACTTCGTCTGCTTTTTTGTATGAGCAGAATGAATGACCTCCAAGCCCACTAAGCCCGCCTGCACCAGACTGGGAACAATATTTAGATCCTTCAACAAACCCGGATGGGCCAAAACAGGTACGCCCCCTGCCCTTATTATAAGTTCTATTGCTTCTTGGGGCAAAAATTTGGGGCGTTCGGCATATGCCGGGGCACCTTGAGCCAAAAACTTTTCAAAAGCTTCTCCTTTTGTCTTTACAATATCCTTCTCCACAAGCACAGAAGCGATATGACTACGGCTATATATATCTTCATGGACATACCTCAATACATCCTCTTGACTTATATCAATTCCTTGATCATTTAAACGCTCTAATATCTTTCTATTGCGTTTAACTCGCGATTCTCTAAAAAATAATAACCGATCTTGTAGCTCCGCAAATTCCGCATCAATCCATAAACCTAAGATATGTACTTCTTCTCCGTTGGAAGAAGCTGTACTAAATTCTATACCTGGAATAACCTCTAAATCANCTCCTGCGGTCTCAATGGCCGCTTCAATACCGGATGTAGTATCGTGATCAGTTATGGCTATCGCGGATAAACCTATTTCAATGGCTTTTCGAACCACTTCAACAGGCGACCATGTACCGTCAGACTCTGTTGTGTGTAAATGAAGATCAGCAATCAAGATTATCCTCTTTTCTACAAGTCATACCTTAGCTGGCGTATGATTCGTGCTTCAATTCTAGATACTTGTGCTTGCGAGATACCGAGATTATCTGCCACATAAGATTGGCTCTTTTCGGCGAAATAACGTAAAAATATGATTCGTTTNTCTTGTGCTTCNAGTCGTTCTAAAGCGTGTTTAAGAAATAAATGCTCAATTCTATCGTTCGTGCCTAACAAGTCTTGTAACTCAGACGATCCATCTTCCCCTGCATCTAAAGG
>JGI24708J26588_10001839_pt1 | contig 16480 bp, 15 predicted proteins | sample BioPla1DNA2_FD_26588 | JGI IMG/M metagenome (IMG submission 26588) | reverse complement strand
CTTTTTCGGCAAATTCCCGAACCATTTGCCTGATCATCTCTTGTTCTTCGGTCAAATTGAAATCCACATAAACCTCTCCTTTACCTGCCCAATCCTAAGGGGCTCTAATAACTTGTCCAATTAATCCAACATCAGCGCCTAAGCGACCATATTGTAGCCGGCTTCCAAAGCCTCCAAATTAATTTCTAGCACTTTTGGGGGAAGAATCCCCGTTAAAACATCAGCCAGATCCTCCTTATCAATAAAAGGTATAACACGGCTTAGGGCACCAAGCAAAACGATATTGGTCATAATAGCGCCGCCAAGTTCGCGTGCTTTCTCTGAAGCATTGATCAAGTAACCACGTGCGGAACGCTGGCGCAGTTCCTGTAAAATTGCCTCTGTCGTTGGATACCGATCTAAACCCATACTGCAAAGTACCGTCGGTACGGTCTCGGAATTGACAATATAGCAGCCCTCAGGTTTTAGCCTGTCAATGTGCCGGAGCGCTTCAACCAGTTCAAACCCGAGGATAAAATCTGCGGTTCCCGCAGGTACTGTTGGTGAGTAAATCCTCTGTTCCGAAATGCGCAGATGAGATACCACTGATCCACCGCGCTGCGCTGCTCCGATTGTCTCAGTGCCTATTACATTTAATCCCTTCCGCATAGCATAATTAGCTATCGCTACCGAAGCCAACAAATTCCCCTGCCCGCCCACACCGCAGATAATCAAATCCATTTTCATACAATCAACGCTCCCCTTTTACAAATATCTGCACACAAACCGCAGTGGACACAGCTGTTTAGATCAATGGCCACCTTTTTTTCTTCTCCAACATAATAAAGAGCGGGGCACCCCAGATCATTTATGCATATTTTACACCCGTTACAGCGCTCGGCTACCATCTTCACTTCACGCCTTTTAAAGTGGGGCTGTCCGCCCTTACGAGCATTCAAAAGATAGCAGGGCGCTCTGGAGATCACCAGGGAAACACCCTCTTCTTTGATCGCTTTATCAAGAGCCTCTTTAGTCTCATCTAACAGATAGGGGTTGATTATTTTTGTCTTCACCCCCAATGCTTCGCCAATCTTTTCAGGCGATAGCACCGGTGCACTCCCCCCCTGGATATCTTCTCCGCTACCGGCATGGGGCTGAAAACCGGTCATCGCTGTAGTGCGATTGTCACAAAGGACAACAGTAATATTCGATTGGTTATAGGCNGCGTTTACCAGCCCCAGTAGACCGTTATGGAAAAATGTAGAATCGCCAATAACTGCTACCACGGGTCGTTCAATACCGGTTTTTGTAATTCCTGAAGCCATGGGAATTGAAGAACCCATGCAAAAGATCGTCGATTGAAGCTCAATGGGCGGAAAGCTACCGGCATCGTAACAACCAATATCACCGGTAACGATCGCCTTATTTCTCCGGGATACCTGCTTTAAAGCGCTGAGCAAGCCGCGATGGCTACAGCCGACACACTGAGTACGCGTGCGCACGGGAGCCTTAACNGCAGAAGTCTTTACCGCGGTAGGCCTTTTGGCCANCCCCAGCCTGGTAGCAGCATGGATAACCTCTTCTGCAGTCAGTTCTCCCTCTCCGGGCAAAAACTCATCGCGACCCAGAATTTCCAGCGCGAGCCCCTTCTTATTACAAATATTGCGAAGAAGGCTAGCTACTACCGGTTCTATCTCCTCAAAAACTACTANCTTATCGAGACCTTTAAAAAATGATAGCACCTTTTGTTCGGGGAGTGGGAGGGTTCCCAACTTCAAAAGGGGAAATTTTTGCTGTAGGATTGATTCAGCTTCTTTAATATAACTGTACCCAATCCCGCAACCGACAAAACCAATCCTCCCTTCACCTACTTCAATAGAATTGAAGCAGCTTTTTTCAGCATACTCAGCGAANTTTTTCTGTTTTTGATTGAGTAAAGCGTGTCTCCATAGCGGCCTCATCTTGCCACCCGCCAGGGGCTCACTGACAGCACTCATTACAAAACGGGAGCGATCATCGATAAATTCAGGGATCCTTTCCAATTTTGACTGACCCAAAAGCTGAACAATCGAACGTGAATGGCAAATCCGCATTACCGGCCGAAGGACGTAGCATGAGCCGGTTTCTTCAGAAAGAACGAAAGCCTCCTTGATCATCTCCCTCGCCTCGGCAGGCGTAGCCGGATCAAAAATAGGTAGGTGTCCATAAGTGTGGAGTAAAATCCGTGTATCTTCTTCATTTTGTGAAGAGTTTGCTCCCGGATCATCGGCGGATACTAAAACCAGCCCTCCCCGTACACCGGTAAAATTCATATGCATGATAAAATCCGCAGCAAAATTTGTTCCGTTGTGCTTCATCACTGCTAGAGCACGTAGATTACACAAAGAAGCCCCCATAGCCATCTCTATAGCGATTTTTTCATTTACTGACCACTCCACATAGACATCTTCACCACGGAGACATTCTTCAACGATCTCAGTGGCAGGTGTCCCAGGATACCCGGTAACAAAAGNAACCCCTGCCTCCAATGCACCAGCCGCTATGGCCTCGTTCCCCATAATATATTTCCCCATTTTTCACCATCCTGTTCCATTAAGCAATATGTGGTTTCACTTTACTTCAACATTTTACACTTGATTCAATAAGCAACAGCCGATCAATTGTTCTTTACATCTGCGATCTCAATTTGCATCTTATCACCTAATCTTTGGATGACTATATTATTTAACCACTGTTTATCTTTTCTTTCCGGGTAGTCGCTACGATAGTGAACGCCCCTACTTTCAGTTCTGATTAAAGCGGCTGCCGCTACTATCTGGGCAGATTTGAGCATATGCTCAAATCTATGTAGAGCAGACAGCTGTTGGATATTTTTTACTGTTATTTGGGGTATGGATTCTTCGAGATCCTTTAATTTGCCAATAGCCTTGTTTATTCCCTGGCCATTTTTGATAATGTAAAGATGATCAGCCATGATCTTGTAAAAAACTGACATAGCCTCAGTAAGACNCATTGACCCTTCGCTTCTTAATTTTCTTTCCTTGTAGCGTTTTTTTTCCCTAGCAATTAAAACGGCTGCCTTACCTTCCGGAGCAAGCCTCTTTTCACGAGCACTTTCTGCCGCATATTTCCCAGCCCGAGCTCCAAAAACAAGAACCTCTGCCCCCGCAGATCCACCGGGTCGGTTAGCTCCATGCAGCCCCCCGACTGTTTCACCAGCAGCATATAAACCCGGTAGTGAGGTTTCCCCCCTTTCATTTATCTTTACTCCCCCTAAAGAGGAATGAGCTGCTGGGGCGACCTCGGCTGGTTCCCTAGTCAAGTCAACTCCTGCTTCCAAAGCTGGTTCATAAAATATCGAATGATCTACAATCACTTTTTTTGCAGGTAACATTGACACATCATAAAATACACCACCGTTTGGAGTACCCCTCCCCTCAGCAATTTCCTTACTTATAGCCCGTGACAAAGCATCTTTATGAATCCTTGCACCCCTTTCATTCNACACCTTGACAAATATTTCGCCCTTTGCATTTCGCAGTTGAGCACCTTCCATCAGCATGGTAGTAGGGATCGAACAACCAACCAGTTTTTCAGGGTAAACAAAAGAACATGGATCAAACTGCATGAATTCCATATCAACCAGCTTGGCGCCAGCGAGGTATGCCATGCTATACCCACTCCCAAAAATATCAGCGGGATATTGAGAAACAGGATAGATTGACCCGCAACCTCCTGCCGCCAAGACTACTGACTTTGCAAGATAAGATATAAATTTCCCCGATGATAAATTGAAACCCACCGCGCCAATTATATGCCCCTCATCACATATCAGGCGGTTAATCATAACCGGTTTGTGGAAAGCTACATCAAATTTAATCGCCTCTTTCTTCAGTACGTCCAATGAAGTGATACCGGTTAGAGCTTTGTAATGAACCAGGCGAGCTCGAGAAGCACCCAATGCTTGCATTAAATCAAAGTCCCCTTTTTCGTTACGATCGAGCTTGAGCCCAATTCTTTCTAGATAAGTAATCTCCGAGATGATATTTTCAACTAAGACCCTGACCAAATCGCGATCGTTGATAAGACAGCCGCAGGAGAGGGTGTCTTCAAAATATAATTCCGCTGAATCATTGGGCCCCACAGGTGCGTTGAAAGCCATAATTCCAGGGGAAGCACCCTCACCCATCCCCACAACAACAACAGATGCTCCCACCTTACCAGCGCTACAGGCCGCCCTTAAGCCGGCAATACCGTTCCCAATAATCAAGACATCAGTTTTGTAGACATCCGTGCCCATAAGTGTCCTCCTTTAGCAGTTTGCATGGTTGGGAACATGTTTAGAGACTGTACTTTTCAACAAAGGAGCGAAGCGCTTCCACAAAAGGTTCCATAGGCAGCCTCGCTATACCGGCTCCGATCTGGCCGCCTTTTTTGGAAAGAATCCCACCGTGACAAACAGGCGTAATTCCGGTATCAATTACCTTTCGAAGATCAATTCCCACAGGTGGCCCGGTGAACTCAAGCAGGGGAATCGGATAATTACTGTTAACCCCTACACAGATCGCTTTCATCTCCTCTGTCTGCTGAATGGCGTCCTTAATCGTTCCTCCGCGCAACCTTACTACAGCCGGAGCCGCAGCTGCTGCAAAGCCCCCCATACCCATCACTTCAGTCATAATACTATCGCCCATCAGATCAAGGGCATCCTCAGGGCCCCACTGGGTAGAGAAAAAAGCACCAGTCATCGCTGGAGAAGGAGCAGTAAACCATTGATCACCAAGCGCGCTAATTTTTATCCCTATGTCGACACCGTTGGAGGCAAATGCCGTCACTATAGTAGAATACTCCACATTCATCACAGATTTCGCAATGGAAAGGGCACTGGCCATCCCCAAGGGGTGAAACCATCGTTCTGTTGAAACCAACATTTCAACGCATTGCACCAGTTCTTTCTGGTTCAATCCCGATTTGAGAAGAAGAGGAACAATTTCACTAACCAGAATCAACCCCTGGGCCACCTGCCGGGAATGAGTTTCATCATTCATTTCCATCCCGCGGGCAATAATACTTTTTATATTAATACCGCCGCATTCCTGAAGAACGCCATCGATTGCTGGNGCCAGGATCNTCTTTATAGTTTGTAGATCCTTTTCCACATTTTCATTGTAAACCCCCCAAGCGCCCAGGCCAATCCTCCCTTCAAAGGGTATGCAATAACCCTCCACGCCGGTATCTAGATTGCGACATACATTAACAACCATTGAGGAAGTGACAATTCCGACGCCCGGCCCAATCGCTCCAAAGTCATTGGCTGAAAAATATTTAATTTCTCCCCGATTAACGAGTGCCAGAGCTTCTTCTTCGGTTTTAGCNAGTCTTTCATGAAGAATACCGCCCAAGATACCCTTTTGTTGAATATCTTTCATTCGCTCCCAACTCATGGGGGGCCCAGAATGTAAAATATAATTTTCCTTCATTCCGGGGATAGCCTCACCAGCCGGCCTCATTCCCACCCAGTGGGGTTCNCCNGCAAGGATAGTCTTCAATACATTTTTATTGGCTTCGTTAATTCTGCTTTTAATATCTTTCACGCTAAAGCACCTTCCTTAACAATCTTTCCGTTTCCCGATCTACCGGTGGACGCCAGGATACCTGCGCGGTTTTAACNCCTTGCTGCTGCAGGCTCTCAGCAAAAAGCTTTACTCCAATATTGAGTACCACCATTTTTTTATTGAACAGCTTTTTTACCGACACCTGAAAACCAGCTCCTTTAAGAAATAATTTTCCCGGCCAGGAATGCCGCCCGAGCATTGCTAGAAAACACCAACACCCCGATTTTTTCTAGTCTTTTTTTCAATTCAAAATAATTTTGAGGATCTTTTGTCGAGCCACACAAAGAGGCAATTATCGAGAGCGAACTGCCACCTTCCTGCGCTTTCTCTTTCAGCGCGCTAAGAGTGGGTGCAATGACATCAACGGGATCGGGATGCGCCCCATAGCCTAAAATAATGTCAAAGAGCAAAACAGCAGTTCTGGGATCTGTCCCCTCGCNCCAAAGCCATTCATTTAATAGCGAAGGATCAATCACAGGATGAGGTTTCCCCCGGGTGAATTCCTCAGCCCCTAGATCTATGATCTTGTGACCACTGTTGTAGCTGCTATCTAGCTGTTTACAGGAACCTATCTCCAGGTTAGAGTAAATTGGCCCAGTCATCTCCTGTAAGATCAAGACAGCCTCTTCACTATGGGTACCTCCACAGAATAAACCGCGCAGGTCCTGTTGTTCTCCCGATTTTAGTTTCTTTTTCTCTTCATCCGCCAGCTTGAGCANCGGCGCACTACCTTCCTCTATAAATTTATCGAGGGCAGGGCTATCGCCCAGCAGTTGTAAAGCCTTTACTGCAGCTTCCTCAAGCGTAGCAGCATAGATGGCTCCAGCATTTTCAATCTGCTTGCGGTCTCCCCCAAGAAAGTTGATAACTACGGGTTTTCCGGCGGCCTTACAGACCTTAAAAATTTTTTCCGCTGTTTCTNCTGCCGGGGGTTTCGATACCAGAACAATTACCTTNGTCTGCTGATCTTCTGCTAGANATTTCAGCCCCTGCAACATCGTGATCCCTCCTACTTCAGCGGAAGGATCTCGGCCACCCGTCCCGATCGCTTGCGAAATACCAGAGCCTAGATGATCGATCAATATCGCTATCTCCTGGAGTCCGCTACCGCTAGCACCAACGATCCCGATTGGACCTTCACCAACCATACTCATCAATCCCAGCGCTACCTGGTTAATCAACCCTGCTCCGCATCCCGGCCCCATGACCATAAGGCCTTTTTTTTGCGCCTTTTTTTTAAGCTCCACCTCTTCAGCAAGAGGAACGTTATCGCTAAAAATAAAGGTATGCAAACCCTTATCTAAAGCTCTTTCAGCTACAGAAGCAGCAAACTCACCAGGCACCGAAATCAACGCCAGATTAGCGTCAGTTAAGGAAGTTAAAGCGAGTTCCATGGTGGGGTAAACAAAGGCACCGTCTTTCCTAGATTCAGCTGTCTGGGATGCAGTGAGCTCTTCAAAGCGCTGTAGTACAGCATCGACTCTGCTTTCATCCGCCATATCTAAAGAGATTATTAGGTCATTAGGCGCAGCCGCAGCAGCTTCAGGTGTAAGCTGGCCAAGCTCTTCGAGTACAGTTTTATTCATCTCTGAACCCATCACCAGAATAGCCTCATTAACACCCCCTACTTTTTTGAGTTCTTTCCCTGCATTCATCAAAAANATCGAGTCCAAATAGCTGTTCTGTTTAATAATTGTCTTGATCACTTTATCCACCTCTGTTTTTCATAGCGTATAAATAACATATGGGAACGGTTTTTTAGTTCAGGGAGGTCAGGCCCATAGTTTTCCAGGATTTAGAATTAGTCTGGGATCGAGCGCTTTCTTAATGCTTTTCATCGCTGTAATAGCGGCCTCATCCAGAACGAGCGGCACAAATTGCTTTCTTTTGTGACCGATGCCATGCTCTCCACTGATAGTCCCGCCCAACTGCGCCACCGCCTGGTAAAGTTCTTCCAGTACTATTGGCAACTCCTTTTGCCAAGTTTCAAGGGGAACCTCCTCTTTTTTTACAATCGTTGCATGGAGATTGCCGTCTCCAGCATGGCCATAACAAGGAATCAAAAGATTGTGTTTTTGTGATAACTCATCGAGAACTTCGATCACCTGGGGAATGTTACTGATAGGAACAACTACATCCTCCAGAGATTGTACTGGATTAAGGGCTTTGATAGCTTCGGCAACATGTTCACGCGCCTTCCAAAATCGCGCTTGGTCTGAGGGGTTTTCTGCAATAAAGGCGTCAAGAGCACCGTGATCAAGGCATAGATCTCCCATCGTAAGAATCTCTTCACGAATTACATCAGCATCGTTTCCATCGAGTTCAACGATAAGGATTGCCCCTGCTTCATGGTAACGTTTCATACTTTCACCAAGGTAATCACATGACACCTGCAAGGAGAGCCGATCCATAAACTCAATGCCCGTGGGCACTGAACGAGTTTGATTAATCATCAGTGGTACTGCACTGATCGCTGTAGCGGGATCAGGAAACAGGACCAACATGTCAATTTTACATTTAGGTAAGGGTAGCAGCTTAACTGCTATTTTGGTAAATATGCCCAAGGTGCCTTCGGAGCCGACCATCAATTGAAGCAAATTGTAGCCAGTAACATCCTTAACCCGTTTACCGCCGAGATTAACAATATCACCTGTCGGTAAAACTATCTCCATCCCGAGAATATAACGACNGGTGACGCCGTACTTAATAGCCCGGCCCCCACCGGCATTTTCAGCAACATTGCCTCCGATATAGCACATCTCCCTACTCATCGGATAACCAGCAAAGAAAAGCCCCTCTTTCTCAGCCTCTCTATTGAAATCATTGGTAATCACACCCGGCTCTAACACCGCAACAAGGTTTTGCTTATCTATCTCTAGAATGCGATTCATCCGTTCCGTCGAAAGGACAATACCCCCCCGAATAGGGACGGCTCCCCCAGAAAGTCCGCTACCTGCCCCCCGGGGAGTCACCGGAATCAACTCGCGATTAGCCAATTTAAGTAGTGCAGCTATTTCCGCTGCGCTTGCTGGCTTAACTACGGCCTCCGGCAGGCTNGCATATTGTGGATCGGCGATTTCGTCATGCGAATAGGGTACCAATTGGTCCCGATCACTGTATATAAGATGCTTTTCACCAACAATATCTTGCAGTTTCTCCCTTATTTCCGCAGTAACCGGGTTGTACTTAGCCAAAACAACTCCCTCCATTCTAAACAAAGAGCTCAACTAAAAATTTCTGGCAGCCCTACGGGCTTCCCCAAAAACATTGACGAACTAACCTTGCACAGAGCCTGGGCTTACCATTTCGCNTGACAAAACTAAGGTTCGTTCTGTTAAACTCACTTCGCCCTTTTATCGTTTTGTCCTGCTTGCAGTAATAAGTTTTTATTTTGAAAGATATGCTCTAAAGTGTCCGGCACAGCCGGGGTATCGCAAATTCAAAATGTTCCAGTTTTTCGGTAGCCGTTAATTCTCCTGAGGCTGTTTCCACTATTTTATTAAAAACCTCCTCACCAGCTTGTAAAAGATCTTGTTTTCCCTCCATGACACCGCTCAAATCCAGATCAATATTTTCTCCCATCTGATTAACAGTGTTTTTACAGGCGCAGATTTTGATCACCGGCACTAGAGCACAGCCAAGAGGAGAGCCCCGCCCTGTGGTAAAAGCAAGAATTTGCGCTCCTCCTGCTGCCGCACCTGCCAATGAAAAGATATCATGACCCGGTGTATCCATAATCCAAAGGCCCTTGCGCGAACCGATCTGCTCAGCAAATTCAAGAACACCCTGAATCGGAGTGGAACCGCCCTTCCTGATGTTGCCCAGGGATTTTTCAACTAGCGTAGTAATCCCCCCAGCAATATTCCCTGGACTGGGATTGCCGTCATTTATATTGAGATTGAATTTCTCTTTAACTTCTCCTCGATATTGATCTACAATCTCCCATATTTTTTTTGCCACTTCCCCATTAATTGCCTGCTCAGCCAGGACATGTTCGCTACCAGGAAACCCCGAAGTCTCTGTCAAGATAGCGGTGCCTCCCTTTTCCACCAGTGTATCCATAGCACAACCTAGGCCCGGGTTAGAAGCAACAGCATTGGTAAAGTCGGAGCCACCACATTTTACAGCCACTATCAGTTCTTCGGTGGAAAAGGTCTCTCGTTCTTGTTTTTCTATGATCTTTTCAAAAGTTTTAACTATTTTAGCGCCCTCTCTAACTGCAGCGCTACTACCCCCCGCTTTCTGAATGATCACAGCAGCGCAGGGCTTGTCAGTAATTTCGCTNGCTAACTTTTCAGTATCGATCTGTTCGCACCCCAAACCAACAAAAATAGCAGCTCCAGCGTTAGGTTGTAGCGCCATCCCCTTAATTGTTCTTTCTGTTAAAGCACGATCTTCGCCAAACTCCAAGCAGCCTGTATCGTGAGTTACCGCTATACCGGCGCTACTGCGCGCAGCTATATTTTGGGCTACTACATTGGCACATGTAACCGTCGCAATCACTGCAATATAGTTTCGCACTCCAGGGCGCCCTTTCTTTCTCCGATAACCTTTAAAATACCTCATGAACGCGGCCTCCTTTCGGAAACTAGCCTCTCAGTTATATCCTCAACATTGTGGACATGCACATGCGCACCTTCTTTAATATAGCTTTTTGCAATACCAATAAGCTGACCGTATTTGACGATTCCTACTCCCGCTGGTATATTTTCAATGGCTACTTTATGGCCTTGCATGATTGGCTCAGCCGTTTTTAATTTAGACCCATCTTCTTCCCGCTCAAAAAGCAATTCCCCCTCGTTGAGATCGGTCAGAGCTACTGCTACGTTATCGTTAGTTTCAATCAGTAAGAACCTTTTTGTTAACCTTTTTATCAAATGGATCTCCCCCCCTTATCGTTTAAGTTATCTGCTACCAGTCAATGCACCCGCACACGGTAACACGCCACCTAGTTAATTACAACCCCAAGGAAATACAAAAATTTGAGCAAAAGTCCTATCGCGTTTATTCTCTCCCAAGCGTCATTTGGTGATCATCATATCGAGGCGTAACCTTTTTAATGTTTCAGTCTCTGGTTTGCCATCTTTCGTCCATCCCCTAATTTTATAATACTCTATAAGTTGCTTTTCTAAATTAAGATCATGCCATTTGTTATGGCCATGTGTGGGGGCAATAAGTCGCTTAGGCAAACAGTCATCTTTTTTTGCAACACCGGCAGAGACGTTGAATAAACGCTTTAAGTTAAAAACGCGCTCACCAATCATGTCAATTTCTTCAACGGTAAAATCTCGCCCAAAAACTGCACTTAACCCGGTAACAATGTCTGTCACACTAATTGCCCCAGAACCAACCGGTATTCTACATAACCCGATCGAATCTAGCACTAAAGAAAGGTGCTGCGTCTTTGCAATAATTGGTGCTTTCCCTTCACTTAAAAGACGGTTTGATTTTTTTGTAAGGCCTAGCTCAGGAAACAACACCCCGGCTTCAAGGTTTTGCCCACTTGCCTGTAAATGGCAAGCCCCCCGGTTAGAGGTAGCATACGCAAGAGCAAATGAATCCAATGCTCTAGGGTCATGCATGGGTAGTTCTAACCCTTTGACTTGCAAAACATGATGCCCAGAGATTCCAAGTATATTGGCTGCGGTTCTAACCCCCTCACCCAGCACTCTCCCCAAACCCTTTTTGTATGCAATCGCTTTAATAAGTTCTATATGGCCATGCGGTTCCCCAAATTTTAAATTATAAGCTCCAATCTGAGTATGATTAAGTAATCCTTTTTCGTGGGATTCAACTGCGAATGCTATTACACTCCCGCAGGAGATAGTGTCTAAACCGTAACGTGTACACAAGTCATTCATTTTTATAACAGCTTCTAGATTGTTATTTAACAAAAGGGTGCCAAAACTGCCTAGAGTCTCATATTCAGGACCATGGGTTTCCTCTACAGCAAATTCCCCAGCTTTCACTTGAACAACACGCTTGCAACCTACTGGACAACCATAACAAGTCCTTCTTCTAGTTAGATACTTGTTAGCCAGTGATTGACCAGACAACTGATTTGCGCCCTCAGGCCATGAAGATAAAAGCCAGTTTTTAATTGGCATATCGCCGATAAGTTCTGCATTCTTGACTCCACCAGCGGTGCCATATTTTGAAGTATTCTGGACAGCCGTATTTTCGCGGATTTTTTGTCGGATAGATCTGTTAGTCCTAAGTAGTAAATTTGTGTCTGCAACCTTAAGTTTGTTCCTGTTTTCTTTTTTCACAACTATGGCCTTCAGATTCTTCGAACCCATAACAGCCCCCATACCCGTACGTCCTGCCGCATGCCCCTGATCATCTATTATGGCTGCAATTTTTACTAAATTTTCACCTCCCTGCCCTATTGCAATCATCCTTATATCTTCATTTTCCAATTCGCTCTTTAGAGCCATAAAAGTTTCTATAGTATCTTTACCCCACAGATGCACAGCGTCCCTAATTTCGCATCCCTCGTTATCAACTAATAAATATACCGGTCTTTCAGATTTATTCTCTATGATAATGCCCTCATGACCAGTAAACCTTAGTGCAGGGCCCCAGAATCCCCCAGCGCAAGACTCTCCATAAATATTAGTTAGCGGTGATTTTGCGGCTACCTCAAAACGGTTGCAAGATACCATTCCCGTACCCGTAAGGGCACCCACAATAATAACCAATTTGTTAGCTTTCCCAAGGGGATCTACATCTGCTGCAATTTCGTCAAAAACATAAGAGGCTGCTAAACCATCACCCCCTAAAAACATTTTTCTGCGTTCATTCGAGATCATTTCATAGGTCGTCCTTCCTTTTTCCAGGTCAACCCGCGCAACCTTATTGTCAGGAATATCCATGCAATAGCACCCACCTTTTAATATTTTCACAACAACCAATGTGCTTAACCAATGTGCTTATGAAAAATTACATGACGTAGATAAACCTTAAGTAATACAGGATGAGTAATCTTTCTGATTGATAAGGAGGCCTGACGTGCGTTTTTTGTGAACAAGATTACTTGATAAATATTGAACATTTCCGTCATTGAATCAGTTTGTTTTGTGCTAATAAGGTTAAGTCCATTTTGTGGTGTAAATTCCCTCCTGGGTTGCCCCTCATAACTCAAGCTGCCTTTCCTTCTCCTTTTCCTTATTTTTACTTACCCCTTTATTTTCTGTAAGGCTCAGGCAGAGCCATTATTGCTGTAGCATCGTCAAAACCCCTTTCCAGGCATTCCATGGGCTTAGGCGCTTTTTCGCTGAAATCAGCCAGGGCGTCCGTTAAGAGCTTGTGGGCGGTAACCATGTCCGGCACATCAAAAAGCAGCTTCAGCTTAGCCTTTAGCTAGAGCAACTGTCCAGGATATTACGCTTAAAATGGGTCTGGCACCTTTGCCGGGGATTCCCTGCATATGTCGCCGAATTGCTTTAATGAGGCCCCCATGGTCGCCGGTGGTGATCATCTCGATTCCTTGCAACCCCCTGCCTTTAGGCCAGATAAAGAAACCAGACCAGTGGTCTCTGATTCGCTATCACCAATTTTTGCACCCAAAATCTCACGGTAGCCCTACTCGTTGATGCCTATAGCGATGAAAGCGCCCTGGGTAAGCAGCCTGTCCTCTTTGCGGATCTTTATGTACATCGCATCCACAATGACAAAGGGATAAACTTTTCCGCTCAAATTCCGCCCGTTCCATTCGTTCACAACCGGGTCCAGGGCTTTACATAGATCTAAAACAGTAGACTTGGAAAAGCTGGTGCCAAATAGCTCCAGTGTAACTCGCCTGATTTTGCGCGTGGACACAGTACTGCTAATAACCTATCTGTTTTAGGGCCTTATAAAATGTTATGACGCAATTAAGTTTCCCTGAACTTTTTCGTAAAGTAACATTTTATCTAGATTAACAGCTAGATTAATGCTAGCCCCCGTTAATATCTTAACATCAGGGCTAACTTTAGCAGCAACCGTAACACCATTGCCGATGTTTCCATATAATATTTTTTCCGGACCTAACATTTCTACAACATCTACTTTCACTGGAATAGTCATGCCCTTAACACATCGATCTACAACCTTGAAATCTTCAGGACGTATCCCTAGGAGAAGTTTCTGGTCGATAATTTGATCTTTGATTGGTTTGTTGTCAATGTCGTATTTTAATTTAAAGTTAGTCCCAGACAAATATACGCTTGAGCCTTCGCACAACCCCTTCACCGCAAAAAAATTGATGGGAGGTGATCCGATGAAACTGGCTACAAAGGTATTTTCAGGTTTACGGTAAATATCCTCAGGTTTTCCCACTTGTTGTATAGTTCCCTCTTTCATTACTACAATACGTTCCCCCATAGTCATTGCTTCAACTTGATCATGCGTAACGTAAACTGTAGTGGTGTTTAAATGTTTATGTAACCTGTTCAATTCTGACCTCATTTGCACTCGTAGTTTAGCATCTAAATTACTAAGTGGTTCATCCAATAAAAATACTTGGGGGTTACGTACAATTGCTCTACCCAATGCCACCCTTTGTCTTTGACCACCTGACAGCTGTCCGGGGAGACGAGTTAAAAGTTTATTTATCCCTAAGATCTCAGCTGCCTCTGTTACGTGCTGTTTAATCAACGATTTTTCGTATTTCCGCAACTTAAGGGCGAATGCCATATTATCGTATACAGTCATATGGGGATAAAGTGAATAATTTTGAAAAACCATGGCAATATCCCTGTCTTTGGGGTGAAAACTAGTTACCCTTCTGTTACTAATATAAATTTCACCTGATGATGGTTCTTCTAATCCCGAAATCATACGCAAAGTAGTAGACTTGCCACAACCAGAAGGTCCTACAAATACTATAAATTCACCGTCTTTGATACTCAAATCAATATGGGACACAGCGGTAAAATCCCCATACTTTTTGGAGATGTTTTCTAGAACTACTTCGCCCATACTTATCACTCCTTTGTCTTACTTGTCGATTTCGGTGTACTTAAAGAAAAGTTTTCATCCACCTAGAACAGGCATTATTAAAGATACTTGTTCTCCCCCTACAAAAAGATAATCCAGTTCAGTAGATATTTCTTTTTGCTTACCCCTGGTATTTAGGATTACATATGGCAAAATTATTATTTTGCCGTCCTCTTTATCTGCAAATAGTACATTTCCCAATTGCTCATGTTCTTCCGACAGTTTAATTACCAATTCCTTTAAACTAATTGGTTTTTCAATTTTGTATTTTGTCTTGAATGAATTTTGAAGATCACCGTTAATGTACTTTACATTAACAACCATTGCCCAGATCATCCCCTGTACACATTCTTTATTGTCCATTTGCTGTGTCGAAAGACGCTTAGCTTAGAAAATTAATGCATCCAAAATACTAATTTATAATAGATGCAGCTATTGCATTGTGAAAACGAGGCCTAATTTGCTTGATACAATCGTTTTCTCTGCCAAAGTGAACTCTGTTTGTCAACAACACTACAAACAACATCTCTTCTGGGCAAAGGCAAAGGGAGCAACCGGTGAAGCCAGTATGCCCTACATTTCCTGGCAGCAAGTCCCCAAATGCATGGTTATCTATTGCCCACCCCAAGCCCCAACTTTGTACTAGATGAGGTGTGGAATTTCTCCACATTAACTCGATCGTTTTTCTTGACATTAGTATGTTTCCATTGGATTTGCCTCCCTTGAGTAACATTATTGAATACTTGCACAAGTCAAGGGCAGTTGTAAACAATCCTGCATTCCCAGAAACTCCACCTAAAACGCTACAATTTTCGTCATGCACCCTTCCTTGCACTATGATTTTTCTCCATTTACAATACTCCGTGGAAGCTGCTTTCTTTGCTAATGTTTCATTTGGCAGAAAAGAAGTGTTGTACATTGCTAGTGGTAAAAATATTTGTTCATTCACATACTCATCCATGCGTGTACCAGTAACAATTTGTATTATTTCACCCAGCAGGTGGAAACCTATGCATGTGTAATTAAAAGCCGAACCGGGCTCAAATATGAGCGGCGTTGATATTATAGATTTGAGTAATGTTTCCTTCTGAGAATAATCATGATGGTATTCTGGTTGACTTATCAGCCCAGAAGTATGAGTTAATAAATGCCTGATAGTGATAATAGTTTTATAGCCCCCGGTAAAAGAGGGAATATATTTCGAGACTGGTTCATTAAGGCATATAATACCCTTTTCCACTAGCATCATTATTGCTGTTGATGTTGCAACTACTTTTGTGACAGAGGCTATGTCAAATACTGTGTTGTTATGCATTGGTCTTTTATTCGGCAACACTGAAGCATACCCATGCGCTTCTAAAAAGACAATTTTCCCCTTACGTCCAACCGCAGCGACATAACCCGGAATATGGCGATCGTTAACCGATCTTCTCAATATTTCATAAGCATTGTCCAATCTTTTTTCATCTAGCCCAACTTCATGCGGTAGCGCAAATTGATGTTTATCCATTTGAACTGACCTACCCCTTAATACCGGAACTTACCACAGACCGGACAAAGTACTTTTGTGTCAAAGCATAAAGAATTAATGTGGGTATCATGGATAAAAGTGTACCAGCCATTAGGTAAGTCCATTCAACATGCCAGGCAGTTCTGAAAAAACTGAGCCCTCCTGTAACCGTTATTTTGTTGATATTTGTAATGTAGGTTATTGGCTTTATAAAATCGTTCCAAGAAGTCATAAATGAAAACACACCCACAATAGCGATGTATTGTTTTGAAAGCGGTAGGTAAATATTGCGAAATACCTGCCAATGGTTGCAACCATCCACTAGCGCAGCCTCTTTAAGTGTAACTGGTATTCCCAAAAATGCTTGGCGGAACAAGAATATGCCGAAAGCACTTGT
>JGI24708J26588_10001836_pt1 | contig 16493 bp, 10 predicted proteins | sample BioPla1DNA2_FD_26588 | JGI IMG/M metagenome (IMG submission 26588) | reverse complement strand
AAGAATTTGGTACTTCCACTAGACTTACAGGCAGATGTTAGTGGAGTGCTTATATTAAGTGTCTTCTCCGATGAATATATCAGTCAGATTATGAAACAGAATATACCAACTGTTTTCTTAGATGCTCCAAGAGATGTAGAACGTTTTCTTAGTTATGGAGATGTTATAATCTGTGAAGGGAAGAATAGCGTTAAAAAGGTTACTAGAGATTTAATCTCCCAGGGATTGGAAAGCATTGGTTTTATCGGTGATATTACATATTGTAGGTCAATCTATGACCGGTACTTAGGATATGTGGAGGCCTTGAAGGAGGCAGGTTTAAAGCAGGATTCATCCATTGTCGTAACCAGCCATACAGATTACAAATACTATAAAACACAGGAAGTGGATGCAGCAATTGCTACGTTTCCATATATGCCGGAAGCCATTGTTTGTGCCAATGATGATATCGCTTTGGATGTCATTCGTTGTCTTAAGAAAAGGGGGCTTTCGGTGCCCGAAGATGTTGCTGTGACTGGATATGATAATGTGGAGGGTATGGCACAGGCGGAACCGATTTTAACTACGGTTCGTGTTGGAAACCAGAGGCTGGGTAGACGACTGGTTCAGCAATTGATGTGGAGGTTACAAAATCCTAGCTTCCCCAAAGAAATTGTTTATATCGGAGTAGAAGTAATTTTCCGTCAGTCCTCACAAAAAAATATGAAAGTGATGCCGGAAGCCTCAAATAATTAATTATTTAGATTAATTCTAACTTAAACTATTTACTTAAATTTTATATATTTAACATTTAATTACTTAAATATTTATCTTTTGAATACGGTGCTATTCTACGATAAGTTGCAAAACTTGTCGCTGGATAGCACCGTTTTATTATGTAAAATCAATGCATTAAGGCAAAATTTTAGCTTTTAAGCATATTATATATAAAATAGTAAATAAGACTTAAAATTTTATAANAATTAACTTAACTAGCTATTGCCAATTAAGCAAAATTATGCTACAATGCACACATAAGGAGTTGAAATGTAAAAAAATATGCACGACAATGCACTATGAATTAAGGAGGGGGATGGCCATATGGGTCGGGGGAAATGGAAGAAGCGATTGATCTCAATTGCTCTAATTCTTGCATTTTGCTGCAATACTTGTTTGATTAAGTTAGATCCTGTTAAGGCAAAGACGGATGTTAACTATGAGGAATTTAAGAATTTACTCAGTAGGGTTGCCTTTGAAGGAATTGACTATAAAGATTATTTAATGAAGTTTGATACTTCCCTAAGACCGGACACCGAATATGTCATTGAAGCCAAGGATTATGTTCGGGTTGAAAATATGGAAGTAAAAGAATATATAGATTTCCAGGGCATGGAAGGAATCTCGATTTTAACCCAGGAGCAAGGACTCATTGAATATGAGGTGGATATTAAGGAAGAGGGTCTCTATGATATCTCACTGCTTTACTACCCTGTGGAAGGAAATAGTGCCTCGATACAAAGAGGAATTTTTATTGATGGGGAACTTCCCTATAGCCAGCTGGATTTAATTGAATTCCCTAGAATTTGGGTTAATGCAATTAATGAGTGGGAACAGGATAACCGAGGGAATGATTTGAAGCCAAAACAGATGGAGGCTCCTTCTTGGATTACCAGCTATTTGTATGATAGTGAGGGTTATGTAACGGATCATCTTTCTGTGTATTTGACCCCAGGAATTCATACCATAACCTTATATTCCAGAAGGGAACCCATGCTCCTTAGAAAAATTATTTTAAATAATTCCGAAGAAATAAGAAGATATCAAGAAGTGAAAGAGGAACAGGATTCCCAAGGAGCCAAAGATAGCTCGGGACATTTAATCACCATTCATGCGGAACAAGCCGATAGAAAATCCTCTCAGATGTTATATCCATCTCAGGATAAATCTTCCCCTGCAGTTTATCCTTATAGTGCCAAGGAGTTAAAAAATAATACCATTGGTAGTAATAGCAATTGGAGAATTGTTGGACAATGGCTAGAGTGGGATTTTGAAGTGCCGGAATCTGGTTTTTACAATATTACACTTCATGTAAGGCAGAATTTTGTTCGTGGTATTTATACTTCAAGAAAAATAACCATTGATGGTGAAGTTCCTTTTGAGGAAATGAGTGATTATGGTTTTAAATACAAAAGTGACTGGCATATGCTCACTTTGCAAGATGAAGAGGGAGAAGCTTATGGCTTTTATCTAGATAAAGGAAAACATACCATTCGAATGGAAGTGGTTCTAGGGGAATTCTCCGATATCATTGGAGATGTACAGGAAGCGGTTTTGGATTTGAACGCAATCTATCGAAAACTAATTCGTATTACTGGTGTTGAGCCAGATCAGTACCGAGATTATAACTTAGAAGATAATATTCCTGGGCTTGCTGAGGAATTGGTTGTGGTAAGAGATAATCTTAGCAATTTGATTGAGCGAATCTATGATGTTGCAGGAAAACATAGTGATCGAGAAGCTACTCTGATTTCTATGAAAGAAATGCTTGATTATTTAATTGAAGATGTGGAGCGTTTCACCAAGAGCTTGGGAGCTTTTAAGATTGAATTGAGTGCCTTGGGTAACTGGATTACCCAGGTATTAGATCAACCTTTGGCCATCGATACCATCTATGTTCATTCCCCGGATACCAAGGTTCCGAAAGTGAACAATTCCCTCTGGGATAAATTTGTACATATGATAAAAAGTTTATTCTACTCCTTTGTTATTGACTACAACACGATTGGAAATGTAGCCAAGGAGGGAGAAGAATCGAAAATGATTACTGTCTGGATTGGTTCCGGACGGGATCAGGCCAATGTATTAAAGGATTTAATCGATAAAACCTTTACGCCGGAGAAGAATATAAATGTAAATGTCCAATTGGTGGATATGGGGACCTTGTTACAGGCAACCTTGGCAGGTCAAGGACCAGATGTTGCAGTTCAGGTAGGAATGGACTTACCTATGAACTATGGAATGCGTGGGGCTGTAGTGGATCTCACGGAATTTGAGGATCTTGGTCAGGTGAAGAACTTGTTCCGGGAAAGTGCTATGGTTCCTTATGAATTCGATGGCAAGACCTTTGCTCTACCTGAGACCGAGACTTGCTTAATGATGTTTTATCGTAAAGATATATTAGAAGAATTGGAACTGGAAGTACCTACAACATGGGATGAGATGAAAATTGCTTTATCCGTCTTAAGTAAAAATCAGATGGATCTTGGAATGGTACCAACAACGGAGCAAATATTTGCAATGCTTTTATATCAAAATGGCGGAGAGTACTATAATAGTGACGCTACCAAGTCGGCCTTAGACAGTGATATCGCTATCCGTGCCTTCAAACAATATTGCGAATACTATACGGATTATAGATTAGACCGAGAATCGCCCGTTGACCAAAGATTTCGAACTGGTGAGGCACCGATCATTATCGCTGACTATACCTTATATAATCAATTACAGGTTTCTGCTCCTGACATCAAAGGATTATGGGGTTTTTCCATGGTTCCAGGAACGGTAAAAGAAGATGGAAGTGTGGATTATTCTGTGTCCAGTGCTGGCTCTGCAGCAATCATTATGAGTCAGACTAAGGAAAAAGAAGCAGCCTGGGAGTTCTTGAAATGGTGGGTTTCAACAGAAACTCAAATTCAATATGGCAGGGAAATGGAGGCATTAATGGGTGCAGCCGCCCGTTATCCTACCGCTAATGTTGAAGCATTTGAAAGTTTGCCCTGGCCTTCGGAGGATTATGAGGCCTTGACAAAACAATTTCAATGGATGAAGGGAATTCCACAGGTTCCAGGAGGATATTTCACCTGGCGTAACGTGAACAATGCCTTTTACCGAGTTGTTATTTCTGAGGATAAGCAAAAGATGCAACCAAGAGAGGCTCTTACGGATTATGTTCGTTATATCAATGATGAGATTACATTTAAACGTGCGGAATTTGGTTTACCAACCGCAGAGGATTAAGGGGTGAGGATTGATATGAAAAAGAAGGTGGAAGGAAGGTCATACCAAAATAGGGAATTGACACTTGGGAATAGAATAAGAAGACACAAAGCCTCTTATATCATGATTGCCCCCTACTTTATTCTATTTTTCCTATTTACAGTATTACCAGTGTTAATCTCAATTACCTTTAGTTTTACCGATTTTAATGTTTTAGAGTTCCCAGATTTTACAGGGTGGGATAATTATATAAGATTATTCTTAGATGATGATATTTTTAAAATTGCTTTAAAAAACACCTTGATTTTTGCAGTAATTACAGGGCCGATTTCATATTTTATGTGCCTAATATTTGCATGGATTATCAATGAATTCAAAGGTAAGCTCAGGGCTTTTTTAACCTTGATTTTCTATGCACCATCCATATCCGGTAATGCTTATGTTGTTTGGAACCTGATTTTACGTGGGGATCGGTATGGTTTTCTTAATGGTCTTTTAATTCGATTTGATTTTATGCAAAATGCAATTATCTGGATGAAAACAGAGAAATATGTTCTGGCATTTCTCATTATTGTCCAATTATGGTTAAGCCTAGGAACCGGTTTCTTAACCTTTATAGCCGGTCTTCAAACGGTGGATAAGAATTTATACGAAGCCGCAGCCATGGACGGGATTAAAAACCGCTGGCAAGAGTTATGGTATGTAACTTTACCATCCATGAAGCCCCAGCTTCTGTTTGGTGCAGTAATGCAGATTACACAGGCCTTTGCTGTTGCGGATATCTCCATTCAGCTGGCTGGAAACCCCAGTGTAAATTATGCTGGTACCACCATTGTTACCCATCTGATGGACTTTGGCTCCATCCGATATGAGATGGGATATGCTTCGGCAATTGCAGTAATCTTATTCCTACTGATGGTTGGATCCAATATGCTGATTCAGAAACTAATCAGAAAGGTGGGAAAATGATATGGCGAGAGATTATATGAAACCAAGAAGGCGAATTTTTCGTAAACAGAAAAGACTAAACCGCTCCATGGCAGGCAATGTTACCTTATTTATCTTTATGGGAATTTGTGCCGTCTTTATGGCGATACCTTTGGTCATGGTGGTAAACAACGCTTTTAAGCCATTGGATGAATTGTTTCGTTATCCACCCACCTTATTTGTTCGACATCCTAGTACCGATAATTTCAATGACTTAATGGTACTCATGTCAAACTCTTGGGTTCCCTTTGCCAGGTACATATTAAATACCGTAATTATCACTGGAGGAGGTACCCTGGGGCATGTTTTGGTAGCCTCATTAGCTGCCTATCCTTTGGCAAAACATAATTTTCCTGGTAAGAAATTATTATTTAATATGGTAGTTTTGTCTATCATGTTTACTTATCAGGTTACCCAGATACCAAATTATCTTATTATCTCCTTGCTCCATATTAATAATACCTACTTGGCAGTGATTCTTCCTGCCTTTGCCTATGGTTTAGGCTTATATTTGATGAAACAATTTATGGAGCAAATACCAGACTCTTTGATTGAATCAGCAAGACTGGATGGAGCCAGTGAATATAAAGTATTTTGGACAATTATTATGCCCAATGTAAAACCAGCATGGTTAACCTTAGCGGTATTACAATTCCAAAGCATGTGGGGAAATACCGGTAGTACCTTCCTAAGGGATGAACAGTTAAAGCCGCTTCAATATGCTCTACAGCAAATTGTAAATAGTGGACCAGCCAGACAAGGGGCGGGAGCTGTGGTTACTCTAATTATTGCAGCGGTTCCTATTACATTCTTTATCATTTGCCAGAGTAGTATTATTGAAACCATGACCACATCGGGTATGAAGGAGTAAGGGGGGGACGGTATGAAAAAAATATTTCTTATATTATTTGTAATAGTATTTCTATCAGCCGATGGTTCGATGGCCTATGCCAATTCCAATGTCCCTTACCATACCTATAATTATGATTATTGGGAGGATATATTTTATACTCCTGCGGCCTATATTCCCAATGGAAGTATTTCAGGAACCGATATAGGAGTTGGCTTTCTATCAAATCCCCAGGATATTTTTGTGGCTGAGGATGGTAGATTGTACATAGCTGATACGGGAAATAACAGAATTATTATATTAGACTCCCAGTTAAAGCTAGAGAGGGTCATTGATAGCTTTGATCATGGGGGAACCTTGGATACATTTAATGGGCCATCGGGCTTATATGTGACTCAAAAAAATGAGATCTATATTGCAGATACCAATCATTATCGAGTCGTAGCATTAAAGGAAGATGGATCCCTATTAAAAATTATTAGTAATCCTACCTCGGAGGTTTTAGAAGAAGACTTTGTATTTGCACCTCTTAAGGTGGGGGTAGATTATGCAGACCGAGTATATGTGATTGCTAAGAATATGTTTCAGGGGATCATGGCCTTTGATAACNATGGGAATTTTACAGGATTTAGTGGCACCATTAGGGTCACAATTAGTCTTTATGAAAAAATATGGAGAAAACTATCCACAAAGGCTCAAAGGGAGAGGCAGGTACAATTTATTCCTACGGAATTTACAGGTGTTGATTTAGCTCCCGATGGTTTTATCTATGCCACCAATATTGATGCCGATGGTCAGCAATCCATCCGAAGATTAAATCCCAAAGGGCAGGACGTAATTAAAATGAAAGCCAACGGAAAGCTCAGTGGTGATTTATGGTGGAGATACGGTATGGAATATTCAGGAGCATCTAGAATTGTAGATATCGTTTACCGTGGAAATGGTATTTATACGGTAATCGATACTACCAGGGGACGGGTTTTCACCTATGATCATGAAGGTAACCTTCTTTATATTTTTGGAGGCAAGGGGAGCCAGAAGGGGACTTTTAAAAGTCCTGTGGCTGTGGAGATGAAGGATGATCAAATCCTTGTTCTGGATTCTCACCGGGGTGAAATCATGTTCTTTGTAGCCACAAAGTATGGAAGCCTAATTAATCAAGCGATATCCCTAAGATATGATGGTGATGAAGCTTCCGCCGTTAAGATTTGGGAGGAAGTATTGGAATTAGACTCTAACTTTGAATTGGCTTATGTGGGTATCGGGAAATCCTACCTGGCAGCCGGGGAGAATAAAAAAGCTATGGAATACCTAAAACTTGGGATGGATCGAGAGTACTACTCCATAGCATTTAAACGATACCGTGATGATATCTTAAAAGATAATCTTGGATATGTATTAACAGGAATCATTGTTCTAGTAATTGTTCAGTCAATAAGAAGTGTGATTAGAAAAAGAAATCAAAAGGGGGTTGGATATGATGAGTAAAAAAGAAAAGTTCTTATATCCTTTTTATGTGATTACTCACCCCTTTGATGGCTTCTATGAGATTAGACATAGAGAAAAAGGTAGTGTGCCCTTGGCATTGCTATTGATATTGTTATTTGGACTTTCCTTTTCCATCAACCGAAGATACGCTGGTTTTATCGTAAATTACGTCTACACAAGAACGGTAGACAGTAGAACGGATATTATAGCTGTCTTTGTTGCAGTTTTATTATTTGCTACGGCAAATTGGTCTATTACCTGCTTGCTAGAGGGAGAAGGAAGATTCAAAGATATCGTTACAGTGCTGGGATATTCTATGCTACCCATGGTTTTAACCTATATACCGGCTACTATTATTTCCTGGTTTATCGCAGCCGACGAGGAAGCAATATATTATCTCTTACTGGGAATTTCCCTTCTTTACTTCCTTGTTCTGGTCTTAATCGGTATTATGGTGATTCATAATTTTAGTTTTGGAAAGACCTTGGTAACCCTAGTCTTTACTTTCCTAGCGCTGGCCTTAATTATCTTTGTCATCTTATTACTGATTTCCTTGATTAATCAGGTATATCTGTTCCTTGAAAGTGCATATACCGAGTTATTATTACGGATGTAAGGGGGCGATGATGTGGATAAATTAAAGAAAATTCGCAATATATTAATCATAGCAATTGCCCTCGGCTTAATCCTTTATGGGGTTTATATCTGTGTCCATTACCTTTTTTATAAGGAGCATGAAAAATATCTAACGGATTACGCCTTTGAACAGGGCAGGGAGTTTACTCCATTGGAAGATGCAGATCCTAAGGTGGCAGGAATGGTATTAGTAGCAGAAAATGACCTCCTGAAGCTCTATACCAATACAAAGACAACGGAAGTTGCTATTTATGATAAAAGAACGGGAGAGATTACCTATTCGAATCCAGTGGATCGAGACAAGGATCCCTTAGCCAATGGACGAAATAAAACAGATCTACATTCACAATTTTTAATTACTTATTATGATACCAGTATGACCCAGGCTACCATGTATAGTTATGATTATAGTGTAGAACGAGAGCAGTTTACCATGGAAAGCATCCAAGATGGAATACGTTATACCTATCTTCTTGGGAATCTGGATAGTCCAACTGGTATCGTTCCTCCCTATATTACCCTAGAACGAATGGAGGAGAAAATACTAAGCAAACTAAGTGAGCGGGAAGCAAAAACCATTCGAAACAGCTACATAGAGTCCAAGGAAAAGGAAGGCTTTATGGAATTGACCAATGGTGCAAAAGCGAGCCGAGTTGGTCTACAAAAGATGAATCAATTATTGGAGAAGGCTGGATATACCCAAGCAGACTTTGACGAAGATGCGGCTATGGCAGCAGGTGGAAAAGTAGAAGAACGTATTACCTTTACCATAGTTTTGGAGTATCGTCTCCAGGATGAAAAACTTATAGTAAAAGTACCGACAAATCAGATTAAAGAGACTGGTAGTGGAAGAATCGCTAATATTGATCTCCTTAGTTTCTTCGGTGCTGGTACATCGGAAGAAGAAGGATATATCTTTGTACCCAATGGTGTTGGTTCCCTGATTTATTTTAATAATGGGAAAAAAACAGAGCGGTATAATCAATATGTCTATGGTTTGGACGAAGTTTCCCAATCCTATACCGTTGTTGAGGATACGGAAAAAGTTCGATTACCTGTCTTTGGTATTAAGCATGAGAATGGAGCCGTTTTTGCAGAAATCACCAACGGAGAAACCTTGGCTAATATTGTGGCCAATGTTTCAGGAAATGTGAATAGCTACAATTATGTGTATCCTTCCTTCTTACTTCGAGGATCTGAAAAAGTATCCATGTTTGGAGCCAGTGGTGCTGGTGCAGATTTGCCAACCTTAGAAAAGAATATTTATGACGTAAATATCACCATAGAATATGCATTTCTAGATAAAGACAATGCTAGTTATTCTGGCATGGCCAATTATTATCGTCAGGAATTGATGAATCGAGGGGTACTGACGGTAAAAGAGGAAAGGAGTTCTCTTCCTTTTTATCTAGATATCATCGGTGGGGTAAAAAGACAGGAAAGTTTTCTTGGGGTTCCTTATATGGGACTATTCCCCATGACAAGCTTCGAAGAAGCAGGGATCATCATCGATCAATTACAGGAAGCAGATATCTCCAATCTTCGAGTCAATTATCTGGGCTGGTTTAATGAGGGATACTACCATGATGCTGCAAAGGATATTAAGGTGGATCGTGAATTGGGTGGTAAAAAGCAACTAAAGAAACTCAATGAAAAGCTAGAAGCCCTGGGCGGTACACTTTACGGCGATGTAGCCTTTAACCGAATATCCTTTGAAGCGGATAATTACAATTATAAGATGGAGAATTCTCGCTACTATTCTGGCTACATAGTTTCCCTTGGCCGAGTAAATCCAGCCACCTTAAGGCAATCTGGTGGTATGGGTTATCGGGAGACAAATTATAACGTCTTATCACCGAGATATTTAATCCGTCATATTGATAAATTTATAGATAAAATTAATCAAGTAGAAATCTCTGGAATTTCCTTAAGAGATTTGGGAGATGTGCTTCCGTCAGATAAGAGAAGAAGTGAGATTATCAATCGACAGGAGGCAAAGCAGATTATAGTAGGTCAATTTGAAATTTTGGATGACACTATCGATCATCTTATGGTAACAGGGGGAAATGCTTATTCCTTCGCTTACGCAAGAGATTTAATCAATATTCCTTCTAGTCACAATCCTTTCTATATTGTAGATCAGGAGGTACCATTTTACCATATGGTGATCCATGGTTGCATTGACTATACATCCGAATCGATAAATCTGACCGATAGTTATGACAAACAAGAAATCATCCTACGAATGATTGAATTCGGGGTAGCTCCTCATTTTAGTTTTTCTTATGAGGAATCCAGTGAGATCAAGTACACCGGTTTAAATAGTTTCTACTCCACTCAGTACAATANTTGGATGGAGGATGCAGTAGATATTTATCACAAGACCAATNAAGTATTAAGGAATGTGACGAATAGTAGGATGATAGAACATAAGATATTGGATAATGGAATCCGAAGGATCACCTATGAAAATGGAGTTGTTATTTATATCAATAAGAGCAAAGAAGATNTGGTTATCGATGATATTACCATACCTGCCAAAGGTTATGGGGTAAAGGGGGGGATAGAATGAAGAAACGATTAACATTAAGACAAAAAAGAGCAATAACTGGTTTCCTTTTTATCCTTCCGTGGTTTATCGGATTTGCCCTTTATTATGTAAAAAGTTTGATTCAAACAGTCCAATTTGCCTTAAGTAAAATCGATATCGCTGCCAGTGGTGGATATACCGCAACCTTCACTGGTTTGGATAATTTTAAATATGCATTTTTAGAACATGCACAATTCAATCAGGTGTTGGTAAACTCCCTCATAGATATCCTATTGGATGTACCCTTTATTGTGTTTTTTAGCTTGCTTATGGCGATTTTGCTCAACTCTAAGTTTAAAGGAAGAGGTTTGGTAAGAACTATATTTTTCCTGCCAATCCTACTAGGTTCTGGTGCGGTATTAGAGACCCTTGAGCTGGCTACGCAAAATATACAGGGTGGTGCTGCAGCTATGTCAACGGAAATGGCACCAGTTGCCGGAGTAAATGTTGATTATTTTCTAAGTATACTACTGGAAGTCGGGCTTCCGGTTAGACTCCTAGATTTTATCGTAGGTTTAGTAGGAGGAATTTACGAAATTGTTAGGGCATCCAGTGTGCAAATTATCATATTTATTGCGGCCTTACAGTCGGTATCCCCTTCTCTTTATGAAGTATCTAAAATTGAAGGGGCAACACCCTACGAAACCTTCTGGAAGGTAACCTTCCCCATGGTTTCGCCTCTTATCCTAACCAATGTGGTCTATACCATAGTAGATAAATTTGTAAACAGTCAAGTGGTTGACATAGCATACTCTACAGCCTTTACCAATTATAATTATGGACTTAGTTCAGCAATGAGTGTGATAAGCACAGTGATTGTATGTCTTATCTTACTAATCGTCGGCGGTTTGATTACTAAGATAACATTTTACTATAACTAAGAAGGAGGGATTGTTATGGTTAGAAATATTGTAGATCAGATTCGAGACTTAAAAAATGATACGGTCTTTATTAATAAACAAGCTAGGTATATACATATATTCAAATCCCTCCTCTTCTCAACTTTTAAATTTATTATCTTACTGGGAATATCCTTTATTATCTTGGGGCCAATTATTAACATCATCAGTAATTCATTCTTTTCATCCAGTGATGTATATAATCCTTCCGTATTTTTATTCCCACTGAGGCCAACTTGGGAGAATTTCCGATTGGCATATCTAAGGTTGGATTATTGGAAAACCCTTGGGTACACCTTATTATACGTCAGTGGACTTACCTTGATACAATTGGTAATTACCTCCATGGCCGGATATGGATTTGCCCGCTTTGATTTTCCTTTTAAAAAACTTTTATTCGCCTGTGTAATCATTACCATTGTATTACCTACCCATACCATAATGCTACCTTTATACCAGCATTTTCGTAACTGGGATTTGTTTGGGATATTACAGGTGATTACAGGGAAAAAATACAATTTACTGTCTAAGGAAACACCAATGTATTTAATGACCTTATTTGGAACGGGATTACGTTCTGGACTTTTTATCTACATATTCCGACAGTTTTTTAGAGGTTTACCCAAAGAAATTGAGGAGGCTGCTTTTATTGATGGAGCAGGGATGTGGTATACCTATTTTAGGATTATGCTAGTAAATGCAATACCCTCCGTAGTAACAGTAACGGTCTTCTCCATGGTTTGGCAATATAATGATATGTTCTATGTGAGACTTTTTTCCATGCCGACCAGTAGGAATATAACCTTCCGTTTATCAACGCTCCAATCCACAGTAATGTTCCTGGATCAGATTAAAGATCCAATGATTTCACAGTTGTACGTATATGCAGGAGTATTATTGGTTCTCCTTCCAATCTTGATTATCTATCTGATTTTACAAAGGTACTTTATGGAGGGCGTAGAGAGAAGCGGTATTGTGGGATAAAGTCCCGGACTTCTTCATGTAATCATTGCGAAACTCTTACATTTGTGGTTTCGCAAATAGAAATAAAAATAAATATAAAGGAGGAAGCAGATGATGAAATTAAGGAAAAAGTTTTTGGCATTATTTTTAGTATTTACAATGGTACTTTCCCTAATGGCATGTGGGGGAAAGGAGGATACAGAGGATGTAGGAAAGGATCTCCCTTCTACTGGGCAAGAAGATGAAAAAGACCAAGAGGATAAAGAACCGGAGGTAACGGAAGCACCAACACCAACAGAGGAACCGGTAGATGTTTATCCTGCCTTTGACTTAAACCAAAGAACAATTAAAGTGGGAATTTGGTGGGATTATTACTACACCAGTGCCCACAATGATATATACGATAATCCACAAGTAGGTAATACAGAAACAGCTCAGATGCAACTGGATAATGTTCGCAGGATTGAAAAGAAATATAATTGCCGTATTGAATTTGTTAACCTTGGCTGGAACGGAATTATNGAAAGTATTAATACATCCATCACCGCTGGAACTCCAGAATGTGATATCTATCTGACCGATTTACAGTTTGGTATCCCTGCAGTTATGAATGGCTTAGCCTTGGATTTAGATACCTTTGTACCAGACTACTGTGATCTTGTGAATGATCAAAAGATAGTAAAACCTCTGATTGCAAAAGGCGCTGAGGAAGTTTTGGGTGGTAATTTCTTCTTTACCGAACAGGCTTTGCCAGTGAACGGAATCTATTTGGGTTACAATGTAAATATGATTGAAGATTTAGGTTTGGAAGATCCTCAAGAGCTTTATCGTAAGGGTGAGTGGACATGGGAAAAATTTGCTGAGTACGCAAAAGCAGGAACCAGAGATTTGGATAATGATGGTAATACAGATATCTTTGGTTTCGGAGGTATCTTTACGGATTTGGTTAATGGACTGGTATTAAATAATGGTGGATCCATTGCTGGTGGTGAAACAGAAGGATTAAGTTCACAGCAAACAGTGAAAGCCTTTGAATTTATTGATCAGTTATACAACAAAGATTTATCCGCAAGACCTTGGAATGGGGATGACTGGGATGACAACTTATTAGCGTGGTCTGATGGTAAGGTAATGTTCTGGACTGCCCAGGCTTGGTCTTTAAAACAGGAAATGGATGCAGCAATCCAAGAAGGTGCAGAATTACCATTTGAATTTAAGGTGGTACCTTATCCATTAGGTCCTGATAGTGACGGAACCTATTATAGTCCAGTAGCTGGTAACTGGTATATTATCCCGGTGGGCGTAGAAGAACCGGATAAAGTATTCCAGGTATTTGAGGAGTTCTTAAATTGGCACCAGGGAGATGAAGAGTATAGAGATGATCCTACTTGGTTTGAAAGCTGTTTTATGACCTTGGACGATGTGGAATTGGCTATGGATTGTGGTAGAAATCTAAAGATGGATATCTGGGGTAGCTTTGGCGATTACTTCAGATTTGGTGATATGATTTGGTGGCCAATCGTTGTTAACAAAGATACTACCGTAGCTCAGGCAATTGAATCAGCAAAACCAGTACTTCAGGATGCTCTAGATTATTTCAGAAGCAAAAGACAATAGTCTTAATGTAATTATTTGATAATTTAGCATTACATAAAATAAATTAAAGTTTTACGATAAAAGGTTTAGTTTTCTAGACGAGAGAGGATCGTGTATGAGCAAACGCATTTGGAAACTAATGTTTGTTTTACTTATGTCCACCATATTCTTATTTGGTTGCAAGGATAAGGTAAATGATAAAGAGGCATCCAGTGGGAATGGGGGACAGACACAAGTAGTAGAGAATGAAGATACCAAAGAAAAGAATACCGATACCAAAGAGAAGAAGGATACAAAAGAGAGCAATAACGATGGTAAAGAGAATACCGATACCAATGAGAAGAAGCAAGATACAAAAGATAATGATGAAGAAGATCCCTCTAACTTAGACAAAACAATAGAGGAAGCTTCGGCTCAGGAAACTCCAGTAGATGATGGAGAATATGATCCGAATTTTGAATTGATTATGGAAGCTGAGGAAGCTGAAATGACTGGCAAAGTTAGAGTGGAAAGTACAAAAGGCGGTTTTACTGGTTCAGGATATTTGGTTGGAATTGAAGGAAATGAAGATACCGTAAGCTTCCGGGTAACGGTACCTGGTAGTGGAGCTTATGATTTGAATTTTCGAAGTGCCAGCTATGGTGGATATAAAGAAAACAATATCCTGATAAACGGTGAAATGGTTGGGAGTGCGAAAGTGGAGGAATCGGAGTTTACCGATTCAATCTTGAAACGAATATACCTCACCACAGGAGAAAATTTGATTACTATGACAAAGAGTTGGGGGTGGATTTATTTGGATTCTTTAATAATTACTGCCTCCGGACCTGCGGATAAGAGTATTTACGATGTTTCAAGTGTACCGGTTAATCCGAATGCAACAGATCGTACCAAGAGATTGTTNAAATATCTAGCAGATATGTATGGAGAGGCTATTATATCTGGTCAATATGGTGACAGAGGAATCGATGGACCTGAATTCAAGGCCATTTATAATGCAACCGGAAAATATCCTGCTATGCTGGGCTTGGATTTTATTGAATACACACCTTCGAGAGTAGCTTTTGGTTCTACTGGAAAGGATGTGGAGTATGCCATCGATTTTGATCAAGCGGGAGGAATTGTTACCTTCGCCTGGCATTGGAATGCTCCAGAACCCTATCTATATAACAGCAAGGATAATCCATGGTGGAAGGGTTTTTATACTACAGCAACCAATATAAATCTGAAGAAGATTATGGATGGTGAGGACAAAGAAGGATATGATTTATTAATCCGAGATATCGATGCTATAGCTAAGGAGCTTAAGATTCTTCAGGAAGCAGATGTGCCCATTCTTTGGAGACCTTTACATGAAGCCAGTGGTGGCTGGTTCTGGTGGGGGGCTTCTGGGCCTGAGCCATATATCCAATTATATCGGTTACTCTATGATCGCTTAACCAATCATCATGGAATTCATAATTTAATCTGGGTTTGGAATGGACAGCATCAGGATTGGTATCCGGGAGATGAATACGTAGATATCGTAGGTACAGATATTTATCCTGGNGAAAGGGTTTATACTCCCCAAGCAGCTAAGTTTAATGAACTAGTGGAATGGAATGGGGAGAATAAAAAGATAGTAGCATTGACCGAAAATGGCTGTATTTTTGATCCGGATTTAGCCTTTCGGGATAATGCAATATGGTCATATTTTGGTACTTGGGAGGGTGAGTTTTTAACTCTCAATGGGACCTATACCTTATCTGAAAAATATACAGAAACAAGTATGTTAAAAAAGGTATTTACTCATGACAAAGTGATTACTTTGGATGAACTACCTGACCTTAAAACATACGGTGACTAACGAAGAGAAAAGGAGAATCATAATGAGTAAAGTTACAATGTTAACCAATAACCTTCCGAATATACCGTGGCAAGATAAACCGGAAGGATATCAGGGACCGGTGTGGAGGTATTCTGAGAACCCTATTATCGGAAGAAATCCCTTGCCTGGAGTAGCTAGAATATTTAATAGTGCAGTTCTTCCCTATAAGGGAGAGTTTATTGGTGTATTTCGTGCGGAACAGACGGATGGGGTTCCCCATCTATATCTGGGATATAGCAAGGATGGAATTCACTGGACCTATGAACCGGAACCAATCCCCTTTGTCAATGAAAAGGGCGAACCCTTCCTGCCTCGATATGCTTACGATCCCCGTCTGATTCAGGTGGAAGATACCTATTATATCGTTTGGTGTACCGATTTTTATGGTGCAGCACTGGGTCTTGCTAAAACAACCGACTTTAAACATTTTGTTCGCTTAGAAAACCCATTCCTTCCATTTAATCGGAATGGAGTATTATTCCCTAGAAAAATCAATGATAAATTTGTTTTATTGTCTAGGCCAAGCGATAGTGGGCATACACCCTTTGGGGATATCTTCTTAAGTGAAAGCCCGGATCTGGTATATTGGGGCAAACACCGTCATGTTATGGCTAGGGGTTATAAACAGTGGTGGCAGTCCTT
>JGI24708J26588_10001829_pt1 | contig 16553 bp, 14 predicted proteins | sample BioPla1DNA2_FD_26588 | JGI IMG/M metagenome (IMG submission 26588) | reverse complement strand
AAGCCGGTAATCCGGAAACTATTGCCAAGATTAGGCATGAGATGGGTCTTGATGATCCCATACTGGTGCAGATGTGGAATTTCTTCAAGTCTGCTATTACCTTTGATCTAGGAAGATCTTATCGCAATAACATGGATGTACATGAGGCCATCTGGTCCAGATTTCCGGCGACGGTAAGGTTGGGGCTAACTGGAATGGTTATAGCCATAGTTTTAGGCATGACTTTTGGTATTATATCGGCAGTGAAGCAGTATTCATGGCTTGACTATTCTAGTATGTTCTTGGCTTTACTGGGGATTTCGGCTCCATCTTTTTGGGTCGGTCTCCTCTTCATATATGTCTTCGCCGTGATTTTGCGCTGGGTTCCCGGGACAGGTACGGGCAATGGCGAGTTTGTCTATCTAGTCCTGCCGGCCTTGACACTGGGCATCCGGCCGGCGGCTCTGATCGCACGGATGACTCGCTCTAGTATGCTAGAGGTTGTCAGGCAAGATTACATCCGTACCGCCTGGGCTAAAGGACTGGGGGCTAGGACGGTAGTTTTGAAGCACGCGCTGAAGAACGCGATGATTCCTGTGGTGACTATCATTGGAGTAGAGACAGCGAGCCTATTGAGTGGTGTAGTGCTTATCGAGTCAGTTTTCCAGTGGCCCGGCGTTGGTCGATTATTTGTCGAAGCGCTGACGTACCGAGATTTCCCGATTATCCGGGGAGAAGTATTGTTTCTTGCAGGGCTTTTCATTCTTTCCAACTTGATTGTAGACATGTCATATGCCCTGTTCGATCCGCGTATTCGGTATGACTGATGTTAGTTTATTCGCGCTTCAGGGCGATTCGCGTTTATTGGAGGGATAGAGTTGAGCGAGCAAGAGACGGCTTTACGACCTAGTACTATTGAACAAGCAGCCACTGATAGAGAGCCAAAGGGGCGGAGTCTCTGGGCAGATGGCTGGCGAAGATTGAAGAAAAACCGTCTGGCCATGCTTGGCTTGTTCTTGGTATTGTTTATGGCGTTCTTGGCCATATTTGCTCCCTTAGTGGCCCCTTACGACCCTATAGAGCAGCTTATCTGGACGGAGGGGAGAGCGGCTAGACTGGCGCCACCTAGTGCCAAACACTGGTTTGGGACAGACCTTTATGGGCGTGACATATTGAGCCGTACTATCTATGGGACCAGGATTTCTTTGACTATTGCTGTCGCAGCTAGTATAGTATCCTTGTTCATAGGAGTTACACTGGGCGCTGTAGCTGGGTACTATGGAGGCAAAACAGACGATGTTATAAGTTGGCTGATCAATGTAATATATGCTTTTCCATTCCTCTTATTTGTGTTATCCATAGTCGCCTTCCGGCCTGCCAGCCTGGGTCTGGTATACGTAGCCATTGGTTTTGTGAGTTGGCCATCCATCGCACGAGTTGTGAGAGGGCAGGTAATGGCCATCAAGGAGACGGAGTTTGTTGAGGCAGCGAGAGCCGTGGGTGCCAGAGATTTCAAAATCATATTCAAACACATATTGCCTAATGTCATTGCACCAGTTATTGTCCAGATTACTCTAGGTATGGGCTCTGTGATCATGATCGAAGCTTCCTTGACTTTTCTTGGTTTTGGTACTCAGCCACCTACTCCGAGCTGGGGCTACATGATCAACCAGGGTAAGGACTATCTGTTATCAGGTCAGTGGTGGTGGTCGATTTTCCCCGGCGCCGCCATATCTCTTACCGTTCTAGGTTTTAATCTCTTAGGTGACGGATTGCGAGATGCTTTGGATCCGAGGCTGAACAAGTAGTTCCTGGTTTAGAAGGTGGTGCGTCCCGTATCTATGGCCAAGAAGGTGCTTAGCCATGGTACGGGGAGGGATGGGCGAGGTTTTATGGAATATACGTGAGTGACGGGTTTGTTATCCGCAGGGCAGGATCTTGTTAACAATACAGACTTGCCTTCGGATAATGGAGGAGGCGAGGAGCAGTGGCGGAAAAGCTACTTGAAGTTCGAGGCTTGAAAACGTATTTCTACACCGAAGANGGTGTTGTTCCCGCTGTAGACGGCGTAGATTTTAGCATCANCAAGGGCGAGACTATAGGAATCGTAGGTGAGTCCGGTTGCGGTAAGAGTGTGACTTCACTTTCGATTATGCGGCTGATTCCCAACCCACCTGGCAAAATTGTTGACGGGGAGATCATCTTTGAAGGCTCGGATTTGTTAAAAAAGACCGAGGCAGAGATGCGCAAGATCCGGGGTAACGAAATATCTATGATTTTTCAAGAGCCCATGACATCACTTAATCCGGTTTTCACAATTGGAAACCAGATCATAGAGGCCATTGTCTTGCATCAGAATCTAGACAAGGCAGCTGCTCGCGAAAAAGCCATAGAAATGCTGCGCTTGGTAGGGATTCCTTCACCGGAGAGACGGGTAGATGAATACCCACACCAGCTGAGTGGTGGCATGCGGCAAAGAGTGATGATCGCCATGGCGTTGTCCTGCAATCCTAAGCTACTCATAGCCGATGAACCAACCACAGCTTTGGATGTAACGATTCAGGCTCAGATTCTAGATCTCATGCGGCAGTTACGGGATGAGTTTGGTACATCTATCATGCTGATTACCCACGATCTCGGAGTGGTGGCAGAATTGGCAGAAAAGGTAGTTGTTATGTATGCCGGGAAGATTGTAGAGAGAGCCGATGTCAAGCTCTTGTTTGGCGATCCGATGCATCCCTATACACTGGGGCTGCTCGGTTCCATCCCCAAACTCACAGTAGAGCAGGAGCGGTTGCAGGTCATAGAAGGTGTAGTGCCTGACCCAGCCTATATGCCGAAGGGCTGTAGGTTCCATCCACGGTGTCAAGATGCTCAGGAAATCTGTAAGGTGGAGGAGCCGGAGCTTCTAACCCATAGACCAGGCCATGAGGTAGCCTGCTGGAAATATACAGAGTACCGTAGGCTTAAGGAGGTTGTATGAGATGGGTGCGGCACCTTTACTGGAAGTGAAAGATCTAGTCAAGCATTTCCCGATTACGAAGGGCTTTATCATGTCCAAACAGGTGGGGGCTGTAAAGGCTGTTGATGGGGTTTCCTTCACCATTAACCGGGGAGAAACTCTGGGACTAGTAGGCGAATCCGGATGTGGTAAGTCCACTACTGGTCGATTGATTCTGCGGCTCATCGAGGCTACTTCCGGCGAAGTATGGTTCGAAGGTCGCAATGTGCTGGAGCTAGGCCGCGAAGAAATGCGGGAGCTCAGGCGGGATATGCAGATCATTTTCCAGGATCCCTATGCTTCTCTCAATCCACGAATGACCGTGGGAGATATTATTGGAGAGCCCATGCAGATCCACGGCATCGCTAAGGGCCAGGAGAAAGAGCGGCGTGTGCAAGAGCTGTTGGAGGTTGTGGGTTTGGCGAGCTATCATGCTCGGCGCTATCCCCATGAGTTTAGTGGAGGCCAACGGCAACGCATCGGTGTTGCACGAGCTCTGGCAGTCAATCCTAAGATCATAGTCTGTGATGAGCCTGTATCTGCACTGGATGTATCTATCCAAGCTCAGGTCGTCAACTTGCTCCAGGATCTGCAGGCTGAGTACGGACTTACGTATTTATTCATTGCCCATGATCTAAGCGTGGTAAAGCATATATCTGACCGGGTGGCAGTAATGTATTTGGGGAAGATAGTGGAGCTGACGTCAAAACAGGCCCTGTATGACAACCCGCTTCACCCCTATACGCAGGCCCTTCTGTCTGCTATACCTATCCCAGATCCAACGCTTACACGGGAGCGCGTTATTCTGGAGGGTGACGTACCATCACCAATTAACCCACCTTCGGGGTGTCGTTTTCATACTCGCTGCCCTGTGGCCAAAGATATCTGCAAACAGGAAGAGCCAGNTTTTGCTGATGTTGGTGGAGGCCATTTTGTCGCCTGTCACCTAGTGGAGCGCAGCTAACAAGGATTAGTGTTGATGATTCAATCAACCAATATATTTCAAAGGAGGGAAGGTACCACTTGCTTGTAGTGAAGCAAGATGGACCGAATGTATGAAAAAAACACCAAAGCGCCATGTAAGAACTCTCAGCAGGTATAACCTACAGGCCAGTCTAGAGACGGGTGGATGCGGGAAATGTCAGGCTGCTTGTCAGTCTGCCTGCAAGACATCATGTACTGTGGGTAACATAGCTTGTGAAAGCAAGTAGTCAGTGGTTAGGGATGGGGGTTAGGGCGTGGGTGACCACGCTTCCCTCCCTAACCGGCATTGGGCAGGGGATCTATCCACGAGCAGGGGCTATGGGCTGACTCGTGGATTTTTCGTGGATGACTTAGGGGTGATGGCCGATGATATCAGTCCATAGATTCTGCCAGGGCGGTATGTATTTTGCTGTAGACGGTGGGAGTGCTGCTATCCATGAACTAGATGAGATTGCCTATGATGTCTTAGGCGATGTGTTGGAGATNACTGGGAGNCAGATAGATGGTGGTGAAGGTGAAGACTCAAGTCAAAGCGCTGCTAATATTCTCAGAACCTGGCGGGACGGTGTTGGAGATTCCAGTGACGGGGGGCAGCGGGTAGCGTATACTAGGCTCTTTGCCAAGCATGGTGCGAAAGCTGTAAGGGAGGCTGCTGGCGATCTCCTGGATCTGATGGATATTGGGTTGCTGTTTCATGATGATGCCTATGTGGATGAACTGGCAGATGGGCTACAGCATAAAGTCTCCCTCAAAGCCATCTGTCTAAATGTATCCCATGATTGCAATCTGCGATGCCGCTATTGCTTTGCCGGTACAGGCAATTTCGGCGGTGAACGACTCAATATGCCTCTAGATATAGCCCAGCAAGCCATTGACTTTCTTCTGGCAAACAGTTCAGGAAAGGATCGAGTTGAGGTCGATTTTTTCGGAGGGGAGCCTCTGCTGAATCTGCCGGTAGTTAAGGAGACAGTGGCGTACGGAGAGAGTCGTGCTGACGCCATGGGTAAAGAAATCCGGTTCACCCTTACCACCAACGGACTGTTGCTTGACGAAGAAACCGCTCGTTATCTGGATGAAACCATGTTCAACTTGGTGCTTAGTCTAGATGGGCGACAGAGCATTAATGATCATGTGAGAGTTTCTGCCCGGGGCAAGGGAGTCTATGAGGTCATAGTGCCTCGGCTGAAGCAGATGGTTGAGCTAAGAGAAGAACGACAGTACTATGTGCGGGGGACTTATACCGCCTATAACAAGGACTTCTTTGCCGATGTGAAGCACCTAGTAGAGATAGGATTTGACCGAGTTTCGGTAGAGCCTGTTGTTGCAGACCCTAAAGAGCCATACTCACTTTCTATAGATGATCTGCCTATTTTGTTTGAGCAATACGACGAACTGGCGGAGTACTATTGCTCCATGCACGACATGGGGAGAGGGTTTGAGTTCTATCACTTCAATCTGTCACTTTTGGAGGGGCAATGCCTTGCCAAGAGGCTTACTGGATGCGGTGCAGGAACTGAGTATCTGGCGATAACACCAAATGGGGACATCTATCCGTGCCATCAGTTCGTTGGGAGGCATGGCTATACCATGGGCAATATCCAGGATCCGGATTTGGATGCTAGCATTCAGAGTTTATTTCAAGAATCTAACGTTCTGAACAAAGCAACGTGCCGCGGGTGTTGGGCGCGGTTTTTCTGCAGTGGAGGATGTCATGCCAATGCTGTTAGTGTTAACGGAGATATACGGGAGCCCGACTCCCTAAGCTGTGCGCTACTAAAAAAACGCCTTGAGTGTAGCATCTATATTCAGGCAAGGTTATCCTCATCCTAGCAGGTGGTTTAGGCAATTTCATAAAGAAGGCTTACCTGACGGTAGGCCTTTTTTGTTCTTCGTAAGGGGTCAACAAGGCAAGATTTTTTCAAAAGCAGGAGGAGTTGGAGCAGATGTGGCGAATTAGTATGTGCGTGCAAATGCACAGTGCAATTGCAAGGTGGGGAGGTGAATCGAATGGCCGCGGCAAATGATATGGATGCGATTTTGGCCGAGGTTGCGGAGCTGTACTATGTACATGAAGAGACTCAGACAGAGATTGCTCAAAGATTCCATACATCCCGTGGGACAGTACAGCGATGGCTGCAACAAGCAAGAGAACGGGGCATCGTACGGATTGAGATAGCTCATCCTGTGGAAATGCTATCAGAACTGGAAGACGCTCTGGTAGGGAAGTTCGGTCTAGAGGGTGCCGTCGTCGTCCAGCAAGGCCCCATGAGCATTCTGGCTCTAAACAAGAGGTTGGGGCGGGGATGTGCTCAACTACTGTTGGATATTTTGGCACCTAACATGAAGGTAGGCATAGGCTGGGGCTCATTTTTCCCTCATGTGGTATCTGCCATGGCGGGATTGGGCCCGTACCAAGGTTTTGGGTCTACCTTTGTTCCTTTATTGGGTTGGATACCAGAACAACCTGCGGAAGCCCAGGTAAGCGAAGTCTGTCGTAGCTTCGCCGAGAATTGTCAGGGGCGTTGGGTTTCGTTCTATTTGCCATTACTGGTGGAGAAACCTGCAACTAAGCAAGCACTCCTCGATGATGCTTATGTAAAAGAGGCATTAGCGAACTGGGATGATCTTGACTTGGCGATAGTGGGGATTGGTACCACACAGCCTCGGTTGTCAGACATAATGGTGAGAGCCCTTGGGGATGAGGCGGAGCAGATCTATCGGAGAGGCTTGGTGGGCGATATCTGTGCTCGGTTTATCGATGAATCCGGTCAGTTTCAGCCGATTGGATTCGATGACAGGATGCTTTCCATACCGTTACCGAAGCTTCGGGAGACCGAGACGGTGGTGGCCGTGGCCGGAGGAGAAAGGAAGTTAGTACCGATTCTGGCAGCCTTGAAAGGCAAGTGGATCGATATCCTCGTTACTGATGCAGTAACAGGGTATCAGTTGTTGAAATTGACGGGGTAACGAGGGAAAAAGAGGCTTGTATCAGTGACGAGCGATTTGCGATTATTTGAGGACGGAGGGAGAAAATGAAAAGAACAGCGTTGCTTACAATTCTGATTGTTGCACTCTTTACTACGGCGGTAGCTGCCGCTCCGGTTTCGATTCGTGTTTCGGGTTGGTCAGCAGGCCCTGAGATTGAAGCCCTGATGAGGGAGCAGCTAGATGCCTTTGAAGCCCAAAATCCTGATATCAAGGTTAGGTATGAACCGATCCCTGTGGACTATTTGACTAAAATCCAGGTCATGTTAGCCGCTGGCAATGCGCCAGACGTATTCTTCGTCGATGCCGTTTACGCTCCCCAGTTCATGGCGACGGGCGCTTTGCTTCCCTTGGATGATTTCATGAAGAAGACTGGCACCGATCCCGACATATATGCACCTGCCTTGCTAGATGCATTTCGCTATGAGGGCAAGATCTATGGGATCCCCAAGGATTTTAACACGATGGTTCTCTATTACAACAAGGCCTTATTCGATCGATTTGGAGTAGAGTATCCTACCAAGGATTGGACCTGGAGCGATCTGGAGGAAGCTGCTTCAAAATTGACCAAGACCGATGGTCGAGCAGTGGATAACGTATATGGTCTGGTGTTAGGCAAGTGGCCACCTCGCTGGTTATCATTAGTCTATCAAAATGGTGGCAGGGTCATCAATGATGATGGCAGTTTGGCTATTACCGATCCAGAATTCATGGAGGCATTTAGGTTCTACACTGACCTATACAAGAAAGGCATTGCTGTGATGCCCTCTGATGTAGGTGCTACTCGGGAACGGGACGCCTTCGGTCAGGGCAGAGTAGCCATGGCCATGGAAGGTGGCTGGGCTATACCGACTCTGTTTAGCAACTATCCAGATTTGGACTGGAGTGCAGTAGAGTTGCCAATGGGGCCTAAAGGTCGGGGGAATATTTCCTTCACAGTATCGTATTCCATCCCCAAGACAACAAAGCATCCAGAGGCGGCCTGGAAGCTTATAGAGTACCTATCGGGTAAAGAAAATCAGATTAGAATTCTAACCAGCGGTCATGTGTTGCCTTCCATGACTGAGCTCTTTGAGCATCCACATTTTGCTGATGCTCCCGAATCTAGAGCAGTAATGGCAGGCGTTCCGTATTCCCGTCCTAACCAGTACGGTCGCTATAGCCAACAGGTTATCGACGAGATCGAGAAGGCCTTTGATGCCGTTATCGTAGGTAAGATTGATCCTGAAGAGGCCCTAAAGAAGGCGGAGAGCAACCTGAAGAAGGCCATGAAATAACTCTTCGGCTTCGGCCACAGGGAGGGGGTAATCCCCTCCCTGCCGACGCCGCTGTTCAGACAAGGGGAGTCATTCAATGAGACGACGTTCACTATCCAAGCAGAAAACGGTGGAGGCACTCACCGCTTATCTGTGCCTGTCCCCTTTCTTAATCCTTTTTGGCGTGTTCACTGTCTATTCAGTCATCCATGCATTTAGCATGAGTTTCTATGATTATAACGTGTTTACTACCCCTATCTTCATTGGTTTGGCGAACTATATAGAGCTGTTTGGTTCGCCGTTGTTCCGGAAGGCTATGGCCAACACGTTCATATACGCTGTAGCAACGGTTACGTTGCAGACCGTATTCGCCTTGCTTGTTGCCAACTTGCTTAACCAGAAGATATTCGGGAGAGCGTTTTTTCGAGCAGCTTTTTACGTACCGGCAGTGACACCGTCGGTGGTGGTTTCCCTGATATTCACGTGGATGTTTTTCCGGGATGGAATATTCAACTATGCTCTGAACCTGTTGGGGATTCACAGCCATATTGATTGGCTAAATAACGTGCGAGCGGCACTTCCGGCGGTAATTATTGTTGGGGTGTGGTCCAATGTGGGTCGGTATATGCTGATGTTCCTAGCAGGATTACAGGATATTCCGAGATCTGTCTACGAAGCTGCGGAAATTGATGGAGCCAGTGGGTTCGATGCATTCCGCTACATGACTGTTCCTTTGCTTAGACCGATAGTAACCCTTGTGGCGATTTTGGGAGCCATTGGCGCTTTTCAGGTGTTCACCGAAATATACATCATGACTGGTGGGGGACCAATGGACGCCACCACGACGGTTTCTTATCTGATCTATATAAATGCTTTCAACTATTTTCGCATGGGCTATGCTTCAGCCATCGCATGGGTCTTGGCATTTATCATCTTTGCTTTTAGTACAGCCCAGAGGAAATTGCTGGATGTAGAGATCTACTATTAGAATGGAGATTGCTACATGTGGAAGAGATACCTGCATCAGGTGTTCTTATATGTCTTGGTATTGGCTATCACGGTGGTTACTTTTGGCCCTTTCTTGTTCACTTTATCAACATCTTTTAAGCCACCGGCCGACGCCTTTGAGTGGCCGCCTAGGTTGATCCCGCGGCGGGTGACTCTAGAGAATTACGAGGCAGTATTTCGTATCACGCCGTATTTTTCCCAATGGGTAGTTAACAGCATCCTCATTGCCGCGGCGGTGGTGGTAGGAAGACTGTTTGCCTGTTCTCTTGCGGGCTATGCCTTTGCCCGGCTTGATTTCCCAGGCAAAGAGTTGCTGTTTGGACTGATGCTTGGCTCGATGATGATACCGGGGCAGGTGCTCATGGTGCCTCACTACCTAATCATGAGTAAGCTGCGATGGCTAGATACGTACTATGCGTTAATCGTGCCAGGCATAGCTTCAGCTTTTGGAATTTTTCTCATGACCCAGTTCTTGAAGAGCATTCCAAGGGACCTAGAAGAAGCTGCTTTACTCGACGGATGCTCTCTCTTTCGCATATACTGGCAAGTAATCCTGCCTTTGGCCAAACCGGCTTTGGCGACTCTAGCCATATTCGCGTTCACTTCTTCTTGGCATGATTTTATGAGCCCTTTGATTTACCTCAACTCCGTGGAGAAGTTTACTCTGACCTTAGGATTGAATTTCTTCCGGGGCCAATATGTAGATTGGTGGACCTATATACTGGCCGGCGCCATGTTCGCCAATATCTTTCCCTTAGCCATATTCCTTGTTTTTCAGAGGCACTTTGTGGAAGGAGTACGGTTGACTGGTATTAAGTAAGTATATAACTTGAAGCTCGACGGGAGGAAAGACATGTTTCGTTTTCTAGGGACCTCAGCGGGGGAGCAGTACCCAGGAATATGGTGTAATTGCTCCAATTGTGCGGAAAGCCGCTGCTTGGGAGGCAGGAACATCCGCCGGAACTCAGCAGCACACATAGCTCCGAATATATTGATCGATTTCCCTCCAAGCATACCAGACCAAGCCCGGGACTGGGGGGTGAGCTTAGCTGACATAGAGTATCTCTTAGTTACCCACGCCCATGAAGACCATTTCTGCCCTTGGTACCTACGATGGCGCTATTTTCCCAAGGACAGAGTCTTACCCCCCAAGGGGGATGAGATGGGCCCTTTGTTCTCTAGGCCAAAACTCTTACATCTCTATGGCAATGAGGTAGTGCTGCGGGATGCCCGGCGTTGGGTGGGAGATGATCCAAGAGCTCACTTGTTGGAGCTGCATCGTGCTTTACCAGGTCAGAGGGTCGATCTGGATACGTTTTCATTCGTACCTGTTCTAGCCAACCATGATCCAAGTCAAGAATGCCTCAATTACATCATCATGGTTGGAGGAAAGACGATTTTATACGCCACTGATACAGCTTGGTTTCTGCCCGAGACTATGGAGATAATCCATGATTTCCGCTATGATTTGGTGGTAATGGATGGTACCTTCGGATTCAATAACAGTTACGACGCTACTGCTCCCGGTCACAGTAACTTCCATATCAATGAAGAGGCTTTGCGGTTGTTTCAGGCCCATAGCCTACTGAAGGATGGGGGACAATTTGTCATAACCCATACCGGCCCTCATCATGCACCACCATACGACATCTGTGCTCCTTTACTAAAAAAGAAGGGTCTCGTTTTAGCCTATGACGGCATGCAGATTGAATTGCAGGGTAGATGATAAGAAAGAAGCCTCTGATCGGTAGGATCAAAGGCTTCTTTCATGCTCTTTCAAAGGGTGTTTTAGTAGTCCATGTCATCCATGGGGTATGCTGGTGCTTTTTCTTTCTTAGGGATGTCGGATACCAAGGCTTCCGTGGTTAGCAGCATGCCGCCTATACTTGCGGCGTTCTGCAAGGCATTGATAGTGACCTTAGCCGGGTCGACAATACCAGCCTTCACAAGATCAACGTATTTCTCGGTCAGCGCATCAAAGCCGATACCTGGTTCTGCTGCTTTGACTCGTTCGACTACCACAGCACCTTCTAGGCCTGCGTTGTTGGCTATCTGGCGCAAGGGCTCAGTTAGTGCCCTACGCAGGATATCGACACCTACTGCTTCGTCGCCGGACACCTGGAGCTTGTCGAGGGCTGGCAGGATGTCGATAAGGACTGTGCCTCCACCAGCTACTATTCCTTCCTCTACGGCTGCTCGGGTAGCGTTGACAGCATCTTCGATTCGATTCTTCTTCTCCTTGAGCTCCGTCTCAGTGGAAGCACCTACCTCGATGACGGCTACCCCGCCAGCGAGCTTCGCCAGTCGCTCTTGGAGTTTCTCGCGGTCATAATCGGAGTCTGTTTCCTCGATCTCCCGCTTGATCTGATCTATCCGTCCATTAACAGCCTGGAGGTCACCCTTGCCTTCGATGATGGTTGTCTTCTCCTTGGCGATCTGAACCAAACGGGCCTGACCTAGCATGGAAAGATCAACATTCTCCAGCTTTTGGCCTAAGTCTTCGGATACTACAGTGCCGCCTGTTAAAACGGCTATATCCTCTAACATGGCCTTGCGGCGATCGCCAAACCCAGGGGCTTTGACTGCACAGACATTAAGGATACCCCGGAGCTTGTTGACGACCAAGGTAGCCAGCGCTTCTCCTTCTATATCTTCGGCAATGATAAGCAGGGGTTTTTGGGTTTGAACGACTTTTTCCAGTATCGGCAAAAGTTCATGAACGCTGCTGATCTTTTTCTCATGGATAAGAATGTAGGGCTCTTCAAGTCTAGCCTCTAAGGTTTCAGCATTGGTCATGAAGTAATGAGAAATGTAACCTCGATCAAACTCCATTCCCTCCACAACCTCGACCTTAGTGCCTGTTCCCTGACTTTCTTCGACGGTGATAACCCCGTCTTTGCCTACCTTGTCCATGGCTTCGCTAATCAGTTCACCGATAGATGGATCATTACCGGCGATAGCGCCGACATGGGTGATGTCCTGTTTGTCTTCTATAGGGATTGCTATTCGTCTGATCTCGTTTACGGCAGCTTTGACAGCTTCGTCGATGCCTCTTTTGAGGGCGATGGGATTAGCTCCTGCTGCCACATTCTTCAAGCCCTCGAGAACGATAGCTTGAGCGAGTACTGTTGCGGTAGTAGTACCATCACCGGCTACATCGTTTGTTTTTGCCGCAACCTCTCGGCAAAGCTGGGCTCCCATGTTTTCGTATGGGTCGGATAGTTCAATTTCCTTGGCAACTGTCACTCCGTCTTTCGTAATCACTGGTGCGCCGTATTTTCGCTCTAGAACCACGTTGCGACCCCTAGGTCCTAAAGTCACCTTCACTGCATTGGCTACTGTGCTAACTCCTCTTTCGAGAGCTCTTCTAGCATCAAGATCAAAGGTAAGTTGCTTTGCCATCACAAAACCTCCTTACACTTCAACGAGCAAATTAGCGAGAACATGATAATCACAACACAGCGAGAATGTCGGATTCCCGTAGAATGAGGTATTCTTCACCCTCTACCTTGATCTCTGTACCACCGTACCTAGCGTACACTACGCGATCCCCTACTTTGACTTCCATAGGGGCGCGCTGGCCGTTATCAAGCAGCTTCCCGGGTCCTATTGCTACTACTTCACCTTCTTGCGGTTTTTCCTTGGCTGTGTCGGGCAGGACAATACCGCCTTTGGTTTTCTCTTCTTGTTGAATGGCTTTGACCACAACCCTATCTGCCAGTGGCTTGAGCATCCAACATACCTCCCATTATGTGTTTTGGTCCCCCGTGTCAGGGTATTAGCACTCGGCAACGTTGAGTGCTACTAACTTCTAATATATCCAAATGCCGGCTCTTGTCAAGGGGTAATCTGCGAAAGCTATCACTAGTGGTTTAAGGGCAGTTCTCTTTGGCTTGTCCCTCTATACTCGTAAGAATCTGAGGTGAGAGGATGGTCCCCAAGAGCTCCCAAACCTCTTGATATTGGCGTTTGCCTTGTACCAACTCGAAATACCAAGTCAAGATTTCTCGGTTGGTGCGAAACAGCCGATAAAACAGCTTGGGCATGGCATAGAAGACGGAGGCCAACTGCCTGGCAATTTTAAGATTAGCGTTGATCTCAGCTTCTATAGCATTTTGGTAGTCATCCATGGAAAAGTCGCCGGTTTCAAGGGCGTTTAGGATGCTATCGGCTGCCAGTATTCCGCTGTGGACGGCGTGGGCAATGCCTTCCCCCGAAAGGGGATCTCCAAGGCCAGCTGCATCACCGGCCAAGATGAGTCCCGGTCGGCGGAATTGGCGCTTGCCGCCCCCCAAAGGTATGGGATGTGCCCGTAGGTCTTCTTTCCTCCAATTTATGCCTAAGGAACTAGTGAACGCATTAAAGTTGGTGATGAGGTCAGAGCGGCGAGGCACAAAACTGCCTATGCCGAGGGACAGATGCCCAGATTTAGGAAATAGCCAGGCGTACCCATGACGTGGTCTGCCATATGTCACCAATACTGTGCTGCGCCATTCAGCCAGCCTGCTATCGGGTACCTGTGCTTCAATCTCCATGGCGATACCACTGGACTTAGGTACATACAAGGCACTTTGGCGGGCGGTTATGCCTAGTGCGCCGTCAGCTCCCACTATCGTTTTGGCCCTGTAGGTTGAGCGGTTCGTACGAACCGTCATGTCACTATGATCTAGATCCAAGGCTTCTACTTTTTCACCGTCGTGAAGAGTGGCCCCTGCATCGATGGCTGCTTCGGCAAGCAGAAGGTCAAAGCGGGATCGCATAACTAGGTGGGCTATGGGTGATTCCGAGACATACTCAATAGGGTCAGCCTGACGGTTGCCCCAGCAGACCTTCACTTTACGAATTACGTCTTCGGCCACAGTAGCTGGGTTTATAGTTAAGAGATTGGCCGCCCGGCCAGAGACTGCTCCGGCACAGGCTTTGTAGCGCGGCAAATTTTCTTTTTCTACCAGTAGCACTTGGGCACCTGCCTTGGATAGCCTAGTGGCAGTAGTCGTACCCGCAGGACCTGCTCCTACCACTATGCAATCGTACATGTTCCTCACACCTTCCAAGAATTTTGCTGCCATCCTCTACGCGATTAGCATGTGTAATCTGGTATTTTGGGATACTGATAGCAAGGCATTCGTCGTAAAGCCAGATGATACCTCTGATAGCCATTGTACCATAGGATATGTCAATATATTGATTGCTGGACCGTAAGGCGGATCAGTAGAAAAGGTGCAATTTCCTCGAAAGGGAAAGATATGGCAGGAAAAGCTCCAGATGCTGTGGAATAAGAAGCCGTGATTTCATTCATTGGGAGGTAATACGATTGAGTAAGTCGAGGAGTACCATGGAAGATGGATTTCTAGAAAGGACGTTCCACCTCCGAGAGCATGGAACCGATGTGAGGACAGAGGTCGTAGCAGGCATTACTACCTTCATGACCATGGCCTACATAATTTTTGTCAATCCGTCAATAGTCCAAGAGACGGGTATGCCCTTTGCCGCAGTGATGTATGCCACCATTGCTTCTAGTGTCTTGGCTACGGTCTTGATGGCCTTCTTAGCCAACTATCCCTTTGCCTTGGCCCCGGGTATGGGCCTAAACGCTTATTTCACCTATTCGGTCGTGTTGGGAATGGGAATGCCATGGCAAACGGCATTGGGAGCAGTCTTTATCTCCGGCGTAGTATTTACTATCTTGACATTTACCAAAGTTAGGGAAGCTATTATTGACGCAGTACCGGCTACACTGAAAAATGCCATCGGAGCAGGTATTGGTTTATTCATCGCTTTCATTGGCTTTAAGAATGCGCAGTTTGTTGTCCCTGATCCCGCTACCTACCTGGGACTAGGAGTGTTGACCAGCCCGGGTGCCCTGGTAGCGGCTATTGGGCTATTTATCACTGGTGTCTTGCTTGCCCGGGGAGTAAGAGGTGGTATTCTGTGGGGTATATTGATATCCACCGCAATCGGTATTCCCTTTGGAGTAACTCAGATGCCTCAGGGGATTATCCAGTGGCCAAGATTCAGTCTTTGGGCACCGGTCTTGTTCAAACTCGATATCCGAGGTGCGCTGTCTTGGGGGATCCTGGATATTGTCTTCGCTTTCTTGTTTGTAGACATGTTTGATACTGTTGGTACTTTGATTGGCGTGTCGGCGCGGGGAGGTTTCCTAGACAAAGACGGTCGTCTGCCAAGAGCGGAAAAAGCACTCTTGGCTGACTCGCTGGGAACTATTGCCGGTTCATTCTTTGGGACACCAACGGTAACAACATATGTGGAGTCTGCTAGCGGAGTGGCGGCCGGTGGCAAGACTGGTCTGACCGCTTTGGTAACAGCTGCCATGTTTGTACTTTCACTGTTCTTCTTGCCCATAGTCAGTATCGTGCCCGAGGCGGCGACTGCCCCTGCCTTGATAATCGTGGGGGCTATGATGATGGGTGCCATTACGAGCATTGACTGGAATGATCTTTCTGAGGCGATTCCAGCATTGATTACGGCGGTTGGTATGCCCTTTACCTTCAGTATCGCCAATGGCATAGCTTTTGGGTTTATCAGCTACAGTGCCATTAAGCTGTTTTCTGGCAAGGGCAAGGATGTTCATTGGCTGGTATACGTTTTAGCTGTTTTGTTTGCTATTCGCTTTGCCTACCTAGGATAGCAGAGGATTCCACTGCTCCCTCGCTACTATGCGGCTTAGCTTGGTATGATTTTGGCACGGCTGGTCAGAATAGTAGCGAGGAGGTCGGATCATGAAAGCAACGGGTATCGTGCGTAGAATAGATGAGCTTGGGCGGGTCGTGGTGCCCAAGGAGCTTCGTAAGCAGTTGCGCATTGACGAAGGCGACGCCATAGAGATTTTTACAGAGTCCGATGGCGGGATAGTCTTAAAGAAATTTTCGGCCTTACTGGGATTGCGTTCTGAAGCCCAAGGCTATGTAGAAGCCCTGGAGCAATCGACTAATACCCATGCAATTATTGCTGATAAGGATCAGGTAATTGCCAGTAGTGAAGCCATTAAGAGCATGGAAGAGCGCCAAGTGAGCAATGCACTGAAAAAGGTGGCCAATGAACGCAAGAGCATCGTTGTAAATGAGGAGCAGCTGCAGAGGGAGCCGTATTTGGAGTGGCCCAGGGGCTATGATGTGCGGTCGCTCATTATAGCCCCGATTATCAGTCCAACGGGAGACCTCTTAGGTACGGTGCTCCTATCATCTACCGATCGAGAGTTGAAGGACTTCGAGCTGAAAGTTGCAGAGACCGCTGCTAGTTTCCTCAGTAAACAAGTTGGTATCGACTGAAGGACAAGGCCGATAAGGGCAAAGGTACCCGCCTCTAGAGGCGGGGTTTTT
>JGI24708J26588_10001824_pt1 | contig 16573 bp, 18 predicted proteins | sample BioPla1DNA2_FD_26588 | JGI IMG/M metagenome (IMG submission 26588) | reverse complement strand
AGCGGAGCAGCCCGAGGACGGCAGGCGGAAGACGCGTCAGCGGCTGCAGCGCCGCCCGCAGGGATGCGGAGCGAGCCTCCCTTCTTGATTTCAGTCAACTTAATATCTTTTTCTCTATAACCAAAGTGTGGGAAGGATATTGACAGTTTTTGCTGAAAATTATACACAATCTTTTATTGTTAGGGGGTATTAATATGGTATTGCACGGACTACGCCGACTGCATAAACTACTCCGGGAGCATAAGAGAACAACGGTTCTTTTTCCATATAAAGTAAAGCTAGTAAGTTTCACCGTCCTGTTTTCGGGGATTGCTCTCCCTTATGAATTATCGCTGACAGCCAGAGGAGACAACTTTTTCCTTTTATACCATAGTCTATCACTTTAATGCTGAGTGTTTCTAAATAAAAGGAGTTAAACTTACGATATCAAATTATTCATAGCATGGCAGAAAAAAATACAAAGTTTATTTATAGATGGAGGTGTCTTATGCTTACATTTATACTATTACTCATTGCATGCTTTATAGTATGGAAATTAACAAAAGCAAAACCAACCCAAAACCCGTCTTCAACGATCAAAATTGCCCAAAAGCGCTTGCCTGGCTCAAAAGTCCGAAAAATCCCCCGTGACTACCAAAACATAGAATATGATAAAGATGGGTGGGTACACATTCAAAACCCCGATTTCTTCGGGCAATACTCGAAATCGCCAAATGGCAAATTCTCAATAGCTTGGTCTGACTCCGATCCCAAGGGGTATGTAGGCGGTTTTAGGGAGGCATGACAGGGCCCGTATATGCTGCTTAGCGATCAAGAAATACTCATTCAAGGCAGGCTGCAACGCCCTAATGATGGGAAAGTTGCAGCTAATGGCACATTCATTTTTAATGACTGGATGTTTGGTGAAGGGTTGAAGGGTACATTTTATGCGTTCTCTTCTACCGGCGAAGTACTAATTAAGAGATCCGTTCAAGCAAATTTGTATAATAATGGAATTTCCAATGATGGCCGTTACGCCTGTTTTCAAACCTGCCACACAGACGACAAGAATACAGACAGCAATGCCTTTTTCCTATTCGATTTAGCTACCAAAACTTTGCTAAGCAAATTTAGCCCAATGACTGGTTGGGCTAAAAAATACTGTTTTGATACGTTCAAACAAATTATCTTTTATGACTATGGGGATGGAAAGATATATCGGTACAATTTTGACGGGCAGTGCCTTGACGCAGATAAGTGGCTTCGGGATCGCGAACAGACTGCCTCAGGATATCTTGCTCTGGAGCTAGCATTAGAAAAGCTTGTTGCAATTAAAAGCAAAAATTTGGCTGACTACAAAGGCGTCTTAATACTGTTGGAAAAGGCCGAAGACGGAAAAATATCCCCGCATACTCAGGCAAAAGTAAAGAGAACTTTGGGAGAAATTTATCTAAACTGCGATGATAAAACTCAGGCTATCCAATATTTTGAAGAAGCACTAACCATGAATGATAAAGTCGGGGTCAAAAAACTTCTTCTAAAACTCAGGGCTGATCAGTCTACATAAATATTGCCAGTAGATTTATTGAAGTTTTTCGAAAAGTAAAGACATGTTTATCGTAGCACCTATGAAAAATGCCTTCTGTTATGCAGGAAGGCATTTTTCGTCTAGTCGCCACAGCCTCCCCTACCCGGGCTTCCCATTCATCCCCAGCCCTCTTCCTTCTCGGCCGTGCCGTCGGCCTTACCCCGCTCATCGGGAAGGAAGGGGCGTTACCCCGCTCCAAAATAAAAAACAAAGTTTCCGGTAGGTATTCTGGCTCCACAATTTGATTTACCACTTACAGTGTAGATTGCCCTGCAAAAATAGACGAAGGTTACTGCTAATCACTATCCCGGATTGCTCTCTTCCGTCCATGTATCATGCCTTGTTTATGATGATCTTAGGTTCTAAAATTCTACCCCCTTTTGCGCCTTTATTCCCTTTTTGTACGGATGTTTAATTTCTTTCATCTCGGTAACCAAATCGGCCTTATCGATAATCGCAGGATTTGCGTCACGCCCAGTGAGCACCAAATGTACCAGGGACGGCTTGGTCTCCAGCAATGCTAAGACCGCATCCAAAGACACCAGTCCAAATTTAATGGCATAATTAATCTCATCTAAAATAATCATATCCCACTTTTCAGACAGAATTTCCATTTTGGCTTCTTGCAAGGCTTCTTCAGCTGCCATTCTATGATCTGACATTGCAGCATCCTCTTTGCACCCTTTTACAAATCCTTCCCCCATCTGACGAATCACAAAATTCGCTCCCATTTTTTCCGCCGCGTGTAATTCGCCATATTTCCAATTTCCTTTTATAAATTGTACAATCAATACTTTAAGCCCCTGGCCCCAGGCCCTGAGGCCCATTCCCAAAGCTGCTGTCGTCTTTCCCTTGCCGTTTCCTGTGTGAACAATGATCAACCCTTGTCTTTCAGGCATATGATCGTCCTCTCCTTATTATATGTATTTTAATTGTCGTCACTCCCGTACCTTTTCCATCGCCCATACACTAATCCCTAACAGCGCCGCAACATAGATGGTGAGGACAAACCAAGACAATCCTGTCGGCTCACCGCCGGCGCTGGTAGCCCGCAAAGCATCGCTGGCATGTGTTAGCGGCAACAACTCCAGCAGCCAACGGACAAGGGACGGCAATTTGTCGGTGCTAAAAAAAGTGGCACATAAAAAAGACATGGGAAGCAACACATAGGTACTGAAGTTACCCATGTCTTCATGAGAATCAATGAGCATCGCGACCACAAAACCCAAGGCCGCAAAAATCAGGCAATTCAGTGTCAGCACAAGCGCAAGCAGCCCATTTAAGTGAAAGTTGGCGCCAAACAGATAGGCCAGAATAATAATAATCACCGATGATATGAGACCGCGCATGGTTCCGGACAGTACTTTGCCAAGCACAAAGGCCAGCGGACTAATGGGCGCTACCAGATATTCTTCCAGCGTTTTATGATACATACGGCCGGTATGCAATGGTCCGCCGACCGAATTAAAACTGATATTCATGGAGTTCAACGCCAAAATACCGGGCACAATGAAATCCAAATAACTGCCCTGACTGACTTGAACGCTGCGGCCAACGCCCCAGCCAAAAGCAACCAAATACAATACCGGGGCAATCATGCGTGAAAAAATAAAAGTTCCCAGCCGCCGGCGCAGCACAATCCAGTCCCGCCAAAATACCGTGCCGATATCGTAGAGCATCAGCCGATCCCCTTTCTTCCCGTCAATTCAACGAAAACATCTTCCAAATTGGAACGCCGGATAGTCGTGGTCATCGTCAGTTCTCCGGCAAACTCCGCCGCTTGTTCCCGGCTGGGAAAAAAGCGGGTTTCCCGGCCGTCATCAGCCGCCCATTCGGTCACATAACTGCCGACTCGCTGGCAAAGTTCTGCCGGACTATCCAGGGCAATCAGTTTGCCTTTATCCAAAATAGCGACCCGGCCGCACAAGTTTTCTGCTTCTTCGATGTAATGGGTCGTGAGCAGTACGGTAATATTCTCGCTGTTCAACCGACGGATCAAGTCCCACAACCGCCGCCGCACTTGCGGGTCAAGGCCCACTGTCGGTTCGTCGAGAAACAGTATCTGCGGCCGATGCAGCAGTGCCCGGGCGATCATCAGCCGCCGCTTCATCCCGCCAGAAAGATTCTGTACTCTGTCAGCACCACGCTCGCTAAGTTCCACATATTCGAGCAATTCCGCAGTACGTTCGTGCCGTACATTGGGCAGCATATGCTGCAGCCGACCATGTAAATCCAGGTTTTCCCACACCGACAAATCCGGGTCCAGGTTAAAGTGCTGCGGCACGATGCCAAGAATGGCTTTGATTTTATGTTCATCCGCCGGCGCCTGCCAGCCGTTAATCTTGATTGTACCGGACGTACGCCGTGTCAACATGGCAACATTCTAATTATCGTTGTTTTGCCCGCGCCGTTCGGACCAAGCAAACCGAACACCTCGCCTTGCCGAATAGCCAGATCCAGGTGATCTACTGCCGTACGGTCACCGAACTTTTTCACTAGCCCTTCCATCTGAATCATGAAGCATTTCAACCTCTTTTCCTCGGCAATACGGATCAGTTAAAAGCCACATAGTTTTCTCCCCTTTGCCGTATAAATTATATGTTTCCACTTCTATCGCACGTCAAGCCTTTAACCGAAATACCACCGGCATGGTGGTGTAACACACGATGGTTTGCCCGGATGCACGATTCTTGGCCGGAATAAACCGCCATTGCCGCACTGCATCTATCGCCGCATCATCCAATAGATCAGAGCCGCTGGAACGATATACGCCTACATGCCCGGGGCGACCATTCTCCAGTATTTGAATTTTGAGCACTACCGTTCCTTCCAATCCGGCTTGTCTGGCCCGCTCCGGATATGTAGGTTCAACCTGCGATAAAATACCCGGCGAAATAATACCGCTACCATTCCCGACCCCATTTCCAGTGCCTGAACCAGTCCCAGTCCCTGTGCCTGTACCCGAACCGGAGCCGGTACCGTAACCTGTCCCGTAGTCTGAGCCCGTACCGGTTCCGGAGCCTCCCCCCTGAGGGACGAAAATGGCGCTGGCGGCGGTTGATTCGGTACCGGGCTCAGTTGATAGCACCGACATATTGTCAGCAGAAGCCTGAGCCGTCGGCATCTGTTCCCTGACTGATACAGGAGCGTCAGTCTTAGTCATAAAGGCAGGCACAGCCGGGATCTCATTAACGGCAACGGTACCAGGAACAGTATTTCCCGCCGTTCCTCCGCCGCCTCCGCCCCCAGCGACTTCACCGACCAATTCCAATTCGACGTATTGTTCCGGAACTTCATGCGCGGCANATGTCTTGGCAGCCAGCCAGCCGATGACTGTGAACATGACACCGTGCAGCACCAGTGAAATGACAACTGCTTTGCGCCAACGTTTTGCTTCCGCCATATTGGTTACTTCGCCTTCCTTTCTGTCGCAATGGCCACACGCTGCACACCCGCCAGTTTTAATTCATCCAGCACAGCCACCACTTTCCCGTATTCCGCCTGCTTGTCGGAACGCAGCACAAAGACCAGATCGCTCTCTTTATTTAGTTCCGCCTGCACTCGCTTTTTTACGAGTTCCAGCGGAATATCCTCCTGTTCAAACAAAATACGTCCTTCCGGGGTCACAGAAATGGAAACACTGCGCGGCACATTGGTCTGGGCCGACGAGGATTGCGGCAAATTCACCGGAATGGTTCGCTGTTCAACCATATATAAGGTGCTCATCATGAAAAACACCAGCAGAAAAAAGATAATGTCAATCATGGGGATGATCATGAGCCGCGGCTGGCGTTCTGTACGCAAGTTACGCAATTTCATGATCTTTCTCCCGCTTTACCTGCTCGATTAAGAGCGTACATATCCGTTCGACCTGGGTAATCATCCGGTCCAGCCGGTGATTGAAATAACTATAGACACCCATCGCCAGGATGGCCACACACAACCCGGATGCGGTAGCCACCAGTGCTTCCCCAACCCCGCCGGTAATGGCCAGTGGCTGACCGGTTTTGACATTCATCACACTAAAGGAGCCAATCATGCCAATGACCGTTCCCAATAAACCTAAGAGCGGCGCAATGGTAACAATGGTGTCCAGATGACTCAGGTTTTCCCGTAAACCAGCTACCGCAACAGCCGCCTCTCCTTCCAGCACGCTTTCGATATGATAAACGTCACGTTGAAAACACTGTATGCCTTTGGTCGCAACGGTCGCCACAACGCCACCTGTCTGCCAGCAGATTTCCAGGGCGGCCTCCCATTCACGGCGTTCCAGGGCAGGCGTCAGCTTGTCAATAAAACCAGCCATGTCGGTTTTAACCGCTTTATAATATAGATACCTTTCCACGCCAATCGCTGCCACAATCAGCGAGCAAAGCAGAATCAGAACCATTACCGGTCCGCCTTTTTGAAACACGACGAAGCACGCTGTCAAAAAATCCATTTTTTACTCCTCCATTTTGTAATAAGCGCCCTAAAACTTATGGTAAATTCTTTACAATATGCAAAATCTTTTGCTTCGATAATTCCTGCAAACAGTAGTACGAAGACCCCATTTCCCGCGCCACCGACCGGGCCACCCCTAACTTGATAAAATCCGTTTCCGTGTCAATGACTACACTGTGAACCCCAGCCATGCCAATTTCCCCGGCTGCTTTGAGCGCATCAGCTATCGCATCACCGTTGCCTGCGATACTGCGATTGGCCCTGCCGTCGGTCACCAACACCAAGATGGGCTGCATTTCTTTTTCCTTTTTCTGCATCGACTGCAGTACGGAAAATGCAGTGTGCAATCCTTCCGCCAACGGTGTTTTTCCGCCTGTCGGCAAATGCTGTAAACATTTCTGAGCTAAATCCACACTGCGAGTGACTGGCAGCAATACCTCAGCTGTCTGCCGCCGGAATGCAATCAAGCCCACCTGGTCCCGTTTTTGATAGGCGTCCTGCAGCATGGAAAAAATCGCTCCTTTCACCGCCCGCATGCGCTCTCTTGCCCCCATGGACCCGCTGGCGTCAACTACAAATAAAAATGTGTTGCCAATGCGTTTTTCCCGGACTTTCTGCCGCAAGTCTTCCTGCCGGATTGTGATGCAGCAATTGCCCTTTGCCCTAAGCCGCTGGTAAGGAGCCGCCGCCCTGAGAGTGGCGTCAAAAGCCAGATCGGTCAGTTTGCCATTCGGCAGGCAAGACCGGACATAGCGTCCCTGTTTGCGATCGGTACGGGTAAGGCTGCGCTTGCCACTGCCCTGTCGGACATGGCGGTCCTGCGGCAGTGAGACCGCCAGTTTGGCGTTTGAAAAACCTTTGTCAATATCGGCGATACGCTCTTGGTCGGCATAGTCGTTTTGCTGCCGAGGCAGGTCTTCGTTTTTATCTTTTGCATCATCTGGATCAGATTCGTCCTGCCCTTGGCTGTCCGGCGGCGGAGCATTCTGGGGCGGCTGGGGCGGCGGTTTGGGCTGATCCTCATGATCGTCCTGTTCCGACTGTTCTACTGGCGGCTGCTCTTGCTGTTCCTCGGTGGCAGGCGGCGGGGTTTCTTCCTGCCGCCTGCGGTGCGGCAATACGAAAAAGGCCGCTCGTTCCATATCCGCCGGCAACAGATAATTCCGTCCGGCCAGGGCAGCAACGGCTTTGGCCGCTTCGATGAGAAAAAGTTCGGCCCGGTGTCCGGCTGCATGTGCTTTCACTGCATACTGCGCGGCCAGTTCGATCATGGCTATGCTGACTTCAATGGTGCCAAGTAGTTCCTGTGCAGCCTGCAGACGGTTTGTCAACTCTTTGGTTTCATTTTCATAGGCTTGCACAAAGGCCTCCGGGTCTTTCTCATAGGCCAGGACGCGGCGCAAAATTTCGGTTCTGGCAGCTGGGTCCGTCTCCCGGCTGACGGATGCGAACAAACCAAACCGGTCAAGCACGGAAGCCGTTAATATCCCTTCCTCCGGATTCATGGTGCCAATTAAGGTAAACCTTGCTTCATGCCGGTAGGAGATGCCTTCCCGCTCCACGACATTTACCCCGCGGTCAGCGGTATCCAGGATGCTGGTTAAGACCTCCCGGCGCAGCAGATTAATTTCATCCACATAGAGCATTTGTCCGTGCGCCCTCGCTATAAGACCAGGCTGAAACACCTTTTTGCCGCGCGTTATGGCATATTCCAGATCGATATTGCCAAAAATCATATCTTCCGTTGCATTCAAAGGCAAATCGATCATTTTTTTATCTGGAACCATATTGGTCAAAGCACGCACCAGGCTTGATTTGGCTGTTCCTTTTTCCCCGGCAACCAAAACGCCGCCGGCTTTCGGATTAGCAAGCATGATTAAGAGTGCTTGCTTGACATCCTCCTGCCCAACAACCGCTGCAAAAGGAAAACCCATCCGTTTACTCATCTTGATGCCTCCTGTACTTATTATTCCTGAAACATGGTCTCTACAGCATCCCAGTTGAGTACGCCGTCTTCGAACGGACGCCGTCGCATGCGGTGCGGCAGAGCCAGCCGGGCGGCTTTTTTTATATCGTCGGCGGCGACTTTGTCCCGCCCGTCAAATGCAGCCAAGGCAAGAGCCGCCTTGATGACGGTAATGTCGGCTCGGTGTCCGTCTACCTCCAGTTTGATTGACATATTGGCCACCAGCGTTAAAAGTTCATCGTCAATCGTCACCTGCGGTAGCAGGCGGCGCGCCTGCATGATCATATTGCCCAGTTCCTCTTGTTCTTTTTGGAAGTCGCCAGCAAACATATCCGAATCCTGTTCGTATGCCAGACGGCGTTTGATGACTTCCACTCGTTGTTCGGACTGGCGTTCACCGGTAACGGTAACCGAAAGGCCGAACCGATCAAGGAGTTGCGGACGGATATCACCTTCTTCCGGATTCATGGTGCCCACCAGCACAAAGCGGGCCGGATGGGAGTATGACACGCCTTCCCGCTCCACCGTATTAACTCCCATAGCAGCCGCATCTAACAGCACATCCACCACATGGTCGTCCAGCAGGTTGATTTCGTCCACATATAAAATATTCCGGTTGGCCTGGGCCAGGATGCCGGGTTCGAATTTCTTTTCCCCGCACTTGATGGCATGCTCAATATCCAGCGTACCGACCACCCGGTCTTCCGTCGCACTGACCGGCAGCTCAACCACCTTCATTTTTACCGCTTGGGTTAATATAGTCTCTGCCGCATTACTTTTCTGCAGGCAAGCCTCACACATATGATGCCGATCCTGTGGGTCGCAGCGGAACTGGCACTCTTTTACGGCTTCCATCGCCGGCAGCAGATCGGCCAGCGCCCGGACCGCCGTCGATTTGGCAGTCCCTTTCTCGCCTTTGATTAGCACGCCGCCCAGCCCCGGATTGATCACATTCAGGATAAGCGCCAGTTTCATGTCGTCCTGTCCGACAATGGCGGTAAACGGATATACACCTGTTCGCATCATGAATCTCCTTTATTGTTGAAATTTGCTGTCAAGTATAGCTAAAATCAGTTCTGCCCAGGCGGCCAGACATGCTTTGCTATCGTTGCTTTTAATGACAGGCGGCTCTATGCCACAATATCGGGCGCCTGCCAATTCAATAATTTCCTTCCCTGCCGCACAGACCTCGGCGGCAGAAAGCAGGCCCCAGTCATGCTGGTCCAGTAAATGAATATATAAAGACGTATAGGTAACTAGCCGCTTCTCCCGCTCAAAACCATACAGACAATCAAGAAACCGAGCCTTGACGGTGTCTTTGCCTCTTGCTTGATAGTCCTGCCAGAGGCGCTCTGCCGTAATACCATACCGTTTCAGGCGGCAAAGAGTGCTGTGCTGATACTCCGGCGACAGTTTTGTCTGCCGGAACAAAGCTTCTTTGACAGCATCCTTGACGGCGCGGCCAACCAATTCTCCCAGTTTGGAGTGTTTGCCCGCGCTTTCAAAATACAACGGCGAAGCCGGGTTAGCCACCACAATAGTGCTGTCGGTGCCTGACCCTGTTGCCAGCCCGGATGAATAGTTGCTGCCGACCATTAGTTCCTGCAGCGCCGCCGTCTTAGCCTCGGTGCAGGTGACCATCGCCCTGGCCAGTATCCCTGGCGGCAGGTCGGCATCAATCACCAGGATAATATTGATGGTCCCCGGTTTATGAAGTATAGTTTTATCAATAGGATCATAGTATGTAGCCGGATCGCCCACCCGGCCGCCGTTCACTTCAACGCCGCCGGTCACAAGAGCGGTTACAGTCAGGTCTTCATACTGTTCTTTGCGAACAGATACATTGTCCATTGAGGCAGCCGTGCCGATCCCGGTCGCCTTGTCCGGGTCAAGACCGAGATCTGTCGCCACCAGCCGCATATGTTCCTCATATGTAGGAGCGCGCAACGTGCAGGCCATGCCGGCGCCGGGATTGCAGTCATGATTGAACACGGCGGTCAGGTCTTCGCGGTAACCGCCATTCATCACAGAGGTACTGAGGACTTTGCGCGGGGCTTCAAACAGAACGACAATGCTTTTGTAATAGCGGTATGCGGTATCACCGGTAGACAGAGTACATAACTTCACTGTTTTCTCTCCTTTCGTTCCCGGTATTCCCGGATAAAAACGTTTTTCAGCGCACATTCTGGCGGATATGGCTTNNCGGCTAAGCCCGCGCCATACCAACGGGCGAAACAGCCGCCGCCGCACAGTGAAAATGACGGGCAGTCCGGACAAAATCCCATGCTTTCCCGGATCATGGCACCAACAGTCTGTTGTTTGCTCAGGTCTATGCCGTACGTGACATTACCCAGCCGGAATTCGGAAAACCCGGACAGGGATGCACATGCATATATTTCCCCGTTCGCATCAACGAAGGCCGCTTCCCCATTCATGGCGTGGCAGTGGGCAAACCCGGTCAGGTTTTTGCTAACCAGGCTCTCCACCCGTTCAGTGTGCGAAAATACCAAAGCCTTCCCCGCCTGTTGTTCCAGGCGACGAGCCGTCGCCAACACCTGCTTGAGCGCCTCCTCCAAGTCTTGGGCACTGGCCGCCGCTATCCCAACACCCCGGCCTTGGACCCGCAAAAGGTCAAAGCCGATTTTTCTTACATTACCTAAGTAATAGGCCATCTCCACTATACCTGGTAAGTGTCGTACATTACTGTCGGTCACGACACAGGTGATGCCAATTTCGACTCCGGCTGCAGCCAACGTCTCCGCACCGTGGAGAATAAGGCAACTGGTCCCGTCACCTGACGGCAAACGGCGAAGTGCATCATTTTGATCCGGTCTGCCGTCCAGACTGATACCCACACCTATCTGGGCATCCCTCAGGTATGCTGCTATGTCGCGATCAATCAGCGACGCGTTGGTCTGCACCTGCATAATGGCTGGCACGCGCTTATGACGTACATAGCCGACAATCTCTTGCAGGCAATCGAACGCCAATAAAGGTTCGCCGCCACTAAACTGCAGTACAAACGGCTGGCCGCTCTCGGCAGCCATGTCGATTGCCTTGGCTGCTGTAGCAAAACTCATACGTTTCTGTGGGTGCTCATGAGCATAGCAGTAAGAACAAGCAAAATTGCATTGTCCAGTCAAGCCGAGAATCAGCATTTTTAATTTGTTTTTAGCCACTGTCTTCTATCACTTTCCCATCAATTATTTACAAGCCGGTAACATCTGTTCCCCCAAGCGGGCCATCGCCAGGGCTTTAAAGCAACCTGGATGACGACCAGAGAAATTTTTAGGCTTTAAAACCACAAGAGAAAAAGAATTCTTCGGGTCATTGATCCTGCTGTCCTCTTTATTTGCTGCGGTATAATCATACGGCCATTTTTTAGGAATATATTGACGCATCTTTCTCCCCCTCGTAATGTTCGATTTTCGTCAGAAATTGCGCCGAAGACATTACTGTAACCTGCTGCCGCTGCACTAATTCCCGGTATAGTTTCACCGCCTCGCCGCCGGTAAAGTCCCGCTCGTCAATCGGCGTATCTTCAATCACAATCAATTGGGAGGCGGAAAATGCCGCCTGCAAATTGTCTAGATTTTGTTTTCCATAGCAAAGATTGCCCAACAAGACCAAGTCGGCACAGGCGATTTTATGCCGGTTGTCCTGCGCCTGCCGATCTGTAATCTCACTAAATGCCTGACCGGTCACAACATCGATACCGAAAGCAGTCGCCACATCGGCATCAGTATCGCCGGCCTGTAATACACCAGCCGTTAACCGGTAACCGCGTTCATACAAGCTGCGCATCATGTCGCCGGTCGAACCACCGCCGCCGATAATATGGATACTCCGCCGTTTTCCTGCTGTAGCGCAGGCTTCATAGGTATGAATGTCCAGATTACCGGTCACCTTATTGAGAAAAACAGCCGAGTGCAAGCCATAGGCTTTCTCTAGGTTGTCAGCCGTAATTACATCACGGGGGACGCCGTCAGCCACGATCTGTCCCTCCACCATTAGGATCAGACGGGAGCAGAATTTAGCCGCCAGTTTTATATCATGGGCAATAATCAGTACGCTTTTTCCCTCTTTGCAGATAGCCTGGCAATAGCGAAAGATTTCTTCCTGATACACTAAATCCAGGCTGGCGGTCGGTTCATCCAGAAAGATCAATGGCGTCTCCTGGGCCAGTACTTTCGCCAGCAAAATACGCTGCCGCTCGCCGCCAGACACATGGTTCACCGGTTTGTCCGCCAATGCCTCAACCCCAGTGAAAGCCATGTATTCCTTGGCGATATGATGATCATGGGCTGTTTCATTCTGCCACCACTCCAGATACGGGTACCGTCCGGCCAGCACCACTTCCAAAGCGGTGAACCCAAAACCAACATTCACGTCTTGCTGCATATAGGCGACCAGCCGAGCAGCGTTTTTGTCACCCAACCGGTGTATCGGGTGGCCAAATACACTGACCTGTCCAAATGCGAGCGGCAGCATGCCGCGCAAGCTTTTTAGCAGCGTGCTTTTGCCGGCTCCGTTCGGACCGATAATACCGACGAATTCGCCCTGCCCGACTTTAAAACTGCAATTATGGATAATAGTTCTCTCGCCAATATTGACAGATACGCCCTCAACGACCAAAGCGTCCTGGTTTTCTCTTGTCACGACAGCCCGCCCCCCTTCTGCGCCCGACGTAGCAGGTACAAAAAGTATGGCGCGCCGGTCAGCGCGGTCATAATGCCGACGCGGATCTCAGCCGGCGGAATCAGCAGGCGTCCAAGCGTGTCGCAGCCTACCAGAAACAATCCGCCTGCCAGAGCGCAAGCAGGCAGCAGCACCCGGTGTTCCGGCCCAATCAATAACCGCATGATGTGCGGCACCACCAGTCCGACAAAGCCGATGGACCCGCTGACACATACCGCTGCTGCCGTCGTAACCGCCGAAACAAATAATAGCAGCAACCGAAAGACGAATACCGGCACCCCTACTGAACGGGCCTCCTGTTCACCCAGTACCAAGATGTTTAAGTGTCTGGCTAATAGACACAAAATGATAATACCAACCGTTACCGGACCGGCTGCCAGAAACACATGCTCCCAGCGCCGGAAATCAAGCCCACCAACCATCCAGAACAAAAATTCTCGCAACCGGTATTCGTTCATAAAGGTGAGAATACCGGATGTTATGGCACCCAGCAGCATACTGACGGCCACACCGGCCAATAACAGCGTCATCACTGGAATCTTTCCATCCTTCATGGCAAGAGCGACCGTCAATCCCACTGCCAACAGCGCGCCGATCAGTGCGCATAACGGCATGTAATATAAACCACTGGCTGTCAATCCCAAGGCAATCGCGATTACGGCCCCCAGAGAAGCGCCGGCGGAGACACCAATGATCCCGGGGTCAGCCAGCGGATTGCCAAACACTCCTTGCATGACCGCACCGGACACGCCGAGAGCCGCCCCAACCAAAAGTCCTACCAGAGTACGCGGCAGTCGGATGTGCCAGACCACCGCCGTCTGTTCCGGTGTCAATGCCGCACCGGGCAAACCGGTTATCCCCAATTGCGTGCCGATAACTGTCAGCGTTTGTATCAATGGGACTTTGACTTGTCCTGATCCTAGTGACATCAGGATGATGCCGGCCAGCAATCCTCCCAGAATGGCAAAGACCAGTCCCTTGCTCTTTCTCCTGCATTCCATCTTGCTCCAACCTTTCCCTATTCCTGACTGAACAACTGCGGATACGCCGCTTGGGCCACCCCGCGCACACCTTTGACAATATGCTGAGAGGTGCAAAAGAGATATCGGTCTGGCACCTGAACCAGCCTTTTTTGCTGCACGGCCTTCACAGTTTGCAGCGCCGGGTCGTTCTGCACTTCTTCCTTATATTGATTCATATCTTTTTTGCCAGTATAATCCCAGGTCGGCAACAATAGAAAGTCTGGGTTAATCTGCACAAGTTGTTCCTTGCTCAAAGTGCCGTTGATGTCCAGACCGGCAAGGGCTGCGGCATTCTTTACTCCTGCATGCCGGCAAATATCGTCAAATGTACTGCCAATGCCGCCGCTCCCGCCCATATTGGAAAAACGGGCAGCCACCTGACGGTCCGCGTCCGGTATGGATTTCACCTTATCGGCAATGTTTGCCAGTGAACTATCCATACGGGCGACGACGTCCACTCCTTTTGCCGGTTCACCGACAACACCGGCAATGCCACTAATGTTTTGCCTGACCTCATTGATATTGCGCGCACTTTTAAAAACATATAGCGGCAAGCCTGCGTCCCGCATGACCTGGATCAGTTCTACCGGCTGCCAGTCGGGAACTAAAACCAGATCCGGTTGTAAGGCAATCACAGTTTCCGCATTGGCGTGCACTTTGGTCCGTACTTGTTTTGCTTCTTCTGTAATATTGGAAATGCCACTGTTATCCGCTAAATAGGTTAAAGCCGCAATCCGATCCACCGACACCAGTTCCAGCAGAATTTCATCGGCCGCAATGCTTAAAGAGACGATCCGCTGCGGTTTATGCGGCAGTTTAAGGATAAAGCCTTGGCTGTCTATTACTTCATAGCCGCCTGTGCCGGCCAGCTTTTCCTGCTGCTTGAATGAGCAGCCAACGATCATTAAACATAGTACCAATAAAGCTGCCATTATCGCTTGCCGCTGTTTCACTTTCCGTCCCTCCTTACTCTGAATGCCTGCTGTTGTCTGGCTATTTTCGCTTCCCAGTCACCTGGTGATTTTTGGACAAACTCGTGCACCAACCAGTCTGGCTGGACCCAGTCCAGAATCCGTTTAACCTGCTTGGTGCTAAACGGCAAATGCTGGTCGATTTTCATCACATGGCTGATGCTTTCACCCAAACTGCATTGCCTGCGCCCCTGAGTTCTCGCCTGTTTGACATATTCGCCGGACAAGGAATGGTGCAGGTGAATACCGCGAATATAGCAGCGATACTCGCCCAGACTGGCAAGAATATCCATAATATACTCTATGCCTTCCTCTTCGCTTTGCAATTCTTGATTGGTATTCATCAAGTGACCGGTATCCAGCATAATCCCAATATGGGGATGTTTAACTTTTTCCAACAACATGGCCAGCAAATTCTTATCTAATAGAGTCAGACCTGGCCACCATAAGTTTTCAAAAAGGACGGTCATATCCGGCGGTATTTCATCCGCTACCGCATTGATCACCTCAATCGCAGCCTCAACCACCTCCCGGTCAGATGCGCTAAACCGCCAGTCAAACACTTCTTCCAGGCGATTATGACAGATATGCCAAACCAAATATTTTGCCTCAGCCTGTTTGGCTTGACAAATGTTTTCCCGGTACAACTGCAGCCAGTCTTGGCGCCTCAACCCGCCATAACAGGCAATGATATTCTCCTTGCTGTCGAACTGACGCAATAGTTCATTGTAATCGCCCCGCCAAAAGTCCAGCCAGCTTGGCCAGAACCTTAGATGTACGCCGTGTATCCACTCTTTCCGGTGAACAGCGGCATCCCAAGAGTCGCAAAACATCATTTCAATGCCATCCAGGTCATGCCGGCCCAACAATGCTTCCAGTTCCCCGGCATTGTTGCCAATCAGGTCAAGATCGGTCCGGTAATTAGATAGGTTTACAAGTTGTAGCATAATTTTTCTCCAATCAAACTCCCAAAGGTTGCATTCTTGACACCTGCGCAGCCACTCAGCTCCCCGGTTCCGGATAGGCGGCATTCACGATGTCCCGAATAGCGTGCACAATGTCCTGCGAAGCGCAGTAAAGGTATAAATCAGGCAGCTGCACCAGCCGTTTAGCGCAAATGGCTTTTACTGTCTGCAGCGCCGGATCATTCTCCAGGTCTATTTTAATCTTATTCACATCCAGTTTACCGCCATTCCAGGTTGGCACCAGTATCAAATCCGGATTCACGCTGATGATGCATTCCTTGGTCAATATATCGTTTTTCCCCAGACCGGCAGCCGCCGCGCCGTTAATCACCCCGGCGTAGCCGCACATATCGTCAAATAGGCTACCCTTGCCGCCATAGGCGGCCATGTGGGAAATCAGAACCAACGTCTGTCGCCGTTCTGGGGGTATAGCTTTGACTTTGCGTGCAATGTCGGCCAGTTCCGTCTCCATCCGATTCAGCATCCGCTGGCCGGCTGTTTCTTCACCAATCGCCTGAGAAATCTCACGGATAGCTTGTTTTACTTCCACTACACAAGACGGTCCTTTGCTAACAAATACCGGTAGCCCTGAATCGCGCAAAGTCTGAATCAGCTCCGCCTGATTCCAGTCAGGAGCAATGACCAAATCAGGCTTCAAAGCCATAATCATCTCGGCATTGTAGTCCCACATCCTGCCCGGTACGCGGCTTGCTTTGTCTGCGATGGTCGAAATGCCGGGATCATCGGCTAGATAATGCAGCGCCACTAACCGCTCGGGCTGAGTCATACCCAAAACCATTTCATCGCTGGATAGAGACAAGGTCACAATCCGCTGCGGTTTTTGCGGCAGGTTCAGCACATATCCCTGCGTATCAGTTACCTGATAACCGGCTGTGCCGGCGGTACTAGCGACGTCTGATCGCTGACCGCCGGTACAGCCT
>JGI24708J26588_10001822_pt1 | contig 16584 bp, 14 predicted proteins | sample BioPla1DNA2_FD_26588 | JGI IMG/M metagenome (IMG submission 26588) | reverse complement strand
GGATAGGTGGTGTAATATCACTCGAAACACCCAAAAATTGCAAGCAGATGTATGGATGAATTTGTAAGGGGAAACGTGCCAACGAATACTTGACACATACGTGGCTTTTTTCCGGTTTGGCAATAGCACATAAAGCTGATATAATATAAGCAAACACCTAGACGGGGGTAATATTTAATGGGCAGTTTTGATGGTATTAAGTTGTATAAGGATAAGGGTGAACATTTATATGTTCAGCTATATAAGGCCATAAAAGAACTTATCGTTAAAGGCGAGTTAAACAATGACGAAAAACTACCTCCTATACGCAAATTGGCAAAAAAACTTAAAGTTAATAATGTTACAGTTGTAAATGCATACCACATTTTGGAACAAGAAGGGTTGGTATACAAAAAAATAGGAAGTGGCACATATGTATCACCGGATCTACTTGCATACGCATACGAGGAACGGGGAGTATCAAATAATTTAGGTTCACTCTCTTTTATAGAACAGGGACAAATTCAAATTCAAAAAAATATGATCAATTTTGCCAGCGCTACGCCTATGTCGGAACTATTTCCGGTGGGTGACTTTAAACAGGCTTTAAACGAGGTCCTGGATAGGGACGGGGGGCATGCATTCGACTATCAGGAAAGCCGGGGGTATTTCCCTTTAAGAAAGGCATTGATAGAGTACGTAGAAGAATATAACATTTTTGCAAATATTGACAGCATACAGATTATCTCCGGGGCCCAACAGGGTATAGATATTGCCGCAAAAGCATTATTAAATTATGATGATGTGGTTATTATCGAAAGCCCCTCCTACACGGGTGCCATAGCTTCCTTTAAATCCAGAGGGGCCAAAATCATAGATGTTAAATTATTGGATGACGGTATAGACATTGAAGATTTGGACAAAAAGATTCGTATTTTTAAACCCAAATTTCTATATTTAATGCCTAATTTTCAAAATCCAACCGGAATTTCGTACAGCCGCGATAAAAAAGAAAAAATTATTGAATTATGTAAACAACACAAAATATATATAGTAGAGGATGATTATTTAAGTGATCTAAATTTTTATTCTAAAGATAATGCCACATTGAAAAGTTTAGATATAAACAATGAGTTGGTTATTTATGTGAAAAGCTTTTCAAAAATATTTATGCCGGGCCTGAGATTGGGATTTTTAATAGCCCCGCCAATATTTTATGAACACCTGCTTTTAGCTAAACATTCCTCGGATATTTCTACATCGGGGCTTTTGCAGAGGGCGCTGGAAATATATTTCACAAAGGGTACCTGGAAGGACCATATCGAATATATGGGAGAAAAATATAAGGATGTCTTTGATGTTATGTTAAAAAACATCAAAAAATATATGCCGTCCCAAGTCGATTTTATTTATCCGCAAGGTGGGGTTAATTTTTGGTTTAAACTACCGAAGGGCGTATCCTCGAAAAATCTATATGAAACAGCCATCAAAAAGAACGTCGCCATAGCTCCGGGTAACCTGTTTTTTGTACATCAAAATGATGACAGGCATTTTAGATTGAGTATTGCTTCTGTCGATAGTGACGAAGTTGAACACGGAATAATCATAATAAGTAATATAATTAGGGATTTAATTGAAGTAAAAAATGATGGTGAAGTTAAGGAAGAAGTATATAGGCCTATATTATAATCGGAAATCGGAAATCAGAAGTTGGAATGTAGGAAATGGCATAATATATAATCAAGATATTTTAAATGTTCAGCTGCCGACTTTTGATTCCCGATATATAATTTTACGGCAATAACATTTATGGAAAATCATTTAATGCATACTGGGGGCATTATTGTGAAAAAGATTAAGATTATCTGTAACCCTAATTCCGGGAGACAGGCAGTACAGAAAAATATACCCGGCTTAGTAGAAATACTGGAGGAAAATAATTATCATATAGATGTATATACGACAAAAATGCAACTGGATGCCATGTATGTCGCCTCGAGGGCCTGTAAAGATAAGTACGATATAATCGTAGCAGTGGGCGGGGATGGTACTGTTAATGAAGTTGTCAACGGCGTTATGCCTAACAAAACTAGGCCTAAATTGGCCGTTTATCCTGCGGGTACTGTGAATGACTTTGCTAATTATCTGAAGGTCCCGCGGACAATGAAGGAATTTGCCGAAATAATTATCAAAGAAAAAACAACTAAGATAGATGTCGGGTTAGGCGGGGACAGATATTTTCTGAATGTTGCTGCAGCGGGATTGCTTACAGATGTAGCTTACAGGGTTTCCTCCGAAGCAAAGACTGTTTTAGGGAAATTTGCATATTATTTAGGGGGGCTTAGGGAATTACCGAGACAGATGTTCAAACCCATAAAAATAACGTTAAAGATAGGTGATGTGGAGGAAAAAAGGGAAATCTTATTTTTTTTGGTGGCAAATACCCCTTCGGTTGGCGGTTTTAAATATGTCGCCCCGGAGGCCGACATCAGTGACGGCAAATTTGATCTGCTTATCGTCGAGAAAAGCCAATTTATCGATGTAGCAAGCATTTTTTTTATGGCGCTGACGGGTAATCATACGAGCCACCCAAATTTACAGTATATACAGGTGGATGCCTTCAGTGTTTATTGCGATGATAATATATATGTAGATTTAGATGGTGAGCAGGGCGGGAAGCTTCCTATGGATTTTAAGGTTAAAAAGGACGCGATTGATCTGATTGTCCCGGACTGATATACAGTTAAATATATAGTAGAAATATCCATCCTTTATAATAAAACCTTTTTGGTTGAATATACATATATATATAATAGGCCAAAACAGAAAGGAGGGAGACAATGGAAAGACGAGAACAAAATTCTCAAACTCAGCCAAATTGGTTACCCTTTTTTCTATTTTTGCTTTTTGTTTATTGTAAAGATGCCAACAAATTAAACTTTCAAGAGGTAAACATGGTTAACTTGGGAAAAAAGTCCCAACTGCTTAATAGAATAAAGGGATACATGAACCCCCAAGAGCAATATGTTATTCACAGTGCGGAAATTATATTACAGATTATCGCCAAGATTAAAACATTGATGGACCTATCACAAACCGGGACAGCGGAAATAGCACATTCTGTGTTGAGTTTGGAAGATAAAAAACGTAACATGTTGACAGATTTAAGTAGGTTTCTTGAAGATGAAATATCCGAACTGGTATCTGAGGGTGAAGCCGAAGAAAAAATAGTTGAATTAAAAAAATTGGCATCGATATTGGAAATGATAAATAATTTAAAAGGTGAGGGAAAAATAAACGAGCTGGATATTATGGAAATTATTCAGCCTCTCATCAATAAAGAGCAAGGGGATTCTTTAATGCGCATGGTTCAAACATTCAAGGTTATGAATGGGATGAAAGGTGCAGACACCCCACCTGTCGGTTAATACATAATGTAGGGTTATTATCGTATCAAAACAAATTATAAAAGATAAAATTCGAAGAAATGTAAAACCGGGAACAAACTGAAAATCTAATGGGGAAATAATTTATAATTATCTTTGTCTATCTTTATTAAATGCACTATTGAAGATAAACAAAGATAATTTTTTATTGGATAAAATAAGGTTGCAAACAAGGGATGTTTAATAGCTATGTAGAATAACGCCGGAACCAAATTCTACAACATATTGTGGAACACTATCCTAAAATGACACTATATGTTGGGAAAAAAGGATTGCCTTGCACTAAAAAAAACTAAATTTTGCGGTCCTTCTTGTTTATAATCATATACGTAGGCAGGCGGTATTATAAACAAAGGAGGAAAAACATGAGGAAAGTTATCGTTATTTTTATATTCATTGTTGCTGTTACATGCCATAGTTTGATTTTTGCATCCTATGATGGAAAAACTGCAGGGCACGAGCTATGTGGGCAGGTTGAAAGGGTGTTTTGTGAGCGAGCTAGGATATGGAACAATTTTTTGATGGGACAATATACATCTTTGTCCGAGTTAGAAGAAGAATTAAAAACAACTGTTACCGATCCATTATTAAGGGAGGATATGAAGATGTTTGAACAAATGTTGTCTATTCCAACATCCTATGAGAGTATTTCCGGTGTTTCAGTTCAAAATTTTCATACGGTTAAAAGCGGTTTCGAAAAAGCCGTCCTGGAAGTCTCAATTTTGTGGGACATAGAAGGATATGAAAATAATTATAACGAAGAGGTAAAATACACAGTCGAGATGAAAAAATGCGGGGGAAACTGGTTACTGAGTGATTATAAAGTAAATAATAAACAATAGATATATAAAAAAGGCAGCCGGCTGTCCTTTTTAATTTAATATATTTTGAAATTTTATATGTAGCAATGTGTAAAAAATAGAGGAAATTTATATAATATATAGAAGTTATATATTATTATGGCAAGTAAGAAAAAATTTTAATAGGGGGCATATCGAGTGCAAATAATTACTGACAGTTCTTGTGATCTACCAAAGGAAATTTTGGATGAAAATAACATCATAGTTGTTCCTTTAAATATTGAAATAGATGGTGAAAATTATATTGATGGTGTGGATTTGACTCATGAACAATTTTATAAAAAGATGTCAACTGCAAAAACCCTTCCTAAAACATCCCAACCTTCTCCCCAAAGTTTTATAGATGCTTTTAAAGAGGCAACCAAAAAGGCCGGTGAAACATTATGTATACATCTTTCGTCGAAATTGAGCGGTACAATAGATTGTGCTGTTATGGTGAAAGAGATGGTGAATAAAAAGATAGAGGTTTTTGATAGTTTAAGTGGTTCTGTCGGCTTGGGTATGCAGGTGCTAAAGGCATGTGAAATGATAAAACAAGAGGCTAACTTGGAAAAAATAGTTGAAAGGCTAAAAGAATACAGGGACAACATGAAAATTATAGTCTATTTGGAAACCCTGGAAAATGCGATAAAGGGGGGCAGGGTAACACGAGTTAAGGGGATAGTCGCTAACCTGTTAAATTTAAAGGCCATGTTACATGTGGATCAGGGATATGTTAAAATATTAAAAACTATTCGCGGTAAGAAAAGAGTTATCAGGTTTATGCTAGATGAGATGATGAAAAAAAATACAGATTTTAAGGACAAGGTGATCGGAATAGCCCATTGTAATTGTATAGAAGATGCTCTAATCTTAAAGAAAGAAATAATTAAACATTTTAGTCCTGCCCGGGTTTTGGTAACAACCGTAGGACCCGTAATCGGAACACATGCGGGGCAAGGAGGATTATTAGTTTGTTTCTAGTCCGTATGTGCGGGAATAAAAAACCCCTTTTATTCTTAAAAGAGGGTTTTTTCATGTAATTACAATTATGCAAAATAGTTGTAGACAAATTTTCGAAATGTCTGTTCAAGGGGTGATGGCAATCTCTGACTGTGATAAACAAAATAAAAATTCCTTTTGAGCCCGATGTTGCTGATATTCATATAATCAAGCAATTTGTGTCTGACCTCGTCTTCAATCGCACGTTTAGATAATATGGAAATACCTAACCCCCTCCTGATACATTGCTTTATTGTTTCCGTGTTTTCAATATGCGCTATAACCTGCAGTTTGTTTATATCTATATTTTCCTTCTTAAAACTTTCCTCGATTATGCTTCTAGTGCCCGAACCCCTTTCCCTCAAAATAAACTTTTCTTTTAACAGGTCTTTTAGGCAAACCTTCTTTACACCTGTACTTTGATTAGAAGCATTGTATGGAATAACAACAACCAGTTCATCCTCTGTGAGAGGCACGTATCCTAATTGATTGTGGGGGATCTTAACGCCGACTATACCAAAGTCGATATCGCCGCTTATGATTCCCTTTACGACCTGGGCCGAATCATGATGGCTTATGGTAAAAGTGACATCAGGATAAACTTTGTTAAATTCACATATAATTTCGGGAATTATGTATTGTTCCGGGACTGTACTGGAAGCTATTTCAACATTGCCTATAATTTTACCTCTGAATTCACCTAACTTGAATTTTGCGTTTTCTCTTAACTTGACAATATTGACAGCATAATCATAAAGCAGCTCACCTGTCTTAGTCAAAGAAATATCCTTGTTGGATTTAGGTCTGTTGATCAATATGGTGTTTAAGTCTCTCTCCAAATTAGACAAATGGTTACTTACAGTCGGTTGAGTAAGATATAAATGTTCTGCCGCTTTAGAAAAACTTTTAAATTTTACAATAGCTAGAAACACTTCTAACTGTCTGAAATCCATGGTTTTCTCCTTTGTATTTATTATATAACATAAAATGTTTTTATAAAAAAACCATAATCTACAAAGCTGCGTTTTTAACAGTTTAGCGATTATGGATTACTTGTTGGTTGGTGCCGGTGGTGGGACTCGAACCCACACGCCCTCGCGGACAACGGATTTTGAGTCCGTCTCGTCTGCCAGTTCCAACACACCGGCAGGAATATTTTATCTTTTTTATTGTAGTCTATTATTATGATATACTCCAGTCATAAAAGATATTAACATAGCTTATTTACTATGTCAACTGATACTTTATGGGAGGATTTCTTACTTTTTGTTACATTATTTTATATTATTGTAATGTAAGACAATTAGAAAAAATTATAAAAAAATAGCTATTGGACATTTAACCTTTTTTTGATATTGTTAATATCAGAAGATGAACAAAATCAAAAAAGGAACGGATTTTCAGAAAAGACGTCAAATATAGTGGGAGAACCGGGAGGGGAGTGGGAGTCTTGGGTTCACAGGAGGTCTCCTTAATCAGACAATCGAAAGCAGGGGACATTGAAAGTTTTGAACGGTTAATTGCTAAATACCAAAAAAAAGCATTTAATATTGCATATCATATGTTAGGAAATCCGGAGGATGCCAATGATGTTACCCAAGAAGCTTTAATAAAGGCATACAAGGGAATTAAGAATTTCAGGGGTAGAAGCAGTTTTTCAACCTGGTTATATACAATTGTAAACAACACATGTATAGATTTTATCCGAAAAAACAGAAAAGCCAATATAATATATCTGGATCGGGAATACGAAACAGAGGAAGGCGTTTATAAAATTCAATTAAATAGCAATGAAGATACACCCGAGCAGTTGTTTGAAAAAAGAGAAGTACAAAGATTAGTACGCGAATCCATCGGCGAATTGGGCTATGATTATAGAAAGGTTATTATCCTAAGAGATATAGAGGATTTCTCATATAAAGAGATTGCACAAATATTGAATTGCCCCGAAGGTACGGTAAAATCCAGAATCAGCAGGGCAAGGAATAGCTTGAAAGCTATAATCGGGGAAAAGTTAAAAGACCGGGAGGAGGGACAACATGGATTGTAAAAACTGTGAAACATACAGTTCCGCGTATATAGATAATATGCTTTCCGAGGAAGAAGAATTAAAATTTAAAAATCATATCAGAGAATGTAAGTCCTGTAATATTGCATTTGAAAATCTGAAGATAGTTGTGGAAAGCACCAACATGCTTGAAAAGGTTGAACCCCCCGCGGATTTTTCCGGTGAATTGCATAAAAAATTACAGGATGCAAAAAAATGCAAATCAAAATCAGTTTTGTTCAATAAAGGCAAGATGCTCAGTGGCATTGCAGCAACACTGTTGATCCTTGTTCTTTCCTTATCTTTAGTAAATAATTTCCTAAATTGCAAAAAAGGGGTCGAATTTTATTCCGGAACAAGCGATATGGAACAGGGAGAAGAAAGCACAAATGTTGATATTGCTTCAGATAATGCTGAAAAGAGGGCTATGGACGGAGCAGATGATAAAGAGCCTATTATGGCCCTAAGAATGGCACCTGAAGATGAAATAAGCGAGGATACTTCGAGGGAAATGCAGGGGAATACCGTGAAAAATGGCGAAGTAAATAGTGAAGAGGATACTGGCCTTATAGGAGAATCAGATAGCAATGAAAAATCTGCCATAAATGAAAGTATACAAAATCTGCCCGATGATAAGAATTTAAGTAGGGTGCCCGGCTTAATTCTTGCATTAATTCTGATTGCAGGGATAGCAATTTCGGTATATAAAACGATTAGAAGATAATGCTCAGCTTTGTTGATGCAACAATGGTACTGGAGGAAAGGAGAATCATCCATGGAAGAACGCATAATAATTATAGACGGGAATAGCTTAGTAAATAGGGCCTTCTACGCCTTACCGCCGCTGACAACCACCGACGGCATGCAAACAAATGCCATTTACGGATTTTTGACCATGTTACTTAAGGTGTTGGAGGATTATGACCCGGATTATATAGGGGTAGCTTTCGATAAAAAAGCCCCGACCTTTAGACACAAAGAATTTACAGATTATAAGGCAGGCAGAAAAAAAATGGCCCCGGAATTATTTGCACAAATAGAACCGTTGAAAGAAATATTGGATGCATTTAATATATATAGGGTGGAACTGGAAGGTTTTGAGGCGGACGATTTAATAGGTACCTTATCTGAATATTGCGATAATAAGGGTATTGAAACCCTGATTGTAACCGGAGATAGGGATACGCTCCAATTGACCACCGATAAGACCAAAGTGCTGTTTACCAAAAAGGGGATAACAAATCTTGAAATATATGACGACAAAAAGGTGATTGAAGAATATAAAATTACACCGGAACAATTTATAGACCTGAAGGGATTAATGGGTGATAAATCCAATAATATACCCGGAATTCCCGGGGTCGGGGAAAAAACAGCTATAAAACTTTTGGAGCAGTTTGAAAACATAGAAAATTTAATCCAAAATACAGAAAAAATTACAGGTGCAAAACTGAGAGAGAAGGTTGAGTCTAACAAAGAACAGGCAGTTTTAAGTAAAAGGCTGGCCACCATAGTCACAAATGTACCGATAGATATCGATTTAGGCCGATTAAAGAGGCGGGAAGCGAACTATGACAAATTGATGGAGCTGTTCAGGCGATACGAATTTAACAGTCTCATCCCCAGGATTGAAAAAGGCACGGGGCAAACAGACAGCATAGACAAAAATACAGATGCGATAGAAAGCAGTCCGAAAGAAAATATATATGAAATTACGGATATGGATGGGCTGGAGCGCATGATAAACGAAGTAAGGGAATATGGGACTATCACTTTGAAAACAATTACGGAAGAAAAGAATATCATAACAGATGATATAATACATCTGGCCGCGATTGCCAAAGGAGATATACAATATTATATAAATTTTAAAAACTTTAATGATAAGCAGGAACTTTTAAATGTTTTAGGGGGGATTTTGAAGGATGGGGGAATTAAAAAAATAGGCCATAACCTAAAAAAAGAAATTATTCATTTTTATCGCTATAACATCGACATATCCAACCTGCATTTTGATACCATGATAGGTGAATATTTGATCGATCCCGCAAAGTCCAACTATGATTTAAAGGATTTAGTATCACAATATTTGGGAAAAGAAATTATCAACGAGCAAGAACTGATAAGTAAAAGAAAGGGCCAAATCTCCTTGTGGGAAGCATCTGATGAGACCAAAAAATCTATATGTAATCATGTTAGGATTATCAACAAAATATACCATCCCATTAAAGAGAATCTAAAAAAGCTAGACCTGGAGGAGCTCTATTATGATGTAGAGTTGCCTTTAGTTGAAGTGTTGGCATTTATGGAGTTTCAGGGAATTAAAGCAGATAAGAATATATTATTGGATTTAGAAATAGAATTTAAAGAAAAAATAGAGCAATTGACCAAGGAAATTTATAATTTATCAGGTGTAGAATTTAATATAAATTCACCAAAACAATTGGGCGAAGTACTTTTTGAAAAACTGGGATTGCCACCTGTAAAGAAAACGAAGACGGGATATTCTACCGATGCGGAGGTACTTGAAAAGTTATATGATAAACATTATATTATTCCTAAAATATCAGAATACAGACAAATTACAAAACTGAAATCTACGTATGTAGACGGACTATTGGGTATTATAAACCCGGTCACAAACCGTATACATTCAAATTTTAACCAAACAACTGTAATTACAGGCAGGATATCCAGCGCGGAGCCGAACCTGCAAAATATACCCACAAGAGTGGAGATGGGGAGAAGGCTGCGTAAAGTGTTTGTTTGTGACAACGGGAATATGTTTATCGATGCGGATTATTCTCAAATTGAGTTGAGGGTGCTCGCGCATATTGCCAATGATGCAAATTTAATAGATGCTTTTATGAAAGATCAAGATATACACAAAAGAACCGCCTCCGAGATACTCGGAGTTCCCATGGATGAGGTAACACCCGGCATGAGGAATAGTGCAAAGGCGGTTAACTTTGGTATTGTTTATGGGATAAGCGACTTTGGCCTGTCGCGGAACTTGGATATACCTGTGCATAAGGCGAAACAGTATATAGACAGTTATTTTGAAAAATACCCATCTATAAAACAGTACATGAAAAATACTGTCAAAGAGGCTGAGGACAGGGGTTATGTATCTACAATTCTTCACAGGAGGAGGTATCTGCCGGAATTAAGGTCATCTAATTCCAATGTTCGCAACTTTGGGGAACGTATGGCCATGAATACACCTATACAGGGCAGTGCTGCGGATATTATAAAAATTGCTATGGTCAAGATATATAAAACATTAAAAGAAGGGAATTTCAAGGCCAAATTGCTTCTTCAGGTGCATGACGAATTGTTAATAGAATGCCCTGAAAATGAAATGGAGGCTGTGACCAAAATTTTACGAGAATCCATGGAAAATGCCGTTAAGATGTCAGTGCCTCTAAAAGTTGACATATCTTATGCTAACAACTGGTATGATATAAATTAAGGGGTGACTCTATGACACGTGTAATAGGACTTACAGGGGGGATAGCCAGCGGCAAAACCACCGTATCAAATATATTGAAGGGGTTAGGTGCTATTGTCATAGATGCAGATAAAATTGCCAAGAATTTAGTAGCAAAAGGCGGACCTGCATTAGATGAAATTGAAAAATATTTTGGGAGGGCTGTCTTATTTGAAAATGGGGAACTTGACCGTAAAAAGCTGGGTAATATTGTTTTTAATGATGCCAAACTCCTAAAAAAGCTGAATGAAATTACCCACCCCTATATTATCGAAGAAATTACTAATGAAATAAACCGGTATAAAAAAACATATAATGATCGTGTTATAATATTGGATGCAGCCCTATTGATAGAGCAGAATTTAATGTACCTGGTTGAAGAAATTTGGCTCGTTGTTACGCCTGAAGAAGTTCAGCTTGGCCGTTTGATTGAAAGGGACGGCATCGACGCAGGTAAGGCTAAAAAACGTATAGATGCGCAAATGCCCCTTGAATATAAAAAAAGGTATGCCCATAGAATTATAGATAACTCAAAAGACTTGGCCTATTTGCGAGCACAAATACAAGCAAATTGGGATAGGGTGACTGAATGACATTCTGTGATAGTACCATACTTTTGTCATCCCGAGACAGGCTGAATAAATCTGACCCACGAGGGATCCATACTTGAAAGTGATATTTTTGTTTGTTGTGGTATGGATAACGCGTGCAAATTTTGAGGTGGTTATAGTTTATGTTGGTTTTAGGTAAGGGATGTCTTAGGTTTTTGATACTTGTCCTGTTACTGATTATTGTGGTTATTGCACTTCAGAATATAGAATGGATTATAAGGACAATCTATCCTGTTCATTATTATGATTTGGTTGAAGAATACGCACAGAAATACGAAATTGATCCCTACCTGGTTGTAGCTATTATGAAAAATGAAAGCAGGTTTAATCCTACCGCGGTTTCGAGAAAAGGTGCAAAAGGCCTGATGCAAATAGCGCCCATTACGGGAAAATGGGCCTCTGAGGAACTGGAGATATCAAATTATTCTGAGGATATGCTTTTTCAACCGGAATTAAATATACACTTTGGCATCTGGTATTTAGATGTGTTGAGACAGGAATTCGGCAATAATGTTGGGTTAATGGTAGCAGGATATAATGCGGGGAATGGAAACGTGAGGAAGTGGCTGAGCAACCCGAAATATAGTAAGGATGGCGAAACATTACACAAAATTCCTTTTGGGGAAACAAGAATTTATCAAAAAAGGGTTTTAAGAGACTATAAAATATATACTAAAATTTACAAACAGGATAAACCATACAGGCCTTATCACTGGGGGGAATTAAGGTGAAAGGATTAAAATATATCAGCATCATTTTAATAATATTGTTGTTAATTACCGCCTGTAGTCCCGGCATCGATAAGGAAGATGATGAAGAAGGGGCATTGGAAGTTTACGTTCCAATGGATGGTGGGACAATAACTGTATCTACAACCAGATTTCAAACGTTTAATCCGTTATTTAATAGAAATAAGGATTTATTTCAGATTCATCATTTGCTATATGAAGGACTGGTTACCTTTAAAGAAGACATGAGCACAGAACCGCTATTGGCTGAAAATTGGAGATTTAACGGATCAGAGAGTGTGGATTTCAAATTAAGGAAAGGGGTCAAATGGCATGACGGACAGCCCCTAACCGCGGATGATGTGGTATTTACATTTAACGCAATAAAAGGGAACATCAAGGGCCTTAGCAAGATGTCGATATACAGACGGTTGTTGGCGGATATGGCGAGTATTGCCAAAATTGATGAAAACACTGTAAGAGTTAATCTGTCAAATAACGTGGCCAACGTACTGGAAACTATGACATTCCCCATTTTACCGAAGCATGTTTTTCAAGGCAACCAGGCACAACTTTTAGAACAAGAAGATTTAGACATTGTTGGAACAGGAATGTACAAAATAAAGGAATATGAAAAAGCCAGGAGGATTTTGTTAACCTATAATAATGACTATTGGGGAGATAAACCGTATGTAGAAGAAATTGAGGTTATTATTGTTCCGGATGAAGAGGCCCAGTTATCTTTACTTGAAAATGGGGACATAGATTTTGTGTATACCGATATTGTAGACTGGGGGAAATATGCGGATGAAAAAACTAAAAGGCATGAAGAATTTATAATACCCGATTATGAGTTCATAGGGGTCAACTTCAGGAAAGATATTTTGAACGATATAAATATCAGAAAAGCAATAGCTTATGGAATCGATAGGGAAAGAATCGTTAATAATATTTGTTTGGGCCATGCCACAGTGGCAGATTATCCTGTTATGCCTAATTCCTGGCTTTATGATTATAGCAAGATCCGGCTTGGGCATAACCCTGATTTGGCAATAATTTTTTTGGACAGGGCAGGTTACACATCAAATGGCGATAACAATTTTAGAACAAATGAAAAAGGGGAAACTATAAAACTCAAGTTAATTACCAATACAGGCAATCCGTTAAGGGACCAGATTGCACTATTTATTCAAGAAGATTTGAACAAAATAGGTATACAGTTGGAAATTGAATTTTTGGAATGGGACGATCTTGAAAAACAAATTGCCACTAACAATTATGACCTGTTTTTGGGAAGCTGGGAATTATCCTATGTACCGAATATTGCAGATATACTTCATTCATCCGTGATAGGCGGCGCTAATTTTATTGCTTATGATAACGAGGAGTTGGATGCTCTGTTAGATATTTGTTTAAGTGACGTTAATTCAACATTGAAAATGCGAAGGTTTGGCGACGTGGAAGAACATATCGCCGGGGAATTGCCATATATCAGCCTATTTTTTAAAAATGGTGCAATAATAGTAAACAAAAAAATAAAGGGTGATCTGAAACCTCAGAGTTATAATGTTTTTTCAAATATCAATAATTGGTATGTCAATACTGAATGATATAAAAAACGCGACATATTGACACCGGGGATAAAAAATACTATAATAGATAAGGTGATTTGGTTTGCGGATGTGGTGGAACGGCAGACACGCTATCTTGAGGGGGTAGTGCTCAATGGGCGTGCGGGTTCAAATCCCGCCATCCGCACCAAAAAAGCAATTTAATAATTTGATGTTTTCAACGGTAAGAATAAAAACTTACCGTTTTTTTATAATGCCCTGTACAGTTTAGAAAATTTATGATATGGGTATTACTAAGGTGAGTATTTTGGAATAAAGAACAAACTAAGATAAATAATATAGTGAGTTGAGCTTGGGGGTTGGGATAGAAATGAAGGAAACAATTTATATTATAGGACATAAAAGCCCTGATTCAGATTCAATCTGTTCGGCTTTAGCCTATGCGGAATATAAAAATATTAGCGGGGATATCAATGCAATTCCCACAAGACTGGGGGAAATAAATAGGGAAACAAAATTTATTCTCGATTATTTCGGGGTGGAGGCCCCTGTGCTTATAGAAACTGTAAGACTGAGTATAGAAGATTTAAATTTTGATAAGGTGGCCCCCGTCAATTCAGAAATATCATTACGCATGGCCCTGGAATTGATGAAAAAAAACAAACTGAATAGTATTCCTGTTATAAACGAAAACGAACAATTGGAAGGAATTGTAACTATATCGGATATAATAAGATCATACATAGACATATGGGACAACAGCATTTTAGGTAAATCCGAGACTTCCATAGAAAATATTATGGACACCCTCTCAGCTGAAATCGTTGTATCTCCCGATGGGGCAAAACCCTTTACGGGGAAGGTGTTAGTATTGGCTATGGAACCTGAATCCATAAAAAAACATATAGAAGAGAACGATATAGTTATTTGTGGAGATAGAAAGGACGCACAAAAACTTGCTGTTAATAGCGGTATTTCTTTGATGATAGTGACAGGAAATGTAAAAACGGATGATGAGGCTATAAAACTCGCTGAAAAAATGGGAACTATTATTTTATCCACTCCTTATGATACCTTTACAACGGCCAGGTTAATAACCCAATCTATACCGATAAAAAATGTGATGACCCGGGAAAATTTAGTGACATTTACCCCTGACGATTTGGTGAGCAATGTAAGGGAGGAAATGTCCAAGACAAGATACAGATCCTATCCGATAACAGGTATTAATAATAAGGTAGCAGGAATGTTATCCAGATACCATTTAATCGCAAGTATAAAAAAGAAGGTTATCTTGGTCGACCACAACGAACGGAGCCAATCTGTAGACGGTTTGGAAGAGTGTGAAATACTCGAAATAATTGACCATCACAGGATAGGGGATATATTTACGGGGAGCCCGATATATTTCAGAAATGAACCGGTGGGCAGTACTTCAACGATAATTGCCTCTATATTCTTTGAAAATGGGCAAAGACCTTCCAAAAAAACAGCAGGTATATTGGCAGCAGCGATAATCTCCGACACCTTATTGTTCAGGTCACCCACATCTACCAACACGGATAAAATCATGTTGGACAGATTAGCAAGGATCGCGGACCTGGATGTAGAACAATTTGCTATGGAAATGTTCAAGGCCGGCACATCTTTGGCGGGTAAAACGCCTAGGGAGTTATTGAAGGAAGACTTTAAGGTCTTTAATATAGAAGGAGAAAAAATAGGAATTGCCCAAGTATATACTATGGACCCCGATAGTTTAAAGGATATGAAATCCGATTTAATATCACTTATGGAAGAAAAGGCGGATAAGCATGGATATTCCACATTCATGCTGATGTTAACGGACATATTCAACGAAGCTTCGGAAATGGTAGTGGTAGGACAAAACAAAGAACTGATTGCCGGGGCTTTCGAAAAGGAGCTCTCAAACAATTCATTCTATGTACCGGGAGTGCTCTCGAGGAAAAAGCAGGTAGTCCCTCTGATTACAAATGCTATAACAAATGCCGAACAATGGGGCTAATGCGGCAAGGGGACGCCTTGTTTGCCACATTTTCTGCGGCAAGGGGACGCCTTGTTTGCCACATTTTCTATAAAATATGAAACGAGGGGGTGTGTTTATGTCACTCGAAATAATTAACGATGATATAACCAAAGTTAAAGTTGACGCGATAGTAAACGCAGCAAATACATCTTTGCTTGGTGGTGGAGGGGTCGATGGGGCAATCCATCGTGCCGCGGGGCCGGAATTGCTTGCGGAATGTCGCACGCTCGGCGGTTGTAAAGTCGGGCAGGCCAAAATAACAAAAGGATATAATTTGCCTGCCAAATATGTAATCCATACTGTCGGGCCTATATGGCATGGCGGTAAACAGAATGAAGAAAAATTGCTTACAGACTGTTACAAAAACTCGCTTATTTTGGCTAAAGAACATGGGCTGAAAAGCATAGCCTTCCCCTTGATATCTTCCGGTATTTTCGGATATCCTAAGGATGAGGCGATAAAGGTTGCAATTTCTACTATAAGGGATTTTCTTTCAGAAAACGAAATGACTGTTTTCATTGTTACATATGGTGAGTCGACGTTTGAATTGGCCAAAGAGTTGTTGTCATCCATCAAATAGCGGCGCAGGGGTGGCAAAAAAGGACACTTTTCCGGTGACGGGGCGTTTTTATGTGGCAAACAAAGCGTCCCCTTGCCGCATTCCCTTGCCGCATAGACTTACCGCAAAAATGTGGCAAACAAGGCGTCCCCTTGCCGCATTAGGAAGTTAGTGTATAATATTTGTAGGCAAAAATGCATAAAAAGGAAGAGCATCCTAAAGAGCCCTTCCCTATACATGAATCATCCATTATAATGTAATTGTCGAA
>JGI24708J26588_10001821_pt1 | contig 16586 bp, 15 predicted proteins | sample BioPla1DNA2_FD_26588 | JGI IMG/M metagenome (IMG submission 26588) | reverse complement strand
AACAAAACTAGGGATGGCTTTATTAATTCTATCAATAGTACCCCTTCCAAGAATGCTGTGGACAAATGTACCCTGATCAGAGCCGTTGCTCAGGACAAAGATGGGCTTTATACCGAGGTGGTTACCAATACCTATTTTGTCGGGGCTATGACAGAGCATATTAAAGGCATTCAAGAAAGCTGTCAGGCCTCTGGAAGCAAGCTGGCTATTATGTCCATTAGCATGAACCAGGATGATCTGTTCGATCCTGAGTATGGTATTTATGTAAAAGGCAATATCTATGAAAATGCCCTAGAAGCTTATCTTTCCACAGGAAAAAGACTGGATCCAGAAACCTCCAGACAACTGGATGCCAATTATAAACAAAAAGGTAGGCAGTGGGAAAGAAATGCACATATTGATTTCTTTGAAAGCGATGGAAGTACGACTAGCTTAGGACTGCAACAAGACTGTGGCATCCGAATTCAGGGTAATTATTCTCGTTCAGATCTACAAAAAGGCTTCCGATTATTTGCTAGGAAGGATTATGGAAATAAGAATTTTAATTATCCTTTCTTTGGTGAAGAATTAAAAGATGATAGGGGCTATACAATAACAAGATTTAAAACCCTAGTACTACGAAATGGTGGAAACACTGCATTTACAACAAAGTTTAGCGATACCTATTGGCAGTCTTTAGTGAAAGATCTCGCCTGCGAAACTCAAAGTTCTAGACCCTGCATTGTTTATCTTAATGGAGAGTATTGGGGTTTATACGTTCTCCAAGAAGACTATTCACAGGAATATTTTGAATTCACCCATGGCGTCAATAAGGATGATGTGGTTTTATATAAAGGAGATGCGGAAGCCCTAGCCTTAGGCTATAAGCTTGATGAAGGGAAACTTCCAGATGGGGTAACCGATGAGAGTTATTATTTTTATGATTTACTGGAATTCTTTCATCAACATAAGGATTTAAGTAATGATGATGATTATGAAGAGTTCGCTAAACTGGTTGACATAGAATCCGCTAGAGATTATTTTGCCATACAAATATGGATTAATAATAAATGGGATTGGCCAGGGAAGAATTGGTCTTTGTGGAGAACAACAAGAAAGGATCCTTACAATCCTTATGGAGATGGCAGATGGCGCTTCTGTATTTATGATGTTGAATTCGGTGGTGTCAGTGGTGCGAGCGATGCCAGAACCAATACCATAAAGGAGGATAATTATAAACCTTTGGGACTATTGGATATGGATACCAATAATCCAGCCGTTTTAATTTACGCATATTTAATGACCAATGAAAACTTTAGAGACGATTTTTCAGAAACCTTATTGTCCTTAAGCCAAAAGCAATTTCGCAAAGAAAGAGCCCTAGCTGCTCTAGATGTTTTTAAGAACACCTATGGTCCCCTTTATGATCAGTTTTTTGAACGATATCCCGGGTCTGGTAGTGCAGATAATAGTATTTATGGGCCTTATGCTAGTTATCAATGCATCAAAGATTTTTTACAAGAAAGAGCCAGATACATTCAACCTATGCTGGACTATGTAGATTGGGTTTATAGGGATAAATAATCGTAAGGATACCTTAAAAAGCATCACCAGGTTTTCCCCGGTGATGCTTTCATATTATCATTATTGTTGTTGTCCACCAGAACCAGCCATTTGCTGTTCCTGACTTCTAATCATACGTCTAACCATTTCTCCACCAACGGAACCATTTTGTCTACTTGTTAAGTCACCGTTGTATCCTTGTTTTAACGGAACACCTAATTCATTAGCAACTTCCATTTTGAAACGGTTAAGTGCTTCTCTAGCTTGAGGTACTTCTACTCTGTTAGATCCACTATTATTGTTTGCCATTATTTTTTCACCTCCGTCTTTTCTGGTATCAAAGCAGTCAATTACAAAATCAACTGTGTAGGTTCAGCGGTTTTACGTATGTTCGCCGCGCGTGATTTTGTTTGTGCTGCTTGTAATCTTATTATTTACTGGACTGGTATCAATTATTATGGTAATTATTGTTTTATCAACCAAAGTTTTGATTATACGACAAATAAATTTATATCTTTTTTTAAATCTATCTAATTAGCAGAAATATTCGATAAAAAGAGTTATAAGATTACCTTTTACTACAATCCAAAGCTTCTAATTTTCATTGTCCCTCATGGAATACTACTTTATACAACCATGACATATATATATATAAAGCAAGGCTTGGAAAGGCTGGAGTAATCTTGCATCTATTAAAAGGAATCAATAATTTTATTTGGGGAATACCATTGCCCATAATCCTCTTTGGTAGTCATATTTATTTTACCATTCATTTAAAAGGGGTTCAAAAACATATCGGCAAAGCAATCAAACTTTCCGTAACCCCTGATACAAAAGATAATGCGGTAGGGGATGTAAGTGGTTTTGCAACTCTTTCAGCCACCTTAGCTGCTACCCTTGGTACCGGAAATATCGTGGGCATTTCTACAGCCGTGGCTTATGGAGGACCAGGTGCCATCTTTTGGTGTTGGCTTACTGGTGTCCTTGGAATGGCAACTACATATGCCGAATGCTTTATTGGAATTCGATATCGAAAAAAGACAGAAGACGGTACCTATATTGGTGGTCCTATGTATGCTATGGAATATGGTTTAAAGAAAAAATGGTTGGCTGTATTTTTTGCCTTTTCTACCCTGATTGCTTCCTATGGCGTAGGTTGTTCCACCCAGGCTAGGGCGGTCACAGAAACCGCTAATACTTTATGGGGACTGCCAGAATACGCTGTAGGTATTGTTGTTGCTATCACTGTTGGCTTGGTCATTGTTGGTGGTATCAAATCAATCGGAAATATATGCAGTAAATTAGTTCCCGCTATGGGTTTTTTCTATCTGGCAGGATGCCTTATCTTATTAGTTTTAAATTATAAATATATTTACCCTGCTATTAGTTTTATTATAAAATCAGCTTTTATACCATCGAAATTACCTGCTGCTGTTACTGGTGGTTTTATCGGTAGTACCATTCGAACTGCTACTAGATATGGAATTGCCAGAGGACTCTTTACCAATGAAGCCGGTTTGGGTTCTGCTGCCATCGCTGCTGCCGGTGCCAAAACCTCTCATCCCCAAAGACAGGCTCTAATATCCATGAGCTCCACTTTCTGGGATACCGTAGTTATGTGTGCCATTACTGGCCTAGTGATTGTCACCAACCTTTTGAAGAATCCTGGATCAGCAGAAGGATATTCTTTTGCTGAACTAACAACTGCTGCATTTAACTCCATCCCTCTAGGAAGCAGAATGCTTGGTATCTCATTAATTGCATTTGCTATCGCAACCTTAATTGGTTGGTCCTATTTTGGAGAAAAAGCGGTAGAATATCTATTCGGAAAATCCGGAATAAATACCTACCGCCTCTGTTATATTCTTATGATTTTTGTCGGCTCCATCATGTCCCTAGATCTTGTATGGGAGCTGACCGATTTTGTTAATGCCCTAATGGCATTTCCTAATATCGTTTGCTTGTTTTATTTGCGTAAAGAAATACTTCCTTACACCCCTTTAGAATAGACTAATTCAGAATAGTCTTGTTTAGAATAGTCTTTCATCACTCATTAATTACAATGTTTCATAATGTTTATACTGAATTTCTTCTGCCAATTTTTTAGCTGCTTCTTGGCCTTTAAAATATTTCACCAAGGATAGGGAAAAATCAATGGCTGTACCCATGCCTCTGGAAGTAATAATGTTCTGATCCTCTACAACATTGCTATCCTTTGGATATGCACCTTTCAGCTTGCCTTCAAAGCCAGGATAACAGGTTGCATTTTTCCCTTCTAATATTCCTTTCATTCCAAAAACACTTGGTGCCGCACAAATAGCAGCAAGAGCTTTCTTCTTAGCATTAAAATCTCTCAAGAGAATATCTAGACCTTCATGCTCCATCAGGGTTGTCGTTCCTGGCATTCCACCAGGTAATATCAACATGTCAGCATCATCAAAATTGACATCTTCAAATAATTGCTCTGCCATAACGATAATTCCATGGGAGCCTTTTACCTCTAATTTTCCTGTGATTGATACCATGCTAATATCAATATCTACTCTCCGAAGTAGATCTACTACAGTTAAGCCTTCAATCTCTTCAAAACCATCTGCTAGAAAAATATATACCTTATTCATTCACTTCACCCTTTTGTACTTTATTTTAATTATCATATGTTATTATATAATAATTTCCTAATTTTATCAATTCTCTATCCTATTCTTCATTGCTTAGAGTAAGATACACCGCTTTCATTTCCATCTACTCTATCATTAAGTTGGATACCCCAACATTCTTTAAAGTCATCATAGGCTTGCAAGCAGAACGCCTTCTATCTTTACTAGAGGGGCAGACAGATAACAAATAGCAATCATCATAATCCACCTGGAAGCTAAAGCATCCACAATTTCCTACCGTTTCATTATATAGGAGAGTTTTACCTTCGCCACACATCCGATATAATTTTACAATCCATTTGTGATTGCAACAGCAGGAACAACCCCAGATACATCCAAAGATAAGCCCTGGTTTTATTTTGCAAACTTCACAGGGTTCTGGCTCTGGACATGGGATTTGTACCGGAACTGGAATTGGAAAGGGTTGATATTCAATTGTGTGCTCTGCTTGTGGGCAGGGTGGACACTGGGGACAAGGTGGNCACTCAGGACANGGTGNNCANTCNGGGCAAGGTTCCGGCATAGGACAGGGTGGACACTCTGGGCAAGGTTCCGGCATCGGACAAGGGGGACACTCTGGACAAGGTTCTGGTGCCGGACAAGGTTCAGGCTCTGGACAAGGGGGACATTCTGGGCTAGGAGCTGGTGCCTCAATTATTTCTGGCATTTCTTCTACCGGCATTTCTTCTATTGGCATTTCTAATATAGGGCACTCTATCCCACCAACAAATTGGAATTGATGAAACTCAAATCCGCTTCTAGCATTGACTGCAAAGGAACGCAAGGCTGCATTTCCACTTACATGACCACCTGTCTGATGAGCATGGAACATAGCCTGTGGAGCCAATATGCTTCCCCAAATATCTGCTGGCACTTCCATGTAAATATTCCTAGCATCCTCAAAAACATAAAGGGTATTTCTAGCTTTCGCTTCTTCTCCCAAAAGTCCATACTGTAGATGTGCATTGTTTCCTGTACGCAAAATAATGATTGCTAAACTTCCTTGCGGTATTTCTGTCCGAATACCCTTGTTTAATAAACCATTGGGTCTTACATCCAGTACAAATACATTTTGATTGGGATCATTACCCCGTAATACCCATTCATGGAACGACTCTTGTACCGTACCATTGGGTTCTAAATTTGTAATACAAGAGTGGTAGTTTTCTATGCTCTCTCTAGCTTCAGCAAAAAACCTGGCCACATCTGCTCCAATCCTACTAGCAGGAATATACCTTGGTACATCATAACTAGGAATCAAATAATGAGTCCCTCGATTCGTAGGTTTCCAGTACTGACTTCCTCGGGCAGAATAATACAGTTCCATCAATTCTTCTTCTTGCTCAGGGCTTCCATCCGTACCAATCAAATAGGTGCTACCACCTGCTGCACGAAAGTTGCCACCAACAACCACATGGCCAACCACTACCAAAGGACCTTGCATGGCAACATCTCCACCTACCAAGAAACGAACAAAATTAGGGCTGTAACCTGTCCCTTGCAGATTATTATCATTTCCAAAAGCTAAAGATAAGCCACGGGGACTAACAAAATTTCCTCCTACAGCCATGGCTCCTTTTGTATCTACTATATTATTTGCATCTTCAAAAACAATAACATTAAAAAATGAAGCCACGCCAAAAGGTTGGCCTTCGATATCATACCAATTTATATCTCCTAAGGGCACACCAGCAAAGGAGTATGCTTCACTATCGTAATCACCATAAAACATTAAAAACCTCCTCGGAAAACACAAAGGCTTCCTAAGCACCAATATTCTCAATTCAGTTTATTCATGAAAATGATATTAGTGCAGGGTTTTGGGTTATAATCATAAAAACTTATGGAAATGGCCTATAACTAAGAACCCAATTACAAATTGAAATAATACTAGGTTTTTTACAGCTGATATAGTATAATGGTAATCAGTCTAAAATAATAACATTATATTTTTAGGAGAAGATTATGCAAGAGTGGATTATACAAACCATGGAACAATTCGGATACCTAGGTATCTTCCTTTTAATCACCATTGAAAATTTATTCCCCCCGATCCCCTCAGAGATAATTCTAACCTTTGGTGGATTTATGACTACATACACTAGTCTACACGTTTGGGGAGTTATCCTTTCTGCAACCATTGGATCAGTATTAGGTGCCATTATTCTTTACGGAATCGGAAGATTACTCTCTGTAGATTTACTGGCGAAAATACTGGATGGTAAAATAGGAAAAATTCTACGATTTAAAAAAGAAGATGTTTTTAAAGCTTGCGATTGGTTTAACAGCAAGGGAAAGAAAACGGTTCTATTGTGTCGATGTGTTCCCATCGTGAGAAGCTTAATTTCTATCCCCGCTGGCATGGCTAAAATGAAATTTGGCATCTTCTTAGTCCTAACTACCATAGGTTCCTTTGTTTGGAATATTGTGCTGGTTTATCTAGGAGCTGCCGCCGGAGAGGCATGGGAAAAAATCGTAGCAGGAACAGATACCTACCAAACCATAACTATCATTATATTAGGTGTCATTGCAGTGGGAATTTTATTCTGGTATCTTCGTTTCAGAAAAGAGCGTAATAATAAAGAAGATAAATAATGATTGAATGAACATGATTTTATAATAAATATTGTGATGCCTTATACTGAACTGCCCCTGAAAAGCGAGATTTAAAAATCTACGATTCAGGGGCAGCTTATTTATATATCGATACATATTTTATATTATGAAGAAAAAGTTTTCTTTCCTAATTCAAGCACCAAGGGCAAAGCCAGCTTGATTGCAAGCTTCCTAACTTTTCTTACCGATATATAGTTTAACTTTATCTATTCTTTTATGCTTAATACTTTCTAATTTAAATACCAAATGATCAACCTCTATGGTTCTGTCATCATTTTCTTGAGGTATTCTTCCCATATGATCAATCAAAAATCCTGAAACTGTATCATAATTTTCAGAATGTAGGTCTAAATCAAGACGGTTATTTAATTCATCAATGGTAACCAAACCATCAATAAGATAAGTATTATCATCTAACTTTTTAATTTTTACATTAACGGGATCATATTCATCCTCAATATCTCCCATCACTTCTTCCACTAGGTCTTCCATGGTAACGATACCGGAAAAACCACCATATTCATCTATCAATACAGCAATTTGCTTTTTTGATTGTTGTAATTCCCGAAACAGATCGTGTACCACCTTGTTTTCTGGTACCAAATAAGGTTTTCGAATTATGGATCGAATATCTACCTTTTCTACTCCATGTTTCACTGCTTCCTTTAAGAAATCTTTAATAAACAAGATTCCAATGATATTATCAATTTCATCTTCATAGACCGGTATTCTTGTATATTTTGCTTTCAGAAGTTCCTCTAAGTATTCCTCCTTAGGTTCATTGATATCAATGGCAAAAACATTAATCCTAGGTGTCATAACTTTATTGGCTGTTTTTTCATCAAATTCCATAATGGAATGAATCATTTCCTTCTCTTTGCGATTGATTACACCATGCATCTGACCCTCATTCACCAAGGAGATTAGTTCCTCCCTAGATAGGATTTCTTCGGTGTTTCCTTCCTTGATCCCAAAGGGCTTTGTCAAAATATTGGTTGAAAAGGTCAATAATCTAATAAATGGTGAAGCAATCACAGAAACAATCCGTATGGGTTTTACGCAAAACATGCTGATGGCTTCTGGCTTCTGTAAGGCTATTTTTTTAGGTACAAGCTCTCCTAATACCAGGGTAAAATAAGATAGTATCAAGGTAACTGATATTAATGATATTTGAGAGTTATAGGGAATTTTTTTACTTGCTAACCATCTTCCAAGAGGTTCTGATAGTCCTGCTGCCGCAGATGCACTAGAAAAGAATCCCGCTAAGGTAATTGCCACTTGAATTGTGGATAGAAATTTCGTTGGCTCCTCTAGGAAGTTCTGTACCATAATCGCACTTTTTTTACCATCCTCAGCTAATCTTCTTATTTTATTTTTGTTTACTGATACCATAGCCATTTCTGCACAAGCAAAAAAGGCATTTACTAAGGTTAAAACAATTAAAATAATAATCTGATTCCATATGTGACTCGTGTCCGATTCCATGTCTTCTCCTCCAAGCAATCTAATCCTGTATTATTATTGTCTGTAAATTTAGTACCATATATTACGTAATATATAGACATCATCATATCATAAATAAATTATAATAAAAAGTGGATAATTAATAGATTTCAACGGTAGTAAAATAACAAAAAACCAAGGCCTATAACCTTGGTAACTTTGTTTACTAATCACTATTCTAATTTGATAATGCGGATGAAGGGACTCGAACCCCCACGGTCACCCACTAGATCCTAAGTCTAGCGCGTCTGCCAATTCCGCCACATCCGCAAATATACATTTAAATTTCTTCTCTATATCACATATCTGTAATATAAAATGAGACATCCGGGACTCGAACCCGGGACACCTTGATTAAAAGTCAAGTGCTCTACCGTCTGAGCTAATATCCCATGCATCTCTGGGCAAGCCCAGGAACGTTACATAGTAAATATAAAATTATACATAAGGCTTAAAATTAGCCAACTGGGCTAGGTGGATTCGAACCACCGACTGCAGGAGTCAAAGTCCTGTGCCTTACCGCTTGGCGATAGCCCAATAAAGCAATTATCGCTTTTTATCATGTATTGAAAATTTATAGGACTTTTCCAATACATTAGAGGGTGGGTAAAGGGATTCGAACCCTTGGCCTCCAGAGCCACAATCTGGCGCGCTAACCAACTGCGCCATACCCACCATAAAACCATTCCATCATCTTAATAATCTAAGATGAAAAATGTGCCAGAAGGGATTCGAACCCCCGACACATGGCTTAGAAGGCCATTGCTCTATCCAACTGAGCTACTAGCACATTTATGGTGTGATACTGGTGAATCAATACGATTGACCAGATATCAAGCGGGTGATGGGAATCGAACCCACGTATCTAGCTTGGAAGGCTAGTGTTCTACCATTGAACTACACCCGCATATTATTACTATTCTAATTTTGTGTATCTTTACTTCTAAATATTCAAGAACTTAACCAAAGTGCTTCCTTATATAATCTTCACTCTAAAGTCCTATCAGTCGGGGTGACAGGATTCGAACCTGCGACCTCTTGATCCCAAATCAAGCACTCTAGCCAAACTGAGCCACACCCCGATTATCTTGTGATACTGTATCACTTGTGTGCTTTTATCTTTACCATTTCTTACGGTTACGTCCTTAGGAACTTGTTTTTCGTTCTCGCCGTGACGCAAGATTTATTATATAATAGCATTCGCACATTGTCAACATCTTTTTTAAACTTTTTCAACTTTTCCGACAAATAAAATAATTCCAACTGTGGCTAATACTACCAGCTCCAAACTTTTGCTAATTTAAGTAGTTTAAAGTAAAATGAGCATCTCCATGATCATCAAAATCCATTATGATAAATGTGGGGATCCTCTCCTCTTGCCTAGGATATGCAAGGCTTCCCGGATTTACAATCCAAACATCTCCTGATAAATTAATCATAGGGACATGGGTATGCCCGAACATAACAATATCCACATTGTTTATTATTGCTGTCTCTCTTATATGATTTGTATTAAAGTTTACACCATATCGATGGCCATGGGACAACATAACCTTATATTTTCCAATGTTCAATATCTTTTCCTTAGGAAGTCTATAAAAAAAATCATTGTTGCCAGAAACCAATTCTATTGGACAGGGGGTAATCGATCTTATGTAATCCACACCCCCCTCAAAATCTCCCAGATGAATTACTAAGTCTATAGGACTAACCCGTTTCAATACTTCTTTATAATTATCATTTTTACCGTGGGTATCGCTTACAATCAAGATTTTCATAACGTTCTCCTCTTATTATAAATAAGATTTTAATAATTCCTTCATTTTCATTAATGCTTTCCCTCGATGGCTAATTTTATTTTTTTCTTCTGGAGCCATATCAGCCATGGTGCAGGAATACTCAGGAACATAGAAAATAGGATCGTAGCCAAATCCATGGGATCCACTGATTTTATGGGCAATATATCCTTCTATTGTACCCTTAGCGGTAATCATTCGTCCATCTGGAAATGCACAGGCTATTACACAAACAAATCGAGCGCTTCTTTCCTCACCTTCCGCTTTTGCTAATTGATCGATGATATATTGATTTTTAACGGAATATGGGGTGTCTTCTCCCAAAAATCTAGCAGAATAAATACCAGGTGCTTTGTTCAAATAATCTACTTCAATACCAGAATCATCTGCCAGTACCATAGTACCAGTCATTTCCATTACCGTTTTTGCTTTAATAATGGCATTTTCCTCAAAGCTAGTGCCGTTTTCATCAATCTCTGCAACTATCCCAGCATCTTTTAATGATAACAATTCCACATCAAGATCTTTACATATATCTCTGATTTCATCCATTTTCCCTTCATTCGATGTAGCAAAAATAATCTTTCGCATAATTCCTCCTAAGGTCATTCTTTCTCTAGTTTAAATTGGTCATAAGCCCTCATAATACCATTAAAAATCCCCTGAGCCACTAGTTTCTGATTCTCAGTCTTGCTTAAAAACTTCATATCATAGGGATTGGTTAAATAGCCCACTTCAATTAATATAGCCGGTACTGTGGCATGGTTTAATACGAATACGTCATCCTTTTTCATTTCTATAATCCATCTCGAAGGTAGGGGAATTGCTTGATCTAACTCGTCAAGAAAGATAGAGGCCAATTTCCTTTGATTTACCCCCTTGACTTCCCGATCATAATATAAGACTTCGGTACCACTGGGGCTTGATATTACATTGGCATTATTGTGAATACTAATAAAAAAGTCGCAATTTACCGAATTGGCCAACTCTACTCTTGGCCTTAAAAAAACTTTATCATCCCCTAAACGAGTATAATAAACTTTAATATTTTCTTTATCAAGCATTTCCTTTAAATGTAGCATAATCGCTAGATTAATATTCTTCTCATAATATTCTTCTCCAATGGAAAGTGCACCAGCATCTTTGCCACCGTGCCCTGCATCAATTACTAATATTTTATCATATACATCTTCAGGCTTTTTCAATTCAATGTAAAAATGATTTTCTGTATCATGGATAGTATAACAATAAACCGTATCCAATTCCAAAAGGATCTCTGATCTAAGATTAGGCTTTGATCCTTCATGATCTGTGTTAATGGTGATTCCATAGACAAAATCATTTCCATAATCCTTCTCAATTTCTTCTTTCATTTCCCCATCTTCATCCAGTACCATATTCCGTCGTACCACAAACTTGGGAGTACCAGTATATGAACTTTCTTTATTTACTCGGTTAATCCATGTATCATCAATTGTACTATTAGAAAGCCCTTTTAATATTAGTTTTATACTTTTATTAATATACAAGTCCTCTAATTCTAAAGAAATGTTTTCCGAGGGTTTTCTAATTTTTATGTATTTTTCACCCAGCTGATCTTCTATCTCATCTTTATTCCCCTTTAAATCCTTGGAAGAGTGATCTTGAGACATTACAGGAAGCTCATCCAATGGATTTTCAGATTCATAAGCTTCTTTTCCCATGATTTCCTCATCTGAGGTAACTAAGTCCCCTTGTAAAGCATTTAAGGAACCTTCTGAAGAAGTTAATCCTTTACCTGAAGATCTTGAATCAGCAGATATCAAAATTCCTCGATACTGTTGAAGTGCAAAAGAAAATGTTAATACCGCCAACATCAATGCAATGCTTTGTATTGCNGCTTTCTTTAGTAATAGCTTCTCCATTTTTCACCCCTTAATTGTATAATTCTACATAATTTTATCATATTGTAAAGATTATATAATAATATTAGCTTAATCACAATATATATTTAAAAATGCTTAAGAGCGCCTCTTTATTATGTCGATTATTTCGGTTATTTATTGCTTTTTAATAATATTTTCTATATAATAGAAATTAATTAGAAGATTTTGTATATAAGGAGCTATGGGGTTATGAGTGAAATCAATAAATTAAATATAACACAAGAGGATGGTAACATTATTCGGCTTACCTTTGTAAAAACAGATTATCAACCTCGTGCAAGTATTTTAATACTACACGGTATGGCAGAGCACCAAAATCGCTATCTTACCTTTGCAGAATATTTAGCTGAGCAAGGATATGATGCATATCTCTATGACCATAGGGGTCATGGCTTAGATAGAAAATTTAAAGAATTAGGTTTTTTTGCTTCCAGTAAGGGTGATAAGGTAGTCGTAGCAGATGCAATCGATGTATGTGCTTATATTAATAAAAATAACCGTAGTGACAAGTTAATTCTATTTGGACACAGTATGGGTTCCTTAATAGCTCGAAATGTGATTCAAGCATACAAGAAATTTCATGGTGTTATACTTTGTGGCACAACCCATCCTTCAAGATTCATGACCAAAATGGGCCTTTTGATTTCCTCACTGGTTAAAAGCTTTAAGGGAGCCAAACATAAATCTCCTTTTATGAAACAGCTATTGTTTGGAAGTAAAAAATACACAAAATTATCTAGCCGTACTGCCTTTGATTGGCTATCCAGAAGTAATCCTGTTGTAGGAGAATATATTAATGATCCCTATTGCGGATTTACTTGTACCGCTTCATTCTATTATGATTTAATCAAATTAACGGATCATGCGACCAGGAAAAAGAACATGAAGAAAATAAATCGAGAAATACCCATACTAATTATTAGTGGTGATCATGACCCTGTAGGTGGATACGGAAAAGAAATTGTAAAATTGGTAAATATATTGAAGAAACTTCAGTTTAGCAATCTTACTTATAAATTATATCAAAAATGCAGACATGAATTATTGAATGAATTAAATTATGAAGAAGTGTATTCTGATATCAATCAATGGATATCAAAATCAATTTAATACATAAAAGACTTCAAAATAGATTTAAATAGAAATTGGTACACAAATAGAACCTGGCACACCGGTGGTATAAGAACAACGATTATAAATTGTGTTGTCTTCTTAACGGTGAATATACGGTTGTATTTGTGTACCCATATAAATTTTACATATATCAATATAAAAATCTTATTCAATTATCATTCTGGTTTTTTCATTTTTGGGGGTTTTGGTCCCATATACTGATAATAATAGGTTTTCATCATGCCATTGTATATTTTACGATTTTTATTTGCTTTTCTTCCTATATATTTCTCTGCATCCTCGTAGGAGGTGATAATATAATAGGACCATGTGTCAAGCTTGCCAAAGACTTTGCCAATATCGGTATAAAGTCCAGGTAATTCTTTTTTCTCCTCTAGTCTTTCCCCATAAGGCGGATTTGTTATTATAAAACCATACTTTTTATTACTGCTTAATTCAATCAAAGGTTTTTGCTGAAAGTGGATGCATTGATCAACCCCTGCTAATCTAGCATTCTGTCTTGCGGCTTTAATAATATCTCCATCCAGATCATAACCTTGAATATTCATTTCTATTCCTCTTAACATGATGTCATTGGCTTCTTCCCTTGCCTTTGCCCATGAATCAGTTGGAAATAATCCTTGCCATTCTTCTGCTAAAAACTTTCTATTGATTCCTGGAGCTATTTTAGTACCCAATAGGGCTGCTTCTATTGGAATGGTTCCACTTCCGCAAAAAGGGTCCACCAGGATACGATCCTTGTTCCATGGGGTTAACATAATTAAAGCAGCAGCTAAGGTTTCGGTAATGGGAGCTTTACTTGTTAGCTTACGATATCCTCTTCGATGTAAAGATTCACCTGAAGTATCGATACATATGGTTACCTCGTCTTTCATAATCGTTACCCTCAAAGGATAGGAACTACCACTTTCTTCAAACCATTCAATTTTGTATTTGGTTTTCATTCTTTCTACAATTGCTTTTTTTATAATTGATTGAATATCCGATGGACTAAATAATTTACTGTTGATTGAATTGGCCTTGGTAACCCAAAACTTTCCGTCCTTCGGAATAAATTCTTCCCAGGGGAGACTTTTCGTATTCTCGAAAAGCTCGTCGAAGGTTTCCGCATGAAAAGAACCTACTTTAAGCAATACACGCTCCGTTGTCCTTAGAAACATATTTGCTCTAGCGCATGTATTACTATCTCCTGTATAAGTTACCTTTCCATTATCAACCTTTGTGATCTCTAAACCCAAATCTGTTAATTCTCTTTTTAAAACCGCCTCTAGACCAAAGTGACACGGTGAAATATACTCGTACTGTTTCATTCCTACCTCCGGGGCGTATTTCGCCATTGTTTTATCCCTTGCTATTGTAAATCAATTTTGAGCTTCAGTCAATGAAGATTACGTTCAAGCTTACCATGGTAAGCACGAAGACCACCATATAAGCTCTTAATATTATACCCATCTTTTATTAAATCTCTAGCAGCCAAGAGACTAATATTACCTCGGTCACAATAAAAAATCAGGAAATATTTTCCTTGTAATTCATTTTTTCTTTCCTCAAGCTCTTCATAAGGAATATTAATAGCAGAAGGAATATGTCCAGCTTTATATTTGTGTTCATCCCTCAAATCAATAATTAATACATTTGGCATACCTATATACTTGAAAATTTCATTTGCTCGTATCGTATCAAAAGACATTCCTTACTGTCACCACCTTTTATTAGAGGAATAATATATTCTCCCCATATATTATATTCCGATATGTAAAAAATGACATAAAAATCCCCTTCTCTAAGAAGGGGATCAATGCTGAAAGATTTTTAATAATTATTTTCTGTATTTTCCATGTTTCTAAAATTGTTTCGATTTGTATCATTACATTTTGTATTGGTAGAATTGCGGCTTGTACCTGTTGTATAATTACTTGTATTAGCATTTCTACTGTTATTCGAGGTGTTCGCATTTCTATTCGTATTGGATGTATTTGCGTTTCTATTCGTATTTGATGTGTTGTTTGCGTTTCTGGATGTGTTCGTATTGTTAGCATTTCTACTTGTATTGTTTTCAGTAGTATTTCTTACATTTGAAGTTTGATTGTTGTTTGCATTTCTAGAATTATTGTTATTAGTAGTCATAGAATAGCCTCCTATAAATATATATATTTGATTTACAAGCTTATTATCTGTTGTAAGATAAAAAAATATTCGATAATTTATTCTCTATTTTATATCCTAATTAACAAAATTTACTTTTAAATGTATAGACTTGCTGTAATTTTTATCTGTACAGTTATAATTAGCCTTCCTTAGATATTAAAATAATCAGATAAAAAAATTAGTATCAATAAATATTAAATTGATATTTTTTCTAGTATCTAAAGGTTGCATAATCAATTTTTCTGTATTATAATAAAACAGTGTTATGTGAAACTTCGCATGACATAGTATATAACCCCTTATTAATTATTTATACTCCCCTCATCGAAACGACCGCTTGGCTCCCCCTAGCGGTCGTTTCATTATTATCTTTTATTTTAATATTACAGGGTTAAGGTTTTAAATACTTATCGCTTACGGAATAAAATTAATAATAAAAGGATTAGTATAACAGGAAAACCTATGAAAAAGAATAGACGGAATACAATCCTTCCTATAAAGATTAATATTGAAAATATGATTAATAACAGAAGAATCATAGCTAATTTGTGATACCATTTAAGATTACTTGTGAAGATACCCTTACGTTTTGGTGGAAGATCCTCATACATCCTATCCTGATTATAATAGGAAGATTCATTATAGGTATATGATCTTTGATTTCTTTGTTTCGACATTCTCTCTGCTTCAATAATGGTTCGTGCGATTAATCTGGGATCTCCCAGCTCCTCTAGCACTTGAGCCTCTTCTTCTGAACTAGCTTTACTAATATATTGGTCATAATACNTTATGTTCTGATCTATGATATTTTGACTTACTTCACCTTTTAAACTCTCTTCTAATATATTTAAAAACTCAGTTTTTTTCATTTCTTACCTCCTTAATTCTTGCTTTCCTAATTCTTGCTTTCTTAATTCATACTTTCTTAATTCATACTTTCTTAATTCTTACTTTTATCCATTGTAACATAAGATGAATAATATCGTAAACTTAAGCCTTTATTAAAATTAGCACTCTTAGTCATGCTTCCTATTACATAAAAGTGTTTTATTAACTGTGTCAAAGTATACGATGTAAACCATATTTATAAGTATTAAAAAAGTTTTATGCCACTAATAAAGCATGTTTCCTTAATTTAGCATCTTCTCTCAAAGTATAGCCAAATCCATGACATAAAGAAGAAAATTAAAAAGCTCTTAGCCTAGTAATGAAGCTTGATAAATAAAATTGCAAACCCATACTTAGCGAAGAGCAAATACAAA
>JGI24708J26588_10001818_pt1 | contig 16598 bp, 11 predicted proteins | sample BioPla1DNA2_FD_26588 | JGI IMG/M metagenome (IMG submission 26588) | reverse complement strand
TTACCACTCGGGGCGGCGCCTATGGCATATGAACTGTGGGCGCATCATATGAAACACAATCCCGCCAATCCGAATTGGTTGAATCGCGACCGTTTCGTGTTGTCCGCCGGTCACGGGTCGATGCTTCTTTATTCTCTGTTGCATTTATTCGGTTACGGGTTGACAACGGAGGATCTCACGTCATTTCGCCAGTGGGATAGCCTGACCCCCGGACATCCTGAGTACGGACATACGGTGGGTGTTGAGACGACGACGGGTCCTCTCGGACAGGGGTTTGCCGCCGCATGCGGTATGGCGATGGCGGAGGCGCATCTTGCCGCCCGTTTCAACACGCCTGAGCACAAGGTGATCGATCACAGGACGTACGTGCTGTGCGGTGACGGCGACCTGATGGAAGGTGTCGCAAGTGAAGCGGCGTCGCTTGCCGGAACGTTAAAGCTCGGAAAGCTGATTGTCCTCTATGATGATAACAAGATCACGATTGAAGGTTCAACCGATCTCGCTTTTAAAGAAGACGTCAGGGCGCGATTTGAGGCGTATGGGTGGCACGTTCTTGAGGTTCCCGACGGGAATGATCGTGACGCGATCTCACGTGCCTTGACCGAGGCGAAAACACGGGAGGATCGCCCGTCGTTGATTCGGGTACGCACAAAGATCGGGTATGGTTCACCTAAGGAAGGTTCAGCTTCGAGCCATGGATCTCCACTCGGCGAAGAAAATGTCGTAAAGACGAAAGAGACGCTCGGATGGCCGACAGAGCTTGCTCCCTTTGAAGTTCCCGATGAAATTAGAGAGTACCTCGAGCAGGTGAAGGAGAGACTGGCGACGGAAGAGACTTCTTGGAACGAGCTGTACGACTGTTGGGCAGAAACGGACAGTGATCGAGCTGAACTGCTTGACCGCGCATTGAATCGCCGCGATTTGACGCTCGATTTACACGAGCTTCTCACTGTGCTTGATCGAGACGAGGCGACGCGCGCTTCATCGGGAAAAGTGCTGAATTATGTCTCACGCAAGACGCCTTTCCTCTTTGGAGGAAGTGCCGATTTGGCGCCTTCGAACAATACATCGATAAAGGACGCCCAATCTTTTTCGGCAGATAACCCTGCGGGACAAACGATTCACTTCGGTGTTCGTGAATTTGCGATGGCGGCGATAGCGAACGGAATTGCCCTGCACGGCGCGTTGAGACCGTACGTTGCGACATTTCTCGTCTTTTCCGATTACCTTAAGGGCGCGCTCCGCCTTTCGGCTCTTATGAAACAACCTGTTATCTACATCTTGACGCATGACAGTATCGGGGTTGGTGAAGACGGTCCGACGCATCAGCCGATTGAACATCTCCTGATGCTTCGTTCGATTCCCGGATTGAAAGTCTACCGCCCGGCAGGACGTTTTGAGACGGCGGCAGCATGGTATATGGCGCTGCTGAATGAAGAACCTTCAGCACTGATCTTGTCGAGGCAGAGTATCGCCTCGAAAGAGACGTCCGCTCATGACGCGCTGCGCGGTGCATATGTCGTTCGCACCGGAGGCGGGAATCCCGATGTACTTTTGATGGCGTCCGGTTCAGAGTTGCCTGTGACGCTGTCCGCTGCCGACGTGCTTGAGGGGGAGGGGATTAAGGTGCGTGTCGTGTCCGTTCTTTCGATGGAAGTATTCGAGGAGCAGGAAGCGGCTTATAAGGAGTCTGTCATGCCGTCGGCGCTTCGAAGGCGTATCGCTGTTGAAGCGGCAACACCGCTTTCTTGGCATCGTTACACGGGACTTGACGGAAAAGTGATCGGTATAGACGGTTTCGGCGCCTCGGCTCCCGGCGACGTGCTCTTTGAAAAGTACGGTTTTACAGCGGCAAGTATCGCAGCGTGTGCCCGTGAATTGCTCGACGCAGTTGATTGAGCGTTAGAAAAATAATATTTTCCAAATGATAGAAAGGGGCGTTTTGAAAAGAACGCCCCTTTTGAACGGTGCAATATTTTTCTCCGTATTACGTCTTTTGTTGAGGGGAGTATTCTCTTATATGTATCTGACAGAGTTGAAAAAGCGCAAATATTATTCGTCATAAAACTCGTAATACGCAGAAGATGTGCTTTTAATATTCAATATGATTTGAGTTGAACTTACATAAACTTTACAAATCAGGTCTTGACTTGTCGTTGTATTGAGAATAATATTAGCTTAGCCAGTTAATTAGTCAAGTAGTTAACCAGTAAAGCAAGAAAGGGGGTGCCCATGAAACTCAACAGTCAGGATCAAAGACCTATCTATTTGCAATTACAGGAAGGTCTTGAGAATGCCATTCTTGCCGGAATTTACGCTGAAGAAGAGCAGATCCCGTCAACGACGGAACTTTCCCGGGTCTTTCAAATTAACCCCGCTACTGCAGGGAAGGGAGTGAATGCATTGGTCGACGAAGGATTTTGTTACAAGAAACGCGGTATCGGCATTTTTGTCAAAGAAGGTGCCCGTGAAATGTTGAAATTGAAACGTCAGGCAGCTTTTAAGGAAGATTATTTACTTCCTCTTATCAAGGAAGCCAGACAATTAGAAATTTCCTCGGAAAATCTCATCCGCTGGATTAAGGAGGCAGACGATGCAGACAATTAAGGTATGTGATGTATCGAAGAATTACCGTGATGTCAGCGCCTTACGCGATATTAATCTTGAACTCGAAGCGGGCAAGATATACGGTCTTTTGGGAAGGAACGGAGCAGGAAAATCGACGTTACTCAAAATCATCGCCGATCGTATTAAACCGACAACCGGCCGCGTTCTTTATGACGATGAGGCGAAATTGGATGATGTTTCTTCACGCGACCTGTATTTCTCTGAACCTGAGAAGACGATGCCCGATTTTGTTAAGGTGAAAGAACTTTGCCGTTACACGAGTTTGTTCTATCCGAGATTCAATCTGGAGGAGGCGTTACAGACCCTTAATGATTTCGGTATCAATGATAATAAGCGCCTCAACCAACTTTCGACCGGCCATTTCGCCATCGTCAGGTCGATTGTGGCTTTGCAAACGAGAGCGAGCTTTATTTTGCTGGATGAGCCGACGATGGGGCATGATGCCGTCAATAGAGAGTTGCTCTACAACGAAATTTTACGTATCTATCGGGAGGAGGAAAACACGATTGTTCTATCCACACACTTAATTGACGAAATCAGCAACTTGATTGAAGAAGTAATTTTTATCGACCGCGGCCGGATCATTCTGGAAGAAAGCTTGGAGGGTATCCTGAGTGCTCATATCTATCTGGTCGGCCCTTCGGAGCAAATGCGACAGATTGAGGATGCTCATACGGTCATCGAGAAAAAGGAGGACTTAGGCTTTACATCCCTGCTTGTGAGACAGACGGGTGATGATTCGGCATTACCTCCGGGCATTACGGTTAGTCAGGCAGGTTTGCAGGATATCTTCATCGCTTACAGCATGAATCTTGATCGATAGGAGGCACGTATGAAAACAAATCGTAAAGAATATTCTCTGCTCTTGAGCACGGTTATGGTACTGGCACGCGATTACAAGAAATTCTTTCTCAGTTTCTTCGGTGTGATGACTGGACTGTACCTTATAGGATTTGTCCTTACTTTAAGTGGCAGTACTGTGAGAGTCGGAGGTATTGAAGGCGTCTATTTCCTCGCCTGCCTTATCGCCGGCCTCTTCGGTTTCAGGGAAGACTTTATTTTCCTAGCACAAAACCAAATACCCAAATCAACGATGACAAAGGCGTTTGTGATCGAGGGCTTTTGTTTCGGACTGCTTACGAGTGTTGCCGTCACCATTTTCACTCACGTCGCTCAGTTGATCAGCTCGGCTCTGAAAGGTCATATCCCGAGCTTTCTCGACTTGATCCCTGCATGGATGAAACAGAGCGGACTGCCGGGATTTGGACTAACCTTTGTCATTCTCTTTTTTCTATACGTGGGCGTATATTTTATAGGACTCATGTTCGGCACGATCAATTACCGCCTCAACTGGATCGGCAGGATCATTTTTTGGGTGCCTTTCGGCGTCATTTTTCTAAATGGGATGATCGGTGTCTTGCAGCATTATCTCGACAGCGTCGCACCGGAGGATCTCGATGTGATGTCTATCACACTCGCCAAGCCATTTATCTCCGCACTTGATTGGTTCATGCAAAGTTTAGGTAACTTTGTCATAGCCTCCTCTGTCATGATTTTTATCAGTATCGTTGTGGGAGCGATCGTCTTTCGTGGAGCCGAGGTCAAATATAGCAACGTAAAGTAGCGGGGTGACTGAGAGAGTCGCGCTCAGTGAAACAATTTACATATACGAGATTCTGCATTGCGTACGGATCACGAACAAAACCGCCGGTACGAGGTATCGGCGGTTTTGTTATCAGTCGAAAGTAATAGCAAAAAGATAAATACGCTTTTCAGCGGAGATTTTTCTCAACCGCCGAGATACGCTTTCCTCAATTCTTCATCGTTCAGAAGATCTGCACAGTTTCCCGTCGTGACAATTGAGCCTGTTTCAAGAACGTAGCCTCGATCCGCGATTGAAAGTGCCATCTGCGCATTTTGCTCGACGAGCAGAATCGTCGTACCGGAGTCGTTCAGTTCCACAATCAGTTCAAAGATTTGTTCAACGAGGAGAGGTGCAAGTCCCATCGACGGTTCGTCGAGCATGAGGAGCGTCGGTTTTGCCATCATCGCACGTCCCATGGCCAACATCTGCTGTTCGCCGCCTGAAAGAGAGCCCGCCAATTGATTGCGGCGTTCATCAAGGATGGGAAAGCGCCGGTAGACATCGGCCATTTCCGCTTCAATATCGTTTTCCTCTCGCGTATACGCACCCATTTCGAGATTCTCTTTGACGCTCATTTGCAAGAAGAGGCGTCGTCCTTCAGGACATTGTACCAACCGTTTACGTACAACTTTATGCGGACTGAGGTTGAGAATGCTTTGGCCGAGAAACTCGATTGTTCCGACAGTAGGGCGGATCAAACCCGATATCGTATTCAGTATTGTGGATTTGCCGGCGCCATTTGCACCGATTAAGGTGACGATTTCACCCTCTTCAACATAAAAACTTACGTCCTTGATAGCATGGATATTGCCGTAAAAAACTTGGAGACCGTTAACATTCAGCATTATTGATCTCCTTTCTTTTTACCGAGATACGCTTCAATCACGAGCGGGTTTGATTGAATTTCTTCCGGTGTGCCTTTGGCGATTATCTTGCCGTAGTTAAGTACGGCTATGCCTTCGCAGATACCCATAACAAGTCGCATGTCGTGCTCGATAAGTATGATGGCGATCTGGAATTGGTCACGAATCTTCTCGATGTTACTCATCAATTCCTCCGTCTCGGAGGGATTCATTCCGGCTGCCGGCTCATCGAGCAAGAGAAGCTTCGGATTCGTCNCCAGTGCTCGAATAAATTCAAGTCGACGTTGCGCACCATAAGGCAGTGAGCTTGCGCGGTGAGAAGCGAGATGCGTCATGTCGAAAATATCGAGTAATTCCATGGCGCGTTCTCTGGCACGGCGTTCGGATGAGAAGAAACGAGGTAGACGAAGGATGCCGGTGGCCATGGAGTACTTGACTTGATTGTGTAAACCGATTTTGACGTTGTCTTCGACAGACAAAGTGGGAAAGAGTCGAATGTTTTGAAACGTTCGCGCGATGCCCGCTTTATTGATCTGTGCCGTATTCATGTTGGACGTGTCGTGGCCGTCGAGCAAAATCGCTCCGCTCGTCGGCTGGTAGACTTTCGTAAGCAAGTTGAAAATTGTTGTTTTGCCTGCACCGTTCGGTCCGATTAAACCGCAAATTTCGGTGCGCCCGACAGCGATGTTAAAATCTTCGACAGCCACCAGACCGCCGAAATTGATGCCGAGACGGTGGACTTCAAGAATCGGTTTCTCCGCTGTGTCACGCTCAGGGATAATGGCCTGACTTGGCAATGGAACCATTTTTGTCTTTTTTCTCGAATCGCTCATGCGTCGTCTCCTTTCTCACCGTTTAGCAGATCCTTCTTTCGCCTCACGCCGATTCTTTGGAAGAGATGCTGAAGCGTCGTGTTGTTTCTGACCAACATGACCAGAATCAATATGACTGCGTAGACAAGCATACGCACTTCATTGAATGTGCGAAGAACCTCAGGTAAAACGGTCAGAACAGTTGCCGCTATGATCGAGCCGCGAATATTGCCCATACCGCCCAAAACGACAAAAACAAGCACGAGAATCGATGTGTTGAAGTCGAATTTGCGGGCGACAACGGTCGAGTAATTGAGCGCATAAAGTGCGCCGGCCGCGCCGGCAAGCATGGCAGACGTGACGAAGGCCATCATGCGATAACGCCAGACTGAAATGCCGACGGACTCGGCCGCGATCTTGTCATCCCTGACAGCCATTATCGCGCGTCCGGCTCTACTGTTGATCAAGTTTAAGACAATGACTAAAGAGATTAAGATGAGGATGAAACCTGCCGTGAACGTGGATAACTTCGTAATACCGATAGCGCCCATAGGGCCGCTCAAGATTACTTTTCCGCCTTCGCCGAGCTGAAGAGCATTGGTGCTTTCCATACTGAACTGGATGCCGCTTGCATCGTAACCGATGTAGATGATGTTCATTACATTCTTGATAATCTCACCAAAAGCAAGGGTAACGATCGCGAGATAATCGCCTTCAAGTCGCAGAACGGGGACGCCGATGAGAAAGCCGAAAATCCCGGCAAAGATAGCGCCTATAAGCATGGCTAGGGCAAGGCGCAGCCACGTTGTCGGGATAGCGCCGGCCAGTAAAGTGGCAGTTACGACGCCGCTAAAAGCGCCCACACTCATGAAACCCGCGTGACCGAGGCTCAATTCACCGAGTACGCCGACGGTCAGGTTCAATGAGACGGCCATAACAATATAAGCCGTAATCGGGACAAGCTGACCTTGTAAGGCGGAGGAGATGCTTCCGCCTGCAATCAGGATACGGATGACAACATACGCAACGATGACGAGACCATATGTCAGCAAGTTGTCGGTGCTGGTTTTTAAGCGTAAACGTCCCATAATTACACCTTGACCAAAACTTTTTTGCCAAGCAGGCCGGTCGGTTTAACGAGCAGGATAATGATTAACACGGCGAACACAATCGCGTCGGATAACTGGGTCGAGATATAAGCTTTGCCGAGTATTTCAATAATACCGAGGAGGATACCTCCGAGAAAGGCGCCCGGAATAGAGCCGATACCGCCAAAAACAGCCGCCGTAAAGGCCTTGATGCCCGGCATTGCGCCTGTTGTGGGCATGAGGATAGGGTAGGCGGAACAGAGCAGAACACCGGCAATTGCGGCAAGAGCGCTGCCGATAGCGAAGGTGATCGAGATCGTCTTGTTTACGTTGACACCCATAAGCTGTGCGGCGTCTTTATCCTCTGAGACTGCGCGCATGGCTCTACCGACTTTTGTTTTGTTGACAATCGTATTTAGAATCAAAATAATGACGAGGCATACGATAATTGTCACAATTGTCGTGCCCGAGATAATCAGCCGGCCATCAAAGAGACGTAACGCTTCAAGAAAGACGACCGAAGAAAAACTTTTCGGATTAGCGGACCAGATCAACAGCGCCGCATTTTGCAGGAAATAGCTAACGCCGATCGCAGTGATGAGGACAGCCAGTGCCGGAGCCGATCGCAACGGTTTATAAGCGAGCTGTTCGATTACGATTCCAAGCAGTGTGCAAACGGCCATTGCAAATAAAACGGAAAGAAGTGGCGGCCATCCGAAATGGGTCGTTGCCATGAACGACATATAGCCGCCAACCATGATCACGTCGCCGTGGGCAAAGTTCAGCATCTTGGCGATACCGTATACCATCGTATAACCGAGGGCAATGATCGCATAAATGCTGCCAAGGCTAATACCTGAGATTAGATAGGATAAAAAGTCCATATAAGTATCCTAACGTGAAAAAATAGCGTCGGAAAGGTGTACTGACACCTTTCCGACGCAGGTTACTGCGTGTGGCGTGTTAAATTAATCCATTCCGACGTAAACGCCGTTCTCGATCACCATCCCCTTCGGGGCTTTGGCGACTTCACCTGATTTTGACCATGTCATATTCTCACCGGTCAAGCCGTTGAATACGAAGCTGTCACTCGTGAATGTGCCAATGAGCAGATCACACAGTTCGCTTGCCGAAGTATCAGCCGTGACATCGCTGTCTTTGAGCGCTTCATAGAGTGCGTAGACAACGTCATAACCGTCAGCGGCAAATTGGTTCGGCACTTCACCATAAAGCTCATCATATTTCTTAACAAAAGAGACCGTTTTCTCGTCCGTTGCGTCGGCAACAAACGGGGTCAAGAGCATGACGCCTTCTGCCAGAGCGGTATCGAAATTTTCCATTGTCAAGATACCGTCCATGCCGTCAACACCGAAGAAAGTCGGCTCATAATTCATAGCCTTTGCCTGTGCCAGAATGAGCGACGCGGGTTGGTAATAGATCGGCAGGAAGATGAGATCGGCGCCAGCTTTCTGAGCTTCCGTCAACTGGACGGAGAAGTCGTTCGCCGTATCATCCGTAAAAGTCGTGGTGCTGACTACTTCGAGATTTTTGGCTTTGGCTTCACTGACGAATTTTTCATAAATGCCTGTCGAGTAAGCGTCAGCGTTGTTGTAGATGATGGCAACTTTTGTGGCGAGATTCTTATCCTGGATGTATTGAGCCGAGGCGATACCTTGGTTCGGGTCGGTAAAACACATCTGGAAAACGTTGTCTTTACCTTCAACGACAGCCGGCGAAGAGGCGGAAGGCGTAAGCGCAAAGATGCGGTCTTCGAAAGCTTCTGCCGATACGGCGATACCCGGTGTGGTTGTGACGGTTCCAACCAAAATCTGCATACCCCAGTCTTTCAAGACGTTGTATGCGTTGACCGATTTTTCCGCGTCATGCTCGTCATCTTGGAAATTCAGCTCGAACTGAATGCCGCCCAAGGCATTGATTTCATCGACAGCGATCTTAGCGCCGTTGGCGGCTGCAATACCGTACACGGCCGCGCCACCGGTGAGAGGTCCAATCCCGCCCAATTTGATCGTTGCCTTAACGCCATCGTCAGGTTTTACCGATTCCGATTCAGATGGTACTGGTGCTTCTGAACCGGAGGGTTCGGTAGGCTTTGCGGGCTGTCCGGCACATCCTGCCAAGAGAGCCAGGCAGAGTACCAGAGCAACTGCAAATGTGGAATAAAATCTGCGTTTCATTTGTTTTCTCCTCACTATTGAATTTCAATAATAATTAAATATGCAAGCATTTTGAAGATTGTTAAAGGGAATGTCAACCTGCTGACTAACCGAACTATTGGCCTAATCATCACGTCTCATAGTCAAATTGGCAATAACTGCGTATTTTTTCTCCATTATTTGAGAAGTGTACTTGTATCTACCTACGCATTTATACCTATAATGTACGATAATATTCAACAATACTCCAAAGTTAAGAGATATTTTGTGTGTTTAATCGACACGAATCGCATTTCTCATTGTGCGACAGACTTTGGTATTAATTTTTCCGCATAACCTCCCCAAATGGACTCTAGCGAAAGTCTTGACGCAACAAAATGGTCAGTGATAATATACCAACGAATAGAAGAAAATGAAAAAATTTTTGTTTAATTTCCAATATTCTTCTATCGTCGTTGTGGATCATTTAAAGCGTATCTGAAAAGTTGTGACCTGATGGCAATAATGGGGTTGTTATAGGTATCGATAGGAGGATATGTCTATTGTCGTTACTTTCTTTATTGATAATGACAGCGGAAAGGTGATCATGGAGGATGGTTAAATCTTGGACTTTGTCCTCAGTCAGACTTGTGTGAAGAAATAGAAAGCAGGTGAGCAATGAAAAAAGAAGAACTAAAAAAACTCATTGATGTAGCAGCCGGCAGACAGCCCGCGGATCTCGTCATAAAAAACTGCCTAATAGTCGATGTGTATAACGGCACGATTGTTGAGAACGAGAGTATTGCCATCGTCGATGGTCGCATAGCAGGTGTTGGTGACTATGAAGGCGAAGTCGAAGTTGACGCGGCCGGTCAGTATGCCGTTCCCGGCTTTATCGACGGTCACATACACATAGAGTCCGCCTATGTCACTCCGGAAGAGATAGGCCGTCTCCTAGTTCCCCACGGAGCGACCACTATCATTGCCGATCCGCATGAAATCGTCAATGTTTGCGGCTTGACCGGTATGGATTACATGCTTGAAGCGGCAAAGGGAACGAAGCTGGACATTAAGTATATGCTCCCTTCATGCGTTCCCGCGACGCCCTTTGAGCATGCAGGCGATGTGCTTGATTCTAAGAAGCTTGCCTCGGCCATCGGCCATGAGCAAATTCTCGGTTTGGGTGAATTCATGAACTATCCGGGAGTTATCTTTGCCGATGATGAAGTTCTTAATAAGCTTCTGGTCGCGATTGACTGCGGCAAGCTGATCGACGGGCATAGTCCCAGCGTCAGAGGTAAGGATCTCAATGCCTATACTGCTGCGGGTATCAGGACAGACCATGAGTGTCCCAATGTAGAGGAAATGCTCGAACACATAGCTTGCGGTTTCTACATCCTCTTGCGAGAGGGTTCCGCATGCCATGATCTGCGTCCTCTTCTCAAGGGAGTAACTCCTGAAAATAGCAGACGCTGCCTTTTCTGCTCGGATGACCGACAGCCGAAGACGATTTTTGAATCAGGTCACTTGGATAACCATCTTCGCGTTTGTGTTGAAGAGGGTGTCGATCCGATTACGGCACTTCGCATGGCCAGTCTCAACGCGGCAGAATGTTTCAGGCTTTACGACAGAGGTGCTATTGCTCCCGGCCTGCGTGCTGATATCGTTCTGTTGGACGATCTTGAAGACTTCAATGTGCGCAGAGTTTTCATTGAGGGTGAAGAAGTTGCTCGTGACGGCGAGTATCTGCCGGAAGTTCACTTCCATGATATCTCCTCAGTTCAAGGGAGCATGAATGTGAAGGACTTCTCCGTATCCAAACTGCGCCTGAACTTGAAGTCTAATCACGTCAATGTCATTGACATTCAGCCCGGAGGTGTCGTTACGGCTAAGGGGACGGCACATGTGAATCTGGACGATCAGGGCGATTTTGTGTATAACCCGGATCAGGATATCGTGAAGGTAGCAGTAGTGGAGCGACACCAGCACACGGGCAACGTTGCCCTGGGACTGCTTAGAGGCTATGGTATCACGAGCGGCGCCATCGCTCTTTCAATTGCTCATGACTCACACAACATTATCGTTGTAGGGACGAACGATGAAGAGATGGCTGTTGCCGTAGAAGGCCTGATTGATCAGGGTGGCGGCATTATTCTGGTCAAGGATCATCAGATAATCAACAGCATGCCCATGCCGGTCGGCGGCATTATGACTAACCGATCCGGCGAATGGGTCAGTGAAAAGCTGACAGAAATACACGATGACGCTCATCGTGAGCTCGGCGTCAGCGAAGATGTGGAGCCGGTCATGACTCTGTGCTTCATGTCGTTAGCTGTCATACCTGAGCTGAAGCTTACAGATATGGGCTTGTTTGATGTGACGACATTCTCGTTCATCCCCATCGAAGTCGCTGAATAGATCCTTATTAGTAGAAGTTAGCGAGGTTTGGGGCTGTCTCATTGAGATAGCCCCATTCACGTTGGAAAGAAAATAGCCGCTGATACTGATAAGCATCAACGGCCGCAGCGTGGAGCCGAAGGTGGGAATTGAACCCACGACCTATTCATTACGAGTGAATTGCTCTACCCCTGAGCCACTTCGGCGATCGTAAGCCATTGTACTAGGGAATGCGGCGATGTGTCAAGCGTAAAAGTACACGCTTGAAAGCGGAATGAATCACAAGCTGATTTCATGATAAAGTAGGGGGAGGAGAACGTGATATTGCGGAGGTGGGGTTCGTGCGTCTTTCTGAGGTTCGATTGATTCGAAGTGATCGCGGCGGTGAGCACAATCGATATCGTCTGGCGATCGGTCAGGGCGTAACGTTCGTTTGCGGATCGTTTGATGATGCCGGCAGTTCTTTCTTTTCCGATCTTCATTTAAGTCTCATTTCTGACAGGCGTAACGATTCTAATCTTCAATCACGTCAGATTCCCTCATTCGGCGACTCCCGGCTCACACCACGGCGTAAGATTTATTCTGATCATTGGGAATTTATTCTCACTGAAGATGAAAGCAGCTTTCGTTTGTCGCCGGACAAGGGCACCCAAGGTCAGATCGACTTCTTCAGTCAGGTAATCATCGGGGATGAAGGTACTCATCTAGGCCGTCAGATTGATTTCCCGCTTCTTTCCGACCGTCACGCAGCGGACGGGTTGAAACGCGAGAATCTGGCCGATCTCCGCGAGCGACTAGTCCGTTCCCGACAAGCGCTCCGTGATGAGTCGACCGGAAGGGGAAAGCTCGTTTCAACGATAGCGGATTACGAGAGTTGCCAACGTGATTTGACAGTAATGAAACGTGATATTTTGCCTGATGATCAGCTTGTTTCTTTGCTTGATGAAGAAGAAAAATCGATCACGCAACTCAAAAAAGAAGATGACGCTCTCGCTCGAGAACAGCGGCTGATGACACTTCTGGAGCGCAAATCTGAATACGAGACGCTTCTTGAACTGCGGCGCGAGCTGAAGGAAATCGAGGAACGTGAGGGACGATACGGGGCACGTATCACGGATCTCGGACACGATATCACTGTACATGAGCTGACTTCCCTCGCACAGTGGCGCGCAAACGCGGCAGAAGTCAAGCGTGATGTTCTTAGGATGCAAGATGCCGCGCAGCTTCTTCGCGAGGAAAAGGCGAAACTCGAACAGAATCGTATTTTGCTTGCTCACAGTTTGAGGAAAAATCAGGAACTGAGAGATAGTCTGCTTGATGAATACGAATATCTCGCGCTAAAGTCCGATGAGGAGCATGAGAGGCTGATTAATTACGGTTTACCTCCCGAAGAGAAATCGAAAGCTCGTCCTTTCCCGTCTGCTTTTCATTTCTCCATACTTGCTTCATTGCTGGCTCTTGCAATCGGTTTGCTGTTAGTTTCAGTCGTAAAAACGGTGGGGATCATTCTGATTGTGCTCGCTGTCGCGGGACTGGCAGCCATCTTTTTGTCGGGCCCGATAAAAAGAATAGCCGGATCTAAGGAAACGTCAACGACGGCAAAACATCTCGGTAAGGGAGAACTGCGATCGCGTATCAGCGATATCGATCAATCTATACGACACGACGGAACAGAGCTCGACGGTATGGATGAGGCGATCAATGTGTTGGAACGTGATATGGCGCAGCGGGCGATTGAGATCGAAACGGCCGAGCGTCAATTGAAACGCCTGAACGACGACCTGCTCAGGATGATCAAGAAATATGCCGGCCCGAGCGAGATACATGAGATTGACGATATCATCGAGACATTGTCTAAGCAGCGTGAGTCGAGCGCCAGTCATAATGAGGCGATTGCCGATCTTTTGAGGAGAATTGCCGATTTAAAGCATGGCCGCTCGGACGAGGATATGGTTCGCGAATACGAAAATGTCTGTGAGCAGCTTTACGGGGGCAGCGAATTCGACTCAATAGGTGAGGGTGATCAGCGAAACCGTATTAAGACGCTGCAACTTCATTATGATCCCTTGAGGGCAAAGCAAATCTCGGAGGAGCGTGTGGAGATTGCGCGCCTGATTGACGAGAAGAGCGCGCTCGTCAAGAATATGCGGGCAAAGCTCGTGCGATCACAAGAATCTTCGATCGGTGCTACAAGTTTAAGGAACAGATGCGCCATGCTTGAACATTCCATCTCAGAGATGGAAAATGATTTGTCCAAACTAAACAAATCAATCGCTTGGCTCGACCAAGTGCTGGCAACGTGGCATGAAAAGGACGATATCATGACGGTCATGGCGAAAGCAGTTCGCTATGTCGGCAGAATCTCGGGGCGGAGAACGGGTGATACGCTTCCGATGATGCCCCTCGATCCCACTGTTCAAAGGATCAGAAGACCGGGATTTTTAGAGCATACTGTCAGTCCCTACACATCTCCCGTATCGATCGATCCCGCTGCCTTTAATCAGACTACGGCTGAACAGAATTATCTCGCGCTCCGTCTCGCATGGGCGACGCAGCGCTTGTCGACAATGCCGGAGGGTTCACCGATTCTTCTTATGGTTCCTGCCATTCCTCCTGAATACTCGCAAATGGAAGAACTCGTCAACGCGCTTGAAGAATGGACGCTTGAGACAGGGAGACAAGTTGTCTTTTTCACGACGGCAAACTACATCGCCGATATTGCGATGAATAGAAATATGGTTGTATATCGACTCGAATGAGATGCATAATGAATGCAGGGTACTATTTTGAGGCAGTTACCGGTCGCCGTTAGCCGCGACATAGAGAGGGAGTCATATGAAAACAGGAATGAAAATCGTAAGGGAAGAACTCGAAGCGTTAAAAGCATCGGGCGTTTACAGCGAGGAGCGTGTTTTGACCGTTCCGCAAGGAAGTCGTATCGATACAACCGAAAGGAAAGGCGTCATTAACATGTGCGCCAATAATTACCTCGGTCTCGCAAACAATGAAGAGCTTCGTAGGGCGGCACGCGATAGCTATGACCGCTGGGGGTACGGTCTGTCATCAGTCCGTTTTATCTGCGGAACGCAACAGCTGCATAAGGATCTCGAGAAGGAGCTTGCAAAGTTCTTCGGCTTTGAAGACGCCATTCTTTACTCGTCATGCTTTGATGCAAACGGAGGTCTCTTTGAATCGTTCTTGGGTCCTGATGACGCGATCATCAGCGACCAGCTCAATCATGCGAGTATCATCGATGGCGTTCGGCTGACGAAGTCGAGGCGCTATATTTATAGGAACAACGATATGAACGAGTTGGAAGCGCGACTGAAAGAGGCTGATAAAGCAGGCTCACGCATTAAGTTGATCGCGACCGACGGCGTCTTTTCGATGGACGGAATTATCGCAAACTTGAAGGCAGTCTGTGATTTGGCTGACGAGTACGACGCGCTTGTGATGGTCGATGATTCGCATGCGTCAGGTTTTGTCGGAAAGACGGGGCGAGGCACGCCGGAATACTGTGACGTGATGGGGCGCGTCGATATTATGACTAGTACGCTCGGCAAAGCCATGGGCGGCGCGTCGGGCGGTTTTACTCTATCAAAGAAACCTCTCGTTGACTGGCTGCGTCAAAAGAGCCGTCCCTATCTCTTCTCTAACACGCTTGCTCCGGCCATTGCGTCGACGTCTCTCAAAGTACTCGAGCTTTTGCAGCGCGATACGGAACTGATTGATCGCGTCAATGAGAATACTCGCTATTTCAGAGAGGGAGTGGAGCGCATCGGACTCGACGTGATTCCGGGCACTCATCCGATTGTTCCCGTCATGGTCTATGATGCCGTCAAGGCGATTGAAGTTGCCGATTATCTGCTGGATCTGGGCGTTTACGTCATCGCCTTCAAATTCCCCGTAGTTCCCAGGAATTTGGCCCGTATTCGCACGCAAATATCGGCAGGTCACTCGAAAGAAGAGCTCGACTTTGCACTCGAGTGTTTTGCCAAGGCAAAAGAAGAATTTGACCTTTGACAAATGCGTGGGGCAGCTCTTATAATATCCGGGAGTTTGCACCATTAGCTCAGTTGGCAGAGCAACTGACTCTTAATCAGTGGGTCCGGGGTTCGAATCCCCGATGGTGTACCAGATAGGACACAGCCGTCGATACGATTTCTTTAGTCGGCGGCTGTGTTTTTGTTTGCGCTTTGATCGGGCGTGTTATGATTGATACGATTTATTAAAGAATAATACGGAGGTTAATTCGATGGCGCCTACGCTGGTAATATTAGCCGCAGGGATGGGCTCACGCTATGGAGGCTTGAAACAACTCGATCCCGTCGGTCCCGACGGTGAAATCATGATGGAGTATTCCATCTATGATGCTGTCCGTGCCGGGTTCGATTCAGTTATTTTCGTGATCAGGAAAGATTTCGAGAAAGAATTCGATGATTTGATCGGCCGGAAATTGAAAGGCCATGTGCGCTACAGCTACGCCTTTCAGGAGCTCGACGATCTTCCGCCCGGCTATGTAGTGCCCGACGGCAGAGTGAAGCCGTGGGGGACAGGGCACGCGCTGCTCGCCGCGGCACCTTTAATCAACGGGCCGCTGGCGGTGATCAACGCCGATGATTACTATGGATCCAGCGCATACGAGAAACTGTATCGATTCTTGACGGATGAAACGGACGGTGTCGGAGATGAGCGATACGGCATATGCCTATGGCCTTTACACGAGACATTATCGGATTACGGTTCTGTATCGAGAGGCGTCAGTGAGATTACAGCTGACAGCAACCTGATCAAAATAACGGAATTGAAGAAAGTTTTCCGTGACGGTGATGGTGCGCGCTACACACTTGATGATGGCGCGACGTTTCATCCGCTTGCACGCGATACGCTCGTCTCGATGAATTTCTTCGGTTTTCCGCAAAAATTTCTGAGTCGTCTTGGAGAAGAGTTTGCCGCTTTTCTTGAAGAGGGACTGGTGGCCGATCCTTTAAAATGTGAATACCTGCTTCCCG
>JGI24708J26588_10001815_pt1 | contig 16615 bp, 17 predicted proteins | sample BioPla1DNA2_FD_26588 | JGI IMG/M metagenome (IMG submission 26588) | reverse complement strand
TCAGAGGAGTAGATGATGTTAGGTTCTATCTGTATAGAGTAATGATGCTATATGCTTAATTGTTAAATCCCCAAGAATATGGACTGACCCGTAAGAAGTAAGAGAGAACTTTAAATGATTGATTATCTTTCAATCTTCTTTCGAAAATGAGGCTAGTTGTTTTATGTTATAAGTTTATTTATCGTTGATTTTGATAGGGTTACTTAGAATTATTTCATTTTTTGTTGTAGCTTGTTTTTTATATTCGTATCTTTGTCGGCCGTATAAACTCTGATTAAGTCTAATTTTAGAGCTAAATTTGTGGAGGATGAAAGATATGGAAAAGAAGATAGTATATGAATTAGAAGCATATACGATAGACTTAGCGAAGATTGATGAGGGTGAGTCCATAGCATTTAATTTTATGTTGGACGATGCTTTCTTTTCTGCTTTAGAGCAAACAGAAATTGAGAGTGGTAGTGTTAAAGCACAGTTGAATGTATCAAAAAAGTCCTCTACTTATGAGTTCGTTTTTGATTTTAATGGATTTGTGCAGGTTCCTTGTGATCGCTGCTTAGCTGAAGTAAACTACCCAGTAGAGGCTTATAATGAGTTATTCGTGAAGCTAGGAGAAAAAACAGAAGAAGTAGATGATGATTTGATTTTTGTTTCTGGTGAAGAACGAAAATTAAATGTAGCATGGTTAATGTATGAGTATATTTCTTTGTCATTACCCATAATGAGATCGCATGAAGAAGGGGAATGTGATGAGCAGATGTTGATTTTGTTAGATCAACATAACGCTGAGAATGTAGCAGATGACGAAGAACAATTAGACCCCCGTTGGAATGAATTACGAAAAATACTAGATAATAATTAAAATTTAAAAAGATAAGAAAATGGCAACACCAAAAAGAAGACAATCGAAAACAAGAACTAGAAAGAGAAGAACGCATGATAAAGCGGTAGCTCCTACGTTAGCTATTTGTCCTAACTGTGGCGAGTGGCATGTTTTTCACCGTGTATGCGGAGAATGCGGGTACTATAGAGGTCAAATCGCAATCGAGAAAGACGTAGCTTTATAATTTAATCTTTGTTGTTTCTTTTCTCTTATCCTGTTCATAGTCGTTTTCTGGTTGGATAAGATTTGTTATGCAAAAAAATGTTTTGATGAGTAATATAAATGCTGTAGTAACTGGTGTAGGAGGCTTTGTCCCTGATTATATATTAAATAATGATGACTTGTCCAAAATGGTTGATACCAGTGATGAGTGGATCATGACACGTATTGGGGTTAAGGAGAGACGTATCTTGAATGAAGAAGGATTAGGTACTTCTTATATGGCAAGAAAAGCTGTAAAACAACTATTACAGAANACAAACACTAATCCCGAAGAGGTGGATTTAGTTATTTTATCAACATCTACTCCTGATTATGCTTTTCCTTCAACTGCATCTATAGTTTGTAAAAAGAATGGCATTACTAATGCTTTTGCATTTGATATGCAGGCAGCTTGTTCTGGTTTTTTATATGCTATGGAAACTGCAGCTTCATTTATACGCTCAGGTAGATATAAGAAAGTAATTATTGTAGGTGCTGATAAAATGTCAGCAATTGTAGATTATACAGATCGGGCAACTTGTCCAATTTTCGGAGATGGTGCTGCTGCATTTTTAATGGAGCCCACAACTGAGGAGCTGGGTGTTATTGATGCTCAGCTTCACACTGATGGTAAAGGCTTACCTTTTCTACATATCAAGGCGGGTGGATCAGTATGTCCTTCTTCTCCTTTTACTGTAGAAAACCACTTACATTATGTGTATCAAGAGGGTCGTACAGTTTTTAGATACGCTGTATCTAATATGTCTGATGTTTGTGTAGAGATAGCAAATCGCAATGAGTTATCTAAAGATAAGATTGATTGGGTTGTACCTCATCAAGCTAATCTTAGAATTATATCAGCTATAGCTAATCGCCTTGAATTACCAGAAGATAAGATGTTAGTGAATATTGGTCACTATGGAAATACGAGTGCTGCTTCACTTCCTTTATGTGTATGGGATAATGAAGCTAAACTTAAGAAAGGTGACAATATGATTTTTACTGCATTTGGCGCTGGTTTTACTTGGGGGGCTATTTATGTTAAGTGGGGGTACGATGGTAGTCCAACAAATAAAGAATAACAACAAATGATATTTGAGACGCATCTTATTTAATATTTGGTGCGTTTTTTTATCTAAAACAAAAAATATGCATAAAGCAGGCTTTGTAAATATTGTAGGGAATCCTAATGTAGGTAAATCTACTTTAATGAATGCATTGGTAGGTGAGAGAGTTTCTATTGCTACTTTTAAGTCTCAAACCACTAGACATCGTATTATGGGAATTCATAATACGGAGGATGTCCAAATTGTGTTTTCAGATACTCCTGGGGTGATAAAACCAAATTATAAATTACAGGAGTCTATGCTAAACTTTTCACTTTCTGCATTGATTGATGCTGATGTTTTGCTTTATGTAACAGACGTTGTCGAAGATTTTGAGAAGAATAGTGAGTTTATAGAACGAGTAAACAATCTAGATATTCCTGTTTTACTCTTGATTAATAAAGTGGACTTATCTAATCAGGATAAATTAGAAGAGCTTGTAATAGCATGGGAAGAATTGATGCCAAAAGCTGAGATTTTACCTATTTCAGCTCAAAATAAATTTGGTGTAGATTATATAATGCAACGTATTATTGAGTTGTTACCTGTGTCTCCCCCATATTTTGGAAAAGATCAATGGACTGATAAACCTGCACGATTTTTTGTATCAGAAATTATTCGTGAGAAAATATTGTTATACTATGATAAGGAAATTCCTTATTCAGTAGAAATTGTTGTGGAAGAATATAAGGAAAGTACACAGCTGATCAATATTCAAGCGGTGATTTATGTAGAACGTGAATCACAAAAAGGAATTATCATCGGGAAAGAAGGAAGAGCTTTAAAGAAAGTGGCTACTGAAGCTCGTAAAGAATTAGAGCGATTCTTTGGAAAAAAGATTTATTTAAGAACTTTTGTAAAGGTTGAGAAAGATTGGCGTGATTCGAATAGAAATTTGCGTAATTTTGGTTATCAACCAGAATAGTTAAAACTCAACAGTAGTGATACTGTTATAATAAAGATAGTGCCATGGGAAATTTAGTTGCTATCGTTGGACGTCCCAATGTAGGGAAATCGACACTTTTTAATAGGTTAACACAAACTCGTAGAGCTATTGTAAATGATACAGCTGGCACAACGAGAGATCGTCAGTATGGAAAAGCAGAATGGCTTGATAATGAGTTTTCTGTTGTTGATACTGGGGGTTGGGTAGTTCGTTCAGATGATGTTTTTGAGGATGAAATAAGAAAACAAGTATTAGTTGCTGTTGATGAAGCTGATGTAATACTCTTTTTAGTAGATATAAAAAGTGGTGTTACCGATTTAGATAGTGAAGTTGCAAGTATACTTAGGAGAACCAAAAAGCCAGTGATTGTTGTTGCTAATAAAACCGACAATCATGATTTACAATATAACTCTGCTGAATTTTACAAATTAGGATTAGGTGATCCTTATTGTATTTCTGCTACATCAGGTAGTGGAACAGGTGACTTATTAGATTTTTTAGTTTCTAAATTCAAAAAGGAGCAGTTAGAGATTTTAGATGATGACACTCCTAGAATAGCCGTTGTGGGGCGTCCTAATGTAGGCAAGTCATCTTTGATCAATGCTTTTATTGGTGAAGATCGTAATATAGTTACAGAGATTGCAGGAACAACCAGAGATTCCATTTATACTAAATACAATAAATTTGGGTTTGACTTTTATATAGTTGATACAGCTGGTATTAGAAGGAAATCTCGTGTTCGAGAAGATTTAGAATACTATTCAGTCGTTCGTTCTATACGTGCTATAGAAAATTCAGATGTTTGTGTTTTAATGTTAGATGCAACGAAAGGGTTAGAAGGACAAGACTTAAATATCTTTTCTTTAATTCAAAAAAATGCAAAAGGGTTAGTTGTTGTTGTCAATAAGTGGGATTTAGTAGAAGATAAATCTCCTAAGGTAATGAAAGAGTTTGAAGAGGCTATACGTTACCGTTTTTCTCCCTTTGTTGACTTCCCATTGATTTTCGCTTCCGCGTTGACTAAGCAGCGTATTATGCGTATACTTGAAGAGGCTGATAAGGTTTATCACAATAGAAAGTTACGAATACCGACTAATGAATTAAATAACGAGTTATTACCTTTTATTGAGGCATATCCGCCTCCTGCAATTAAAGGTAAGTATATTAGAATTAAATATATTACACAGCTACCTAATACTCGTATACCTTCGTTTATATTCTTTGCTAATTTACCTCAATATGTAAAAGAGCCTTATAGACGATTTTTAGAGAATAATATGAGGAAGAAATGGTCATTAACAGGGACACCTATTAATATATTTCTACGTCGTAAATAAAAAGTTTGGAACTAGAGTGATTAATAAGATAAATCCTATGTACAGATAACTGTCATAGGATTTTTTATTTTTGGCTAGAACTAATAGTTTCTATGTCTTTAATCTTCTTAAAAAGATCAGAAGCGAAGACAAAATCATTGAGTTTTTTATTCTTTGCTGTAAGGATTTTCTCTTTATCTCCTTCCCATTCTTTTTCTCCTTGATGAATATAGAGTATTTTTTCACCAATAGCCATAACAGAATTCATATCATGAGTATTAATAATCGTTGTTATATTAAACTCTTTGGTGATATCTTGAATTAAGGCATCAATAACTAAAGCTGTTTTAGGGTCAAGACCCGAGTTGGGTTCATCACAGAATAAATACTTGGGGTTTAGAGCTATTGCTCGTGCTATAGCAACTCTTTTTTGCATACCTCCACTAATTTCTGCCGGATATCTATCACTAGCTTCTGATAGATTAACACGATCTAAGCAGAACTTAGCACGTTTAACCTTATCGTTGTATGTGTCGCGACTGAACATATCTAGAGGGAACATTACGTTTTGTAGTACACTTAAAGAGTCAAATAAAGCACCACTTTGAAAAATCATTCCCATTTCTCTTCGGATATCTTTTTTCTCTTTTTTACCCATTTTGAAAAAGCTTCTGCCATCGTAATAGACCTCACCTTCATCAGGTTCCAGTAAACCTACAATGCAATTCATAAGTACCGTTTTACCCGATCCACTTTGGCCAATGATTAAATTGGTTTTACCATTTTCAAAAGTCGCATTGATGTCTTGAAGTACAGTTTTCCCATCAAATGATTTATGTATATTACGAAGTTCAATCATGCTAGTAATAAATTTAGTATCAAGTCGGAAAATAAAATCAGAACACTGCTAGAAACTACTGCATTGGTCGATGCTTTACCTACAGCTATTGAACCACCTTTAACAGAGTATCCGAAGAAAGCAGATACACTAGCAATAATAAATGCAAAGAAAAAAGATTTTATATAAGAGATCCAAACAAATCGTTCCACAAAAGAATATTGTAGACCATACTCTAAGTCAGTTGCAGACATAATACCTCCAAACCAAGAGGTGGAAAACGCTCCAATAATTCCAGCAAAAATACTAAATGAAACCAAGATTGGAATCATTGTAACCATAGATAGTATTTTAGGTAGTATGAGGTAGTTAGCCGAGTTAACACCCATAATTTCTAGGGCATCAACTTGTTGCGTAACACGCATTGTTCCTAGTTCAGACGCGATGTTTGATCCTACTTTTCCAGCTAGGATTAAACACATAATTGCCGATGAAAACTCCAGTAATAGAATTTCTCTTGTAACATATCCTACGGTCCAACGAGGCATCCATGCACTCTCAATATTTACTTTTATCTGTACGGTAATTACAGCCCCAATGAAAAAAGATATAATAAGAACTATACCTATAGAGTCGACTCCTAGTTTTTCAATTTCTCTTATATATTGTTTGAAAAACATTCGGAAACGCTCAGGTCGTGCAAAAGTCCTTTTCATTAGGATTAAATATTCTCCAAACTGGGCTAATTGTTTCATACTTATAGCTATATATTTAGTGGCAAATGTACGGTTTTTCGGCTTATTTTACTAAGTTTGTTGCAAAATAATGGGAGATACAATGGGAGAAGAAAAAATGGTGTTACGCACCGAAGATTTAGTGAAGCGTTATGGTAAACGCACTGTGGTAGACCATGTTTCTATTGATGTAAAACAAGGTGAAATTGTGGGACTTTTAGGTCCTAATGGAGCAGGAAAGACTACCTCTTTTTATATGACTGTTGGATTGATAACTCCCAATAATGGTCGTATTTTTCTTGACGATTTAGAGATTACGGACTATCCTGTTTATAAAAGAGCACGTAAGGGTATTGGTTATTTAGCTCAAGAGGCATCTGTGTTTAGACAGATGTCGGTAGAAGATAATATTGCTTCTGTATTAGAAATGACCTCTCTATCAAAGAATGAGCAAAAAGATAAATTAGAAAGTTTAATTGCTGAATTTCGTTTAGATAAAGTAAGAAAAAATAGAGGAAATCAATTATCGGGAGGGGAGCGCCGTAGAACAGAAATAGCTCGCTGCTTAGCTATAAGTCCTAAGTTTATTATGTTAGATGAACCTTTTGCTGGTGTGGACCCTATTGCCGTTGAAGATATTCAACAGATTGTATGGCGCTTAAAATATCGTAATATCGGAATTTTAATTACGGACCATAATGTACAAGAGACTCTAAGTATTACAGATAGAGCTTACCTATTGTTTGAAGGGAAAATTTTGTTTCAAGGAACTCCTGAAGAGTTGGCAGAAAATAAAGTTGTACGAGAAAAATACTTGAGTAATAGTTTTGTGCTACGCCGAAAAGACTTTCAACACGAAGAAGCTGAGCTGAAAGAATTATAGTCTTTTATTTAGTATGCTATTGCTATTATTATTTTGTTTACCTCTATCATAAGTAAATTAAAAACAAACATAAAAAAGCCCCTTCAGTTCATAAACTAAGGGGCTTACCTATTTAATTTTTTCTCTTCAGTTTAAGCTCTAGGTCTAGCTTCTTTTACTACCATTGTGCGGCCAGCAAATTCTGCTCCGTTCAATTCATTGATAGCATTAGTAGCTTCGTCGTCATTTTCCATTTCAACAAAACCAAATCCTTTTGATCTTCCTGTGTCACGATCAGTAATAATTTTAGTAGATATTACAGTTCCGTAATCTTCCATAACTTGCTGTAATTCTTCTTCCTTAACACGGTAGTTAAGGTTTCCAACATAAATGTTCATAATAAAAAAAATAATAAAATAAATAATTTATAAAACTCTCTTGAAGTGACGATAACTATAATATAAAATTAAAAAACAGAGAGTTTACAAAAGCGTTTTGTTAAACGGAGAGTAAAAACCATGTAATTAAAAAAGTAAGATACTAAGCGTACCATCAACTTCAAACACAAAGGAAGGCTTTTTTTTTAGATATACAAGCATTATATCTGTTTATTTATTAATAAATATTTCTTTACTATTCTTACAGTCATATTAAAATGTGTATTTTTGAGATTATAAAATGAATAAAAAAATGCGAATAGGATTACTATCTGATACTCATAGTCATTGGGATAATAAATACGAAGAACACTTTGCTAACTGTGATGAAATATGGCATGCAGGAGATATAGGTTCAATGGAGTTAGTAGAGAAATTTGAATCTTTTAAACCCTTTAGGGCCGTATCTGGAAATATAGATGATATGAAAATTAGGAGTGCTTTTCCGGAGGTTAATCGTTTTACAATTGAAGGGGTTGATGTGTTACTTAAACATATTGGGGGATATCCTGGACGTTATGATTCTTCTATAAAACGTGCATTATATATAAATCCTCCCAAATTGTTTATTAGTGGACATTCGCATATTTTAAAAGTTCAGTACGATCCGAACTTAGATTTATTACACATCAATCCTGGGGCAGCAGGTGTTTCTGGTTTTCATCAAGTGCGTACGCTGGTTCGTTTTGTTATTTCTAAAGGTAATATTAGCGATTTAGAAGTAATTGAACTTGGTACTCGGTAATGAGGCGTGTGTAAAATGAGTTTAGCTATTCAATTATGACCTGTTTTATACACTTAAAAGTAATCCTATAGTAAGAAGAAACCCCATTAATAAGATGTTTTTTGATGTTTCTTTTAGAATCATATTTAGTTCCACGCCATGGTTTAGCTCCACCATTTTTCTCCAAGTAGTAAAGTGTGGAAAAATATATATTTGGGGGAGTAAAGCAGCATAAATTAGTTTACTTGTAGCAAACCATAAACAGCAAAAAGCAGCTAAAAAACCCAATAATAGATAAAAATAGCGTCCAAAAGGTTCTCCAAATCGAACAACAAGAGTTTTTTTATTACTTTTTTTGTCTTCTTGTCTGTCTCGATAATTGTTTAAAACAAGCAAGGTGTTGATAACAAAACCACAAACTAAGGCTGCAGCAGTAACGTTAGAACTCCAGCTCAAAGTCTGTACATAGTAGGTGCCACCCACTGGAACAAAACCAAAGAAAAGTATAACTAAAATGTCGCCCCAACCTTGATAAGATAAAACAGTGGTGTATAGAAAAGCAAAAATAATACAAACTAAACCAATAAGAATCAGCTCCCATCCCGCATAGGTTAAAAGAGTTAATCCTATAAGAGATGCTATTAATAAAGTAATTATAATTCCCCATTTCATTGCTTTAGGCGTAATCCAACCTTCAGCACAAGCTCGTTTAGGGCCCAATCTATCTTCTCTATCGCTTCCTTTTAGAAAATCATATAAATCATTAATAAGGTTTGCAGCTATTTGCATCGTTGCAGCAAATAAAAAACAGGCTATTGTTGGCCAGAGCTTAAATTGTTCATCAACAAAAGCTAAAGCTGATCCTACAGCTACTGGAATAACTGCTGCAGATAATGTTTGGGGACGAGCAGCTAATAGCCATGCTATAAGTGAGTTTGTTTTTATATTAATTGGTGTCTTCGTTTTCATATCTGCAAAGATACAAAATCAATGAGCATCTAGCTTTTTTCTTCTTGCTAAAAGTTATATTGTTTTATCTTTATGCTTCAATAATAGCAATTAGAATATGAAAAAGTTATTCCTCTTCTTATCTGTTTTTGTTTTGTTTTTGAGTTCGTGTAAATCGTCAAAGCAAATAGCAAAAGCACATCATACGACTGATGGTGTAGAATTAAGTAAACTAGATGCTTCTGATACGATACCTAAAGATGCAGAAGTTTTGGAGTCTGAAGTGTCTGTTCCGTCACATTATGAAGGGGTCAGCAGAATAAAGCATTATGATTTTGCTCATCCTGATGTACCAAAGTCTTTTGATGGATTTCAAATAGCTTTTATTTCAGATTTGCATTATAAAAGTCTTTTTAAGCAACAAGGGTTGTTCGATTTGGTGAGTTTATTAAAAGAACTCAATCCAGATGCTCTTTTTATGGGAGGCGATTATTACGAGGATTGTGAGAATATTCCAGAGCTTTTTAAGGAGTTATCTAAAGTGAAGCCTAAATATGGAACCTATGCTGTTTTAGGAAACAATGATTATGAGCGTTGTTATGATGAAAGCACATCGACGATGGCTAAATATAAAATCAGCGTTTTAGAACATCAGGTAGATACTATACGAAAAGGAAGAGAGTTTATTCTTGTAGCAGGAATTCGCAATCCCTTTGATCTTAAAAATAATGGGATATCGCCTACACTATCTCTTCATCCCAATGATTTTGTTGTTCTTTTAACGCACACTCCCGATTATGCAGAAGAGGTATCTATTCGGAATAGTGATCTAGTCTTAGCAGGACATACGCATGGGGGACAAGTACGCATATTAGGTTATGCACCCATTATACCTTCAAAATATGGACAGCGATTTTTAACAGGATTAAAATATACTACAGCAGGGTACCCTATGATTGTAACAAATGGTATTGGTACTTCGCAAATAGATGTTAGAGTATCTTCTCCCAGTGAAATTGTTGTTATCACCTTAAAAAGATTATAGTGCATTTATTTATTACTTTTTGTGGGTGATTGATATATCTCTGTTTAATTGCGTCTGACACCAGTTTGTGTATGACTAGGTCAAATACATTACATGACTAGGTCATCCTATGTGTTTGCCTAGGTCATCTAGAAGATGTGACTAAGTACATTAATTCCCTTATTTCTATTGTCTTAATTATTTACTCTCATAAAAAAACAGTTATTACCCTGTTGTTAGCCAAAAAAGGCATAAGCTAAGAAAATAGCAGCAATCATTCCAGCAAAATCAGCAATTAAGGAATAAGAAAGTACATAACGTACATTTTTCACAGCAATAGATCCAAAGTATAATGCTATAACATAAAACGTTGTATCCGTAGTGCCTTGTGCAATACAACTTAAACGTCCAGCTAAAGAGTCAGGTCCGTAGGTTTGCATAGCATCTATCATCATACCACGCGAACCACTACCACTTAAGGGTTTCATTAGTAGGGTTGGTAGAGCATCAACCCAAGATGTATCTAATCCACACCATGCAATACCCGATTTAACACCATCTATTAAAAAAATCATAGCTCCTGAGGCTCTAAAAACACCAATAGCAACAAGTATAGCTATTAAGTAAGGGATGATTTTTACTGCGGTAAAAAAACCTTCTTTAGCTCCTTCTATAAAGGCATCATAAACATTTATCTTTTTTCTCAATCCAGCCACTATAAAGCCACAAATTACAACAAATAATAAAATATTAGCAAAGGTTGTGGTATGATGGGCAATTATATCACGATCGGTAGTCATAAATAGAAGAATCATTAGACTGATAAAAGCAAGAATAAAGCCAAAAGGAATTAGAATGGCACGATTCAATAAATTTATTCGTTGTTTTATAGAAACTAAAGTAATAGCAGTTATTGTTGATCCCAAGGTAGCTAATAATATGGGGATAAATACATCAGCAGGGGCTGCAGCCCCTAGTTGTGAGCGATACATCATAATAGTTATAGGTATCAGAGTTAATCCTGATGCATTAATAGCAATGAACATAATCATAGCATTACTTGCTGTTTCTTTTTGTGGGTTTAGTTCTTGAAGCTCTTTCATTACATTCAGCCCAATAGGAGTAGCTGCGTTATCTAAGCCTAAAAGATTAGCAGAGAAATTCATAAACATTCTTCCAATTACTGGGTGATTCTTAGGTATTTCTGGAAACAGCTTTCCAAAAAGAGGAGCAGCTAAGCGAGCAAAGGAATTTATTACACCTCCTTGCTCTCCAATTTTCATGATTCCAAGCCACAGAGCTAATACACCTGTTAATCCTATAGATATTTCAAAGCCATTTCTAGCCGATGAAAAGGTGGCGTCAATAATCTCATTAAAGACTTGAGTATCTCCCAAAAGGATTAGCTTAAAGAAAGCAACAACAAGAGCAATTAGAAAGAACCCTATCCAAATATAATTAAGTGCCATTATGATTTAATTTGATTAACAGATTGAATGGTATTTATTACTCGACGTAGATTTCCTCCCCAAATAGCCACTATTTCACTTTCACTATAGCCTCTTCGTAAAAGTTCTACTGTGATGTTTATTAACTCATTGGCTCCAGCACATCCTACAAATCCACCACCTCCATCAAAATCAGATCCAATACCTACACATTCAATTCCCCCAATTTCTATAACGTGTTCTATATGATCAACAACCTCTTTAATGGTTGCTTTTCCCTTACTCACTAAAAAATTAGTATATAGACAGATTTGAATTACACCTCCCGCATGAGCTAGAGTTCGTATTTGCTCATCAGTTAAATTCCGAGGATGATCGCAAAGTGCACGAGCCGAAGAGTGGGAAGCAATCACTGGAGCTGAACTGATTTTAATAGTATCGTAGAATGAGGATTCTGCTGCATGAGATAAGTCTATAGCTATACCTAGTTTATTCATTTCTTGTACAACTTGTTTCCCAAAGTGGCTAAGTCCGTGATGTATGGAAGGTCCCACTGCGGAATCACAAATAAGATTTGAACCGTTGTGACATAAGGTAAGGTAAGTAACACCTAGCTCTTTAAATTGAATTAAGTTGTCTAAATTTCCATTTAAAGCATGACCATTTTCAACACCTAGGAAAATAGCTTTTTTGCCTTCTTTCTTTAGCTGATCTGCTTCTATAAAAGAACGAGCTTGACCTACATGCTGACTATTTACATTGATTTGATTTTTCATCTTACTCAAAAGGTCAATGGCATATTGAGTTGCTTGATTAGCTGGATGCTTTTGTGGTATGTAAGCCACAACAAAAACGGCATCAAGCTTACCTTCGTACATTTTTACTAGATCGACAGATGCAATAGGGCTACGGTATCCAATATCTAGTGTGTGTGCTTCAAATAACATAGGAGTATCACAATGAGAATCAACGGTTAGGTTTTGTGTGTGAATATCTTTAGCTTGACGAAACAGCTTAGCTTCATTAATAAAGTGACTAAATAGCTTTTGCATGTCTTTATTGTTTCCATTGGTAGCCATATTTTCAGGATGCCATTGAACAGCCCATATTCTTCGACTCGGAAAAGCTTCTACTGCTTCAGTTACTCCATCTGTTGAAATAGCCGAAATCTTAAAATCAGGAGCAATCTCCTTTATTGCTTGGTGATGCCTAGAGTTAACACCTATTGTTTCTTTTTGAAGTATATCATATAGAACAGACTCTTTTGTAATGGTAACTTGGTGGGCTACTTTTCCTTTTTCCTCTGTAATTATACTATGATTGAGGGGGTTCTTTGGATATTGAGAAGGAATATCTTGCCATAATCCTCCACCAAATGCAATGTTTATAACTTGCATCCCTCTGCAAATACCAAAAATGGGTAATTGATGGTCTGACGCAATCTTGAGTAGTAAAAAGTCATAATAATCTCGTTGAGGATCAACCTCAGTGACATCAGGAAGTGTTTCCTCACCAAAATAATGTCCATCAATATCCGATCCTCCTGAAAGAAGCAGTCCATCCAGTTGTTTTACTATTTCCTGAAGGGCATTTCCATCAGCTGTAGCAGGAATTAGTAGAGGAACTCCTCCAGCATTAAGAATAGCATTTATATAAGCTTCGTGTAGTCGAGAGGTCTGCGTGTCAATGTTTGCAGATATTCCAATGATTGGATTATCATGTCGTTGGCTAAATGGACGTAACCCAAAAGTTGCCGTATTGAAATCTAATAGTGTATCCTGCATATGTTTTGTAATGTTGAAAACAAATATACAAAATTGATACAAGTGATGGTTATAAGTAATACTATATTTAGATCTTTTCTCTTAGGGCGTTTTATATGCTTGATGCATTCATTTTTAGTAGTATTATGAGGTTTTAGCCAATTCTTACAACTGGTTCTTATTCGAAATTAATAGGTGTATTGAACACTATGTTGTTTTACAATTACTAGGGGGGATTGCTAGTGGTTAATGGATATTTAGAAGAAGCAACTTTTGAAGCTTAAGTAATAGTGGAAAGTTAAATTTTATTTTCTGAGTAATATTTTGTTGGTGCGGATGAAAGGATTCGAACCCCTTCTTTAATGCATTGTATATCTTGATTTTACAAAAGTCCAAAAAACGTAAGGTTATACTTGGTAACAGTTTAATGTCCTGTCTGTAACGTTTTGCTTTGTCGTCTTACGGCTTGGGGTAAAGGTAGGGATAATTATCAAGCCTTGAATATATTCTCTCTATGATATTGTGAATATTTGTTATGTTCGGGTTTTATCTGTATTACTATTTTTTCGTTTACACCTAACAATTCAGCATCAACTAGATTAGGGGAGATGAGTATTTTCTCTGCATCTGAGAAACTAATAAACCCTAAGTCAAACAATTTATCAAATGTAGGTAAAAGGAGAATTCCATTATACTTGTCAACTTTCTCTTCATCATCTGATTGTTTCCAAGGTTTAATGTGTGACGCTATTTAAAAACGCTCATCTGAAAAACCTGTTATAGTACAAGCCTTCCAATGCTTTATTAGATTGCCTCTAAACTCACCTTGTCCTATTCGACTCAATACAATGGACTCTTTCTCTCTTATCTTCCCTTTCTCCTCTATAGGAGAAGAAGTCACAATTGATAGTTGTGTTAGAAATTCGATGTATAGATCTAACGAGCGACTATACATTCTATTACCTGTTTTGTTCTTGTCATAGAATTGCTCATAACTAAAATATAATTCTTTAATATCCAGAACTTCATTAAAATCTTTGATGTCATATAAATTGATATCTAACCTTAAGCCAATCTGAAAATTGTGTTTCCATAAATGTTTTATATTAGTTTATTGAATTCAATGAAGTTTGTAATATCTGGTGGAGTTTTATTGAATGATTGCTATATTTTTATTTTTTCACATATCCTCCAATCCCAAACACCTACTCTCAATATTGTATTTTGGCAATACCTTATTTTTCAGATGCTCCACTTTTGAGGCAAACAATTCGGGCTTGAAATTTTTCTTTTGTCTTTTCACTTCTACCACTACTGCGTGATTTTTTTCAAGTTTGAGGGCGACAATATCTATCTCATTTAGATTTCCTTTCAATTCCCACCAAGAGCCAATGTCTTTGTACTGGAAACTTTCGGCAAATTGTTGTTTGAAATAGCGCTCTAACATTTGCCCAGTATATGTGGTGTAATCATCTGTTACAATCTTTTGTAAACCTTGAAAATTTTTAATCTCAATAAGTGAACGATGTCTGTCAAAATAGTTAAACCAAAAATGAAGGAAATTATCTTGAATCTCATAGCGAACAGCCTGTGTGCCTTCTTTAGCCAATATAGGACGCTGGCGAACAATGATATTATAATCTTCAATCAATCTTTTCAACTGCCCACCAATACTTTTATTTCCCAATGCTGATTCTATTTCGGGTTGAGTGTTTATTCCTCCCGAAATGGCACTAAGTATAGAAAAATAGGTAGCATAGTTTTTCCCAAATTCTTCAATCAATAAATTTTTTCCTTCATCGGTGAAAGATGAGTTTTCTCGAATCATAAATTCAATCATCTCATCTACAGATAACATACCATTATCACAAAATAGCTCTACATACTTCGGAACTCCTCCCGTGAAAGAGTAAAGAGCTAATAGGTCGTCATTGGTGTAGCTTGGTCTGTGGTCTGTCATTATCTCTTTCAAGGTTGTCAAATCGAAAGCTGAAAGCTTGATGATATTGTCAGCACGTCCAAAAAGTGGCTCTTTAGAATCTTGAAAAATCTTCTGCATTAAGGAATATATTGACCCACTAACCACCAAATTCATTTTGGTTTTGTTTCTATATTGATCCCAAATATTTTGCATGTCGCTATAAACAGATTCATTGATGTTGTAAAACTCTTGAAACTCATCTATAACTAAGTTAAAAGCTTTGTTGGTGGCAATCTCCATCAAATACTGAAATAGCGAACGAAAAGTTTGAATCTCTGATGGAACAAAAGTATCCAACGACTGAGAAATTGTAGTGATAAACTCAGTGCACAGAGTAGCCTCATTCTTTCGACCCACAAAGAGATAAATTGTGGGAGTATCTTCCACAGCCTTCATGATAAGGCTTGTTTTACCAATTCGTCTGCGACCAGTCAGCACAGTCAATCGTGAGTGGTCGGTGAAAGACAAATTCTGTATCCTTCGCAGTTCAGCTAGTTCTTTAGTTCTATTGTAGAATTTCATGTTTTAAATCAATTATGTGCGTAACAGTTACGGCTGTAACAAAAATAAGAATAAATTCTAGATGAACATAAGAATAAACTTTCTTTTTACTTTTCACAAAAGAACGGAAAGCGAATAAAAGATCAAACTCAAGCCCTAAAGGGTTTTCTAATCAGAAAAAGTTTGCCTTATTTATTCTGCTTTCCGTAAATAGTAGTTGTCAGTAAAAAAGAAAAATAATATTGGATTGGGAGCATTGCAGAGGTGGCTGTTATTCCCATGCTTTGTAGTTGTTATTCAATAAATTTTCAATGTCAGAATACTTGTAAAGAATCTTTCCTTCTAATTTGTAGAATGAGATTCGCCCTTTATCTTTGTAATCCTGCAAAGTTCGCTGGCTAATGTGTAACATTTCGCAAGCTTGATTATTATTTAGATACCGATCTTGACTTGCAGAGGAAGATAGCGCCTCCATACCCAATTCTAGATTCGTTGGAACGGGTAATAATTGTTCTTTGGCTTGATAATCTTTATTGTTCTTGTATTTCTCCAAAATGATTTTTGGAATGTTGAGCAAAGGGATGTTACATATGTTATTTGTCTTTTCACGGGACTTTCTAATCCACATTTCATTGGCATTATTTTTTATAATGTGTTCTTGTTTTAGATTCTTGAATCTACGAATACCAAGCCCGTAAAGCAACAGAACACAAACACACCTCTAATTTGCGATAACCTTTTTGTTGCAATATTTTTGTTCATTAGTGCCTCCAATTCTAGCATTAATTGCTTCTAACTGCACTTTTTCGGATCATACCGAAAAGTTGTGGGGAAAGTATAAAAAAGATTGAAAAGATATATATTTGTAATAAAATATATAAATACTTCCGTTATGAGTTGGGACCC